>Ga0207710_10000055_pt1 | contig 179214 bp, 198 predicted proteins | sample KBSS24metaG_FD_184400 | JGI IMG/M metagenome (GOLD analysis project Ga0207710, IMG submission 184400) | Switchgrass rhizosphere microbial communities from Kellogg Biological Station, Michigan, USA - KBS S2-4 metaG (SPAdes) (version 2) | ecosystem: Host-associated > Plants > Roots >...
CGCGCCGCTGGCCACCTCCACCTAGCTCATCCTGCCCGGCCACACCCACGGACAGATCAACTGGGAACCTGCCCGGCCACACGGACAGATTCAGCGGGACACGGCCAGATTCACCGGGACCTGACAGCCGCTACCGATCAGGCTCCTCCCCCGGGCCGGACCAGTCAAGCAAAACCAGATTTCTGGAAACAGAAATCTGGTTTTGATGGTAGGGTGTGACCATGACGGATCCCCGGCCGCTCGGCGGCGATTCCTTCTCCCCGGACTCCCCTTCGGCCGCGGCGCCGGTCGAGGACGGTCCGACCCTGCCGTGCCAGTGGTGCGGCAGGCCGGTGCCGCAGCGCGCGAGCGGCTCGGGCCGCAAGCGGCGGTACTGCGACCCGGCCACCGGGCGTACCTGCCAGGACGAGGCGAAGCGGGCCCGGGCCGCGCGCCGCTCGGCCGGTGGCCTCGGCGCCGACGTGGTGGCCGCCGAGGAACTCGCCGAGCGGCTGGGGACCTACGTTGACCGCCTCGCCGACGGCCTGGCCGCCGAGCTCACCCCGGCCGGGGTCAGCTCCGCGGTGTCCCGGGCCGAGGCGGCCGCGGCCGCCCGGGTCTCGGCCGCCCTGACCGAGGTGGACGAGGTCCGCCGGGCCGCCGCCGACCAGGTCGCCACCGCCACCGCCGCCCGGGACACCGCGCTGGCCGAGGCCCAGGCCGCCCGGACCGCCGCCGCCGCCGCGGACGACGCCGCGAACGCGGCCCGTACACAGGCCGCCGCTGATCGGGCCGCGGCCGAGGACGCCCGGACCCGCGCCGCCGACGCCGAGGCGACCGCCACCACCGCGCTGGCCGACCGCGACACGGCCCGCGCCGCCCAGGCGGATGCCGAAGCGCGGGCGGCGGCCGCCGAAACCGCGCGCGCCGCCGCCGAGGCCGACCGAGACCGCGCCGCCGCGGCCGCCGACGCCGCCCGGACCCGGGCGGCCGACGCCGAGACGGCCTGGGCTGAGGCCCAGGCCGCGCGCGCGGCCGCCGAGGCCGACCGGGATGCCGCGCGCCGTACCGCGAACGACGCCGCCCGCCGGGCCGAGCTCGCCGAGGCGGGCTGGCGGGAGCAGATGACCCTCGCCGCCCGCGCCGCCGCCGAGCGGGACGCCGCGGCGGCGGCCCGGGACACCGCACTCGCCCAGGCCCACACGGCGGCGAAGGCAGCCGAGAGCGCCCGGAACGGCCAGCGCCAGGCCGAGGACGACGCCCGCACCGCCCGCGCGGCCGCCGACGCCGCCACCATCGAGGCCTCCCGTGCGCGGGACGCGGCCGACCGGTCCGCCGACGAGGCCCGGGCGGCTCTGCAGCGGGCCGCGGCGGCCGAGACCGCGCGGGCCGACGCACAGGCTGCCCGCGCGGCCGCCGACGCCGGCCGGGACGCGGCGATCGCCGAAGCCCGCCGGCTGGCCCGCGAGCGCGACACCGCCCAGGCCAGCCTCGCCGAGCTGCGCGACCGCCTGGAGGCCGCGCTCGAGCGGACCGCCGAAGCCAGCGCCGCCCGGGATGCCGCCCGCGCCGACGCCGACCGGCTCACCGGCGAGCTCACCGAGACCCGCAACCGGCTCGACGAGGCGGTGGCGCGCGCCGCCCGCGCCGAAGCCCAAGCGGCTATCGGCGGCAACCGCCCAGCCGGCCCGCAGCGGCGCCGCGGTCACCGTGGCGACGACACCACCGGAGAGCAGTAGACCCTCGCGGTGACAAGGCTGTGCCGCTGCCCGGGGTCGCTGGCTCGACTCCAGCGACACCTGGCCAGGCGGCCACCGACCGTTTCTAGCGGCGCGGCCCCGGTCGGTGCGGGGCTGTTGGCGGATGAGCAGGCAGGGTCGGTCGGGTGATGGCCGGCCTCGGTGGAAGGGATGCCGTCGCCGTCGGCGTGGGGAAGGCGGCGGCCAGAGCCCGGCGCCGGGCCGGGGTGAGGCCCGCCGCCGCGGCGAGGGCGGCCCGCGACGCCTGGCCGGCCCGCTCGTAGAGATGGGCGATCATCGCGGTCTCCTTCGCCGGCACTGGCGCGCCGTCGATCGCGTATACCCCGCCACCGGAGCGGGTCAGGGCAGTGAAGACCTGGGCGCCGGTCTCGGCCAGGTCAGGCAACAGCCGGGCCGCTCGAACCTCCGCGGTCGGCACGTTGGCGGGCTCGGGCCGCCCGTCGGCGCGTTCAGCGCGGGCCAGCCGCAGCTCGATGGCGACGCCGGCCAGCGCGGCACGGCCAGCGGCCCCGGACGAGGCGAGGGAAACGAGCGGGCGAAGCCGCGCCGCCAGCTCGGACCAGGCCAGCGCCGCCGCCCGGGCCTCCTCTCCCAGCCCGCCGGGCGAGGCGTCGCCGGCCCGCTCACCCAGCCGGCCCGCGATGAGCGCGCCGAGCTGGGCGCAGGCGGCGAGATGTTCACTTCCCGGACCTGGTCTGGCCCGGGCCATCCGGAAAAGGACCAGCCGGGCCCGCTGGACCGCCTGCTCCAGCGGATCCGCGGCGCGGTCCCCCAGCAGCGGGCCGACCTCGTCGAGGGGTGAACCACGGACTCCGCCCGCGTCCGCCCGCGCGGCGAGGGCCGGCCCGGCGAGCCTGGCGAGCCAGGCCAGGACGTCACGCGGATGTGCCTCGGGCGGGTCCACCAGGCGCACCGGGGCCACGCCGCCGGCGAGTGGCCGCGACCAGACCGTGATCGTCATGACCAGGTCGGCGACGCGGGCGGCGGCGACCCGGGCGTTGTCCGGGTCGGCCAGCAGCCGGCCGTCCGGCCCGCGAACGTTCCCCATCGAGTCAATGTGCGCGGCCAGCAGGTCGTGCGCCCCGGCCAGCAGGTCCCGGCCCTGTCGCCAGGCCCGGTCCGCGGTGTCCGGCGGGAACGCGGCCGCCAGCGGGTCCACAGCCTGGCCGATCGCGTCCGCGAGATCGCGGGCGGGACTCGGCGGGAACCGGTCCACGAGGAAGTTCAGATGCCGCCCGGCCGTGGCCAGGACCAGCCGGGCGCCGGCGACCTGGCGGGCCAGCCAGTCCGCAGGGGCGGGTGAGGGGCGGGGGGCGAGCATGGCCGCGAACACGTCCCGCTCGGCCGCCGCGAGCAGGCCGCCGTAGGTCAGTGGCTCAGCCATCCAGCGCGGCCCGCGCCTCGATGACATGCAGCGCGGCGCGAGCGTAGGCCGCCCGCCGGTCCGCCTCCTGGTCGGCGGCGGCCGTCGCGAGGCCCCGCAGAAGCTCACCGGCATGGTCCAGCGTCGTCGCGACGGCACCGTCCGGTCCCTCGATCAACGGCGTGGGGCGCACGCCGACGTCCGCCAGTTCCCCGACAGCCAGGTCGAGCGCGAACAACGCCTCCCGCGCGGCGGTGGCCGCCGGGCCGTCGCCGCGGGCGGGCACCTCCAACGTCCGGGCGGCCCGGCCCAGCTCCGCCCGCGCCGTCCCCGCGTCCATGTGTGCCCCCTCGCCGCCCCCAGGGCCGTTGGCCGCCTGCTGTCGGCGGCGGCTTTTCTCCGCTCTGAACAGGTGAGTCAGGTTCCCACTCCGGTGGGTATGGGAGCAAACCGGCGGGGGATGACACCGGCCCAGGTGACACTGGCGAATCTGGTGGCGGACCAGTGAGAGAATCTTGGCTGTGGCGGATCCGGTGACGCTGCGCCTGACTGGCTGGGACGGGACGAGCCAGGATGTGACGCTGGCGAACATGCTCACCCCCGCCGACGTGGCCGAGGCGATGGCGACCTACGCGGTGACCTGGTACGACCTGGCCGACGGTGGTGAGGTCCTCATCAACTGGCGGGCCGTGGGCACCGCCCGGCGGGTCGTGCCGCGAGCGGTGTCCCTCCACGAACACCCGGCCGGGGGCTGACACCTTCTCTTCCGGCTGGGCCAGGAAAGGGGCCGGTCAGCGCCGTTTGACGAGCTCCGTGGGGGTGTACGGCGCTCGTGAGCGGGTCGCGTCCAGCGTCACTAGCCGGGCGCCGGAGCAGGCAGGACATGAGGTGGGGTCGGCGGACCGGCCAAGGCCGGGGGCATCCACCGACCCCGTGGTCGCGGAGCGAACCCCGAAGGGACTGCCTGACCACGGCCTAGCGTAGCGGTTCCCGACCGGGTCCAGCGGCGGGCTGAAGAACGCCACCCACGTAGTGGTGAGGAGAGGGCGGGCGGGGCTCGGGCCGCGCGCTGGCCGTGGGAACCCGCAACGGGGAGAGAGCGGCGATGCTCCCGCGAGGGCGGACGCCAGGGCGGCCATGTTCTCTGAATCCACCGATTCCGGTGATTGGTGTTTCCCGACCACTCCTTGTGTAGTAATATGTTAGTTGTCAGGTGGAGGGGTGGGCATCCCCGACCTGGCGTCGCGGAAAAACGAACCTCTCGAAGGAAGGCCTGTCCGATGCGCCCGACCCTCGCCTCCCCGGCCACGACCATCCAGACCCCGTTCACCCCCACCGAGCTCACGGACCGAGACTCGCTCCTGTCCGCGCGGGCCCGGGCCACCCGCGCCCGGGCGGGCTTCGCGGCCCGCCGGGACCACTACGCGGCCGCGCTTCTGGCCCTCGCCGCCGTCCACATCCGCGTGGCGGTTCCCGGGGCCACCCGGATCCTGGTCGAACAACCGTCGCCCGCCTTGGGTGGCGTGCCGCGGATGCCGCTGCGCGAAGTGGCGGACGGCGCGGAGGCGCGGTGGCACCGCGGCACGCCGCCCGCGGGCACGGCCCGCGGCTGGGACCGCCTCCTCCAGGCGGTCGGGCCGCTCTTGGACGAGATGGCCGCGTATGGCTACCTGCCCCCGGCCAGCGGTTGGATCGCTCTCCCGCGGACGCGCTGCCGCGCCGGTCGCGTCATCGACCGGCTGGCCGCCCGCCTCACCGCTGCCGGGCGGAGGGCCGGACGCGTCGCAGAAGAAACACCGGCCGCGCGGATCGCGCGCACGGTCCGCGCGGCCTACCCCGACGCCGGCGCCCTCCTCCTCGCCCCGTGGTCGGAGACAATGCCGCCCGTCCTGAGCCTGAGCGCGGTCGTGATGCGCTCGGGTGTACGGGCTGACTGGGCCACCGGTAGCAGCGATGCCGCGCGGGTCGTGAGGCTCGCCTGCGCCGTCCAGGACGCGATCAACGAAATGATCGCCGCCGGGCACGACAGCGTCTACCTGTTCCTGCCCGAACCATGGGAGCTCTGAGGGCGCCGCCCCACCCCACCCCAGCGGATCCCGCGTGGGGAGAGCCTGAGAACGGTGCGTCCCCTCGCGGGCCCGGACGGGTGGGCGCCCGGCCCGCGGCTGTGGGCCGTCGAGGACGCCGCCGGCCAGGTCGCCGTCGGCCGCACACGAGGAAGCCGGACAGCCGGTACGACCCCCTCACTGAACTCGCCGCCAGCGGCATCACCGCGCACGAGGGGGGTGAGGCCCCCTCCCCGGACCACCGGTAGGGGGCCTCACCGCTTCTCGGCGCCCGCCTGGAGAAAAAACCACGAATAAATGTCCGGATACCTGGCGCGTTGTGGGCAAAATGTAGTAGTATGTTAGTTGTCGGGTTGGGGGTGGGCATCCCCCGGCCGGCATTGCGGAGCACACCCGATCTGGAAGGGGTCAGGAAGATGGCTGAGCAGGACAAGCTCGCGAAAGTCCGCGCGCTGCTGGCGACCGCCGAGGATGAGTCGCTGTCTGAGGAAGCCCGCGCGGCCTACCGGGGTCGGGCGGCGGACCTGATGGCCCGCTACGGCATCGACGAGGCGTTGGCCCGCGCGCAAGGCAATCCCGAGGAGCGTGCCGCCAACGTCTGGATTGACGTGGAAGCTCCCTACGCACTCGACAAGGTGGAGCTTCTGGCCGCGGTCGCGAACCCGCTGGGGTGCAGGCTGCTGCGCGCCAACGTCCGCGGCCCGGGCGAGCGGGTCCGGATGCTCGGCATGCCCGGTGACCTGGATCGGACCCTGATCCTCTACACCTCCCTGCTGGTGCAGGCGGAGCTTGGTCTCGCCGTCACCCGCCCGCCGGAGGGGGAGGACACCAGGGCTTTCCGGCGCACCTGGCGGGTCGGCTTCGCCGAGGCGATAGGGGAGCGGCTGGCGGCGACGGTCGCGAAGGCGTCCGCCGAAGCCGACGCCCGGTCGGGCGGGGCGACCTCTACCGAACTGGTTCTCGCCGACCGCGACGCCTTGGTCCAGGCCCATCTGAACGCGCTGTACCCGAAGGTCCGCAAGGGCCGCGCCCGCCGCCTGTCCGGCTCCGGCGGCACCGCCGGTTACGCCGCCGGCCAGCGGGCCGACATCGGCGGCCCCAACCGGGTCGGTCCCGCCAGCCCGACCCGCCACGCCCTGAGCTGACCCACCCCGCGCCGGGCCCGGGGTGGGCACCCCGGGCCCGGGCACCCGCAAAGCGTGAGCGGCTGGAAGGCACGCCCAGTCGAACACCACCCGTGAAGGACCAGCCATGATCCCCGTCACCGTTCCCGACCTGACCCCCGCCCAGTCCGCCGCGCTCCTGCTGGTCGTGGACACCTACCAGACCGACCCCACCGGCACCGGTACCCACATAACCCCCCGGGCCGCGATCAATCCCAGGGTGCTCCGCTCGCTCACCGACGCCGGCCTTGTCTGGACCGGCCCGGGCCACGTCGGCCCCACCCAGGACGGGCTCGCACGGGCGGGCACGGCGATCGGCCGGGCCATCCTCGCCACGGACTGGACCAGCATCCGCCACGTCGCCGACCGGGCCGCGCTGCCAGCGACTGTCTTCGGGGAGCTTCACCGCGACCGGGGCCGCTGGTATGTGGCGCCGACGCTCAGCCGGCTGCACGGCCCGTACCTGACCGTCCTGCCGACCGGCTACCTGTGCCACTACCTGAGCGCCGACTGCGGCGGCCCGTTCACCCCCATGGCCGTGCCGGACGACGGCACCAGCAGCTGGCACGCCGACGGTACGGCGCTGGTCTGCGCCCACCACCGCACCATGATCATCGCTGTCGCGACCGCCGGCACCAGATCAGCGACGACGACCTGATCGCCGAGTACCTCGGCACCCCGGCCTGAGACATCACACCTAGCCAGCCCGACGCGGGCCCCCCACTCCGGGGACCCGCCCCACACTCGTCCCCCGAGGAGCCATCCATGCACGACCACGCCGCGGCCGTGGAGACCTGGAAGCTCGGCGACCTCGTCCGCTACACGGGCAGCCTCACGGCCATGCACGGCATGTACCGCATCGGCGTCGGCTGCGTCTGCGGTGACTGCTACGACCAGGGCCGCAGGGCGGTCCTCCTCTACGACTGGACGGCCAACGGCTTCCCGCCCGACCAGGGCAGCGTCGCGCTGGCCTGCGTCCGGTGGGCACACATCACGCTCGTCAAGCCCATCTGATCACGCGCTCACCGGCCGCCCCGCACCCATTCCCCCACCACGACCAGGAGCCCCGCTGTGACCACCACCGTTCCGCCGTTGGGCGGGCGTACTTCACCGGCCACCGGGCCGGTGCTGGCGAACGGGGGATCACGGTGTCGTTGTTCGACTCGCCGGCCCCGGGCCTGGCCGCCCCAGGCGGCGAGCTCGAGGTGTGGAGTGGCCGCTACGGCTCGCTGGGCTCGTCGCCGCGTTCGCGCGCCTGGCATGTGTTCACCGTCCGCGCCGAACGCGGCGGCCGCCACGTTCCAGCCCGCACCGGTTCGGCGGCTACGACCTCAACGCCGCGCACAGCACGCCGGCCCCGGTCCATCAGGTGCGCCGGGCCGGCGCACCCCCCGGCATGTAGTAATTTGTTTGCTATGAGTGATGGGCCGGAGCTGGTGACGCTGGCGGAGTGGGCCGAAAGCCACGGGCTAGTTGTGGGTACCGTGTGGAACCACTTGGTCGGCCAGCCGGGCTTTCCCACACCTGTAAGCCGCCGCTCCCGCCGGGACGCCTCCGGAGCGGTCATCGGCGGCCGCGGGACCGACCTCTACAAGAAGGACGCCCTGGACGCCTGGCGGGCCGAGCATCAGCCCGCCCGCGCATCGATCGTCTACGACGGCCAATACCACGACCGAGGCACCCTCGGGGCTATCGCCAGCCGCTGCACCACGGCCGACGGCCAGAGGGTCAAGCGCGAAACAATCTACCAGTACCGGGATCGTCCGACCTTTCCCAAGCCCGACGAGAAGGGACGGTACGTCGCTGGGGCCGTTGTTGCCTGGCTCAACGAACGCCCCGGCCAAGGTAACCGCACCCGAGGAGCCCGACAGGGCTCCGCCCGCGACTGACCTCCAGACCTCTCCACGCATCTCTTTCCCGCCTCCCTGCGGCGGGGGCGTAGCCAAATTTCCCCGCTCTGTAGTAATATGTTAGTTGTCGGGTTGGGTGAGCATCCCCCCGATGTCGCGGAGACCTTGGGAGCGGGGCTAATGGACGAGGACGAGATGACCGAACCGTGCGGCGGGCCTGACGGTCCGGCCGGGCGGGACCGCCGTCGCATCGCGGAGCTGGAGGAGGCGCTCGCCGCGCTGGCGGCCGAGAACCTGGCCTTGGTCGAGGGGCGGCTGGTGGACACGGCCCTGTTCCACGGGCTGAGCGTCGACCCCGACGGCCGGGCGTACCTCGCCATCGAGCCGGCCCGGGAACTCCTCACTCGGATGGTCGGCGCCTGCCGGGGGCTGCTCGGCTCGGCGCCGAACTACTGCGAGATGCGCGTTGACTGGGACAGTGGCAAGGCCGACCCGCCGGGAGTTGAGCTTTCCCTGAGCCGCGCGGGTGAGGGCGAGAGGTTCCTCGTGCGGATCCAGCGAGCCGGCCAGCTCACGCCGCACGAGGCCAGGGTGGCGGCGGAGGCCCGTGCTGAGGCCGCCGAGGCCGCCCTGGCCGATCTGCGGGCGCGGCTGGCCCCGGATGCGCCGCCCGCCCGCGGGTCAACGCGGCCATGACCGCAGCCGACGCCGGGGGCGGCGCTCCGTCCCCGGCCCGCCCCGCCGGTATCCCGCCGCGGGTGGACGACGGCCTGCGCACCGCGGGCGACCTGTTTGCCCGCCTGGAGAACGGCGCCTACACCACCCGCGAGCTCTACGCGCTGGCCCGTTCCGCCGGCCTGCACACCGGCCGCCGGTGCTCTGGATCTGGTCCAGGACGGGCGGCCCGCTTCCATCGCCATGTCCGCAACGCTTTGCAGCACGCGAAGCGGACGGGTTGGGCCCGGCGTCTCGGCCAGGCGACCTGGATGATCTAGGGCAGCCGGGACCGCCCGACCGGCGGGGTGCTGGTGCTGGCCGGGAACCGGGTGCGGTCAGCCTGGTCCTGTCCGCCGCCGCCGACACCCTGGCCCGCCTGGGCGAACCCGTCGACCTGGTCCTGACCGATCCGCCCTACCAGCTCGACGTTTCCGCCCGACCCGGCAGCCGGGTCGGCCGCGTGCGTTGGCCGAACATGCTGCCCCCGAGCCTGGTCGACCAGCTCGTCCGGACCACTACTCACGTGGGTGAACTGGTGTGTGACCCGTTCGTGGGGGGCGGCACCGTTCCCCTGGTATGCCTGCAGCGGCAGCGCCGCTTCCACAGCGGGGACATCGCCCCGGCAGCGCTGCGGTTCACGATGGCGCGTCTGCTCGACGCCGCCGCCCGCGCCGCGCTGGTCGCCCCGTCCGCGGCCGGCCCGCACGGGGGTGGCGCTCCCCCACCAGCCCGGCCTGTTCGACTCCGCGCTGGACTGAACCACCCAGACAGCGGCCGAGCGCCCGGCCTGCGGGGATTCCCCATCCCGGCGGCGCCCGCGGCGCGGCCCCGTCGCCCGGCGCGCCCCAGCCGGGCTCTCGCCTGGGACGAGAAAAGTGCGTCCACTCCCGCCGAAAAATCTGGACATATCTCTCAACTGTAGTATTATGTTAGTTGTCAGGGTGAGGGTGGGCATCCCCCGACCCTGACATCGCGGAGAACGCCCGACCGAAAGGACCCGCCATGTCCGAAACGCTCGACGCCACGGAGTACGCCGCCTTCCACGCCGCTCTCCGGTGCTGCCGGGAGCCGGAGCTGACAGCCCTGCTCACCGGCCTTGTCCACGCCATGTACCCGACCGCGACCCATGTCCGGCTCGAGTCCGATGCCGGCGCCGGTCCGGGGGGCCGACTGTTCCTGAGCGGTATCGAAGACGCCACCGGCCTGATTGCCTCCGAGGCCACGGATGAGCCGGACAACGACGACCGGTACATGCCGCTGTGCACCGCGGTCCAGCCGGTCCTGGAGGTGCTGGCCGACTACGTCTCCGCGGGTCGCATTTCCCTGACGCCGCCGACCGGGCCCGCTCTCGACGTCGTGTCGGACTCCCTCGCCCGCGAGGCCGACCGCCGCCACCGGAAGCTGGTCCCCGCCCAGAAGGGATACCAGGAGGCGCGGCTTGCCCAGGTCGCGGCGATCATCCGTGCCAAGCACGAGACCGCCGTCGCGATCGCCGTCGACCAGCCCAACCACGACGTCGAGGGCGCCCACATGCACCTCCAGGCCATCCTCGACGCCAGCGGCGACACGCTGGCGAGCTGGGACACTCCGCGTGACCCGGCCGGGTTCGCCGATCTGACCGACGAGGTCGATCGTCACCTGGACGCGATGGCGGACACCGGGTACGAGCCCGGCAGCGACGGCCGCATCAACCTTCCCCCGCCCGGCGAGCCGCCGGCCCAGCGCCTACTGGCCCTCGCCCAGCGCCTCGCGGCCGATCCGGCCGATCTGGACAACGCCGTCCATGACGCGGCCAGCACCACGGCAAGCCAGGTCAACAACGGGGGCTTCCCCGAGCAGATCGCCTACCTGCTCGACCGGCTCGGCGAGGCCGGCACCGAGCAGGTGATCCGCGCCGCCGGCCACAAGCCCGACCCGGCGTGAGCCAGTCCCCAGCCTGTCGCCGGTCGGCCCCATGGGGCCGACCGGCCCACACCCCAGCCCGCCCTACCTGGAAGGCCCGAACCATGGCCACCTCCCCGACCGCCGACGCCCCGCGAGACCTGGCCAGCCTGACCCCGTCCGCGATCGACGCCCACCGTCCATGGCCCACCGGGAGCTGAACACGGCCCGCCAGGCCCAGACCCAGGACCTGGCCCGCATCCACCGCGCGCTGGGCGAGCGGCCGGAGCGCGGGGGGCCGGAGGGGCGGCGCTGGCCCACCACCCACGACCAGGCCCTCACCAAGGCCCGCCACCTGGACCCGGACCGCTGGGTGGTCGAGGTCGGCCAGACGCTGGGCCAGTTGCTGGCCACGGCGGAGCAGGGCGTGGCCACCCTGGACCGCGCCACGGAGCGCGTCAGCCAGCTCGAGCGGGAGTTCACACGCCGCGGGGGCTGGTCGCGGTTCTTCCTGGTGCCCGGAGGCCACATTCACAACTCCCGCGGCTGCCACACCCTGCGCGCCACCACGGTGCTGGGCTGGCTGCCGGACCTGTCCGGGCAGAGCGAGGAGCAGGCGGTGGCCGCCCACGGCCCGCACCTATGCACGGTCTGTTTCCCCAGCGCCCCCACGGACTGGTGCCTGGACCCGGCCCAGGCCAAGGCCGCGGACCCCGCGCGGTGCCCAGGGTCCGGCCAGCAGGTGACGGACGCGAACATGCGCCTGAGGTCCCCGCGCGGCACCTGCCCGGAGTGCGCCCAGGCGGTGTCGGTGACGTCGCTGGGCCGGGCCCGGGCCCATCGGAAGGCCCGCGAGGGCTGACCGGTGTCCTCGATTTATCATCCGAAAAGTTGTGATCCGAGAGCAAGGGGAAACGAAATGACCGCTATGAAGATGACCATGAACGACATTCGGAGCGACGGCCTGTCCACCAGCTCACGCCAGGCACAGATCGCCCTCGACACCCGCCAGGACGCCATCAACGCCGGCAAGTCCGCGGCCGACGCCATCGACGCCGGCATCACCGCCGGCCTCGCCGTCAACGGGCGCTGATGCCGAACCAGCCCGCGACGCCCACACATTCCATCCGGTTCCCGGAGAACGTGTGGGCTGTCGTGGTTGCCGCCGGTGAAGCCCGAAACCGCGCGATAGCGCCCCGGGGCGAGGTGCGTCACGGACACGTCGCGACGCTCCGGGTCGGCTTCGACGAGGCGTGATGTTCGCTCACCGGGTCGGGTAAACGAGGGAGCCTACCTGGCCCTCGTGTTCAAATGCCCCCGTCGTGAAGCCGGATGACCGGTCGGCCCTGTGGGCGGCCGCGCTCGTGCTCGCCGGCCTAGTGGTCGTCCTGTGGCTGATCGGGCACATCTGACCCGTCGCCGTCCGGCGTCCACATGGCGCCGCAGTGCTGGCAGATAGATCCGAGGTCGTGGCCGGACACCCTCCCGTCCGTGGTGAGGGCGGCGCCGGTCAGGACAAACTCCCAGCTCCCGCAGCGCTTGCAGGTCGCGTAACCGGCCTCGTCTGGGTTGATCGGGTGAACGGTTGCGGTCATAGTTCGGACGCTACGGCCGCCGATCGCGGGTTTCCAAAGGAAATGTGACCGGCGTCATGCCGCTCCTGGGGCCTGCTCCGCCGCGTCGACGCGGCGATCTTCGCGGATACCGGCGACGAGCCGGCCGCCTTCGGAGCTGCTCGAGGGGCGTCGACGCCGCGCTGGCCCAGTCGGATATCCCCCTGTACCGGGTCAGCCACGGTTCCCTGCCCCCGCCGGCCGCTGGACGAAATCGATTTAGCCGCCCCGTCCAGACCGACCCCCCGTGAGACACACCGCCTTGGGAAAAGGTCCCGCTGAAACGGTGACATTCACATCCAATTGGTAGTAATATGTTAGTTGTCGGATGGGGTGGGAAGATGCCCAGGCTCGGCGTCGCGGAGGAGCCCCCGACCGGAAGGACCCGTCACCATGAACGACCCGATCACGACCCCGCCGCCCTCGCTGGCCGACCCGAACCTGGCCCGGCTGACCGCCGCCGCCGAGCGGCAGCGCCACGCTTCCCAGGACGCCCTGCTCAACCTGCTCGCCGCCCACGTCCGCACCGCCTACCCCACCGGGGCGGTCCTGACGGTCGACCTCTACGTCAACCCCCCGAAGATCCAGAACGTCGAAGATGCGAGCGGCGCACTGCTCGCCGTCCGCGACGACCTCGCCGCGAACGAGACGGCCGCCGCGACGACGGCCGCGCTTGACGCGCTGACCCGGACAGTCACCCCGCTGCTCACGCGACTCGTCGCGGGCGGCTTCGACCCCGTCGACGAGGGCCGGATCGATCTGCCCCCCGCGCACCGCACCCTGGACGAGTTGATGATCGTCCAGGGTGTGAAGCCGGCCACCGTAGCCGACCTGAGACTCGCCGAACCGTCCGACGACGCGGAGTACGCCGCTTTCCAGGCCGCCATCCTGTCCAGCCGGTCCGGCCGGGAGCCGGAGCTGATCGCTCTGCTCGCCGGAGTCATCCACGCCGTTTACCCGACCGCGACCCATGTCCTACTCGAGCCAGGCGCCGGCGGCGGTCCGGGGGGCCGTCTGTTCCTGAGCGGTGTCGAGGACGGCACCGGCCTGATTGCCTCCGAGGCCACGGAGGAGCCGGACAACGACGACCGGTACATGCCGCTGTGCACCGCGGTCCAGCCGGTCCTGGAGGTGCTGGCCGACTACGTCTCCGCGGGTCGCATTTCCCTGACGCCGCCGACCGGGCCCGCCCCCGACGGCGCGCCGGACTCCCTCGCCCGCCAAGCCGAACTCGTGGCCGCCCCGTCCGATCTGGACGTCGAACGGGCCGAGGTCGTGGCAGAGGTGAGGCGGGCGGCGTTCCCCACCCCGCCCGGCGCGGCCGCCGCGAGCACACCTCCGATGATCTCCAACCCGTCGGCGCCCGCGCAGGTGCACCGCAACACTGCCCAGCCGGCAGTCCCACCGTCAGCGGGCCGCTGACCCTGCCACCGAAGCAAACGGCGTCCTCTCCGAGATCGCCGGACCGGACACCGTGAGGCCCCCTGTGCGAGGTACGGAGTGAAACGGTGACAGGGCATCCCGTGTGTAGTATTATGTTAGTTGTCATGGTGAGGGTGGGCATCCCCCGACCCTGACATCGCGGAGAACGAACACGGCCCGCCAGGCCCAGACCCAGTACGTGGCCCGCATCCACCGCTGGGCGAGCGGCCGGAGCCGGGCCCGGGCCCACCGGGACGCCCGCGAGGGCTGACCGGTGTCCTCGATTTGTCATCCGAAAGTTGTGATCTGAGACCAAGGGGAAACGAAATGACGACCGATCAGGCCACCCGCGCCGCCCGACTCTTCGACCTTCTTATCGTCGACATGAGCGGCGACGACTTCGCCGCCATGAAGATGACCATGGACGATATTCGGACCGACGGCCTGAGCACGACCGCGCTCCAGGCGTCCGCCGCGCTCAACGCCCGTCAGGACGCCCTCGACAGCGGCAAGAGCCCGGTGGACGCGATGGACGCCGGCATCACGGCCGGACTCGCCGCCCGGCGCCGCTGATGCCCCAGCCAGCCCGCGACGGCCCACACATTCCATCCGGTTCCCGGGCAACGTGTGGGCTGTCGTCGTTGTCACCCGCGAAGCCCGGACCCGCGTGATGGCGCCCGGGGCGAAGCGCGTCACGGACACGTCGCGACGCTCCGGTCGGCCTCGACGAGGCGTGATGTTCGCTCGCGGGTCGGGCAACCGAGGGAGCGGGCCCGGGGGTCAGCGATGAGCCGGGGGTGTGGGCGCGGCGGGCAGGACCGGGGTGGTCGCGGCCGCCGGGGTCGCGACCTCCAGCCCACCACCCGCGGCCGGGGTGGGCGCGCTGACGGGGCGGGGAAACGCGGCGCGGACGGCTTCCGCCCGACCCTGCGGAGCCGCGTGGGCGGCGGTGTCGATCCGGTCGTACACGGCGGCGCGGGTGCTGATGTCGATCGCGACGACCGCGTCGGTCCACCGGCGGACCGACGCGGTGCCCGCCTCGGCGCCGACGCGCAGTTCCGCGGCGAACAGGACTTCGCTGACTCGCGCCCGCGCGGCCGTGCGGGCCTGCTCGCCGGCGGCGGTGGACAGCGCGTCGACCGCGGCCTGGTAGTCGGCGACCATCGCCTGATGGTCCTCTGGGCTGATGGGTCCTCGGGGGCCGTCGAACTGGATGTCCGGTGAGGTCCTCTGCTCCCAGCCGGCGGCACGCCGCTGGGTCTCGCGGGCGGCGGCGCGGGCGCCGAGCCGGCTGGTAAGCCGGTCCAGTTCCTGGACGTTGTTGGCGGTGGCCGGACCGGCGTTCAGGACCGCTGTTTCGGCCCGCCACACCGCCCGCACCGCGTCGGCGTGTTCGGGCTGGAGCTCGGCCAAGGCCGCTTGGGCCCGCTCGCGGATCGTCGGATAGCCGCTGCGCAGATCGTCGGCGAGGTCGTCGAGGGCGACGCGCAGGACAGCGGCGCGGGTGTGCGCGTCGCGCAGCGCCGCGATCGCCTGAGCACGGGGGTGGTCGGCGGGCAGGGCGGCCCAGCGCCGGTCGGGGGGGCTGGCGGCGTTGCCCAGCCGGCGCTTCAGACCGGCGGCGCTGTCGAGCGAGGCGGCCGTGACGGGTGCCGGGGGGTCGTCGAGCGCGCGCCAGCCTTGGAGGGTCCGATCCACGTAGGCGGGGTTGTCCGGGTCGAGCAGCGCCTGGTCTGCCAGTCGCAGGACCTGTGCGTCGGGCAGGGCCAGGTCGCCGGGGCGGACCGCGTCCGGGCGGGCCTGGACGGCACCGACCTCACCCGGCCTCAGCGGGGGCAGGGCGCCGCGGGCGGCGGCGGCCAGGGCCGCGAAGTGACGGTGCCCGTCCATCCCGTCGAGCTGCCACAGCCGCGCGGGCTCGGCGGGGTTGTCCGACCAGCCGAGGATGGCGTAGCGGCCTGTCCCGACCGGCTCCCCGCGCAGGGTGGTGAGGTTGGCCCGCAGCAGCAGCCGTTCTCCCGGACGGGCCGCGGCGCGGCGGGCCGCCCAACGCAGCGCGTTCTCGGCGTACTCGGCGCGACCGGCCTCGCGGTCGTCGAGGAGGGAGCGGGGAACACGACCCGTCGCGTGCAACTCCCACCGTTCCTGGTCGGCGGGAGACTCCCAGACCGTGACGATGATGCTGTCGGGCGGTGGCCGGCCGCCCTTGGGGATGATCGCGGCCAGCTCAGTGTCCGCCGCCTGGACCCAGGGGATGGTCGGCCCGGTGCCGGTGTAGGCACGGACCCAGGCATCGCGCAGCGCGTCGGCAGCGGTGACGGGCATGCGGGCCACCGGCACACCGGCCACCCTGAGCCTCCACATCTTGCCCTCGCGCACCAGCCGAACCTCGACCAGCTCCGGCCCGCTGGCCTGGCCCGCTACGCCGGCCGCGCTGGCGTTGTCCGCTGGCGACGGACCAGCGGCGGCCGCGCCCGGGGCGGGTGAGGGTCGCGCGGCGAAGGCGGGGATGCCGGTGGCGGCGAGCGCGGCGACCGCCGCCGGGGTGTCGTCCGGGGAGGGGAAGTGGTGCAGCATGCCGCGGTGGTCGGCACCGACGACGGCGACCGCGTAGTGGCGGTCGAGCACGGTGCCGTCGGGCCGAGCCAGTTCGCAGCGGACGAGTGCGTCGCCGGCCGCCGAGCGGGGCAGCCCGTCGGCGGCCTGCCGGATTGCGGCGATGGCTTGCTGACGCGCGGGTTGCGTGGAGTCGGCGAGGCTCACGGCGCGCAGGGTCCAGACGTCGGTGTCGGAGGGAGCGGCGCCGGGTCGGGCGGTGCTGGTCGAGACCGTGGCGATGACCGTGTCCGGGGCGGCCAGGCCGCCGGCCGGGACGGTCAACACCCTGCTGTTGTCGAGCGGGCTCTGCGTCCAGCTGGCGTCGGGGCCGGTGTAGGCGGCGAGCCAGGCGTCGCGCAGCGCGGCCGCCCGCTCCGGGGTGGGTTCGTCGATACGGGCGGAGGCCACCCGTTGGCCGGCGATCCGCAGGTGCCAGACATCGCGCACCCGCATCGCGATGGCCCGTACCGAGCCGGCAGGATCCGCGGCGGGCGATGTGGCCGTTGGCCCGTTGCCCGACACCGGAGCGGAAGCTCCCCCGGCGGCCGCCGCGGACTGGACGGGCAAGTCTGCCGGTGCGTCGGCGGCCACGACGGAGCCGCCGGCGGGAACGTCGAGCGCGGTCTGCTCGGTTTCGGCGGGTGCGTCGATGGCGGTCAGCCTCGCGGCGAGGGCCTGGCGTTCGGCTTCGGCGCGGGAGAGAACGGCGTTGTCGGGCCAGGGCTGGCCGAGGCGGGCGGTGGCCGTTTCGACCTGGTCGGCGGCCTGGTCGCGGTCGCCGGCGAGCCGAGCACGGTGGCCGTCGAGGTTGCGGATCTGCTGTTCGAGGCCGGACATCAGCGCGACGGGGTTGATGACGGCGGGGCGGAGGTCGCTACCGAGGTTGCGACCTTCCTTCTCGGTGAGCCCCTCGACCCAGAGATAGTGGTTGCGGCGGGCGTCGCGGGACATGAACACGGCCAGGCCGCCGAGTTCCCCGACCTGCTTCGGCTGGCCACGCTCGGCGCGGGCGTTGCGGACAACGGCCAGCAACCCGGCGCCGGCGCGGTCGCGTTCGGTGTAGACCTCGCGCACGGAGTAGGTGGGGTCGCTGACGACAGCGCGGAACGCCTTGCCCTGGGTCTCGCGGCGGCGAGGCAGGATCTCCTCAAACCGGGCCAGACGCCGGTCGAGTACCGCGATCCGCTCGCGCGCGGCGGTGCGGGCGCCGTCGAGGTGGAGCTGGTTGCGTTCGTGCGCGACCCGCTGGCGGCGCAACCTGGTGATCTGGTCGTCGAGTTCGGCCAGGCGCAGCACGTCGGGGTTGCCCGTGGCGATCGCCTTGACCTGGGCGGCGTCGAGCGCCTGGGCGCTGCCGAGGTCGTCGATGACGCGGATGGTCCGGTCGCCGGCCATCACCTGGCCGATAAAGCGGGCTTTCCGCTCGACGGTCTGGGCCGAGTAGGCGTCGAAGGAGCCTTCGGTGACGTAGCGGATGATGCGGATCGTCGGATTCAGGTTGCCCTGGCGCAGCGCCCGGCCGTCGCGCTGTTCGATGTCCATCGGCCGCCACGGGATGTCGACGTGGTGCAGGGCCCGCAGCCGTTTCTGGACGTTGGTGCCCACACCCATCCGCACGGTCGAGCCGATGAGCACGGCGATCTCCCCGGCGCGGGCCCGGGCGAACAGTTTCGCCTTGCGCAGGTCGGTGTTGGCCTCGTGGATGAAAGCGATCCGCTCGATGGGCACGCCGTGGGAGACGAGACGCTCGCGTAGTTCGTCGTAGAAAACGAACCCGTCCTTGTCACCGCCGGGGGTGCCGAGGTCGCAGAAGATCAGTTGCAGCGCGCCGGGCAGCTTGTCGTAGCCGGCGCCCGGGTTCTTCGGGTCGACCAGGAACCGGTCGTCGCGGTGGGCCCGGTATTCGGCGGCGACCTCCACGGCGACCCGCTCGGCTTTGCCGGCGGCCGGGTCCTGCCCGGCCCCGACCAGCCGCAGGTCCAGCGACGCCTTCCGCCCGTCGGTGGAGATCAGCAGCATGTTATCGACGTCCGGGTCGACCCGCTTGGCGCGTACCTTCTCGGCCCGTTCGCCGAGCTGGGCGATGTAGTCGAGCAACTCCGCGGACGGCGGGATGACGATGGTCTCCCGTTCGCCGCCCTCCAGCGCGGGGCGAGGCAGGTTCAGATCGTCGGCGGTTTTGATGTCGGCGACCGCCCGGAACATGGTGATCAGTTCGGGGACGTTCATGAACGCGGCGATGCGGGAGACCATCCGGAACGAGCCGCCTTCGGGCCGCATCTCCAGTGCGGTGACGACCCGGGTGAACGTGCCGGCCCAGGAGTCGAACTCCCGCAGGCCGGCCCTCTCCAGCGTGCGGCGGTCGAGGTTGTACTGCACCACCCACATTTCGGCGAGGCTGTTGGCGATCGGGGTGCCGGCGGCGTAGCAGACGAACTGCTCGCCGTGGGCGTCGCGCAGGTGCTCCAGTTTCATCGCCATGTCGTTGGCGACGACGGAGCTGGGGATGCCGGTCGGAGTGCGGGCCGCGATCGTGCGGCCCTTCCACGTGTGCGCCTCGTCCCCGAAGATGAAGTCGACGCCCAGGTCCTCGAAATGGACGTCGCCGGCGTCCCTGGCGCCCTCGGCCTCGCCCTTGAGTACCTCCATGCGGGCCCGGAATCGCTTGAGCCGCTTCTCCAGCTCCTTGACCGTGAACGATTTCGGATCGCTGTCCTTCGCCGCGTCCAGCGCGGCCTCGTAGGCCGCCATCTCGGTTTCGATGAACCGCGTCTCGGTGGCCGGGGAGACCGGCAGCCGTTTGAAGCTGGCGTGGGTGATGACGACCGCGTCCCAGTTCCCGGTCGCGCAGCGGGCGGCGAATGCCTGCCGAGCATCCTTGGCCAGGTCGTCCTTGGTCGCGACCAGCACCCGGGCCAGTGGGTAGAGCTGGACGAACTCGCGGGAGAACTGCTCCAGCATGTGGTTGGGCACCACGTACATCGGCTTGTTGACCAGGCCGAGGCGTTTCATCTCCATGCCGGCCGCGACCATCGTCGCGGTCTTCCCCGCGCCGACAACGTGGCCGAGCAGGGTGTTGCGTTCGGTGCCGGGAACCCCGGTCATGATGCGCCAGACCGCGTCGCGCTGGTGCTGGTGCGGGACGAACGTCGCGGCCATCCCGGGGAAGGTGAGATGGGAGCCGTCGAACTCGGGCAGGACGGTGGTGTTGAACCGGTCGTTGTAGATGCGGACCAGCCGGGCGGCGCGGGAGGCGTCCTCCCACAGCCAGTCGGCGAACCGTTCCTGGATGGCCTGGCGTTTGTCCTGCGCCGCTTGCGTCTCGGTGGGGTTGACGACGGAGCGCTCCCGCCCGTCGCCGTCTTTGTAGGTGTCCCAGACTTTCGTCTCGGCGAGGTTGAGCGCCTGGTCGATGAGCCGGCGCGCGTCCAGCCGGCCGGTGCCCCAGTCCGTCGACCCCAGCAGGTTCTGCGGGGCTTTCACCTTCCAGGTCGCGGTCAGCGGGGAGTGCTCGACCTGGACCTGGCGGCGGTCGACCTCGAGCAACTCGGCGACGAACGCGCGGACGACTCCCGCGGGGATCCAGGCCGCGCCGAGCTGGGCGTGGATCTCCCCCGGCGTCCAGTCCTCAGGCTGGACCGCTTCCAACGCGGCCACGTTGCGGGCCCAGACCGGGTCCCGGTCGGCGGCTTCCCGCGCGTCGGCCAGCTTCGCCTTCACGTTGCCGGACAGGTAGAGCTCGGCGAGTTCGGCCGTGCCGTCGACCGGGTCCCGGTAGACCCGCTCCCCCAGCTCCGCGAACGCGGCCTCAGCGTCCAGGCCGAGCAGCCCGGCAATGTAGTCCAGCTCGACCCGGCCGTGCACGGCGAGGCTGGCCGCCAGCGCCTCGGCGGCGTTCTCCGCCCCGGTCGGGACCCGGCCGGCGGAGATGACCCGCTCGGTGAATATCGCCGCCTTGGTGACGGCCTTGCTGGTCGGGTCGACGATTTCCAGGCCGGCCAGCCAACCCCAGCCGGGGTCGGTGAGGATCTGCCGCGGCACCCGGGGTACCCGCGCGGTCAGCGGTTTGCCGGTGTCGGGGTCGACACCGTCGGCCTCGACCGTGGTGTCCGACAGCAGCCCGTAGGCGGAGGTGTAGGCGTCGTAGTGGAGGTTCAGCCGTTCCCGCGCCGCCTCGCACGCCTCATCGCCGCCATCGGCGTCGGCCTGGGCGGCCAGCACGGCCCGGACGTCCGCGAGCAGTTCGATGAGGGCCCGCAGTTCCCGCTCCTGGGCCACGGAGGTGGCCGCGACCGGTTTGCCGGTGCCGTCCGGCCGTAGCCGGATCAGCTCCCCGTCGGCGCCGATGGCGAGGCTGCCAGCCTCCGGGGCGATCCCGGCCGCCGCGTCCAGCGCGGCGTCGTCGACGGGCTCCGGCGGACCGGGCCACGCCACTGGCCCGTCCGCGCCGTAACGGGCGTGGGCCCGGGCCACCAGCTCGCCGGCCTGTTCGGTCAGCTGGTCAGGCCAGGCGTCGAACTCGGCCAGCACGGTCAGCGCCGCCCGCCCGCCGGCACCGCCGTAGGCGAGTCGGCCGAGCATCGCCGCCGGCCGTTCGGCGAAAACCTGGTTGATCCGGGCCAGCGGAACACCGGCGTCGGAGCGTTCCACATCGTCGGGAACGTCGTCGCGGCTGGCCGCGGGCAACTCCACCGGGACGGCGAGTTCCCAGTCGAACGGCGCCGGCTCCTCCCCCTCCCGGCGGCGGCGGAAGACCACCAGGTCGGTGGCGACGCTGGTGCCGGCGGCCGCCTGATGCGCGCCCCGGGGCAGGCGGATCGCGCCGAGCAACTCCCCACCCGCGGCGTGGAACGCCTGGCGGGCGGCCGGGTCACGGGCGTCCATCGTGTAGGTGGAGGTGATGACCGCGACGATCCCGCCCGGTTTGACCAGCCCCAGCGACTTGGCGATGAACGCGTTGTGGATCGCCAGCTTCCCGGCCGGGTTGTAGACCGGGTCGATGACCGGGTAGTTGCCGAACGGGACGTTGCCCACGACCGCGTCGAACGAGCCAGCCGGGAAACGGGTCGTCTCGAAGCCGGCGCTGTGGATCTCAGCGTCGGGGTAGAGCAGGCTGGCGATCGCCGCCGTGGTCGGGTCTAACTCGACCCCGACCATGTTCACCCCGTCGGGGGCCAGCCCGATCCAGTTCCCCGACCCACAGCCAGCCTCGAGCACCCGGCCGCCGGTGAACCCGAGATCAGCCAGCAGCTTCCAGCCGGCCGTCACCAGCGCCGCGTCGGTGTAGTGGGCGTTCGGCGTGGTGCCCCGCGCCGCCCGCCACTCGGCGTCGCTCAGCGCCTCCCGCAGCCGCTCCCGCTCGGCCGCCAGACGCTCGACGGCATCGTCGAACACCCCCGGCAGCGCGCCCCAGGCCGACCAGCGCGCCAGCTCCGCCTGCTCTTCCGGGCTGGCCGGCCGGCCAGCCTCCCTCAGCAGGGCCAGGACCTCCAACGCGCGCAGGTTCGCCCGGGCCTTCGCCATCTCCCCGGGCGGCGCCAGGTCCTCCTGACCGCGGGGACGAAACCGCGGCGGTGCGGGGGCCGTCGCCTCATCGTCGGGAGAAGGGGCATCAGCCGGTGCGTCGGCGTCCCCAGGTGAGGGCGGGGCTGGCTCATCGGCTGGCTGGGCCGCGGGCGGGGCCGCCGCGAGGGCCTCCCTGCGGGCCCGGTCGGCGGCTTCCCAGCTCAGGTACCAGGAACCCGCGGCCTTGTGTGTGCTGACGACGTCGCCGACCGCGAGCGCGCCCTCCGCGCGTACTCGGGCGGCCACCTCGGCTGGGTTCTCGTCCTCGCGAAGAACGTAGTAGTGGCCGACCCGGTCGGCGTCGGCGTAGGGCAGGATGCGATCCCGTGACCGTCGCCGTCGCGGGATGCGGTCTCGTGACCGGTCCGGTGGACCGTCCCCCTTCGGGGGGGCAGGAGCGTCGAGCGCCGTCTGCTCTCCCGAGGGCGCGGCGGAGAGCGTCGGCCAGGTGCTCGCGGCGGCCGCGCCAGGCGGGGCGGGGAGCGCCGCGTCGATGCGTTCGAAGGCCGCGAGCCGGGCAGCTGTGTCGATCGCGGCGCGGGCGTCGGCCCAGCGGCGCGCCTGGGGTGTGTTCTCGTCACCGCCGAGGCGGCGGCGGGCGCTCAGCTCTACCTGCTCCAGCCGGCCGCGGGCCGCGGTCCGCGCGGCCGGGCTGTCCGCCTCGTCCAGGCCGGCAACCGCCGCGCGGTAGTCGGCGACCATGGCCTGATGCGCTTCCAGGCTGATGGGCCCGGCTGGGCCGTGGAAGGTCGTCTGCTGGTCCGGGCGGGTCCAGCTGTCGGCGTTCCGCCGCGCCTCGGAGGCCTCGGCCTGGGCCGCCAGCCGGATGGTGAGCCGGTGCAGCTCACGCACGTCATCGTGATCGGCCGTCTCCGGGGCGTGGTCCTGATCGTGGTCCAGGACTGATATCTCAGCCAGGATCACCGCGCGGAGCGCGTTGGTGTAGTCCTGGTCCGCCGTGGCCTGCGACGCGCGCGCGTCGGCCTGGGCTGGTCCACCGCTCAGGTCGGCCGCGCGGGCGGCGTCGATCGCGGCGCGGCGCAGGCTTGCCCGGCGGCGGTGCGCCTCCCGTAACCCGTTGAGGGCGACCGCGAGGGGATGGTCGGCCGGCAGGCCAGCCCATCGGCGCTCGAGCGGGGTAGCGGCCAGGCGCAACTGGTCGCGGACGGAGTCGACCGCGTTCCGCCAGGCAGTCTGGCCGGGGTCGGCGTCGGGCGGGAGAAGACTGTGGCCAGCGGCGGCCTGGCGATCGAACGCCGGGCTGTCCGGGTCCAGGAGCCTCAGCTCCGCGACCAGCCGAATCTGCCGGTCGATCAGCGCGTGGTAGGCGTCGTCGCGTGGGTGGGCGGTTTCCCGACCTGTCGTGGCGGCCGCGCCGGGCTCGGGAACGGCGCTGTCCGATCCGGTGCCGAAGCCGGGGGCGGCCTGCGTGCCGTCAGGAGCGCCGGGGGCTGGTGCCTGGTCGGAGGGCAACGACCGGTACCACTCGCTGGCCTCGTCCTGTGTGGCGCCCGGAGGGCCGATCGCGAGCGCGCCGTCCGCGACCAGCCGCGCGACAAGCTGGGTGAGATCGGCGCGGCTGGCCGTAGGGCTGAACTCCTGCCAGCGGAGTGATCCATCGGCGGCGACGTAGGGCCAGAGCGGCGGCGTGTCGCTCTCCGCCCGGCCCGCCGCGGCATCGGCGTACGGAACGGAAGCGGCCTTGCCAGGGTCATCAGGAAACCCGGACCTTGGCGCCGATGGTGGGGGACCCGCGCGGGTCCCGGCGGGATCGGTAGGCGCCGGCCGTTCCGATCGCGGGCGTCGCGCTGGTGTGGGCGCGGAGGTGGAGGGAGCGGCTACGTCGTCAGCGGCGAAGAGTCCGCTGTCGTCTCCGGCTCCACCTCCTGGTCCTCCATCAGCTCCGGCGTGTACCGCATCGCCAGCGTCCAGTAGTCCGGGTCGGCCGCCATGTTCGCGACCAGCGTCGCCTCCAGGCCCGCCGGATGGGGCTGCAGGTAGAACTCCGCCCGGTCCCGTTCCTCGGCCGGCAGGTCGTCCAGCCGGCTCGGGTCGGCGATCGTTTCCTCGGCCTCCCGCAGCGCCTCGACCAGGCTGGTCACCGCTCGGTCGAGCAGCGTCTCCTGGTGGGGATGCTGGTCGAGCCTGTTCGCCGTCGCCGGGTCGAGACGGGCCAGCTGGGCGGTCAGCTCGGTCCGCAGCCGTGCCCGGACCTGGCTGTCGTCTTCCCGGTTCGATACCGGGTTGGTGGGCTCGTCCATCGTTGTCCTCCCCGTCGGCGAACAGGTCCGCCTGCTGGCCGTGGTCGACCTCGCGTACCCGGAGCTCCGGCGCGACCGGCCGGTCCTCCGGGTACATGTCGTCGAAGGAGAGGGCGAGCTGTCCGGTGATGGGCGGCCGGGCCCGGCGGCGTCTGGCGGCCATGCTAATCGCCGTCCCCGCGCGGTCGGCCCGTCGCGTCGGGCCGGCGACTTCCCGTGCCCGAGATTGGCAAGATCTCGCCACGGGGAGAGCCGCCGTCGGCGTGCTCGGCGTTCACACAATGACGCCATGCTGTGGAACGCGAGGAGAGTCGGGCAGTCATACCAGGGCGGGCAGCGGCGCGATCGGGTCGCGCCCCGCGGGTACCACGTCGCCGTCGGGCGGCGCCTCCCGCCGGTCGGCGTCGGGGCCGGTAGCCGTCTGTTCGGCGCCCGTCCGCGCCCGTCCGCCGCGCCGCCGCCCCGGGCCGGGATAGCCGAGGTCGGCGAGCTGGGCCGGGGTCCAGCCGAGGTCGATCGCGCCCTGGTAACGGTGGGCGTAGTCGTCATCGGCCTGCCCCCGCCGCGCGGCCGCCGCGTCCTGGAGACGGCGGCCTTCGGCGCGGGCTTCCTCGAGAAGCGCCGCGGCCTGGGCGCGGGCCTGGTCGATGCCGCCGGCGGCGGCGTTCTGGCCGGCGTGGGCGGCGGCGAGGTCGCCGACCGCGGTGACGTGTGGGCCGAGGGCGGCCAGGGCCGCGCGTTCGGCGGCGGCGCGCTCCGTTCCCGGCCGCCCGCCGCGCCGTCCGTTGTGGTCGCTCATGTCCGCGGCACCCCCACCCGAGTGGTCCGGTATGGTGCGGCCACCATTGGCCGCCGGTTGTCCGGGAAGGGTGGCAGCGGTTCTCGCCCCATGTCCACGCCAGTGGGGCGAGCAAGATATGCGAAATACCGCACCAACGCCGCCCGGGCGCGGGCGGCGTGGCCGGTGGCGGGGCACCGGGGCAGCGGGGTGGGGTCGTGGTGACCGCCGAACCCCTGCCCGGGCCGGGCTACCACCGTCACCGGCGAACAACGCGGCGGGGCCACCGGTTCAACGTCACCTACGACGACGCTGAGACGGCGGAGATCACCGCCGCGGCGGCGCGGGCGGGTCTGACCCCGACCGGCTACATCGCGTCTGCGGCGTTGGCGGCCGCGACGAGCACCCGTCCGCCTGTGCACTCGCCGGCCCGCGAGACTCTGCTGGCGCTGATGGCGGCCAGCACCCAACTGCGCCGGCTGGCGGGGAACGTGAATCAGGCGGTCGCCGCGCTGAACGCGACCGGCCAGGCGCCGGTGTGGCTGCACGCGGCGCTGCGCACGACGATGGCCGCGGTCGCCCGGGTCGACGCGGCCGCCGAGCGAGCAGCGGAGCGCCTGCCGTGATCGGGAAGGTGCGGCGGGGATCGAACAGCTACCGGCTGCTGTACTACCTGTTCGGCCCCGGCCGGTTCAACGAGCACGTCAACCCCCGGGTGATCGCCGGCTACGCGCCGCGGGTCACCCTGGAGCCGCCCCGCCTGCCCGGGGGGCAGCGGAGTGTCGGGCCGCTGGCCCGCCGGCTGGACGAGCCGCCGCGGGCGGCCGGCGACCAGGCCCCGGCCGCGCCGGTCTGGCACCTGTCGATGCGGGCGGCGCCGGAGGACCGGACGCTGTCCGACGCCGAGTGGGCGGCGGTCGCCGCCGACGTGATGGCCCGCACCGGGCTGGCCCCGCCCGGCGACGACGGCGCCTGCCGGTGGGTAGCGGTGCGCCACGGCGACGACCACATCCACGTCGTGGTCACCCTCGCCCGCGCCGACGGTGGCCGCGCCACCCCCCGCAACGACTTCTACCGGGTCGGGGAGGCGTGCCAGGCGGCGGAGGCCGCCTACGGGCTGCGGCCCACCGCGCCCCGCGACCGCACCGCCGGCGCCCGACCCACCCGGGGCGAGCGGGAGAAAGCCGCCCGCGCCGGCGCGACGAGCACCCCCCGCGAGGAACTGGCCCGCGCGGTGCGTACCGCCGCCGCCGGCGCCGCCGGCGACGAGGAGTTCTTCGCTGGGCTGCGCGCCGCCGGCCTGCTGGTCCGAACCCGGGCCAGCGTCCAGAACCCCGGGCAGGTCACGGGCTACGCGGTCGCCCGCCCCGGCGACCGCGACGCGGCCGGCGAGCCGGTCTGGTACGGCGGCGGCCGGCTGGCCGCCGATCTGACTCTGCCCAAACTGCGCCGCCGGTGGAACGGCGCCGACGCCGACGACGGCCCGCCGCCGGCCCGGCCGGGTAGGCCCGCCATCCTGGCCGCCACCCGCGCGGCGGTGGAGGCCACCGCCCGGGCGGTGGGGGACGGCAGCGCCGACGAGGCGACGATCGCCGCCGCCGGTGAGGTGGCCGACGCCGCCGCCCGCCTGCGCGAGGGCACCCGGCCCGGCCCGGCCAGCCAGGCCGCGGAGCAGTTCGCCCGCGCCGCCCGCGCCCCCTGGGGACGCACCGCCCCGGTCAGCGTGCCGGCGGCCGCGCTGCGCGCGCAGGCCCGGGGACTGCTGGCCCTGGGCCGCGTGCTCGGCGACCGGGAAACCCGCGAGTTCGCGCTGCTCCTGCGGGCCCTGGCCAACCTCGCCGAAGCCGTCGCCGATCGGCGCGCCGCCGAGGCTCGCCTGGCCCAAGCGCTCGCCGCCGCCCGCGCCGGCGACGGCCTGGCCGCCGCCGCCCGCCTCGCGCCCCGCCGCCCGCCCGATGCCCCGGCCGGGCCGCTACCCGCCGCCGAGATCGCGGGCCGCGGGCCGGCCGCGCTCCCGCCTGCCCCGCTCGGGCCCGGCCGATGAGCCGGCCCCGCCCCGCCGCGACCGGCGTGCTCCTCTGCCTGGACAATGGGCGGTATGGCGGAATCCGCCGCCCCGCGCGGCACCAGCCCCCCAACCGACGGCGAAATCGCTCTCGCCGCCTTCCAAGACCAACTCGACCGGCTTGCCAGCACCGTCCGCACCCAGCAGACAACGATCGGCCTGCTGCTGCGGCGGGTCGAGGTGCTCGAGAGCGAGCGCCGGCACAACGGCGACGCGGCCCGCCCGGGGGCGCCCGACTAGTCGGCGGCCGCCGGTGACCGCGCCCGGCCCGCGACCCGCCGGCGCCCGGCCCTCGGATACAGCGCGGGCAGGTCCGGTCGCGGAGCTGGAGCGACGGATCGCGGTGTGGGCCGAAGCCGCCCGCCTTTCCCGCGACGGCTGGGACGATCTCCTCCTGCTCGCCGCCCGGATGCGCCGGGTCGACGCGGCCAACCTGATCGCCGTCCACGGCCAGCGGCCGACCGCGACCGTCCTGCGCTCCCACCACCGGTGGAACACCGAGTCCAACCGGACGATCCTGCCCAGCGAACGCAACCGCGCCATCCGCGTTCTGACCGGCTCCGGCCCCGGGCCCGAGCGGCGCCTGGCCTTCGTCTGGGACATCAGCCAAACGACCGGCGCCGGCCCCGGCCCCGGCTGGGTCCGCCAGTCCCGGGACGAACTCGTCGCGGCGGCCGCCGTCCCCACCCACCCCGACAGTCCGCCCGCCGCGGGCTGCCCCACCCCACTGGCCAGCGCCGCCGATGTGGGCTGGGTGGGCGTGCTGGCCCGGCTGCACTGGGCCGCGCACGACGCGCTCGGCCACGACCCAGCCCGCCTCGCCGCCGGCTGCGCCGGCCGGCTGGCCGTCGAGGCCAACTCGGTCATGCGCATCGTCGCCTGGGCCGTCGACATCGACGTCCCACCCGACCTGCCCGCGACCGCGACCTGGTGCGCCAGCGGCGCCGACCTCACCGCCACGCTCGACCAGGTCATCACCGCCAGCCGTCGGCTCCTCCCCCTGCCCGAGCCGCCGCCGATGCCAGCCCTGCGGGCCCGGGCGCTGGCCGCCGCCCGCGCCACCACCGGTCTCGCCGCCGGCGCCGCCACCACCCTCGCCCGCGCCCGCCTCACCCCCGCACCATCCGCGGGCGAGCCGCCGGCCCGCCGTCGGGCGGTCGCCCACCAGCAGGCGGAACAGCGGGCCGGCCGGCTTTACGCCGCCCACGAAGAGGCCGCCCACTTTTACCGGACCGCCCTGCTGGCCGAGGCCGGGGCTGGCGCGCGGGCCTACCTGGCCGACCGTCGCGTCGAGCACGTCCTGGACAGCGGTGCCAGCCGTTGGCTGGTCGGCCTGGCCCCACCGGGCTGGACCAGCCTGACCGGCCACCTGCGTCGGCGGGGGTTTAGCGACGACGAACTGGAAGCCGCTGGTCTGGCCCGCCGGGCCCGCACCGGCCGGCTCATCGACGCCTTCCGCGACCGGATCGTCATCGCCGCCCGCGACCCCTCCGGGCGGATCGTCGGGTTCGTCGGCCGGGCCGCCGCCGGCACCGAGTCGGAGCGCAACCCGAAGTACCTCAACAGCCGCGGGACCGTGCCGGCGGAGCTCGCCGCCCGCGGCTGGACCCCGATCTACCACAAGGCCCGGCTGCTGCCCGGCCTGTGGGAGCACCGCGCAGCCCTGGCCGACGGCGGACCGCCGATCATCGTCGAGGGCCCCTTCGACGCGCTCGCGATCGAGGCCGCCATCGGCGGCGCGTTCCCCGTCGTGTTCCCCTCCGGTACCGCGCTCACCGCCGAGCAGGCCGCCCTGCTGCTCGCTCTGAGCCCCCACCGGCCGGGCATCATCAGCGCCTTCGATCCCGATCTGGCCGGGTGGAAGGCGACCGGCCGCGCGTACGACATCCTCATCGGCGGGGAGAACCGGCTGTGGCGGCTGGACCTGCCCGCCGGCGTCGACCCCGCCCAACTGCTCGCCGACGCCGGCCCCCAGGCGCTGCGGGCCGCTCTCGTCGACCCGGCCCGGCGCAGTCCGATGGCGCTGGCCGCGATCGACGCGCTGCTCGACTACTACGTCCGCGACGACGTGCACGCGAACACCCTGCACGAACCGATCGCTCAAACCTACGCGCCCCGCGACATCGAACCGATCATCACCGCCGCGCCCCCCGAGATTTTCGGCCAGATGTTCGCGCACGTCGCCGCCCAGCTCGACCTGTCCAACACCGAGCTCACCGACGCCCTCGTCGCCGCCCATCTCGACCGAACGTCTCCAGCGCGGCCCGACCCGCCGGTCCGACCGGCCCAGCCGGGCGAGGACGACATCGCAGTCCTGGCCCGGGCCGAAGCGGCTATCCGCGCCGCCTTCCCCACCGCCGTGACCCTCTACACCCCCACGCCGTCGACCAGCCCCGCTCCCGTCGCCAGCACCGCCGCGCCCGGCCGCCCGGAAGGACCCCGCCGATGACCAGCCCGCCCCGCCCCGACCCCGCAGGCCCGCGGACCGGGGATCACACGACCACCACCCAACTCCGGCGCCGCAGCGATATGACGGCGGCGGCCGCCATGGTCGGGGCCGTCTTCGACACCGCCACCGTCCAGCTCGCCGCGTCTGATCGGAGCTGGCCTGACCTGGTCGCTGCCCTACACCGCCCCCGCGGGCCGATCACCCCGTATGACGCGTTGGCCGCCGCCCGCGACCTCGGTCCGATCACAGACGTGGTCGCCCCCAGCAAGATACTGGCCGCGCGGCTGGGTTGGCTCGACGACCCGGCTACCGCCCCGGTGCCGATGCGCGACGCCGTCCTCGCCGCCACCCAACGTCTCGCCGCCCCCAGCCAGCGTGGGAACAAGCCGCCCCCCCAACCCGCAACGACCACACGAGCACGGCTGGCGGCCTTCCCCGAACCGGCCACCCCCGGCCAGCCCCCGGCCGAGCCACCATCCGCCACGCCCGAGCCCGGCGGCCCAACACTGGATCTTGCCCTCGGCCGGGCACCTGGTCCGGGCCGGTCGGCGTGAGCCCGCCCCTCTCCCTGCGGCGCTGTCTCGGCGGAAGGGTCGGCTAGCCAAGCCGCCGAGCAGTTCGCCATGACCCTCAACACCACCTTGCCCTCGACCACCTGCCCCGCCCCGCCGCGCCACATCCGCGACAGCCCGCCCGGAAGGGACCCCGCCGATGACCAGCCCGCCCCCCGAGTTCCCCGACCCGCTGCGCGAGGCCGTCATCGGCGCCGCCAGCGCCGCGGTCGGCGCGGCCTACCTCGCCGCCACCGGCGCCCAGATCACGACGATGCTCCGTACCCGCCGGGCCGACCAGGCCGCGGCCGCGCTCAACGCGCGCCGCCCCGGTGGCCCACCGCGTCCCGGCGAAGGCCGGCCCCGCCCCGGTAGCGGGCCGGGTGGGAATCGGCCCGGTGCCGGTGGCGGGCCGGGCGGAGATCGGCTGACCCTGCGCCGCCTTGCCGCCCAACAGGCCGCGCGGCGCCAGGACGACGCCGCGCGCATCGTACGCGACGTCCTCGACGACGCGACCGCGACGGTGGTCGTCCAGGACAAGTCGTTCGGCGCGCTGGCGACCCGGCTGCTCGAACAGCGCGCCGCGCCCCCCGACGCGGTCCTGCGCGAGGCCGCCAACCTGTTCCGTGGGCTGCGTGACGACCAGATCCAGTCCGCGGCCCAGATCCTGCACGCCCGGATCGGCTGGCTGACCGATCCCGACAACCCCCGCATCCCCCCCTACTGGCGTGAGGAGGTCCGCGCCGCCGCCGAACGGCTACGCGGCCTGACCGACGATCGCGTCGTCGACGGTGAGATCATCGACGCCGAGGTCGTCAACGAGACCGGAACCCCGGCCCGTCCCGGTGCCCGCCCGCCCCGGCCATCCGCCAACACCGGGCCGACCGAGGCCAACCCATCCCGCGGCGACGCGGCCACCTTGCGCCGCCTGGCCCAGCGGCGAGACCAGGCCGTCGCCGCGCGGGCCGTCGGCGCCCTGTTCGACGCCGACGCGGCCCGCGCGATCACCCGCGAACGGTCCTGGCCGGCCCTGGCCACCGCCCTGTGCCGCGACCGCGGCCCCCTCACCCCGGACGACGTGCTGCGCGCCGCCCGCGACCTCGGCCCCCTGACCGGCGTCCGCTCCGCCAGCCAGATCCTCACCGCGCGGGTCCGCTGGCTCGACAACCCCGAGGCCGCCCCCGCAGGAAGGCGCGCCGCCGTCGACCGCGCCCGCCAGCGCCTCGCGCAAGCCAGCCAAGCCCGCTCCGCGCCACCGGCCTCGACCGACACGACCGTCCGCCAGGAACCCGCCGGCCCGCCCGGGCCCGGTGTGCCCGCCGGGCCCGGGCCAGGCCCAGTCATGGACCCTGACGCGCTCGCCGCCGCCGAACAGCTGGTGCGGGGCGAGCTGGACGCCGAGCTCGCCACCGCCGTTCTCTCCGACCAGGCGTTCCCCACCCTGGCGGCCGCGCTGCTGCGTCCCCGGCCGGACATGACCCCCGCCGAGTCGATGGGCTACGCGGCCGACCGCGCCTGGATCGCACTGGAAGAGGGCGACCAGCGTCCCTGCCGGGCCTTGCTCGACGGGCTGGCCAGCCTCGACAGGTTCGACTCCGACGCCGCGGCGGCGGCCACCGCCATCGCTGCGGCGTTCCCCGAGCCCGCCAGCCCCGGCCAGCCCCCAGCCGAACCACCATCCCTCGCGCCCGAGACCGGCGGCCCGACACCGGGTCTCACCCTCGGCCCCGCGCCGGGTCCGGCCCCGTCGGCGTGAGCCCGGCCGCCAACACGGCACGGGCCGGGCGGCGTGATCTAGCGCTGTCGTCCCACGGCGGGTGGCGTAGGTGACGGCGGGAGAGCCGGCGCCGGGAACGTGGCTGCCGGCGCCGGCCCTGGACTGGCCGGGCGGGGAAACGCCGCGCGGACCGCTGCCGCCGCCGGCGGAACCGGGTGGGGTTCGCCGTCGGCCAGGCCCTGCTCGGTCAGCGCCCACGCCAGCCCGGCCACGACCGGATGGTCGTCCGCCTGGGAGCCGTCCGCGTCCGCCTGCCGGCCGTCGAGGACAGCGTCGAGGATCTGCTCCTTGGCCCGCACCAGCTCCCACACCCGTCCGTCGATCGTGCCCTCGGCCAGGGCGACGGTCGCCTCCACCGGGCGGGTCTGGCCGATCCGGTGGACCCGGGCGAACATCTGAGCGACCTCCCCCGGAGTCCAGGGCAGCTCGGCCAGCAGACAGAGCCGGGCCGCGGTCAGGGTGTGCCCGACCCCACCGGCGGCGATCGCCACCGCGATGACCGGCGCCTCATCGACCGGCCCTTCCTGGAAGGCCCGCTTGTCGCGCTCTTTACCTTCCACCGACTGGCCTCCGACGATTTTCAGCCCAGTGAACGCGCGGGAGAAAGCATCGACCTCGGGTCGGTGGTGGGCGGCCACGACGACCTTCTCCCCGTCCGCGACCCGCTGTCGGATCCACTCCAGCAGGAACGGCCGTTTGGCCTCCCCCGCCAGCTTGCGAAGCTCGGTGACGCGGACCAGATGCTCGGCGCCGCGCCGGGTCATCTGGGCCCGCACCCGCGCGTGGTTCGGCGTCACGCCGAGCTCCCTGGCCGCGGCCCGGGCCTTGCGGGCGAACTCGGCGGCGGTGGCGGCTTCGGCGATCCGGTAGCGGGCCATCACCTCCGGGTCGAGCGCGCCGACCGGGATGGACAGTTCCCGGCGGGTCGCCGGCGGCAGCCCCAACGCGTCGTTGTCCGACCGGCGGACCATGATTCCCCACGCCTGCATCCGGTCGTGGAGCTCGTCGAGGTGGTGCGCGCCATCCCATTTCGTGCCCCAGGCGTTGGACTCCCCGGCGCAGTAGCGGGTGCGGAACGCGCCCGGCCCGCCGAACTCACCGATCCGGCCGAGCACGGTCAGCTGGGAGAGCAGTTCCAGTGGCCGGTTGAGCAGGCCCGAGACTCGGGTCCGTGCCACCAGCCGCCAAGTAGGAGGCCCGCACTGGTAGTGCCCGTTGATCGAGTGGTCTGTATTCGAGTGCGGGTCGGTTTGATTGTCACCGTGCGTGATGTCGGTCGGCCGGGTTGCTGGCCGGTCAGGGGCTACCGGACAAGGTGTAGGTGACGAGGTGGGGGTGTCGGCCACCTGGGCTGCCGGTAGTAAGCAGCACGTCCAGTAGCCGGGTCCGCGCCGGGCCAGCGTCTGCTGCATACCGCGCGAACCTCCGCCCGCCGCCGCCGGCACGCCCTCCGAAGACGTCTCCGTGTCCGAGATCGACCTGGTCGGCTACCCGGGGGGTCGGAGGATCTGTGCAGCCGTTGGCGGTAGCGATGATCTAGCAAGAAAACGTCGCCGACTGTCGGCGACGTCACGGTTGGGCACCGTGCGAACGTGACCCCGCCCTTGGCCGCCTGGGCGACCGAGGGCGGGGTCAGTGTTTCGGGGCTGATGTCACCGGTAGAGGAAGGCTGCCACGACCGCGAGTACCGCCAGGACGACGGTGGCGATCGCGGCCTCGGTCGTCAGGGTGGTCACGAAGGCGGACGTTCCGGCACGAACTGCGATGATCATGGAGGGGGTGGGGGCAGGGCCGGTGGCCGTGGGTGGGGCACCGCTGTCCTTGATCCACTGGAGGAGGGCGGCGATCGTGCCGACGGCGATGGCCACGCTGAACATCAGAGTCAGGCCGAAGACGAGGCCAAAGACGATGTAGGTGAACAGGCCGGTGTGGTTCACGGGGTGCTCCTGCACCGCGCCGTGCCCTTCCCCCGGCAGGGGCCCGGCGCTCGCTAGGAGGACCGATGGTGGGCCGTGCCGTGTTGCACCTTGCGTTGTGCGCACGTCCTGTGCTCGGCGCCCAAGCCGTGTGCCAAAAGCCGCTGGGCCGGGGGAACCAGCGGGATAAGAGGCGCCAGAGGCGCAAAATCAGCACTGGCTCGGACCGGCCGAGCGAAACCGACGTGGATCTTCGCCCCTCGCGGGGGCGGCGTATCCCGACGGAGAAGATCGCGATGTGGGACGCCTGGTCCCGACTGAAACTCAGCGAGGCGCTAGGCCTCAAATGCGCTGGGACACCTGGTCCCTGCGAGTAACCGAATCAGCGAGGTGCGAAGCCTCAAACGTGGAACTGCGCCGGGACACCTGGTCCCGAGTAGGTGGAGCTGGCTGAGGAGCACTAGGCCTCTCAGAAGGCTGCCCTCGTTCAGGCAGGCGAGATCACTATACCGGATGAGATGATCCAGAGCGAGAGGCCCCCGGCCAGGCTGGGGACTGGTGGTGACAACGCCGTCTCGAGCACCCAACCGGCCGTGATCTAGGTGTCGTCGACCGACGCGCGGCGGGCGAGGGCTGCGCCGACCGTGTAGGCGGCGTCGCGGTCGAGGTTTTGGCGGTCGCGGTCGTAGTGGCGGGTGGTGGCGGGGCTGGCGTGGCCGAGGGCGTCCTGGAGGTCGCGCAGGTTGCCGCCGCGGTCGAGGTAGACGGTGGCGAAGGCATGCCGCAGCGAGTGCGGGGAGATCTTTTTCCAGTTGGGGATGTCGGCGGCGCGGGCGAGCCGGCGAACCAGACGGAACAGGTAGGGCTGGTCGAGGCGCCGGCCGGTGGCGGTGACCAGCAGCGGTCCGGTGAGCTCGTCGACGGCGACGCGGGCGTCCGCGGCGCGTTCGGCGAGGTAGGCGTCGAGCGCGGCGACGGTGTCGGGGTGGAGGGCGCGTTCCATCGGCTGGGCGCCTTTGGCGGTGTAGCGCAGGGTGCGGTGGCCGCGGTGGTGGCCGTAGCCGGCGACGTCCAGGCCACGGACCTCGGCGACCCGCAGCCCGGTCTCGAGTAGCAGACGGATCGCGGCGCGGGTGCGGGCGGCCGCAGGGTAGGGGTCGGCGTCGGCGGCGGCGAGCAGCGCGCGGGCCTGGCCCTCGGTCAACCCGACGGTGCTCGAGCGGTGCCGGCTGGTCGCCGGCCGGCGCACCGTGACCGGATTGCGGGCGGCCAGGTCCTCGTCGAGGGCGAGCAGGTAGCCGTACCAGCTGGACACCGCCGCGAGCATCCGCGCCCGTGAGGCTGGCGCGAGCGGCCGGCCGGTCGCCGTCCGGGGCGCCGTGGCGAGCTGTTCGGCCCAGGCCGCGACGTCCGGCCGCCGGGCCGCGCGTGGGTCGATGCCGCGGATGGCGCAGAAGCCGAGCCAGTCGGCGAGGTCGCGGAGGTAGGCCCGCTGGCTGGCCGGGGCGTCGGCATGCTCGCGCAGCCATCCGACGGTCGCGGCGAAGACCGGCTCGCCGAGCACGCCGAGACCGGCCGGCAGCACCAGCGCGGGCAGCGCCGCGTCGAGCTCGGTCACCGTCGTCGCCTTCGCCTCGGGCTGGATCATGCTCGTCGAAGCTGCACGATAACGGTCCTTATCATGTACTCCTCCATCATCATCCGCTTTGATCCAAAACCCTCGGGGAGGGTGGGCGCCCCGCCCTGCGGGGCACCCACCGGCGGCTCTCAGCGCCGAGGGCGCCGGGCCAGCCGCCTTAGCGCGGATCCAGCCGCCCGAACCCCGAACCGGATGACGATCAGCACCGCATACAGCAGCGCGCAGCCTAGAAGCCCCAGAAAGGCGCCGACGATGACCTCCTCCACGGATACCTTGCCCGCGACGACAGCCACGACCGCTACGGCCACGACCAGCGCGGCCACGACCGCGGCGGCCAGCCCGCGAAGCCGATAGAAGCCCCAGTACGTAGGCCGGGAAAGCTGCCAGTCGGCCCCTGCCGCGCTTTCCCCCCAGCCGGGGCGCTCCGCGACGTCCGCGCGTATGTGCCGGACGCCGTTGTGCACGTGGACCCCAGCGGTGGACGCGGAACAGTCGAGCAACTCCGCGATCTCCGCCAAAGACCAGCCCTGGACGTGGCGAAGATAGGTAGCGACACGCTGGCGGTCAGATTTCAGCAGAACGATCGCTGCGACCACCTCGCGGGCCGCGCGGGCGTCCTCCGGCGAGGCCCGGGGCACCACCGTTGACCAGCGGGCCGCCGGCCGGTCGAGGGTGGTGCCGTCGTCCGCGACGGTGCTGTAGGTGATCCGCAGAGACCGGCCCTCCATCAGCCTGCGGGCCACGGTGAACAGCCACGCTGGCGGATCGTCGATGGTGTCCCAGTACCGCGTCGCCAAGGCGAACGTCTCCTGCACGATCCCTTCGGTGTCCACCTGCGCCTCGGACAGCCTGCGGCCCGCCGCGCAACGGCGCACGAACCGCAGCAGGTCCGCCTGATGGACGCGGTACGCCTCCTCAACATCTCGGGGCCTTGACCGCATGGCCGCCCGCCCCCGCAGCAACACGGAATTGGCCAGAACCCGCATCAGCGCGGCCTCCAGGACAAGCCGGCGACCGTCTCGCGGCGCGCCGTATGCGGCGAGGTCGGCTATCTCGCGCCAGAGCGCCTCGGGATCGGCGGCGACTGGCATTGGTGGCTGTCGTGCCAGGGGCAGACCCGCATCCGACAGGACGCGCGAGGCTTCGTGCGGGCTCGGGAACAGGCGGGCCAGTTCGCGGATCTCGTCTTCGGTCAGCCTGTCCCGCGCCCACCTGGGGCCGACGGAATCCCCAGTGTTGCCGGTCATCGGCCGCCCGCTCCCACCGGGCGCTGTCTCGTGGTCCGGGCCTCCCAGCGGGTGCTGTCCGGGCCGTGCTCCTGGACCTCGACCCCCGGGGGCAGCGCCCCGATCGCCTGGAGCAACTCGGCGCGCGCTCGCGCGCGCAGCCGTTCCGCGTAGGCCGTCACCAGCGTGGTGGCACAGCGGGCAAACATCGCGGCCATCAGCAGTGACACAGGTTCATCCAGCATCGGCTGGCCACCTCCCAGGACGTCGGGGCTACCTCCCCGAGCCGGCGGGAGAGGGGCGTGGACACCCTGTACGAGTCCAGCCACGGCGATCTCTTTACGGCCAGATTCAAGATTTTTTGAGGTCGTCCTCGCCATCGTGGCCGGGGCTTGGTCGCCGCCGCCGGGAGGCCAGTCGACGCTCATGAGACGGCCGTCGAACTTGACGGAGCCAAGGCGTCGAGGTGGCTGGTCATGTCGAGTTGGAAGCGGCCGTAGAGGTTGATGTGGGTCCAGAACAGGGCGGACAGGCCGCGCCGGTCGGCTGGGGTGAGCCGCGCGGCCCAGCCGGGTTCGGTCAGGACGCGCTGGACGAGGATGGTGTTGACGTAGGCGACGGCGGCCTGGAGCAGGTGTAGCGCGAGGGCGGAGATCTCCACGGATTCGCGGTCGGCGCCGGTGAGCTGGCCGTCCTTGCCGTAGCTGAACTCGGTGTTGGCCGAGTTCCAGTTCTCCACGACCTGCAACCCCTCGTGGATCTCGGTGCGCAGCGCCGGGCTGGCCAGGTACTCGCAGATGAAGATGGTGCGGGTGGCCCGGCCGAGTTCTTCCAGCGCCTGGAAGGTGGGGTGCTTCGGGCCGCCGCGGGTGAAGCGGCGCAGCACCTGCTCGGCCTCGGCGGTCCCGAGCCGCAGCGCGGTGGCGTATTTGACCATCTGGTCGTACTGCTGGGCGATGAGGTCCCAGTCGATGGTCTTGGTCGACAGGACTGGGGTGAGCTGGGGCCAGGTGTCGTCCTCGCCGACGCCGGGCCGGTAGAGCCGGGCGGAGCCGATGTTCTTCAACCGGGGGAGCAGGCGGAAGTCGAGCAAGTAGGAGAAGGCGAACCCGACGACGCTGGCGCCGTGGGTGTCGACGTACTGGCGGTCGATGTCGGCGGAGGTCAGGTGCCGCATCAGCCCCTCGATCATCGCCGCGACCTCGGACGCCGAGCAGGTCGTGACCTGGGAGTAGATGCAGACGCTGCGCCGCTCGACATGCCAGTAGATCATCACGCCGGGGCCGCCGTAGCGCTGGTGCCACTCGGTCATCAGGTTCGACGACCAGGAGCCGAACTTCTTCGAGTCCGACGCGCAGGCGGTCCCCTCGCCCCACAGGGCGGTGTCGCGGACGGCGAAGGTCTCGTTGACCAGCCGGCGGATCGCCGCGCGCAGGTTGTCGCGGTTGATGAACAGCCGGCGGATCCGGCGCAGCGCCGCCTCGGTGTCGAGCACCGCCTCATCGGCGCCGGCGTTGGCGACGACCCCGTCGGCGACCCGTTTGATCCCCATGTTCGTGCCCAGGCCGAACAGGGCGAGCAGCAGCCGCCGGCGGATGACGTCCCGCTCGGTGACCTCGCGGGAGGCGACCGAGGTGAACTCGTCGGTGAAGTGGGTGACGTAGTCGGCGTCCTTGAACAGGTTGAGCAGGTCCAGCACGCCCCAGCGGCGCACGAGTTCGTCCTTGAGCGCGGCCAGGGTGACCGGCTCGGGCTGCTTCACCGGCGGCGGCACCGTGATCCACGGCTCACCTCGGCGGGTGGTGATCCGCACCCCGCCGGTCGTCCCCTCCCGCAGCGCGTCGTTGAGCTGGCCGAGCGCGGCGACGTGCCGCTCCTTCAGGTCAGCGACGAAGACCGCGGCGTCGCGGGGCTTGGACAGGGCGCCGTAGTGGACGTCGCGGTTGTCCTCGAAGTCAGCCGGCAGGTCGTCCTCCGGGTTGCGCCACCGGTTCGCCCCGGCGACCCAGATCTCGCGGCGGCGCAGCGCCGCGCGCAGCGACACCAGCGCACACAGCTCATAGGGGATCCGCTCGACCCGGCCGCGCTCATCGACGACCGCCTCCCGCCAGTCCTTCGGCACCACGTCGTCGAGGGGAACCCGGTCGGCGGCCGCGTAGAACTGGGCCCTCGACTCGGCCGCCGCGTAGCGGGCGAGCAGGTCCAGGGCGTCCATCACCGGCCGGTAGGCGGTGTTGTTGCTCGCGAACTCCAGCGCCGCGAGCAGCTTCGGCAGCATCTGCCGGTAGTGGTGCGAGTAGGACGAGCGCAGCTGCACCCGCACCCGGTTCGCGAACGTCCGCTGCGCCGCCTTCGCCTCGGCGACCAGGTCGTTCAACGTCTGTTCCCCGACGACGGGGAACAGCGCGGCGCGCACGGTGTCGTCGGGATGGGCGACCGCCGCGCCCGCCAGCGCGAACAGGATGCCGGTCTTGCCTGCCACGGTGCGGTACTCGGCGGTCATCTCCTTCTCCACCCGCCGCTCCGCCCGGGCGTTGATGACGTGCACGAGCTGGATGAGCAGGTCGACCAGGCCGTCGATGAGTTCGGCGGTCCGCGCCCAGCACAACGCGGCCAGCAGCGTCAGTCGGGTCGCCGGCGAAGCGACCCGGAAGTCCGACGGGTAGAGCTTCGCCGCCCGCGCCCGCCAGCCCGTGACCAGCTTCTCTGACCAGCCGTCGAACAGATCCGCCGGCAGGCCCACGGCGCGGACCCGTTCCAGCTTGGAGATCTCCTTCAGCAGCGTGTCCAGGCTGAGCTTGCCCGGGTCCTCCTTCAACTCCGCGAGGAAGTCCGCGCCACCGCCCCTCGCCGCGTCGCTGTCTTCGGAGACGGCCACGAGCTCCTCGAGCCGGTCGACCGCGCCGGCGGGCAGCCGGGCGACGACCAGGGCGGTGAACCTCTGCTCGAACGCGGCCCGCGCCGCGCCCAGCACCCGCTCGACCCGCGACGGCCCCGGCGGTTCGATCCCCTGAGCACGGCACCGCGCCAGCAGTGCTTGGCGCTGCCGATCGTCGGTCAGCTCGACCGGGCACACCTCGCTCGCCATCCAGACCGCGAGCGCGTCCTCATCAGCGACCGTGCACTCCCGGAATCCCAGCTCCGCGCGGATCTCCGCCCGGTGATGTTCGATGGTGCGACCGGAGAACACGTACTTCGCGAACAGCGCGGGGTCGACCCCGACCTGCTGGGCCACGTATTCCACAGCGGCCCGGGGCACGTCGCCGGCGTGCCTCGGGAACCGGGCGTCGAGCTCGAAGTACTTCAACAACAGGCTGAATCCGAGCCGGGACGCTCCGGACTTGTTCCGCAGCAAGCTACGGTCGCTGTCTCCCAGCGTCCAGCACTCGATCAGCTGCTCCGGGCTCCACTCCCGCCGCACGCCGGCCCACCCCACCAGACGATCACGGATACCTGCCCGACAGGTTAGAGATCGGCGCCCCGGATCGGAGTCGTTCGCCCGAAGTACAGAGAGCTACTTGGCGGCTGGTGGCACGGACCCGAGTCTTGGGCCGAGCAGCGGCGTGCCGGACAGGTCGAGCAGCAGCCCGTCGCCGGCGGCAACAGGGCCGGCCAGCAGGGAGATCGCCTGGGTACGGTTCGCTGTCGCGGTCTTGGCGTCCTGCCCTTCGTCGAGAATCAGGCTGGATGGCCCCCAACCGGTCAGCGTCTCCGCCCACGGGAACGTTTTCCGGCCACCGACATCGCGGACCGTCCCCAGCGCGGCGGTGCCGATGACGACCACGTCGACCCCAGGCCGGACCGGCGCCGGCCGCGTGCCCTCGGCGATCTGCACGGTCAGGCCGGGGAAGAACCGGCCGATCTCCCCCGCCCAGTTCTGTGTGAGCGAGGGCCGGCAGACCACCACCGCCGGCCAGCCACTCGCGGCGGCGACCGACGCCAGGCTGGAGAGCGTGTTGTGCGTGACAACGAAGTCGCTCGTGACATACAGATGATCGTCTGATTCGACGCGGAGACAGACAGACTCTTCGGCGTCCGCGAGGGTGATGGAGTCGATGAGCCGGGTGGGAGGGTACTTGATGCGCGGCCGGTACACCCGAGCCTTGCGGGCCAGTCGAAAGGGCGCGATCGCAGCCGGCAGGCTGAAGGTGAGCCGGTAGGCCGGCCGTTTCCCGGCCACGGTCTTCACGCTGGTGCGCGCGATTCCCCCGAGCGATCGGGCGAGGTGTGTGACGTCGTGGGCGAGTCGGAGGCTCACCGTCGCATATTCGATCTTGCTGCTGGTGGGGTCGATGTAGCCGTCGGTGTCGAGCAGTCCTTGAAGGACGGCGACCCGGTCGGCCACGGCCGCGAACAGGTAAGCCTCGGGGATGAACTTCGATGGGGAGCCGTGTCCGAACAGGCCAAGACCACGCAGCGCCGTTGTGACCGGGTTGTGCCGGCCATCGGCGGCGCTGATCCGATAGTCGTAGGGGCGTTGCGAGGCGGTCTGCTTGAGAACACAGCCGCCTGGTAGTCGGCCGGCCACCTCCGCGAGGATCTCATCGTCGGCGGTGGTGAGTACGACCCCCGTCTTGATGCTTCCGTCGCCGAGAAGGACGCCAAGGAGATACGGGTCCAGCGGTAGAGCGGTGGCGGGGAAGGCGACCGGGGCGACAACCGGTATCCGGAACTTCCGGTTGCCCGCGCCGTCCCGAAGCCCCTGGGCGAGAAGGTCACGTGTCGGCATCACCCGGATGGTCCGGCGCATGAGGTCGCGGCCTGTCTGGACCTGCCACAGATGATCCAGCCCGGCCCGGGTCTCGCCGCCGTCGTTGAAGCGGATGCGGCAGACCGGCTTGACGCCCTGAGGGAAGACCGCCGAGACCCGGGTGGGTTGGCCGTTGCGTCCAATGACGAAATCCCCTGGTCGGATCCGTCCGATCGGCGTCCAGCCGTGTGGAGTCAACACCGGCTCGGAGACCGGCTGCTCCTTGCCCCAGCCCATCGTGTCGCCGATGAAGACTCGCCGGTGCTCGAGCGCGTAGCGGACCGCGGGGTACTGGGCTGGCAGCAGCGACTCCCCCGCCGCCAGGCCGGGAATGGTCAGCGGCTCGCCAGTCAGCGCGGTGGCCGCCGTCCGGTTCGCTGCCTGCCGGGCGATCTCGGTGTCGATGAGCGCAGACGCGTCCTCGGCGACCGTCAGCTCATGGTCGGCGAGCAGGTCCCGCAGCCTGGCCGGGTCGTAGTGGATCGGCGGCCGGTGACAGCGGTCTTGCTTGCTCCAGGTCGAGCGCTGGCCGTTGTAGGTGTAGAGCGCGTCGAGGACCGGGTCGTCCCGCTCGGCGCGGACCGCCAGCCGGCCATCCCAAACGGTCACGTCAGGCGCGGCCGCTTCCTGGACGGCGCGCAGGTCGGCCAGGTCCGCCAGCACCGTCACGTCCGCGCCGACCGGGATGCCGTGCCGGTCGGCGAAGTCGAGCACCGGCCGCAACGACGTGAACGGGTAGATGTTGACCTTACGGTAGTCGCCGTGGATCTCCCGGTACTTCCGGCCTGTGATCCTCTTGGCCTCGGCGACCATGTCCCAGTCGAAGGGGAAGTGCACAAGCACCTCCTGGCCCGCGCCGGCGCACAGGACGTAGGACTCCTCAGCTCGCCGGCGGGCGACCGCGTGCTCTTTCGCCTGCGCACGGGCGAGTTCCTTGCGGGTCCGGCGGGCTTCCTCGATGGCGAGGTCGTCCCGCTCCTGCTCACGCCGTTCCTCCTCCTGCTCGGCGGCGATGAGCGGGGGGAGGGGGAAGTCGTTGAACGCGATGCCGGCGTTCTCCAGCTGGCGGCGGTATTTCCGCAGCAGCGACCAGACATGGGCGGTGGTCTCCGGTTCCCAGTCCTCCGCCGGGAGCGCCGCCAGGAGGTGCCCGTCGTGGGCGTCGGCGGCGGAGAAGCCCATGTTGTCCCGCTGCTTGGCGAAGTCGCAGGCGTGGGCCAGGTGGTTCAGCGCGCCGGACAGGGCTTCCCGTTCGGCCAGGGAGCCGGTGCCCACCACCGGCTCGAACCGGACCGGCGGGCCTGGCTGCGCGGGAACAGCGCCCCCAGCCGCGCCGGCCGTCGCCGGGGCGGCGGCGGCGTTCTCCTGGCCATCGGGAGTGGCTCCAGGTGTGCCGGTCAGATCGTCTCCGGGTGGCGCTACCACCCGTGGCTCCTGTGGAGGCTCTCCGTCGTCGGCTATGACCGTGTGGATCCGGATAGGCAGCCTGTGGCCCTTGCCGTAGGACCTGTTCACCAGGCTTGTGGCGAACCCTTCAACGCCCCGGGCTCTGGCGGGGAGGCGCCTGCCCTGGGCCAGGACTCGGGGAGTTTCGGCGGCGAGGAAATCCCCGTCGGGGGTGACAATCCCGACGGTGGCCACCACGGACACATCGGAGCTCGCGCCTGAGTGCTCGACGGAGACATCCACGGTCGGTTCTCCGTCCGCGACACAGCTGCGCAGGTCCCCGTCTTCGGTCGCGTTCCATCGGACCGTGTTGAAAGCGAACGCGGCGGCGCGGATGAGCCGGGGGGTCAGACCCTTCAGAGCGGCCGGCGACGAGTCGCGGCCGGCCGGGGAACCTGCCCCGGCCGGGGTGAAAGTGTGGGGGAGCTCGATGCCGGCGGCCGTGTAGGCGGCCGCGAGCTCGACCACCGCCTGGGCGGCGTCGACGCCCAGGCCACTGTCTCGGCGTACGATCGTCGGCCCCTCGGGCACCAGCCCCGCCGCGCGCACCTCGCGAAGGATCCGCGTCTCCGCGTCAGTTTCGGAGGTCAGCGCCACCAGCAGATACGTTGATGTGCCAGCCGCCCAGAAACTCCCGTTGGGTAGTTGCAGGCCGCTGGCCACCTCAACCTGTGTATCCCGGCCTGGTTCCCACCGCCATACGGCCAGGTTCACCGGGACAGCCGCATTGAGAAGCTCACGGCGTTCCTCGGTCAGGAGGAACTGGCCGTCGATGACCTGCTGGCGGATCGTCTCCCCCGCCGGCCAACCCGCTGGTTCGGCGAGTGCCTCACCCGAACGGTCCCCGATTTCCCCGGCTACCGGGGCGGGGCTATCGCCGCCCACCGCATCCGGACCCGCCAGTAGTCCTCGTCCCCTACCAGTTCCACGATCAGCGTCGCCTCCACCGCCAGCGGATGGCCCTCGGGCGGGCTCTCCCCCTTCGCCAGGTCCTGGCGGGAAGCCAACGAGGTCTGTTCGGTTCTCTTGATGATTTCCCGGGCCGCCGTAGTCAGCAGTTCCGTCCGCCGCGGGTGGGCGCGCAGCCTCCCAGCGATCGCCGGCGCCGCTATCTCCAGCGTCTCCGCGATCGCGGCCGTCACCCTCGCCGTCTCGTCCATCTCCCGCCGCGCCCGCCTCGCTGCCGGCCTCCGCCCACAGCGCTTCGAGGGAGAGCTGGCCCGGCACCCGCCGCCGCCCGCCCGCCATCGCCGTCACCCGCTCCCGGCCACCGGACCCCCGCCCCCAGGGACACGGCTCCTCGACGCTGACGGTAGAGCGCTCCGCCCCTTTCCCGCGTCGTGTTCAGGTCTTTTGCCCACGGTACGGGTGGTGTCGCTGTCCGTGTCAGCCCTGGCATGCGGCTGTCGGCCTCGTCGCTCCGCCGGCTCTCCACCGCTCAGGGCCGGCCTGGCGGCCCGGCGCGCCGATGCCTGGCTGTCCGGACGGTTATGTGCTCCACTGACGCAATGGCCCGGTCGCCGATGAAGAAAGTCCCTCCCATCGAGATGGTCTATGACCGTGACCGAAACAAGATCGTACTGCGGTACGGAGGCAGGGAAATCGCCGCCGCCCAGTTCACGCCGACCGCGGTCGCCCGACTCGAGCTGAGCGGTCCCGACCGGGCTGCCCTTGACGACTGGGTGCACTGGCACACCGGGGTAGACCTGCACCTGAACAACTTCGAGCATCCGGTCATATGGCGACCGGGAAACCGGCCCGGCGTGCTGGAAGTCGACGGCCCCGTGGTGTCACCCACCGAAGGCTTCCCCGACCAGCTCGGCGTCATGATCTATACAACAAGTCGGCAACAGGAGAGCTGGTGGCTATGCTCGGTTGGCCGGGTTGCGGCCACCGACGGTGGCCTGTCCGTAGATGAGTGGGCGAACATGATCCTCGACTACCACCTCGATGAGAACGTTCTCCCCGCCGGCCCGCTCCCGGAGACGGGGCTCTATCGGTGTGAGCTCGTCACCCCGGCCGGAGCCGTAGTGGGCGCCAGCGAACGGGATCCCCTAACCATCGCGGTGGACCGGGAGACCATGGGAACATCCGATCTGGTCGCCCACGACTTCGCGGCCTCCGCCGCAATATTTTCCGACCCGGTCGAAGTAACGTCCGTGGAGATGTCCTACGATCGCGATCGGAACATGGTTGTGCTTGCTGAAGGGGGCAGGGAGATCGCCGCCGCGGTGTTTACATCAGGCCCGTCGGATGGCTTGCATTTCGCCCTACCGGCAAACTGGATTTTGAACAACTGGGTGGAATGGCATACTGGTCTGACTGTCGATTCTGTCGAAAGCTGGTCGGACATTTGGAAAGATGGCGAGCGGCCGGATACCCTGATAGCCGACGGTCCGGTACGGCCGCCGAGCGATCACCATTTCGACTCCCTCATGTTCGTCACTTACGCCGCCGATCGCGGCTCCGACAGATGGTACGTGTGCGGAGTCGGCTGGGTCGACGAGTTCGACACGCTCATGAGGGGCAAGCAAACACAACTGACCGAAATACTGGAAGATGCCATCAATGACCAAATCCGCCTCCGCCGCGGACCACAAGTGGCGGAAATGCCACGTTACCGATGCGAGTTGGTAGATACCGCTGGGACGGTACTCGCCCACCGCGAGTGCGACCCGGTAACCATGCCCCAGATGGTCGCCTTCGCAGAGGATGTTCGCCGCGTCTGGGGAAAAAGGTCGCATGCGTCAGCTTTTCCCGCGCCGGCCGGTGATCCGTCCCTACCAGCGAAGGTCGCCTCATCGGTCAGGCCAGTGACTCCGATCGTCCGTCCTGGAAACCAGCCTCGCCTCGGCCAATAGGCCATCCCGCGACTCGCGGGCCGCCGCCGAGGGCAGCGCTGCCCGGGGCCGGGCTCCCGCCGACCGCTCGCCATCGCCTGCCCCCCAGGACGCGGGTCCTCGACGCTGACGGTAGAGCGGTCCGCCGGACGAGCCGGGTCAGGTGGCGAAGCCGGCCGCGCTCAGACGGTCGGCGGCAGCTCGCGTCTGGCCTGGTTGGCGAGGTCGGTGAGGTCGGCGACCGCGGGGAGTTCGGGCCAGCGGGTGGTGAGTTGCTGGCGTAGGGTGCCCGCGCGTTGCAGGGCGCTGCGGGTCGGGTGGTGGGAGAGGATCTGCAGGGCTTGGTGGAGCGTGGTGGCGGCCTGTTCGGGGTCTGGTCGGGGTCGGCGTAGGTAGGTCATGGCGAGCGCGGTCCAGTCGCCGCTGATCTGGACGTAGTTGTTGGGGCCGGTGGCCAGGTCCAGGTTGAGGCCGGTCTGGGCGTGGGGTTCGGCGTGTTCGCCTTGGCCGAGATGGGCGAGGGTGACGGCGAGGAAGGTGTGCGCGAAGGCGGCGTTGCCGGGGTTGGGGCCGGGGAGGATCCCGCCGTCCCAGACGGTGTCCCGCATCAGGGTGAGGGCGGCGTGGGCTTCGTCGGGCCGGTGGGCGAGCGCGGCGGCGCGGGCGTGGCAGCCGGCGAGGACGGGGAGGCAGAACGGGTGGGCGTGGGCGGTGGCCTTCGCGGCGATGGTGGCGGCGGTGTCGTAGGCGCCGGTGTAGTAGGCGACGGCGGAGCGCATCACAGCGACGGCGCCGAGGAGGTGCTGGTCGCCGAGGTCGGTGGCGTGGCGGTGGGCGAGAGCGAGGAACTCCCGGGCGGACTGGTCGTGTCCGGTGTCGAAGGCGAGGCTGCCGAGGTAGTACGCCTGCCAGCCGGCGATCCAGGTCAGCTTGGTGCGCACCGGTGGGGAGACGCGGGTGTCGAGGAGTCCTTCAGTGGCCAGCCAGGCGGGTTCAAGCTGGTCGGCGAGGTCCGCGTGGGGGGTGGCGCGGTAGTCGCGGGCGATCCGGTAGATCGCGGCTTCGCTGTCGTCGAGGCTGGCGGATCGCGGGTCGGCGGCCGCGATCCGCTCGGTCAGCGCGGCCGCGGCGGCCGCTGAGCCGAGGAGCAGCCCGCCACGCAGCGCGTCGCGGCGTCTCGTGGCACCCACCTCCCCGCCCCGGGGTTTCACTGTGGCGTCGGGGGCGGGCGGGTGTCCAGCGGCGGCGACGAGGGGTGACGGGTCGGCGCCGATGCTGATCGCGTGTTCCTCGAGGGAGGCGGCTCGCCACAGCCGGAGCAGTTCGCCGTCGGCGGCGAGGGTTCGGTCGAGGTGCTCGACGGTGTCCTGGGTGGGCAGCAGGTGGGCTTTGCCGGACTGGTGGCCGCGCACCGCCGCGGTCACGGTCGCCCGGTCGAAGGTGCGCCAGCCGCGGCTCATGGTCCGGGCGAGCTCGGAAAAGCTCAGGTTGCGTTGGCGCCGGTATTCCTCGGCGCGGCGGGCGAATCGGGCTCGGGCTGGCCGGTCGGGGCCGGATGTGGTGGGCACGACGGTCACCTCCACGCCGGCCGGGGTCGGGCGGCGGCTGTGTGCTGGTGGCACACAGCCGGTGTGCCGCAAGCGGTCTATCCCCCGGCCTGTCGCGGAGTGTTGCATGACGGTGACGCGGTGGGAATAGGGACCGACGGCCTGGAAAGCGGATGCCCGCCTCTTTCTCTGGTCGTTTCCCGGGCCTTGGTCCGGGTGCCGCGAGCCGCCGCCCGCCTCGCCGCCGAGCGTGGTCTCCGGCCGGGCGGGCGGCCCTTCCCACGGAGGAGGGAGAGACCCCATGGTGGTGGAGCGGCGGTTTCCGGCCTTGCTGCATGTCTGCGGCTATGACGTGCGCGGGGTGTACGCCGACAGCGGGATGGTCAAGCCGGCCCGGGCGAGTGGGATCGTCGAGCACACCCACCAGCTGCTCGCCGGCCTGGCCCGGGCCCGCCCGGCGACCCGGTTCGCCGTCACCCAGACCGGTGGGGCGGCCCGCCCGGCCGGGCCGGCGCGGCCGTTGCGGCTGCCGGAGGGGCCGACGGTCGACTGGCGCTCGATCGTCACCGCGTTCCCCGCCTACCTACGCGGCGAGGGCGCGGCGGCGGGTAAGGACCCCGGCCGGGTCACGCTGTACTACGAGACGCGGATCGACGACGAGGCGAACCCGGTGTGGCGGTCGCTGGCCGAGCAGTACACGGCGGTGATCCGCGCGGCCGGGACAGCGGACCTGCTGCTGCAGGGCGTCAACCCGCTGGTCGCGCTGCTGAAGGCGGACGAGTGCGGCCTGCTCGACGCCGGCCGGCTGCGTGTCACCGCCGTCGTGCACGACACCGCCGGCGCTCAGCGCCGTCTCGGCTACCTCGCCCGCCGGCTGGCCGGTAGCGGCCTGGGGGTGATGCTGGTCGCGGTGTCGGGCCACGTCCGCGCCGGGCTGCTCGCCGCCGGCGTGCCCGCCCGGTCGCTCACCACGATCCGCAACGGCCTCGACGTGGCCGCCTTCGACCGGCGGCTGGCCGCCGCCCGGGGCGTGTTCGCCCGGGTCGCGGCCCGCAACGGGCTGCGCCCGGGCCGGCGGGTCGTGCTGGTCTCGGCCCGGCGGGTGCCGTGGAAGGGACAGCGGGATGTGATCGACGCCGCCGGGCTGCTGGCCGAGCGGGGCCGGGCCGACACCCTGACCGTGGTGATCAACGGTGCGGGTATGACGGATTCCCGCTGGCCCGGCTATGAACGGGAGCTCGCCGCCCAGATCGACCGGCGCGGCCTGGGCGAGGTGGTGGTGCTCCTCGACGCGCTCACCGCCGAGGAGGTCGCCGCCTGCTACACCGCCGCGCACGTCGCGGTGCATCCCTCCCGGGAACCTGAGCCGTTCGGCTACGCGACGGTGGAGGCGATGCTCGCCGGCGTGCCGGTCATCACCACCGGCCACGGCGGGCCCGCCGAGTACATCGCCGACGGCCGCTCCGGCCTGTTCGTACCGCCGGGCGCGCCGGGCGCGATCGCGGCCGCGCTCGAACGGCTCCTGGGCGACGACGGGCTGCGCGGGCGGGTCGCGGCGGCGGGCCGGGCCGCCGCGGCGCGGCTGAGCCTGGAGACGATGACCGCCGCCTACCTCGACCTGATCGCCCGTCCGGTCGAGGCCGCGACGGCCACGGCGGTGGGGCGATGACGCTCATCCTGGGCGTGCACGCCGGCGCCGGCGCCTACCACGACGCGGCGGCGTGCCTGCTCGACGGCGACGGCACGGTGCTGGCGTTCGTCGAGGAGGAACGCCTCACCCGCGTCCGCCACGCCCGCGGCACGCGGATGCCGGTCCGGGCGGTCGCCCAGTGCCTGCGCCTGGCCGAACGCGACGCCCGGGAGATCGAGCTGGTCGCGCTCGGCTGGGACGAGCCGAGGATGGCCGGCCAGGCGGGCCGGGTGTGGGACTTCACCAGCCGGGGCGAGTTCCTCACCGCTCTGGGCCTGGGCCGGGCCGGGGCGGATCTGTGTTTCACCCCGCACCACCGGGCGCACGCGGCCTCAGCGTTCCACGCCAGCGGCTACGAGCGGGCGGCGGTCGTCGTCGTCGACGGCAACGGCGAGGACGCCAGCGCCTCGATCTACCGGGCGCGGCGCGGAAGCCCGCTGGTCGAGCTCGACGCCTGGCCCCAGGTGTGCAGCGTCGGGCATCTGTATGAGGCGGCCAGCCGCTGGCTGGGCCTGGGCCGCCACGGCGCCGGCAAGACCATGGGCCTGGCCGCCTACGCCCCGGGCCCGGTGGAGGATCCCGGCTGGCTGGTGGGCGACGGTGATCGGCTGGTCTCGACGCTGGGCGCTGATCCGCGGCTGGGCTATGACGTGCTGGCCGGCCGGTGGGACGCCCTCATCACCGCCTACGCCGGCGCCGAACGGCCCGCCACGCCGCCGGCCGGGTTGGACCGCGACCCGCGGGCCGTGCGCGTCGCCGCCGCCGCCCAGGCCACCGTCGAGCATGTGCTGGGCTGGCTCGCCGCCCGGGCCCGCGCCCGGACCGGCCTGCAGGCGCTGTGCCTGGCCGGCGGGGTCGCGCTCAACTGCGCCGCGAACGCGACGCTGGCCGGCCCGCTCTACATCCCGCCGGTACCCCACGACGCGGGGGTCGCCCTCGGCGCCGCTTGGGCCCAGCTCCCGCCCCGCCGCCCGGCGCCGCTGTCGGCCTACCTCGGTGGCCGGCCCGGCCCGCTGCCCGCCGGCCAGGCCGGGCGGGCGGGCGCGGTGAATGTGGACGCGGTCGCCGACCTGCTGGCCGGCGGGCGGATCGTCGGGATCTGCCGGGGCCGGGCCGAAGCCGGCCCCCGGGCGCTGGGCCACCGTTCGCTGCTGGCCAGCCCGACCTCCGCCGGCATGCGGGAGCGGATGAACCGGCTCAAGGGCCGGGAGGCCTGGCGGCCGTTCGGCCCGGTCACCCACACCGAACCCGGCCTCTGGTGGTCCCCGGTCGGGCAGCTCGACCGGTACATGCTCGGCGCGGCGGCCCTCACCGACCGGGGCCTGGCCGAGCTGCCCGCGATCGCCCACGCCGACGCGACGACCCGGCCGCAGCGGCTACGCCCGGGCGACGACCCGTTCCTCGACGCGGTCCTGGACGCCCTGGCCCGCCACGGTCACCCGCCGGTCCTGCTCAACACCTCCTTCAACGGGCCCGGCGAGCCGCTGGTCGATTCCGCCGCCGACGCGTGGGGCTGCGCGCGCCGCCTCGGCGCCGACGCGGTCGTCACCGACGATCTCCTCCTGCGCCTGACCCCGACCAGCGCGGCCGCCCGGTGAGTGCCCGGGCCCGGCCTGGCCGGCACGAGCGGGTCGGCGACGGCGAGCACAGCGTGGTGTGGCGCCGGCCAGGCAGCCGCTGGTGCGTCCAGACCTTCCACCGCGACTGCGTGAGCCTCACCCCGGCCAAGGTCGACGCCGAATACCACTACCTGCTCCGCGTCTACGCGCGGCTGCCCGGGCTCATCCCCGCCCAGCGGCTGTTCACCCCCCGGCCCGACGCGCCGATCACCGAGGCCCTGCTGGTCAAACGCTGGATCGAGGTCGACCCGGACCGGCCCCTGGGCCGCACCCCGGCCGCCGGCCTGCCCGCCTCCGCCCTCGCCGACCTTCACCTGTTCGTCGCGCTCACCCGCGACCTGCTCGCCCGAGCCGGCCGGGAACCGACGCTGCTACCCGACATCATCGACACCCGCTTCCAGAACCTCGCCGTCGACGTCGCCGGCCGGCTGCGTCTCCTCGACACCAACCGTCTGATCAACACGAACGCGCTGCGCGCGCTGCCCCCAGGCGCCACCCTCGATCCCCAGACCCATCCGATCCACACCCGGCTGCTGCGCCGGCTGATGTACCTGCAGGTAGCGTTCACCGCCACCAGCCGAGCCGGCCTGGCCACCGACCCGCTCTACCGCCGCTACCTGACCCCCACCACCCGGGCCTGGCTGTGCGAACAGAGCCGGGCTGACGGCGAACCGATATGAGCCGCCGCCGCTACCGGCCGGCCGAGCTGGCCCGCCAGCACCCCGAACCCGCCCCGGCCGGCCGCCGCCGGACCGCCACGGTGTTCGCCGCCGACCACGCCCGCGTCGTGCACAGCCCGGCGCTGCGGGCCCTCGCCGGCAAACCCCAGGCCCTCGACGTCGGCGAAGGCCTGGCCACGCGGACCCGGCTCGCGCACTCGGTCGAGGTCGCGCGGATCGCCCGCGCCCTCGGCGTTCCCCTCGGCGCCGACCCCTACCTCCTCGAGACCGCCGGCCTCGCCCACGACCTCGGTCATCCGCCCTTCGGCCACACCGGCGAGCAGGCACTGGACGTGATCGCCCGGCCCGCCGGCGGCTACAACGCCAACGCCCAGGTCCTGCGGATCCTCACCCGCCTCGCGCCCGGACCCCACCCCGACCTCCCCGGGCTCAACCTCACCCGCGCCACCCTGGCCGCGGCCTGCAAGTACCCCTGGACCCGACAGGCCGGGCAGGCCGGCTTCGGCGCCTACGACGACGACCAACCCGCCCTCGCCTGGATCCGCGCCCACCACCACGACGGGCCCGGGCCGGTCGGTGAGGCGCGGATCGTCGAGTGGGCCGACGACATCGCCAACGCCGTCGCCGACCTCGACGACGCCCTGCGCGCCGGCCTGCTCCCCCTCGGCCCGCTGGTCGACCCGGCCGAACGCGCCGCGCTCGCCCAGCTGGCCGCCGAGCGCCTCAGCGACCACCCGGCGGCCGACCTCACCGCCGCCGCCGCCGAGCTCACCGCCCGCCCGCCGCTGCGCGCCCTCGCCCGTACCGGCCGCGACGGCGGCAGCCCGCCACCCGCCCAGCTGTCCCACCTGGCCCACACCCTCACCGGCCACTACATCAGCGAGACCATCCGCGCCGCCCGCCAGGCCGGCCAGCCCGTGCGCGGGTTCACCGTCCCGCCCCACGCCGGCGCCGAGGTCGCCTGGCTGCGGGCGCTCATCCTGCGCCACGTCCTGCGCGCCCCCGCCCGCCGTGCCCGCCGGGCGACCCAGCGGCAGCTGCTCGCCGACCTCGCCGGCCACCTCACCGCCGCCGCGCCCGCAGCCCTCGACCCGGCCTCCGCCGCGGCATGGCGGGCCGCCCGCGACGACGCCGGCCGACTACGAGCGATCGTCGACCACCTTGCCGGCCTGCCCGACGCCGCCATCCCCACCCACCCGGTCCTCACCGGCCGTCGGCGGTAACCCCCACCCGTCCCCCACGCCCAGGACGGCCGTAACACCAGTGCCACACTGGATATGCCACGGACCCCTCCGGACCGCCGACTCAGCGCCGAGTAGCGAGGATCTTCATGCTCCGCATCGCTGTCCCGAACAAAGGCTCGATGGCCGGCCCCGCGGCCACACTGCTCCACGAAGCCGGCTACCCCACCCGCGGCGACGGCGGCCGGGAACTCGTCCTCACCGACCCCACCAACGGCATCGAGTTCTTCTACCTGCGACCCCGCGACATCGCCGTCTACGTCGGCTCCGGCCAGCTCGACATCGGCATTACCGGCCGCGACCTGCTCATCGACTCCGCCGCCGCCGCCGCCGAGATCATGCCGCTGGGCTTCGCCCGCTCCACGTTCCACTTCGCCGCGGCTCCGGGAACCACGCTCGATGACCTCCCCGACGCCGCGATCGCCACCTCCTACCCGGGCATCGTCGCCAAGCACCTGGCCGAACGCGGCATCCACCCCCGCCAGATCGTCCGCCTCGACGGCGCGGTCGAAACCGCGCTGCGCCTGGGCGTCGCCGAGGTCATCGCCGACGTCGTCGAGACCGGCGCCACCCTCGCCGCCCAGGGCCTCACCATCCTCGGCGATCCGATCATGACGTCGGAAGCGGTCGTCATCCGCCCCAGCGGCGCGGCCACCAGCACCGTCGCGGACCGGTTCCTCAGCCGGCTGCGCAGCGTCCTGGTCGCCCGCGACTACGTCATGGTCGACTACGACATCCCCACCAAGGCGTTGGAAGCGGCGGTCGCCCTCACTCCCGGTCTGGAATCCCCGACCATCTCCCCGCTGCACCGCGACGGCTGGCACGCCGTCAGCGCGCTTGTCCCCACCGGCGAGTTCCAGTCGGTCATGGACCAGCTGCAGGCGATCGGGGCCCGCGCGGTCCTCGCCACCACCGTCCGCGCCTTCCGGCGCTGACCGGCGCCACGAGGATGGCTGGCCGCGGCCGCGCCGGGCGGCGCGTTACCGTCGAGGGGTGCTCCCGCCGGCAGGTTCGTCGCGGCGTGGCGCCCGTCCTGGTCGCCCGGTTATGGCGGGGAGGCTCGTCGCCCGGGCGGCCGCGCTTCCCGGCGGCCTGGCCTGGCTGATCCTCTCCGTTGACGGCCGGCCGGTCGCCGACCTGAGCCTGCGAACATGCGAGACCTGCGGGATCGGTGTCATCGAGCATGTCCGGGTTGACCCGCCCTGGCGGCGCCGGGGGCTGGCCTGCCGTCTCCTGACCGCCGCCCTGGCGGGCCGGGAGAGCCTGCGCTGGTCCACGACCGAGGTCGCCGATTCCGCCGCCGCCCGTGGTTTCTGGGCCGGACCGGCCGCCGTCGGTGTGGAGACGGATGCCGTGTGTCGCTGCGCCCACATGGCCGAGGCCGACAGTCGGAGTCCCTGATCTTCGGGCGCGCGGCCGCCCGGCCTCGCCCGCTGGCACCGACAGCTCCTCCGCCCGAGGGAAGGATCATGATCGGCCCCGGCCGTGAACAGGTCGAGACCCGCGCGCACTACGCGGCGCTGGCCGGCCGGTACGACGCCCTGTGGACATACAGCGAGGCTTTCCTGGCCTGGATGACCGGCGAGATCCTCGCCGGGCTGGGGCCGCGGCCGGGTGACCGGCTGGTCGATGTGGGCGCCGGGACGGGCCTGTTCGCCCGCCGGATCGCGGCCAGCGGCCAGGTGGCGCCGCCGGTGGTCTGCCTCGACCCCTCCCCCGGGATGCTCGGCCAGATTCCCGCCGGCGTGGGGCCCGTTCGACGCGATCCTGGCCAAGGAGGCGATCCACCACGTCGCCGCCGCCGACCGCGATCGGGTGCTCGCGGGGCTGGCCGCCCGGCTGACGCCCGGTGGCCGGCTGCTGGTCGTGATGCTGCCGACCAGGGTGGACTATCCGCTGTTCGACGCGGCCCGGGCGCTGTTCACCGCCCGCCAGCCCGACCCCGAGGCGATCGCGGCGGCCCTGCGCGTCGCCGGCCTGCCCACCACCGTGAACTATCGGGAGACCGAGCTGCGGATCCCGCGGGAGCGCTACCTGGCGATGATGGCCGGCCGATACCTGTCGGTGCTGGCCGCGTTCGATGACGCCAAGCTCGCCGCCGGCGTCGCGGAAATCGCCGCCCGACACCCCGAGCCCGACTACGTGTTCGCGGACCGGTTCGCGTTCATCCGCGCGGTCCAGCCCGGCGGCCGGTAGGCGTCCACATCCAGGGTGACGGTCCCTTAACGTGGGCTCAGCGAGCCGAGCGGGCCGCGGCCAGGTCCCTGCACAGCCAGTCGTCCTCGGCATGGTCCGACGTGCCGATGTGCGCCGCCGCATGCACCGCCAGAAACCAGCACATCGGCACCTTAGACAGGCCCGACGTTGGCAGCGGCGTGAAGCCCACCCGGACCTCCGGTCCTGCGCCGAGCAGGTTGCCGTGTTCGGCGCGCACATGCCGCATCAGCTTCAGATGCTCGTCAGCGGGTACCCGGGCGCGGGCGGCCAGCTCCTCGAACCCCTCGATCGACCCCCCGGGCTCCAGGTCGAACCGGTCTCCCATCACCCAGCGGATCGTCAGCGACGGCTTGTCCTGGTCGGCGTTCGCCCGGACCTCGATCAGCCACCGGTCGTTCGTGTTCCAGCCGTCGCCCTTCCGGAAGACGGCGGCGGCGACCAGACCGGTCTTCCGGCTGATCCATTGTGCGTAGTCCTCGGCGCGCGCGTCGTCCATCCCGTACATGATCAGTCTCCCCGTTCGGTGATCACTACTCGGCGTTTCTCCTCGGCCTGTCGGCGCGATGCCGCCAGGTACTCCGGCGCCCCGAAACACGTCCCATGCGGCTCGTGCGGCTCCGTCTCCGGGCATTCGGAGGCGTGGGACAGATCCTCGTCGGCCCACCACTCCTCCGCCGGCTGGCCGGTCAGCGGGTGCCGGTCAAGCAGAATGACCGCCCCGGGCCACCGGCCGCGCCGCTCCCGGCGGACCACTGCCGCCGCCCCGTACATGCGCGCGGCTGTCCACTCCTGGCCCTTGTGGCGGACGCGGTCGCCCGGCAGGGGCGGACGGTCCCGGCCCCAGTCACCCATCGGCCCGGCCCTCCTGTCCAGCTAGCTCGGGCCACAGGGCAGCGCACGCCGGACGGCGGCACCGAAGGACCGGGGGCACCTTGGTCGCGGGTATGGCGTCCTCAATGCTGAGAACCGGTTGACCGCATAGTGAGCCGCTGTCGCGCCGTGCCGTCTCGGGGACGATGTGGTACCGCCCGGCACGACCCGGTGAACGGCGCCAGGCGGCGTTGCGCATCGCCGCCATCAGATCTGGCACGGTTCAGCCCTCCTGTCCGGCGGGCTCGCCCAGCCCGGCCATCCCCGTTGTCGCGGGCTGGCCGAACGTATTGTCGATGAGAAGCTGGGTCATGGCGCGTCGCTGAACGCACCACCAGTTGATCCAGTTCACTGATTGGCCGGACTGTCGGGCGATTGCCTCGTCAGCCGGCCAGCGGCCGGTTTCCTTGAACTGCCCGGCCGCCCACGCGGCGGCCTGGCTGACGAGCCGTTCTGTCTCGGCGTCACCCCGCGGCGGCTGCTCCCACGGCAGCAGGCTATCCGGCACCGCTCAGTCCTCCTTTGTCGTGGTGTCCAGCGCCTCAGCCGGCCGCTTCGACTCCGTAGCCGACCGGCAGATTGTCAGCCACGGCCCGCCTCGATTCCTTGAGCGGCGAGACCCTGCCGGTACACGACCTCACCGCGGATGCGACGCGCCATGTTCGCGAGATCATCAGCGGCGTAGATCAACGTGTCCAACTCGCCGACGTTGCCGCACTCCTCGCGGACGATCCGCTCCGCCTCACCCGGCTGCTCCTCAAGAATCGCGAGCAGGGCATTCGTCTCGGCGTAGCCAGTATTAGTGCTGAGCATCGCTCACCTCCTTCGTCTCGTGGCGCCGGCAGGTTCCTCCGGGCTTGGCTGGTAGCCGGACCCGCGCATCACCCCGAAGGCACGGGAGTAGATCGACGGGCCATGCCGGTCAGATCCTTGGGTGCGACGCGGATATCGGGCGAAGCGGGGTCGGTCACGACGCCTTCTCCTCGCGGATGATCTCGAACGTCTAACCCGACGGCAGCATCAGTGCGTCGGCAAACGCCTGGATTACTGGCCGGCTCGACCTCGTCCCACGACCACAGCGCGGGGTGAACGAGCCTCATGTCGACGTAGTGACGATCGAACTTCGTTAGATCGACGCCGTCGACCATCAGGAGCTGTGCGCGTAGGGTCTTGCCGATGTCCGTAAGTGCTTCGTCGATTTCCAAGTCACCCGCATCCACGTAGCGGTCCGTGAGTCGGGCACGGACGTAGAACCGGGTCACGCCCGGGAGGGACCGGATGACGAGGGGCATGCGGTCGGTCATGGTGGGGCTCCCTGTAGATCGGGGTCAGGCGTCGGCCGTGCCGGCGGTCACGTCGACCAGTTCGCCGAGGCGGGCCGTCCACCCCCACGGGGTCAGGGTCGCGCCGCTGGCCGCCGAGTCGTCAGAGGCCCCCCAGGTGAGATAAGCCCAGTAGCCGGCACACATCAGCGTCCGCTCACCTGGGTCCATGAGTTGCGCCGCGAGGCGGGACGGCGGAATGGCGGCGCAGAACAGTTGATCTGTGATGAAGGCGCGTAGGTCTTGATCTCCTACGCGGCGGCCCCAGTGGCTACGCGGGCCGATGTGGAACCTTTTCCGTAGGAGCGCGGTGAGTTGCTGTCCGGTGGTCGTTGTGGTGGTGGGCATCGTTCCCCCCGGCTCAGGCCGCGATCCGGACTGTCTCGCGACGGAGACCGTTCCCATCTTGTTTCCCTTGTTCGTCGTGAGTGTTCTGGTCGGTTCCCGTCCGGTGGTGAGCCGGGACGGGGCGGGGGTACCTGGCTCAACCGGACTGGACGATGAACCGGCAGCGAGGGCACACATAGCCATGTGCCGCCCGTCCCCCGGTTTCCCACCGCTCGTAGCGCACCCAGGTCTCCGCGTCCGGCTCGACCGTGCACGTGCACCATCCGTCGGAGCGAACACCGCCACGATCAGCGGTCAGAGTGGCATGAACATGGGGATGCGAGCGAAGGGCGTCAGAGTAGGCGCGTGTGTTGCCGGACGCTTTCGCCGCCGCAATGTCGGGCTCACTGTCGATGTCGACGGCCCATCCGGCGCGGACTTTAAAGAGCCCGTCGAATGTGGTTCCAAGCTCTGCCCGCATGATGTCTGCGGCGGCGACCGACACCTCGCGTCCCCCTTGGCTTCACCGGGCGGATCCCGGTACAGTGAGACCACTCTAACCCTGGTGGGCACCCACCATCAAGAAAATTTTTTAGATTACTTTCTGTAGACCAATTTGTTGACGGTGGGTACCCACAGTCGCTAGGCTGACGACGTGCCCGCGCCGCGACCCGATCGTGACAGCGAAGACCGCCATCGGCTCCCTTCGCACAACGTGCGCATGGAGGCGTTGGTATGGGAGGCCGCGAAGGCGCGGGCGCGCGAGAGGTACGGACTCGGTATGCGCGAGCTGATAGAAAACCTTCTGGTCGCCTTCAACGCTGGACATATTGAGCCGTCCCGACCCAGCCGACCCACCGGCCAAGCCGGATCGGAAACAGGCGCAGAATCACCAGCCACGTAGTGGCCCGCAACGATACGCCGATCTGCCGTAGTTTCCGCTCCCACTGGTGGGCGAGCGTGTGGCAGCCGTCCAGGATGGCGATCAGGTCCCGGTCAGGTTCCAATCCGGCGCTCGTGCGGGCGTAGTCCTGGTGGCGCGGATGGATGCCCCGTTGCCAGTGACCGTCTCCCGGTAACTCTTCATCATCTTGCGTTACATCAACTCTGTGCTGTGGTGTTGGGGGGGGCATGTGGTCTCGCGGTACTCGATGTGGAGGATGGCGAGGGTGGCTTTCGCGCCGAGCCAGATCTTCCAGGGGTCGATGGTGATGTTGTGGGCCTGGGCCGACGCCGGACTCCGCCTCTCCCACGAGCACGCCGGCCTGGCCATCCGCCTGCCCGGGCCCGACCGGCGCCGGGTTCGTGCTCCGGGCCCGCCGTCAGGTGGCCGGGTTCCGTGCGCGGATGGCCGGTTAGGGCCGCCCGCCGCCCTGAAGTGATCAGACGGGGGTGCGCCGGTCCAGGGCGCGCGGTGTCGGGGATGATCGGTGGTTCGGGCGGCGGAACGGCCCGGGGGGCGTGCGCCAGCCGGGGACGGGGGAGATCAGGGTGGCGGGTGCGTCGTCTCGGGCGCGGCTGCGCCGGACCTTGGCGGTCGGCGTGGTGCTGCTGGTCGGGTCGGTGGTGGTCGCGCTGGTGCTGGCCCGGCGCTATCAGCTGGACACGGCGGCAACGCTGGTCGGCCTGGTCGGCGGGGTGCCGGGTCTGACCGGGCTGTGGCTGGCCTGGGCCGCCTACACCGCGGACCGCGCCGAGGCGGCCGGCGAGACGGAGCTGGCAGAGGTGGCCGACCAGCTGGCGGCCGCCGTGCGCCGGCAGTGGGAGGACGAGGCGGCGCTGCGCCAGCTCAACGACCCCTACCCGCTGCCGGTCCGCTGGCGGCCGGCGCCGGCCGCCCTGGTGGAGCGGTGGCCGGCGCTGGTCCGCCTGGCCCGCTCCGGGGCCGGCTGGCCCCCGCCGCCGCCGGCCGGGAGCTGGGCGGCGGGCCCCGGCGGGCTGGCCGGTGGCGACGGTGACCTGCCGGGCCTGCTGGAGCGGGTCCCGACCGGCCGGCTGGTGGTGCTGGGCGAGCCCGGCGCGGGCAAGACGATGCTCACCGTTCGCCTGGTCCTGGACCTGCTCGCCGCCCGCCAGCCCGGCGGCCCGGTCCCGCTGCTGGTCCCGCTGGCCTCCTGGAACCCCGAGGAGGAGGGCCTGCGCGCCTGGCTGGAGCGGCGCCTGACCGGCGACTATCCCGGCCTGGGCGTACCGGCTCCCGGCGGGTCGGACGGTAGCCGGGCCCGGGCGCTGCTGGACGCCGGGTTGATCCTGGCGGTCCTCGACGGTCTCGATGAGATCGGCGAGGCCGTCCGAGCCCGGGCGATCGCCGGGATCAACACCGCGCTGCGTCCCGGCCAGCGGCTGGTGGTGACTGCCCGCGCCGAGGCCTACCGGCGGACGGTGTCCCCGCCCGGCGGCCGGGAGGTGCGGCTGGCCGGCGCGGCCGGCATCCAGCTGCGTCCGCTGGCGCGGGCGGTGGTCGCGGACTACCTGCGGGGCTCCGCCGGCGGGCCGGCCGGTGCCGCCCGGTGGGACGAGCTGCTCGCCGCCTGGCCGCAGCCGGTGGCCCAGACGCTGACCACCCCGCTGATGGCCACCCTCGCCCGCACCGTCTACAACCCCCGTCCCGGCGAGGCCGTCGCGGCGGTGGACGGCTCGCCGTCCGACCTTCTCGACCCGGCCCGCTTCCCCACCGCCGCCGCGGTCGCCCGGCACCTGTTCGACGGCTTCATCCCGGCCGCCTACCGGCCCCACCCCGACCCGGACCGGCGCTGCCGGTGGTCGGCGGCCGACGCCGAACGCTGGCTGGTCTTCCTCGCCCGCTACCTCGACGACACCCTGCGCACCACCGATCTGGCCTGGTGGCGGCTGGTCCCGGCGCTGTCGGCCCGGGCGCGGGCCGCGGCGCGGGCCGCGGTCGGTCTGCTGGTCGGGCTGGTGATCGGGACCGTCGCCGGTCTCGTGGGCGGGCGTGAGCTCGGGCTCGCGCTCGGCCCCGCCGCCAACGCCATCATGACAATGGTGACCGGGACCGCGCTGATCGCCGGGACGTTCAGTCCGCCGCGTCGGGCCGTGCGGTGGCACTGGCCGCGCGGGCGGGAGATCATCGCCCCGCTGGCCCTGGGTACGGGGGCCGGTGTCGCGGGCGGATGGTCCATCAGCCCGGCATTTGGGCTGGTGGGCGTCCTGTTGGGCGTGGTCCCCTTCGGCTTCTCCGGCGTGTCGGCGGATCTCCGTCAGGCCACTGGCCCGGGCCGGCTTCTGCGTCAGGACCGGGTCGCCTTCACGGTTCTGACGGTCGGGCTCGGGCTGGTGGCCGGGGTCGCGGCGGGCATCGCGTTCGGGGTGGCGGCCGGGATCGTGTTCGCGGTCGTTGCGGTCCTCTTCGGCGGCACAATCGGAATGGTGGAGACGGCGTGCTCCGGCTACACGCTGGCCGTCGCCGCCCTGGCCGCCCGGCGCCGGCTTCCCTGGAGGCTGATGGCATTCCTGGCCGACGCGCACGAGCGGCGCGGCGTGCTGCGCCAGGTCGGCGCGACCTACCAGTTCCGCCATGTGGAACTCCAGCATCGGCTCGCCGAACGGTAGGCCGGCGTCCGGCCCCGCCCGAACAGCCACGGGCCAGGAACCCCGCCGGGCCGCCCACGGCGCTCAGGATCATTCGAGACTCGTCGCCGGCTGGCTGGCCCGCCGGGCCGCGGCGAGCGTCCCTCGAGCGGTGCTCACCGCCGGCGGCGCGTTCGGTGGAGCTCTCCTGCTGGGCCTGGCCGTCATCACCGCCATGGTGGCCGGGTCGTAGCGGCCGGCCCGCTAGGCATCACCTACCGCCGGCCGGACCGGCCGGCGCCGCCGGGTACGGAGTCCCGCTCGGTCCGCCTGCGCGCTCGCCCAGGCAGCACGACACCAACGCTCACCCACCCTGGCCGGCCTCCGGCACCCCGGGCCCGGCCGTCGGCGGCGGCGGTCGTCACGATGGTCACGACCCCGCCGGCCGCGGGGGCGCGGGAGGAGCTCGACGTGCGGGATCTGCGTGTCGCCGACGACGTGGCGCGGCTGCTGGGCGCCGAGTACGTGGCCAAGCTGCGCCGCGGCCCGGCGCCGGCCCGGGCCCGCTGCGTCATCTGCCAGGTCGCGGAGGATCTGGCCACCACGACGATGACGGTGCTGGTCGCGCCCAGCGTCGACAACGCCCGGGTGATGTTCGCTCACCCTCGCTGCGCGCCGTCCGGGCTGCTGCCCCCCGGGCCGGGCCCGCTGGCCGGCCAGCTGCGTACCCGCACCGCCATCTACGGTCTGGCCCTGACCGTCGATGGCGGCCCGCCGGTCTGGGTCGTCGAGACCGACATCGCGGTCCACCGCGATACCGCCGGCGGCGAGGTCGTCGACGAGTTGCTCGCGACCCTGCTCGGCCTTGGTTTCGCTCTCGTTCCCGTCCTGGACGGGCCGGTCCTAGCCGGTCTGCCGGTCCTGACCGGCTGGACCGCCCGGCTGACCGGCGGCGGCCACGACCTTCTCGTCGCCGACGGCGGCGGCGAGGCGATCTACGACGGAGGTATAGGCGACGTCCCGGCCGGCTGGCTCGGCGCGCTCGTCACCGGCCGCCGCCTCGCGCTCCTGGCCACGAGCATGACGGGGCTGGCCGCCGCCGACCCGGTGGCCGGGCTGGTCCAAGCCGCCCGCGACGGCCGCCTTGCCGGCGGTCTGGTCCCGGCTGGCCGGGCGCGAAGCCACCGGGCGTAGCGGTCAGAACGAAGGTCTTCCGCGCTGGTCGGAGGTGAAAGCCGCCCGGCCGGGGGCGCGCCAGTGTCCGCCGGCTGGCGTATTCGACCAGCGGACAGCCCGGTGTTCCTGGCGGCTACCCCGACCGCGCAGGGTGCCTGGGCCGACGCCGGCCTAGCGACGCGATCAACCGTCGGGTCGCCGCCGCGCTGTCGGTGGATGTGGGTGCCCGGGCTCCGGACCAGCTCGCGGACGGCCTGGGGCCAGTCGATCGGGTAGTAGTCGATCTGCCTGGCGATGTCGGCGAGGCACCGAGGTGAGGGTCAGATAGCGACCGCCAAGGCCGAAGCCGCAGTGGCCCGTCTGCGGCTTGGACGCGAGGAAGTCCCCGCGTACGGGGGGACGCGGGGACTTCCGGCACGGACTCGGTCCGCATCTCCAGCTTACGCGCGTAGATCCGGCCGCCGGGCGGCCCGGGCGATGCGGCGGCATCACCCTCCCGGCCTGCCCGCCCGCTCGACGAAGCCGTCCTCGGGGTGGATCGTCGAGCTCGCCGTTGACCGCGACCTGTTGCGCACCGCCACCCCGCCCGCCGGCCGCGCCTACGCCCGTCAGTGGGTCGCGGAGAGCATGCGCTGGTTGACCAGTGCCTCGATCAGGCTCGCCGTGGACCGAGACCGTTTCCCGTCGTTGCCGTGGCGCGTTCCCCTGCCCAGCCACGAGCGTGACCCCATGCCGGGGCGGGCCGGGCGGTGCGCGGGTACGCCGACCTGGTGGCCGCGATTCCGCTTCCACCCCGTCCGGCGCTGGCCCGCCCGACCGAGATACTGCCGCCGGCCGGCGCCGCGGGCCATCCCGTCGCCTACGAGCCGAAATGGGATGGCTTTCGCCTTCTGGTCCACGATGGCGCCGTCTGGTCCCGGCACGGGCGGGATCTCCGCCGTTTCTTCCCCGACCTCGCGCCGGCGCTCGCCGCGGCGATCCCGGCCGGCTTCGTCGTCGACGGTGAGGCCGTGTGCTGGAGCCAGGCGGCGGGCCGCCTGGATTTCGCGGCTCTCTCCCGCCGCCTGGTCGCTGGGAAAGGGCTGAAGGCCTGGGCCGCCGAGCATCCGGCGCGGCTTGTCGCGTTCGACGTGCTCGCCGACGCCGACACGGATCTGCGGCCGTTGCCGCTGATCGAGCGGCAGGTCATCCTGGCCGACGCGGTCGAGGACGCCGGGTGGGTCGTCACCCTCTGCCCGCAGACCACCGACCTTGCCCTCGCCCGGACCTGGATGTCGGACTACCTCCCGTCCGGTTTGGAGGGGTTGGTCGCCAAACGTCTTGATCAGGCATATCGGCCCAAGCCCGAGAAGATCTGGTGGAAATATCGGGCCCGCTGGCCGGCCGACCTCGTCATCCTCGGCGTGACCGGCCCGCCCGCCGCCCCCGCAGCCCTGCTGCTCGGCGCGACCGACCCGGCCACCGGCCACCTCGTCGCCCTCGGCGCCAGCGCCCGGCTCACCCGGGCCGCCGCCCGCCAGCTCGGCCAGGACCTGCGCACAGCCGGCGTGCCGCGGCTCCGGTATCTGCCCGCGCTGCCCGGCACCACCGAACCCGTCCTTGTCCAGCCGGTCGAGCCGATCGTCGCCGAGTTCCACATCGACGCCGCGATCGACCACGGCCGCCTGCGCCACCCGGCCCGGTTCCACCGCCTTCGACCCGACCTGGAGCCGGACACCGTGACGATCGACCAGCTCCCACGCTGATCATCCAGTCCGCCGGCCCGCCGGGGCGCACTCTCCCCGTGGCCCGCGGACACCACACGCAACGTGGACACCACACAGAACTCTCGTTACTGTGAGTGATTGGAGGCGGACGCTCAACGTCAGGAGCGTCATGTCTACAGACAGTTCGCGGCCCCGCCTGGTCCGTCTGCTCACGCTGGCCCTGATCGGCGCGTTCGCGCTCATCGTCGCGCTGGTCGCTGGGCGGCCTGGCCATGCTCGCCGGCACGCCGGGGCCAGGTGCCGTGCTCACCGGCGGCAGCGCGTTCGCCGGCGCCCTGACCCTTGGCCTGGCCGTGCTCACGGCCGCCCAGGGCGATGGTTCGGCCCGGCGCCGGGCCGGCGAGTCAGCGGGGAGCGGGTGTGGCGGGGACCACGGGGTGTAGGCGGCGGGTGAGGGCGCCGCCGCTGACGTGGCCGCGCAGGAAGTCGGCCAGGACGGCGAGGACGGTGCCGGGAAGTTCCGGCGTCGCGGGCTCGCCGGCGGCACGCCGCCGGCGGGGCGCGGGGCCGCGCCGGCGCGGCGGGACCCCGGTGGCGGCGGCGTGCAGCTCGCGGACGGCCGCGTCGATGGCGTGGATGCCGGTGTCGGGCGGGGCCGTCAGAGGCCGTTCGTCCCCGCCGTTCTGGCCGGGCGGTTCGAGGACGGCCAGCGGGTCGGTGCGCAGCGCGGCGGCGCGGAACGCGGCCAGGGCGGCGACGGCGTAGCCGCGGGCCGCCTGCTCGGCCCGGCCTGCCAGCTCGCTGGTGTGGCCGGCGGCGAGCGCGGCGCGCTGGCGGGCGGTGTCCCGCCACAGCTCGTGGCGGGCCACGGCCAGAGCGGTCACCGCCGCGGGCAGGACCTCCGGTCCGGAGAGCGGGGCGGGCTCGGCGGAGGCCTCCGCCTCGGCCGCCCGGCGGGCGTCGTCGGCCGCCCGCCACGCCGCGCACAACGCGCGGTAGTAGGCCCGGTGATTGCTGAGAATCTTGTCGGCCTGGGCGGGCCAGGGCTCGGCGGCCGGTCCGTCGGGGTGCGGGGCGTCGACATCGGGGAAGGCAGCGGCGTGGGCGGCGTAGTGCTCCCGGTAGAACTCCCGCCCCCGCCCAGTGATCGCATATCCGGTTGGCCGCCGGACCGCTTCCGCGAGCGGCGGCTGGTGCCGGCCGATCAGAACGGTGTCGATGGTCGGCGAGCGTAGCCACTCCAGGACCCGCCCCCGCTGGTCGGCCGCCCACAGCGCGGCGAGCACCTCCCAGGCGCGGTAGCTGAGCGCCGGCGTCACCCTCCGGTCGGGCATCGTCGTGGTGCCGGCGCGGGCCGCCGCCCGCCCCGCGCGGGTGAGCCGGACGGTCAGCATCCACCCGAACGCCGTCGGCCGTGAGTCCCGGGTGAGCAGGCCCCGGTCCGCGAGCGCGGCGACGGTGGCGCCGTTGCCCTGGTTGTCCCAGCCCCGCGACTCGAGGCGCAGCTGGACATCGGTCCAGCCGACCAGCCTGCGATCCGACGGGTCGTGGGCGAAGTCGATCGCCCGCCAGACCGCCGCCGGGGTGTCGCTCCACTCACCCCGGGCGCCGGCCTCCCGGCGCGCGGCCTCCTTCGCCTGGTCGAGCGCGTAGAAGACGGCCAGGGTGCCCCGCTGACGGTCGTTGAGCTCGGTCCACGCCGCCAGCGCCTTCGACATGGGGGGCATGGTCTACGGCCGGCCGCCGTTGGCGACGCGCAGCAGCACGTCGGCGTGGCAGCGGTCGTGCTGGCCGAGGACGGCGGCCGCCAGGCCCGCGGGCGAGAGGTAGCCGGCCGGGACGGGGCACCAGCACGCCAGGTCCCAGCCGGCCAGCGTCTCCCGGAGCTCCGCGAGGTCGGGGTAGCGGACGGTGGGGTGGCGGTCGGGGTGCGCGAGTAGGTCCCGGAACAGGGGCACCGCCTTGTCCCCATACTCGGCGACGGGGAACGGGTTCCCGTGCGGGCCGGGCCGGGCGACGTTCCTGCAGCCGTAGGGCATGCGCCGCCGGCGGGAGAGCTGGACCCGGGTCGGGGGCCGGGCCGGTGACCCGTCGACTCGTTCGTCGAGGTAGCCAGCGCCGGGGCCGCGCTGGCCCGCGACGAGCGCGATGCTTGAGTCGAACATCGCGCCGAGGTCCAGATGCGCGCGCAGTACCCTTGAGCACACCGGGCCGGCCGCGCGCTTGGCCGCGGTGCGCGGCGGCCGGTCCAGCCACGCCTGCGTCTCCTCAACCCGCTGCAGCAGCTGCCGGCGGGTCAGCGCGAGGGCCTCGTCCTCGGTTATCGGCTGGAACGCCATCAACGAGCTCCGGAGGGGACTCTCGCCTTCAGGCGACAGGGGAATCCGGAACGGGTAGCACGCATTTTCGTTCCTCCGTCAGATAGGATCGGTGCATGCGGCGCACCTTCAAGTTCCTGATGCGCCCCACTGTGAAACAAGCGGCCACACTCGTCGCGATGCTCGACGACCACTGGGCACTTTACAACGCGGCGTTGCAGGAGCGGCGTGACGCCTGGCGGATGGCCAGCACGACAGGCCGCTACGGAGACCAGTCCGCGCAGTTGAAAGAGATCCGCGCTTTCGATTCGGATCATGCTCGCTGGTCGTTCTCCTCGCAGCAGGCCACCCTCCGCCGACTCGACAAATCTTTTCAGGCGTTTTTCCGCCGAGTGAAGGCGGGCGAGAAAGGCTGACCACCAGGTACACGCGGTCTGCCGGGTCAGGCAGGTTCTCCGGCTCGCCGTAGGTGGAGCGGACCAAGGGAATGCTGGTGGCACCCACGTCCACCGAGCCGACGGCCTCGGTGGCGACCTTGGCGCGAGCCACCCCCTCAGAGGGCAGCGTGGCAACTACAGTGCCCGCCTGATCGCAGAAGGTTAGGGCATGCGGGGTCAGATTGCGGATCATGGCTTTCCTTTCGAGGCTTCTGGTTGGCCTGGTCAGCGGGCGCCTATTCCTGCCACGCGGCCTCGCAGTCGCAAACATCGTCGCCAACGACGGCCTCGCAGCCGGCGAACGTGTGCTCGTCCGGCGAGTGCGGGCATGCGCACTGATCCACGCCTTCGCCCTTGATAAAGGTGTAGGTCCAACTGTCATCGCTGTAACTGAACGTTTCCATTTGGCGCTCCTCATCGTGGGGACGCTGGGTTGCGTCCTCGATCCCTCCAGGGATGATCACGACGGGGAAAGTTCCCCTACCTGCTCTTGACGGACAGGCCGCTCAGGCGCCGTCCAGATCCTCCATCAACGCCACCGGCCCCGGAACCTTGGGGAGCCGGCGGCCGCGGATCTCACGGCCGGCGGCCTCCGACAGGCCAGATGGTTCCGCGCTGGCGGGCAGGTAGACGGTGGCCATGCCAGGGCCGACGTGTACCAGGATGCCGCCCTGCCGGCCGAGCGCCGTCCGCAGACCGCCTACGACCCGGCTGACCGCGTCCATCGCGCCCGGGTCCTCTCACGTGACGCTCCAGCGGTCCAGCCGGACCGTCCGGACGGACACTGCGGCGCCGAGCCGACGGGCCAGCCGGCCGGCGGCCTCGTCGACCGCGCACAGCAGGTCGTCGTTGACCTCGCCGTCCGGGAACAGGTCCAGGTAGACGGTCGTGGTGTCCCCCGTTGTGTGCGATGCTGGACCACGGGACGTCGAAGTCGCCGAGCAAGGCGTCTGCGGCTGGGTCGAGGACATCAACGATTCGGCCGGCGGCATTGTCGTCAATGCCCCTCGCGGTGATCGCAAGCGCAAGCATGATCGCCCCTCTCAGGTAGGTGTCGGTCTCCCTCTAGGGATGATCACCAACGCAGACAGGCTATTTCCCGGTACACGCAAAACGGGGTAATTTTGTGCGCTGGCCTGGGGCTAGGACTCCCCACGGAGCAGAGCCATTTCCCAATCCTCCAGCCCGGCCGGGACGGGTAGCGGGACCGGCGGGACCCAACGGGCCAGATTGGCGGCAACAAGGTCCGCCCGGTCCGCCGGATAGACCGTGATCGACCAGGCGTCCCCCTGGGAAGGGTCCGTTCGCCAGCCGAGCTGGACGGTGGTGCCGTTCGGGAGAAGGTACCGGGTCCAGCCGTCTCGGCCTCCTCCGGCCCACTCCCGGATGTGAGGATCGCCCGCGTTCCCAACCTTCATGGCCTGCTGTCGGGCGGCCAGATAGGTGGTTTCCGAAATGTCTAGCCGGAATCCATCCTGATGGGGGTTGCCCGTCCAGGCAACCAGGCATTTCCGGCCGGTAGCGCACAGTTCGTCGAGAATGGTCAACGTGTCTTCTCCTTGGGTTTGCACGGGCGGGCCGAGCTGTCGGAAGTCGGAAGGTCAGGCGGCGGCCTGCTGTCCGGCCATCGCGGTGTCGGCCTCGATCCAAGCGGCCGCGGCGGCGGCCCGGACGATGGCCGACTGGTAGCGGATGCTGATCCTGGCGGGAAGCCAGGTCAAGCAGGACCAGCTCCCGTTCGGTCATCGAGTGGAGCGTGAACGACTCCCGGCCGGTCACCGCGCGGGCCCACCCGGCCCGGCCGGAGACGAACGAGTCGACCCGGCGCAGCGCGGCCGGGTCGATGAAGCCGGTGACCGCCGCCGCGGCCTCTGCGCGCAACGCGGTCAGCTGCTGGTCGGTCAACGCGGTGGCCGCGGGCGCCGGGTCCATCAGTCTCTCCCGCGCGCGGTGGCCCGGAGGCCGGGCTCGTCGCACCGGTCGTAGAAGGCGCGGGCCCGCTCCAACGCGAGCGTGTCCTCGTCTACCGGAGTACTCGGGCGGTGAACGGCCGCCGCCACATGTCGCTGACCGTCCAGTCCGCGGCGTCCGCGGCGGCGCGCAGCGCACCGACCAGCGCTCGGCGGCCGGCGGCGAGCTCCACCACGTTGTAGAACGCGGCGCCGCCATGGCCCTGGGCGTGCAGCACCACGGCCGGCGTGCCCGGGATGCCGCCCCGGACCTCGACAGTCAGGGGCTCGCCGGCGACCTCGACGGTCTCCTCCCAGGCGTAACCGGAGGCCCGCGAGGCGGTGCGGGAAGCCCGCTCGTCGTCGACGGCGGCGATGTGCCGTACGGCCTGGTGCAGCGCGTGGGTGATCCGGTCGGCGGCTTGGCCGACCAGGTCGGCGTTGTCCATCGCGAAACGCCAGTGGCCGATGTCGAGGACGACGTCGGGCAAGCCCGACGCCCACACGATGATCGGGTCGCCGTCGGGCACGGCGATCCGATGGTTGAACACGGCGCCGGGCTGACTCTGGTGGACCAGGTACATCTCCATCTCCTCTTTGGACGTGGGGAAGGTCGGGGGTCAGAAGCGGGGGGCGTAGTCGGCCGGTGTCCGGTCGCGGTGGGCGTCGAGCGCGTCGCACTCCGGGTCGGCCAGCTCTGCCGGCAGCGCCGCCTGGTAGGCGGCGATCAGGCGGTCGAGGTCGACCAGCTCGGCGTAGGTCTCGGTGCGCCCGGCGGTCAGGCACACCGCGCCCAGGCCGTAGCGGTCCTGACACCCGCGACCAGCCCCGGGCGGCGAGTGGCAAGCGTCGTCGGCATGACGACCGGCCCCGCCGTGCTCCGCGAGCGTTGTGGCGACATTCGGACGGTGTCGGTCGTGTCCGCCACTCGGAGGCCGTGTGATCATCTGCTGTGGTTCCGCCGCGCGGGGCTGGCGTCGAGGTGGGCCTGGTAGGCCGTTTCGGCGAACCACCAGGCGTGGGGGCTGCCGCGCCGAGTGGAGTCGAAGGGTTCCGGGGCGACGAGGACCTCGACGGTGCTTTCCCCCGTCGCCACCAGCAGGCCGATGCCGTAGTAGTCGGCCTCGGCGCAGGCGGTGGTCAGGTCGCGGGGTGGGCGTGGGAGCAGCAGCGCCCGGGCGCAGAACGGCGCGAACCGGCCCGCCCCGGCCAGTCCGTCGCGGAAGCCCCGCCGGGCGGTGACGACCGCGAGAGCGACGCGCGCCGGCTGTCGCGCCAGCCGGGTGAGGGTGCTCCGCTGGCGGTCGAGGCAGCCCGTGAGCGCCCGGGCCAGCACACGCCGTTCCCGGTCGGTGAGCGCGCTCCGGTTCACCGGCAGGCCCAGGGGCAGGTTCAGCAGCGCGTCGAGCAGGCCGGTGTTGGGAATCGCCCCGAGTCCGGCCTGGGCCCGGCGGGCGTCCTCGTCCCCGTCGAGTTCGAGGGCGAGCAGGGCCGGCCCGCCCATCGGCCGGCCCTCACACAACAGCGCCCCGGGCGGGGCGAGCAGCGCCGCCGCCGTGTGGGCGGCCCGGGGATCGAGGCCCGGCCGGGCCGGGCCGGTCACCGCCCGTTCCCGCCGTCGCCGTCCGGGTGAAGGCTGAGCATGGCGTCGATCTCCGCGCCGGTCTGGGCGGCGACCTGCTCCAGCGCCTGGACGTGCCGGGCGAGCGTGTCGGCCAGCGCGGCCAGTTCGGCGATCTCCTCCGCCGGGTACGGCAGCGCGTCCGGGGCGGGCAGCGCGTCGCGGATGGCCTGTTCGGCCTTGCGTAGCGGCCCGGCGCGGGCGGCCAGCCGGCGCCGCGAGATCCGCGCCGAGCCGGCCGGGGTGGCGTGGTCGGCGCGCGGGAGCCTGGCCGCGACCCGGGCGGCCCGCGCGACGGCGAGGGCGTGCAGGGCCTCCGCCTCCTCCCAGCGGACCGCCCGGGGCCAGCGCTCCAGGTGCCGGTCGGACAGGCAGTGGTGCAGCAGCGGTATCAGCTGGCGGGCGACTTCGGCCAGGAGGTCGACGCCGCGATACCAGCCGGTCAGATCCTCCGCCGCGTCCAAGGTCGGGTCGGCGTCAAACGCTCGGGCGGCCTGGCGGCAGCACGCCGCGTACTCGAGCAGGATCTCCCGGGCTCGCGCCGCGCCGTCCCGGCCGAGATCGAGCTCAGCCGCCGCCGTCTCACAGCGGCCGGCCTGCTCCAGCAGCCGCCGCCGCGCGGGCGGGCCCGGAGGGTGAAGGCGAATGCGCGCCGGGCTGAGGCGGACTGTCAACGGACTGCCTCCGGGTCAGGGCTGGGAGCGCGGGCGGGCGCCCGGGCGGGGGTGTGATCAGAGGCCGAGGCGGGGGTGGGGTTGTCGACGAACACGGCGGCGGGCGGATGTAGTCCATGACGGTGCTGACCGAGCGGTGGCGCGCCCTTGCGGTGGGTCAGCGCCGCGGACGCTTATCGTCTTCCCAGGGCAGCACACTCTCTTCGTGGGTCCGCAGCGGGTAGCACTCGGCCCAGTGGCCACGCGGGTCGGGGAGCAGCCCCAGAGTGTGCAGGGCGGTCACCACCACCGTGCTGGTCCCGTCGCAGTAGGCGGTGTTCACCGCGAGGACCCGCTCTCCGTCGATCACCACCGGATACGGCTTGGACAGGACCGTGTACCGCGTGGGTGGCGCGGGGGCGGGGCCGAACCCGTCGAGAGGAACATGGTGGACGATGATCTCCAGCCCGGGCTTGATGTCACGCTCCGCGAGTGCTCCGGCTGGCGCGTACGGGTTCGGGTTCATGGGCGCGTTCTCTCCTCTGCGGGGGTCTGGGGTGCTTCCCGGCTGTGGGTTCAGCGGTGGCCGTCGCGCCGTCGTCCGTTTCGTTGTCATCGCGGCGGGGGCCGATGTTTCGGGGTATCTCGACCTCGAGAAGCAGCCGAGACGGAACGCGGAAGAAGAACCCGCCGGTCCAGTCGCTGATGTCGTCTGGGCTGGTCGGCCCACTGGGCGTACCAGCCGTCCAACGCGCGATGGGCCTTCTCAGCCATCTCCGTTCCGGCGGGGGTTGGCTGGTCAGCCGGCGAACGCCCGTACACGCGAGGTGGGTCGCGGGTCAGTTCTTCGACGGGAGGTGCCGGCCGATGACGGCCTGCAGGGCCTTGTCCTGGGCGATCTCGTCGTCGCTGGCGTAGTCGCCGGCGACAGCGCCCTTGGCGTGGCGGATCAGCTCCTCGTCGCTGGGTAGGTTGTCGGGCTGGAACTCGCGCTTGAGCCCGAACCACGGGAGGCAGAACTCCGCGACCATGTCGCCGTCGCGGTAGACGGCGAAGTTCCCCCGCTGCGTCTCGGGCCGGCCGATGCCCAGGTGGTCGATCTCGTAGGTCTGGCCGCCGTCCTCATAAGTGATGATCGTTTCCGTATGGGGGTCGCCGGTCACAGCGTTCCCTTCTCGATGTCGTCCGCGATGGTGCGCAGCATCGCGACGACCGCCTCGCGGCTCCGGTTCTCCTGAGCTGACCACTCGACCAGGCCGTCATCGCCCACGAGAACGACCAGGTCGGTGCGGTCGAGTTGCTGTTGGGTGATCCTGTCCATCGGTGTCTCCGTGTCGGGGTGGTGAAGGTGGCGCGTGGGCTGAGGGGGCTGAGGGCCGCGGATGTTCTTGCGGGGACGGCGTGGCTGGCGCGGCGGCCGCGAGCCGGGTAGCGATCCGCAGGCAGGCCTTGCAGGTCGGGACGTGGTCGGCCGGGTCCTGCCGGTCGCGGGAGGCGAAGTGCAGGTGGGCGGCGCGGGACGGGGTTTCACATAGCGCCTGGCCGCCCGCCCGGCGGAGCCGGCCGGTGTTGATCGGCGCCTGGGTGAGGATGTGGACGGCGCCCTGGGTGTAGGACTCGAAGTGATTCGGGCCCGAGTAGTTGTAGGCGACCAGGACGGGCATGGGCAGCGCGGCGCGTAGCTCCGCCCAGGCCCGGGCCGCGGCCCGCAGCCGCGCCGTACGGGCCCGCTCGGCCGGGGACGGCTCGACCGGTCGCGAGGCAGGCCGGGGTGGGGCCGGTTCAGCCCGGGAAGCCAGGTCAAGCAGGACCAGCTCCCGTTCGGTCATCGAGTGGAGCGTGAACGACTCCCGGCCGGTCACCGCGCGGGCCCACCCGGCCCGGCCGGAGACGAACGAGTCGACCCGGCGCAGCGCGGCCGGGTCGATGAAGCCGGTGACCGCCGCCGCGGCCTCTGCGCGCAACGCGGTCAGCTGCTGGTCGGTCAACGCGGTGGCCGCGGGCGCCGGGTCCATCAGTCTCTCCCGCGCGCGGTGGCCCGGAGGCCGGGCTCGTCGCACCGGTCGTAGAAGGCGCGGGCCCGCTCCAACGCGAGCGTGTCCTCGTCTACCGGGGCCCCGGGTTGGCGGGTGAACCGCGCGCAGGCGCAGTCCTCGCACGGCCCTGGCAGGTACAGGCCGGTACGGCCGACCATCACCGGCCGATGGTCCCAGCGGCGGGCCCGGGGGCAGGCCGGCGTGCAGGTTACGCACTCCCGTGACGTGGGTGCCGTCTCCGGCGGGCGTTCGCGCGGGCCGGGACCAGCCTGCCCCCGCATGTCGATCATCGGCCTGTCTCCCGCCTCTGAAGGACGTCGATGACGCGCGAGATCTGGCCCCGGTCGTCGCCGTCGAACTCGTCGGCCACCCGGCCGAGCGCGTCAGCCGCGATCTCGAAGCGGCTTCGGCGCCGAGCCGGGCGCGGCCCGCGCCTGGCCTTCGCCGTGGCGAGCGCGGCGGCGAACTGCTCGCCGCTCAGCCCGCGAGTGCCCCCGGCGGTGGCCGGGCGGTCATCGCCGGGGCCGCGTCCTGGCGCCTGGCAGTGGGCGCACGGGCCCCGGTCGTACTCCCCGGCGCCGAAGGACGCCGGGTTCAGCTGGAAGTACCGGCCGCGATGCTCGGGGCAGAGGTTCACGCCGCGCTGGTCGCTGTGATCGCGGTAGACGCGGAGGATGCGCGGGTCGGTCTTCGGTGGCATCACCCTGCTCCTACCTGCTGATATTCGAAGTATCAGCAGTATAATACTACGCTACCGCCGATATCGCGCGCCGATCGGCGCGATTGCCCGGCACCCAGCCGGGACCAGGCCGGCGGCGCGAAGGAGGCGTGATCTCGTGGTGACCGCGCCGGTCGCCGTCGCGCCCGGGCAACGACCGGCCTGTCCGTTAGAGCGCGCCGGTCATGGGGTTGTCCTTCCAGCGTTCGACGTCGCGGATGTAGCGGCCGACGACGGGGCTGTTGTGTGACCAGCGGCCCTGGGAGGCGATGGCGGAGTCGCGGGCGCCGGCGCGGGCGGCGGCGGTCGCGCCGCCGGCGCGCAGGCTGTGTCCGGTGTAGGTGTCCGCGCCGGGCAGGTGGGCGCGGGCCGCGGCGGCGCGGACGGCGCGGTTGATGCCGTCGCCGGACATCCGCCGGTCGGAGACGCGGCCGTGGCGGTCGACGGCGCGCAGCAGCGGCCCGTCGAGGATGCCGTGGTCGGCGAGCACGGTGACCCAGGCGCGGACCTGGCGCACGGCGCAGGTGCCCAGGTGGGAGCTGTAGGGGATCGCGACCTCGACGCCGACCGCGTCCTGGTCCGTCTTGGACTTCCGGACGTGGACGAGCATCCCCTCCTCGACCTCGGCCAGGTCGGCGCGGTCGAGGGCGGCGAGTTCGGAGCGCCGCGCCATCATCGTCACGCCGAGGGTGAGCAGTGCCCGGTCGCGGGCGCCGAGCACGGTGTCGGGGCAGGCGGCGACCATCGCGCGCAGCTGTTCGCGGGCGATGGGCGGGGCCTGGCGGACGCGGCCGCCGGTGTCGGCCCGCTGCCGGCGGTGGGTGCGCCGGACCAGCAGCGCGGCGCGGGTGTCGGGCGCGGGCAGGCGCCGGTCGCGGTGCAGGCGGGCGATGGCCGCGACCGCCTGGTCGATGGTCGGGACGCCGGCGCCGTCGGTGACCAGCGCGGAGACGTACTCGGCCAGCGTCGCGTCGCTGCAGGGCACGGCGGTGCGTCCCTGCTCGTCGCACCATGCCGCGAAGCGGCGCCACTGGTAGCCGTAGACCCGAATGGTGCTCGCCGGGGTCGCCTGGGCGATCCGCGCGGCGGTAACCGGCGAGACCATCGCGTTGATGCCAACGGGCACCGTCGGATGCGTGCCCCCGTCGTCGAGCGTCAGGCCCGGCAGAGCGATGTCGGTGGACGCGGCCGCGCGCGCGCCGTCGACGCCACGGGGCGGGCCTGCCCCGGAGGCGTCGCCGGCGGGCTCGTCCATGTCTGCTCCCGACGGTTGACCAGGCCCACCCGGAGAAGATGACCACGGTTTCTGGCTCGTGTTAAGTCACCTTAACACGAGCCAGCGCGGCGTGAGCGGCCAGACACCCGGCCGCGCCCGCGGCGGGGGCGGCCGAGGGGTGTAGTGTCCCGACATCATCACGTCGCGGCACGCATGCGGCGGGTTCCCCGCTCCGGATAGCGCCGATACGCGGCATAGGGAGGAGACCCGGTGACGGATCTCGGCGAGACCGAACTGACGGCGGACGCCGAGAGCGGCGCGGCGGGTGAGGACGCCGCCGAGCGCGCCGCGCCGATACAGCCGGAGCTCATCGTCACCTACGGGCTCGATGCCGCCGGGCGGTGGACGGTCACCGTCGACGGCCCGCCGCCGGGCGACGGTGAGCGTCGTGACGAGCACGGACTTGACCTGACCGGCTACCCGACGGACGACCCCAACGGCGCCGTCCGCCTGCAAGCGGATCTGCGCGCCGCCTACCCGAGCGCCGACGTCCGCTGGCGCCCCGGCGTCATGGACAGCCTCGACGCCCGACGCGCCACCGCCGTGCGCCTCATGGAGGTGGCCCGCGCCGACCGGCTCGCCGCGCAGGCCGCCGCCGAGACGGCGGTCCGCTCCCGCGACGCCGCGGCCGCGGCCGGCCGGGCCGCCGGCTACAAACCCGCCGAGATCGCCCGGCAGACCGGCTGGGCACGCAGCTCGCTGTAGAAGGCCCGGTCCAGCCCGCGTGCCATGCGGCGAGGGGCCGTAGGGGCGACCAACTCGGTCGTCTTGACGATCACACCAGGGGGACGCTCGACTATGACCGAGCACAGCAACCTACCCAACAGCACATCGTCCGCCCGTGCCCACTCCTGCGAGAAGGCGCTACGTGCCGCTGGCTGGGACGGGGAGATCATCCCGCCTGGCCCGACCGGGGAGTACGGCACCCGCATCGTTGGCGCCGACGGATCGACGATTTCGATCTGGCCGGATGCCCGGGGGTGGGCCGCGGAAATCCGAGGCTTCAGCTTCGAGGACGGCGAGGGCTACAGGGCATGGAGATCCGGGGGCGATCTTCCGTCCGTTGCGCGGTCCGTCGTTGCTCGGGCGCGTCGTGTTCACCCCGCGAACGACCCCACGACCTACCTCGGGGTCACGCTGACTCTTGGTGAGGACATCGAAGCGTTTGAGATCGAGAGCGGGCGTCCGATTTCCCGACTGACCCGCATTGCCGCGGGCCGCGAGATCACGGTCGAACGGCAGGTCTCGCCCGGACCAAACGGGTTGTTTGGCTGGGAAGACCTGCACGAGAACTGGATGCCCAGCGAGGTCGCCGCCGGGCGCCCTGTCGACGTTGAGACGGTGTTCACCGCTCTCCGCGAGGACAGCCGGGACCCAGGCCCGTTCCGGTACGTCACCCTGAACCTGCCACAGATAGCCGAAAGCGAGTACCCGCCGCCCGGCTGGGTGGCGTCATGACCCGCGACCGCCGCACCGGCCTGCCCGGCGTCGACCCGCTCATCGAGCGCCACGAGGCCGAGCAGGGCAGGCTCGACGAGCTGATCGCGGTCAACCATGCCGAGAACGTCGCCGTCGCCGTCCGCCGGGACGAGCTGGTCGCAGAGCAGGACGCGGCCCTGCGGCGGTGGAGCGCGGCCAAGGGGCAGCTGACCAAAGCACAGCGGAACGGCGGCGCCGAGAGGATCGCGGCCGCGCGGGCGCGGGTCACCGAGGCATCCGCCGAGTTCGACCGGATCTCCAAGGCGACCATCGCGGAACTGGCGCAGCTCGCCCAGGGTCGGCACGACAGCGTCAGCGAGATCTTCGGCCAGATGCGCCGGTCCCGGGACACCGGCGACGCTGTGATCGACACGCTGGAAGGCCTGCGACCAGGGACGCCGACGGACGACGGCGCGACGCCGTGACCGCGTCCGTGGTGCCGCTGCGCGCCGACACCGCGTTTGCCGATGTCGTTGGCGCCGAGGCCGTGGTAACCGCCTGGCGTCGCCACCCCCGATGACCATCCGTGCGCGGGCTGGTGGGGGACGCCCACCCCCACCGCGCCACGAGCTAACGAGGACCCCACCCATGAGCATGGACCCCGCCGCCGCGGCCACGTTCGCCCGGCACATCAAGGCCGCGCTGCTCCACCTGCGCGCGGCCGAAGTCGTCGCAGAGGCGGCCGGTGTCGACCTCGACGTCCGCGGCGAGATGCAGGACCTCGCGCGCGCCGCCTACGCCGCTGTGGGAGACCTCGACATCTGCGCGCGACCGGCGCACCGGCCTACCCGGTGTCGACCCGCTCATCGAGCGCCACGAGGCCGAGCAGGGCGGCCCCAGCGCCAGTGTCGACAGACGTTCGTCTGTCGACACTGGCCCAGAACCCGCCGGCCGAGAGCCAGCCACCGGGCTACCTCTGCGTTACTGAGCCATCCACAAGTATCCGATCATGGACGCGGCGTAGCCTCCTCCCATGCTTTGTCCCGGTCTCCCATTTGACCCGCCTTTCATCTCAGGTTCAGAATTCTGGTACGGACAAGGGGATATTTAGGTCCTCGGTCGGTGTTCCTATCGGGCCGAAGTCTGGAGGAATCGCCTCCACTGCGGGAGGAATCACCTCCACTGCGGTACGTATACAACTGCCGAATGGGATGATTGCGAGCAGCAAGTCCAATGAAATCTGAAACTCGTCTCCCGTGCGCACATCTCGGAGGAAGGCATATTGCGTCAAGCCGAATGACACCACCCTCAATACCTCATACTGAGTTGCAGCAATCGCTATTACGCACCCAACCGCAGGTGGGATGCGCGGCAGGGGGCGGGCAGGACTCAGATTCGCGGGCAACTCCAACCGGGCGGCTTCCGCTGGCGATAGGTTGAGCCGGGGAGGGACGGTGTAGCCAATGGGGCGCGTCTGCGCTGATGCCACGCCCGCCCCTCCAACAACTGTTAGCGACGCGACCACCGCGATCAAGCTTATAGATCTCAGCACCTTACGAGACAACCTAATACCCCCGATGTTGTCATCGATGAAAACCTCTGGCGGCGAGAGTATGGCTCCTCGCCCGGCCTAGGCTATGCCCGGACTGCCTTGTGCCATAAGAGCAATCGCTTCTACTGAAGATGGCTGTATGGTGATGTGAATGTCGATACATGCCTGCCGGATAAAATGAAGGGTCGGCAGCATTGCCTGGTCCAACTGCGTCGAGTTCGGCGCGCCAGATCGAGCGTTAGGTCGGGTCCGTCCGGCGGCGGCGCGGCCGGTCCAGCACGTCTAGGGCCAAGGGCATCCGAATAGCGGCGGCAGCGGTGCGCCAAGAGGGGGGCCCGAGATACGGCGGAAAGGGGCAACGGGCTCGGTGGCGGAGCAGGTCCCGGTGCGGCCTGGGGGCTTGGGGCCGGGTCAGGTCCGGTGGCGGCGGCGCCTTCTTCGACCTTGTGTACCGCGCGGAGGAGGGCGCCCGGTACACGCTCGCCCGCGGCGACCGGCCGGTCGCCGTCTTGATCGGGTTCGACGACTTCCAGGCCCTCACGCTCGCTCTGGAGGGCTACACGGCGAGCCTCCCAGCTTGAGACTCAGGACATCGGAACCGGCGCCCGATGACTATCCCCGCGCGGGCGATGGACGCCGCGATCGAGCGCTATGTCTCGATCGCCAGCCGCGCGGAATACACGCGGTTCATCACCGAACTCGGCGAGATTCTGGACGAGCACGCTGACGATTTGGACGAGGGGATCGTCGGCGGTTGTTGCTCGAGGCCGAGAGATCCGCCTCGCGCCGTGTCGGCTCGAACCGTGTATCCGTCGCGGCGAGGCTCGACGCCGCGACCGCCCTGATGAGGCCCATGCCGCGCTGCTGGCCGAGGGCGGGATGACCGTCGGCGACCTGCGGGATCTCGCGCGGAGCACAGTCGCCCCGACGAACTGGCCTGGGCGGCGGTGGACCCGACGCGCCATCGTCGATGTGCTGTGGCACGGCGCCCCGAAAGCAACCAAAAGATGCTGCGCGAAGCCGACTGGGATGCCGCCGTCATCATCGGCGGCCAGCACAACCACATCCTCGCAATCTTCGACAGCTGACCGCCGGCTCCGGCGGGCACGGGTCGGGCCACTGCCGGGACTCTTCGTGCCGTTGTTCCTCGAGGGCCTCACCGAAGCCAACAGCCCGACCAAAAGGCAAGGAACCTTGACAGGCGGATGCTTATCAAGGTGGAGTGCGACCATGCCGCGAAGCTGTCGAAGCCTGGCAGGCCGACCGGCGACTCCGCGAAATTAGGCCGGAAGAAGAAGGGGACACCTCTCCGATGCCGACGATCCCGGACCTCTCCGACTACACCGTGAGTCGCCCGGACCAGATGGAGTGGTACCTGTCTGATCATCCGTGGGCGGCCGCCGAACGGACCCGACGCCGCGCCGCGATCTGCGCGCGGGAGGTGGAACGGGCAGCGACGGTGCGTGGCTGGATCGAGCGCACCCACCAGGCCGACGCCGCTGGCGAGCTCGTCGACCGGCCCGACGGTTGGCGCGACAGCCTCGTCGGGCTGGCCGGCTCCATGGAACCCGTCGTCGCGGAGAACCATCAACATGCCCTCGCGGAGGCGGCCCTGTCCGACGCGGAGTGGGTCGCCCGCGAGCGCCGCCGGCTGGAGACCCACCACCAGGTCGCCAGCGAGCCGGACTACACCTACCCGACGCACCTGCTCGGGCCAGGCGCGGGCGCCTACCCGCCGCCCGGCTGGACTGCGGTATGAACCTCACCCCGGCCGGCGACTGACTGGGACATCACAATGTACCTCCAGCTCGAAGCCGGCGAGCTCCTCCTCGCTCGCCGGCGCCCGCAACTCCCGGAGATCGCGCACCGCCGCGAGCGCGCGCGCCAACCCAACCCCCCGAACTTCAGCCAACCCTGAAGGAAGATCACAACGAGCGCGATACTCCCACGGAGGATGAAGAAGCCTCAAAGCGGGGCCAACAGGGCAGAGCCGACGGGTAGGCCCTGGTCAGGGTGCGATCAGCTCACAGATGTGCTGAGGAACCCAGCAACTGTTGCGTTCTCGCGCCGAGGTGTCTCCGCCCAGCAGTTGACTCAGCGACTGGAGTCGGCAGTTCAGAGCCGAAGGCAAGGAACCTTGACGGATGGGATGCTTTGTCAGGGAACCTTGCTTCTGGCGGCAGGTCTAGCGAGGTTGTGGGGGCAACGTCGACCCCTGGCCTCGTGTCCGAGCTCGCAAGGAGGGTTGACCCGGCTATCACTGAGGTCCTGCGAAGACACGCCATTCGGCGCGGCCTTCGCGTGGGCCACGGAAGGAGCGCCATGACTTTGGTTCCGTCGATGCCCACACTGATCGGCATTGTCTGTGGGCTCTGCAGCGATGTCGTTTCATCCACCGAGAGGTCACCCCGAGCGGTGAATCGCAGCTGCCGATGCGGCCAGACCACACCTGCCACATGGCAAGGGACCACGCGGAGACTCAACGGCTTCGAATGCGGCGCCTGCCACGCCGACTTGTTCTACGACGGGCCGATTCCGGGCGTCCGCGAATTCATGTGCGATGGAGGTGCCCACTTGCCGAAGCCTGCGGCCAAGCTGACGGCCGCGGACGTGCTGTGAATGACGAGTTCCGCCGAGGCCGCCGCAGGCGCTCCAGCTGGCCGAGGCGTAACTGCGGCACGTCAACGGGCTCGCGGAGCCCAGCATCCGATCCCGCACGTCGGCGCTGGCCGGCTCCACCTTCCCGCACGAGCCACGGCAGGAACGGGCCAGGTCCCTGTGACGACCGCTCAGCGCGCCGGACGCAGTACGGCCGGGGCGCCAGCCGGCGTCCTAGGCGAGGCCAACCGGGCGCGGCTACGGTGGCCTGTCCATGCTCGACGAGGCGACGTATGCGTTCGGTGAGATATACCCCGCCGTCGGGGCAGCCCATCATGCGTTCACGCAGGCCCGAGACGCTCATCAGCGGTCTTACAGCGCCCAGGCAAACGCTTACCCGGGCAGCGCCTGGCAGGCGGCGATGACAGCCGCACACGGGCTCGCCGCCGCCTTGCGCCCTCTCGGCGAGACGAGAATCGAGCGCTGCAAGGGCACCGCCGAGTGGGGTACGTGCAACCTCCCGCTCGGGGATGACGGGCAGCAGTGCGGCGTTCCCCACGAACACCGACAGAGGTAGCTGATGACTCGCGAACAAAGGACCGCCCAGCGCACTGGCGCCGTCCGCCGAACCCTCGCCGGCGACGTCATCGAGGTGTTCCGGCCTCGCGGTCTTGCCACCCGCCGCGGCTACATGGGCGCGGCGGTCCTCTTGCTGCTCGTCTTCGCCGCCGCCGCGCTGTTCGCTCCCGCCTGGGTGGGTTGGAGCGACCCAAACAGCGGACTGTTTGGCCGCGCGCAGGGTTCGGGTACCCCTAAGCAATGAGACCTTCATCACTCCTTTAATGTCCAACGGTGGACAAACCTTAATGCGTAGATCATGAAGACTGAAGAGCGCAACCACCATCCCGAGAGGGGAATCGTCACATGGGACGTCAAGACGACCGGATCGCGAGCAATGCGGACAGGAACGCCATGCTCCGGCGGGTACTCGCAACCGAAGATCTAACCGATACCGATCGCCTCGCAATCGAAAACGAAATCGAGGCAACGCGCGATTGGAACGCTGACCTACTGACCGACGGGACGACGAACGGGCCCGCCCTTCGGGATAGCGCGGCGGACGACATCCCGGGTCAGCAGATGGGCGAGTCCCGCTGAGAAGCTGGCCCACCCGGCCCTGTTTGTCCCCGCGGCATCGGTGGCGCTGGGCACTTCACGCGCCCGGTCGCGGAGCCTGGATCGGATCGCGCATTGAGGGCTCGTCGCCGTCGCCGGCGTCGTACGGTGCCGGTCATGACGGCAACCGAGGCCGACGAGGACACGCTGGGCGCGGACCGAACCACCGTGTGGTCGATGGGCGTCAGCCTTCTCCCGAAGCTCCGAAACGCGCCTGAGCGCCATCAGGACCTCACCCGCGCGGCCACCGAGATTCTCGTCAGAAACCTCGACGTCGACGTTGACCGGCTCGCCACCGCGGCGGCGGCCGTCCGCGCCCGGGGCCGCGAGCGGGGCGCCGCCGGCCTCACCGGCGAACGGCTCGATGCCTACTCCGCCGCCGTGGCGCTGGCCCTCCGGGCCATCCGCCTCATCCGCGCCGCTGACGCCCACGACGACCGGGCCAGCGCCGTGCGGCTGCTCGACGCGCTGTCCGACGCCAAACCCTACGGCTATCTGCCCTGGTGGACATGGCCTCCCACGCGCCGCCGGGCGGCCCGGGCCCACCGGTGGATCAGCCGGCTGTGGGAGCAGGTGGAGCAGGACCTCGCCCCCATCCCGGTTCCCACGGCCGACAGCGATGACTCCGACGGTGACGCCGCCGCCGGCGGCGGAACCCGGCTACGCATCGTCGCCACCCCGGCGGAGCCCGACAGGTGGGAGGACCAACTCGCGCTGATCAGGGCCAGCGGCGCCACCTACGAGGCGAACGAGCGGTGCTGGTATCTGTTCGTGACGCCCGCCCAGCTCGCCGCCGGCGCCCTCGACCCGCTGTTCAAAGCCGCCGCCGACCATCGCACCCGCGTGAGCACCGACCAGGCTGACAACGCGGCGTCGTCGCCGCCATCGCCCTGACGGTCCCCCGGGTTACGGTGAGGACCTCGACGTTCCCCGATGTAGCGCCGACGCTGACGATCATCCACGGCCTGCCCGACCCCACCCGGGATCGCCGCTCACCGCACCCGACGGGACCGAGCCTGCGGGAGCGGCGGCCGAGGCAGGGCGCGGCCCCGCCCGGAGGCGGTGCGTTTCGGGCTGGCGGGCGGCACACGGTCAAGAAGCGGCGCGAGCCATTCCGGCAGCACGGCGACCGGAGCGTCGTGCTCGAGGGCATACAGTCCCCCGGCGACGTGGGATCCGGGAGCGAGCAGATAGCCGCCGCTGCGCACACCGGGCCCGCGGGTGTCGATGCCGGGCCCCAAGCCCGTCCGGCCACCGGAGATCGACGGGATTGGCCGACCGGCGGCGGCGAAGTACAGGTGTAGCCCGCCGTGGGGGGTCGCCACGGTGAAGGTGTCCGGCCAGCGGGCGCCGGCGGCGGCGCAGGCGGCAGCGAACCTGGCGATCCCGTTCGCCTCGCCGGGATGGCGGTCCAGGTCGAGCGCGACAACGTCGGAGGCGCGGCAGCCCACGCCCAGGTTGCCCAGTGCGGCCAGGCGGGCGACCTTGCCCGGATCGGTCGTGCACTGGCGCTGCCAGCCGGGCGTGGGCAGGCGGGCGCCGGGCGGCAGCGGGAAGAGGGCCAGACCCCGGCCCGCCGCCGCCAGCGCGGCGGCTACACCAGCGCGTCGTCGTAGCATGTGCACTCGCCGTACGGGTCGCCCTTGCCGCCGGCGCCGCACTCCGGGCAGCCGCCGTCGTCGTCGCAGGTGCACAGGTAGCTTGGCCAGGCGCCGCACTCCGGGCAGCCGAGGTCGGCGTCCTCGGACGTGGCGAGCAGGGGGTGACGCACCCCGTCGTAGATCCGCGGCGACGACTGGTCCTGGCCGCCAGAGCGCTCACCCCACGGCAGGGCGGGCAGGCTTACCTCCCGCGTAAAGGTCCTGTCGCAGCTGTCGCACCCATAGTCGTCGTGCCAGGCCGCCACGGCGAAGAAACTGCCCGGGTAACGGTCGACGTGCACCCGCCGGCCCGGGCAGGGCCAGTCGTCCTCGTCCCGCGGGCCACATGGCGCGCCATGCTCGCACGGGCCCGAACAGCGACAGGGACGGGCAGCGGCGACCGGCCGCCAGACCGCCTCCGCGTGGGCCCGTCGCGCCGGGGCCGCGTCCGCGGGAAGCACCCGCCAGCCGAGTTCCTCGGTCGTCACGCCCGACTCGTCCGGGTATGGGGCGAGCAGCACCGGGTCGATGCCGCCCGGCGCGAGGACGGCGAGGGTGGTCTGGGCGTCTTGCGCCCGGGCGGCCATGGAGTAGGGCTCGCCGGTGGCGGCCATCTTCTCCGGACTAACAGGGCCATCTTGACCATCGAGACGCCGGAGCGCCTCGGTGTACTTGATGTTCTCGGCGGCGGCGAGGGCGCGGGCCTGGTCGCGACGTGCCGCGCTGCTGTTCTTGGGCATGTTCGGCGTCCCTTCGAGGCGAACGCCCACGCAGCCCGCTGGGAATGACGCATGCGAACAGAGGCGGGAACTGCGCGGGCCCGAGGGACCTTGGCCGACGGCGTCGCGGGCCGGCGTGGGCGGCTGCGACAGCGACGAGGAGCGTGCGCGTCCTGACTCCGATCGACATCGTAGCGCGACGTTCCGACAGGAAAGGGCTGGCGGAGCGGTCACCGGTGGGTGCGGCGCGGGCGCGGTCGAGAACGTCACTGGGATTCCCGGGCTTTGTTGCCTCTGGTGCTGTACGGAATGCCGGTAGGTCCGCCAAGCCAACCCGAGTACCGCCCGGGCGGCCCTCGCCATCCCCCGGGCGGGCCGCCAAGGCCTGCGCCGAGTGCCGCGCCGCGCGCGCGGCGATGGTCGACTGCGACCGCTGCGCCCGGCCGATTCCGCCGCCGCCCGCCGGTCACCACCGGCTGTGCGCCGGCTGCGCGGCCGCGCACGCGGAGGCAGTGGCCCGCGCCGCCCCTCCGACCTGTCAGGGGCTTCACGAGGTCGGCATGCCGGTACCGTTCTCCTGTTTGCGTCGTCGTCGTAGCTGGCGCTGGGCCTGCGCGCGGGCGCACTCCCGTGAACAGTACAGGACGCCTTCGGTGCGATGCTGGTCAAACTTCGCCCTGCCACGCTGGCGGACAAAAACACACCGGCATGTTTCGCTGGCGCAGCGACGGAATACCGACTCCTCGGCCATGTGGTTGTACAACTGCAGGAAAGAGCAGGAGTAGATCGTCGAATCCTTCTCTGAAAGATCGCCGATGCCGACGCTGTATTCCCTTAGAGCCGCGTTCAAAGTCTCCTTAAACTCGTCGATCCTTGTGTCGATCAGCAGCTTCCTGAGATTGTCCAGGTCGGCGGGCCAAAGCTCGCCAGCGTCGGCGTTCTCCTCCTGTATTCTCCGCAGCTCATCATCAGTGACGCCGGGTTCAACGAGCTCCTCGACGCCACCTTCTGTTTGTAGGGCGATCCAGGTTCTAATCGCTCCCTGGGCGATCTCAAGGTGCAGCCTGACATAGTCCTTGTGGTAGCCATGAACCCAAAGCGGGTCGCCTTCCGCATGGCCTCCTTCCGGGATCGCCTTGATTCGGTCGTACTCCGTATGGTCATAACTTTCGATGTTGACCTCGGAAAACCCCCATCCGAAAGGTTTTCCATAGGACCGGCACAGCTCGGCGACACCTTCGAGGTCGCCTGGATCCAGCTCCATGAGCTCTCTGAGATAGAAGTCGGCCGGCAACTCCACCAGGTCCCGCGCGTGGCCGGATGCGATCCGCCAGCCGATCCAGTCTCCCCGGACCTCCGCGCTGGGGAGGGGCCTGAGCGGCGGCGGAGGTAGCACCGTCCCCGGCCAGAGAGTGGTACGAAACCGTTGCAACATAGTCACACTCCATCGGCGATGTGACTGCTAGCGTAGCACCTAGTTGGCCGACTACGTACTACGGGAGGACTGAGCTTCCCCTCGTGTCCACCTTCGCGAGCTGCCGGCCAAGCATCGCGAAAGCCCAGGCCGGTCCGATATGGATCAAGAAGTGTTGGAGGTCAGCTCCGTGGTTCCTGGCGCGGCGCCGTACGCCACAGCTCTCGTCTTCGCTCGCTACCTTGAGCAGGCCCCCCTCGACAAGGCCTTCTTCGTTGAGGAGATACGGCGCGGCCGGGAGGGCGGCCGCGGGTTCAACCCCTACAGCAAGTTCTGCGCCGCCTGCCGTGCCGACCTTCGGTTCGGCACGGCGGGACAGCACCTGGCGCAGGCCACGGCCACGGTCGCGGCCCGGTACCAGCCGCTCTATCGGCAGTTGGCGTTCGGCTACCGTTCCTACCTGCAGAGCTTGAGCGATCTACCCGCCTGCACGGAGCAGAAGATTCGAGAGGCGGTCGTCGAGAGGTCAGGCTTGACGCTCAAGCTCAACCCGCATATGGGCGTGCGCCGCGGCAACGGCCGAGTCGAAGTCACCTACCTATGGTTCGACGTCCACCCGCCGCGGCCCGAAGTCATCGCCGCCTTGCTGAGGCTCATGGGCCAGCAGATGGAAAGCATCTACCCGGCGGGGCTGCCAGTCGTGCTGGATGTACGACGCGGTCACGCGCATCGCACGAGCAGGATCTCCCCTGTCCGGGTGGACCGGTACGTCGACGGCCAGATCGCTGCTTTCGTCACGAACTGGGCGGCGGCAGCTTGACAACGGGTGATTGGCTCTACGCTGACCAGCGCGTTGATGAGCGGACGGGCGCTGTCTCCGCTGACGGCGGCGCCGCCCCGGTAGCCCAGGAGCCCGGCGACAAGGGCGGGGTCGGCGCCGGCGCGCCGCAGCTGGTCGGCGAGAGCGCGTCGCGGGGTGTGGGGGACTCTTGAGGTTCGGGGCGGCGGGCGAGGCGCCACTCCGCCCGGTCCGCGATCGACCCGTCGGGGCGGAAACCGAAGCGCGCCAGCCGGTCGTCGCCCGCGAACGCCAGCTGTCGGGCCAGGGCGACGGCGGCCTGGTGATCACCGGCGTCGACCCGAGCGCGGAGCTCCTCGACGTCGCCGGCCTCGGCCAGCAGGTCGGCCAGCTTGGCGGCGGCCCACCGGCCACCGCTGTCAGCCCAGACGCGTAGCTCCTCGACATCGCCGGCCTCCGCCAGCAGCGTGGCCAGCCGGCGGGCGAACCAGTCGTCCGCCGCGACCCGCGGGCGCAGCAGGTCGATCGCCGTCGAGCGGTCGCCGGCGTTGACGGCCACCGTGACCAGCCGGGCGATGGCGGCGTGATCGCCGGCCTCGGCTCGGGCGCGCAGCCCGGTGATGTCGCCGGCCTCGACCAGCAGGTCGGCCAGCCGCGCGGCGGCGGCCCGGTCGCCGTCATCGGCCCACGGGCGCAGGACGTCGATCGCCTCCCGCTGGTTCCCGCCGCCGGCGAGGACCGCCGCGAGCCGGTGAACGGCGGCGCCGCCGGCCTTGGCCCGGGCGCGCAGCTCCTCGACGTTCCCAGCCTGGGCCAGGAGACCGACCAGGCGGACGGTGGCAGAGCGGTCACCGGCGTCGGCGCGTGCCGCGAAGAGGTCGATCGCCGCCGGGAGCTCTCCGGCGTCGACGAGCATCTCGCTGAGCAGGTCCGCCGCCCCCGGAAAGCCGGCCAGCGGGCGCAGGACGGCGATCGCCGCTGGGCGGTCCCCGCTGTCGGCGAGGAGCCGGGCGTACTGGCACGCGGAGTATCCGTCGCCGGCCTCGGCGCGGGCGCGTAGCTCGTCGACGTCGCCGGCGTTCGCCAGCAGGCCGGCGAGGCGGACCGCGGCCGGCGCCTCGCCGGCGTCGGCGCGGGCGCGTAGCCCGTCGACGTCCCCCAGCTTCTCCAGATGTTTGGCCAGCCGGCGGGCGGCGGTCCGGTCGCCCGCGTCGGCCTGGACTCGGAAGACCTCGATCGCCGCCCGGGGGTCCCCGGCGTCGATGTGCGCCCACGCCAGCCGGGCGGCGGCCTCCTCCTCGCCGACGGCCGCGCGTGCGTGGAGCCCCTCGACGTCTCCGGCGGCGGCCAGGATCTCGGCGAGCCGGTAGGCGGCGAACTCGTCTCCGGCGTCGGCTCGGGCGCGCAGGAGGGGCTCGGCGATGGCGTAGATGCCCCGCTCGTACGCGGCTGTGGCGATCCGGTCAACGTCGTCGGGATGGGTGAGCTCGTCCCGCAGGGCGATCCAGAGGCTGGGAGGAGGGCCCACGGCGCGGCGAACGCGGGCGGCGTGCTGCAGGAGGAAGCCGGCGGGAACATAGCCGCTGACCTGCCCCATGCCGGGTCCGACGGGGTCGAGTGCCGCGGCGGCGCCGTGCATCTGGGTGTTGTCGGTGGCGTAGGCCAGGGCGTCGTCGAACCAGTCGCTCGGGGCCCGGGCCTGCTCGCCGGGGGCGCAGTAGTCGAGCGCCGCCGCGCGGAGCAGCGTGGCGGTCAGAGGCGCGCGGGCACCGAGCCGGGCCGCGTCGAGGGCCGCGGTCAGCACCGCCCGGCGGTAGGGCCCGCGGCGCGGGCCGCCGACGCTCGCCGCGTGTTCCCAGCGGTCGACCAGCTGTGGGGCCGCGGCCAGCGTCTGGGTCAGCCCGTAGCCGGGCGCCGCCAGCGCCGCCCGCAGCCGCGGGTCGCCGTCGGCGGCCCGCGCGGCGCGCTCCCGCTCCGCGGGGCTGAACACGTGGGGGACGGACACCGGGTCGGCCAGGCGCAGCAGCGCGCGCTGGCGCCGGTAGGGATCATCATCGTCCCGGGCCGGCGGCGCGCAGTAGCGGGCGAACCGGTCCGGCCAGATCGTGGCGACGAGCACCACCGGGCCCGGCCCGTCCAGGAGCCGTTCCACCACGCCGGCGCTCAGGGCGTGCGCGCCGTCGAGGTAGCTCTCGACCTCGTCCAGCCAGACCACCAGCCGGCTCGGGTCGTGGTCGGCCAGCGCGGCGGCCGCCGCGGGATCGGCCGGGTGAACCAGCCACCAGCCGGGCAGGACAGCGCGTACCGCCTCGTAGGCGGTACGGGTCTTGCCCGCCGACGAGTCCCCGACCAGCAGCACGAACCCGCCGCGTTCGGCGGCCGCGGCGAGCCGGGCGCGGACGCCGCCGGCCCCCGCGTCCACATCCCGCGGCACATAGGTCGGCAGGACCGCACGGACCACCTCGGGCACCTGGATTGGACGGTGCACCCCCAGCCGGTACGGATCGCTCTCCTCCACCCGCCGCCATCCCGCCCGAGCGCTCGTCGACCGTGCCCGGCGAGGATCGGCCGCGGCCGCCCGCCGCGCCTGCCGCCGGTATTCGCCGGCCAGCTCCTGGTACTCCTGCATCCACGCGGCGGCGAGGCCCGCATCCTCCCGCGCGCAGCAGGCGATCCACGCCGCCACCCGTTTCTCCGACGGCGGCGTCCTCACCTGGCCCGCGAGGATCGCGTAGACCTGCGAGGTGCCGCGGTACCCGCAGGCATCGCGCAGCGCCTCGACGCCGCGCCGGCCCGACACCTTGATCCGGGCCAGCAGCGCGCAGACGTCCCGCACCGGCCCCGCCAACTCCTCACCCACCCGCCGCCTCCGGTTCCTGTCCGCCGCCGGAATACCGGAAAGGCAGCGCCCACAGCGATTCTCTCCCCAGAACTCCGGGTAACCACCGGCGCTACGACGATCACCTTCCGGCGGCCCGTGGACTGGGTGGCAGCCGCGCCCGACGCGGATCCCCGGCAGGAGACCCGATGGCTGACGTTCCCTCCACCCGCCGTGACCTCCGCGCCCTCGCCCGGACGGTCCTCGCCGGTCTGATCTCCGGCGCCACCCGGGCCGTGCTTGACCAGATCCTTCGCCCTTGACATCGGGGTATCCAGCCCCGCTGAAGCCCGTCATCACCGCGCGTGGACAGTGCCACACGACGCCCTGCCCGGTCGGCGCGGCAGCCCGTTGGGCCCATTGTGGGCCCCCAGCCACTCAGGACTTCGACGGTGGCGCCGATGCGGACAGCGGAACCCGACTACGCATCGTCGCCACCCCGGCGGAGCCCGACAGGTGGGCGGACCAACTCGCGCTGATCCGGGCCAGCGGTGCCACCTACGAGAGCTAGACAGCGAAGTCGTTGGCTCTGGCGTAAGGCCAACGCCGAGGCGGCCAGGACCGCCGTCGGCGCCTGGCGTTTCGCGGTGGTCGACCGTGCCTGGGGCCGCAACGACCGGCTGTGGCTATTCCTCCTGGCCGCGCTGGCCAGGGAGAAGACCGCCGACGGTTAACGGCGCAGAAGCGTGAAAGGGGCGCTGGCCACGCTGTCCGGTGCCCCTTGGCATGAAGAAACCCCCGGTATGGGGGGACCGAGGGTTTCGGCGCAGACCATACCCCGCTCGCGGCGAGCGGCTCAGCCTGCCATGGCTGACTCTATCAGGCGTATCCGCCGCGAGCAGTTGAGCTGAACCAGTCCGGCATGTCCTCGCCGGTACGCCGCCTGTACTCGTTCTCCAGTCCGACGGCCGCCTCCCAGAGCTCGGCGCCGCGCACATAGTCGGCCGGGTTTGCCGATGTCACACCATCGTCCACGCGCCTGGCCAGATCCTTGAGAAGGTTACGGCGTTCTTCGAGCTCCCACGTCGGGATCTGCTCGACCGTCATGAATCCTTCGGGTATCGCGGGCATTACGGCTCCTTTCGGTGTGGTGATCACTCTTCTACGCGGCTCGGCGGCCGAGCAGCGCGTCCAGGTCAGCCGACAGCGCGCGGGACGAGGCGACCGTCGCCGCCAGCTCCAGCAGCCTGGGCCGGTCGCCGAGCAACTGGACCCGGACCGGTGTCGAGCCCGGATGCCGGTCGAGGATCGCGCGCCGGCAGGCGACCAGCGCGGGCGTGACCTGGGCGACGTCCAGCTCTCAATCGCGCCGCTCGTAGCGCGGTATCGGCAGTGGGATCGTAGTATACTATCGATACTTCTGATATCGGCAGCTGGAATGACGCCCCCGAAGACCGCTCCCCACCACCCGCTCCGGGACACACCCATTACCCTGACCCGCCGCCCCGGCGCGGAGGTCAACTCCACGCCCCGCTTCGGACCGACTAGAGGAAGCGCAATCGATGATCGAATCAGGCGTAGGGTCTGACCATCCCGCTGGTCCGGCATTCCCGCCGCCGGCGATGGCGGTCCGAGAGGCGCTCCTCGCGGAGCGGGCCAACGGGTGGGAGCGGGTGGCTCGGGATATCGGCCACCCGGAGTTCCGCATCGAGTGGGTGCGTGACCACACGGTTGGCTACACCTACCAGGTGTGCGTCCCGCCGGGACGCACGATCGACGCGCTCCCTCCGCTGGCGCCGATGATCGCGGCGGCTCTCGGCCTGAGGTCGGAGCGGGTCACGGTCACCCTGGACCGCGACTCGCGCCGACGGGCCTACGTCCACATCCGGGAGAACGACGCGGGCTCCCAGGCGGGGGAGCGCGGATGAACACGGACGCCGAAGCACAGCCACTGACGGTCCCGCGGGCGGCCCACCGCCGGCAAGCTCGGCCGGCGAGCACCTGATCGCGCCCCTCCGCGCCTAAAACAGGATCAACGACCTCGGGCGACCAGCACCACGGAGGGCGCCCAGACCGAGGAGAGCGCAGAAACGTGAGCGTCAGCTCCTACCTCGTCGGCCCGGGACTGCGAGCCCGACGAACGTCGGCGCTCACCACAGGGCCCGATCCTCACCGAGGCCGGCCGGGTGACGACCCCTCGCCGAGATGATCGAGATGGCCTCATGTGCGGCCGTGGAAACGCCACACCCGTGCCCCGAACGAGATCAAGGCGGAATGCGATTCATGACCGCGGAATTCTGCTGACCCTCAAACCCGCCGGGAGCCGACGACATGCTGTCACCGATGACGAGATCGCGAGAATCAAGGAGGGGGTCGCCGCGCGGCACGCGGCCGACGGCCTCCGGACTGACAGGTTCACATCACGCCCGATGGCGAGGTCTGGATCGACCGTCGCGGTCTTGCGGCCGGCCGGGTAGTCCGCCGGGTGAGTACGCGGTCGAGACGACGATGCCGAGCTCCCTTGACCTGCAAGCCGCGCCGGGGCTCGCGCTGAGAAGCTGGCCCACGCGGCCCTGATCGTCCCCGCTGCATCGGGTGGCGCCGGGCACTTCACGCGCCCGGTCGCGGAGCCTGGATCGGACCGCGGATTGAGGGCTCCTCGCCGCCGTCAGCGTCGTACGGTGCCGGTCATGACGGCAACCGAGGCCGACGAGGACACGCTGGGCGCGGACCGAACCACCGTGTGGTCGATGGGCGTCAGCCTTCTCCCGAAGCTCCGAAACGCCCCTGAGCGCCATCAAAACCTCATCCGCGCGGCCACCGAGATTCTCGTCAGAAACCTCGACGTCGACGTTGACCGGCTCGCCACCGCGGCGGCGGCCGTCCGCGCCCGGGGCCGCGAGCGGGGCGCCGCCGGCCTCACCGACCTCGCCCCCATCCCGGTTCCCGCGGCCGACAGCGATGACTCCGACGGTGACGCCGCCGCCGGCGGCGGAAGCCGGCTACGCATCGTCGCCACCCCGGCGGAGCCCGACAGGTGGGAGGACCAACTCGCGCTGATCAGGGCCACCGGCGCCACCTACGAGGCGAACGAGCGGTGCTGGTATCTGTCCTTGACGCCCGCCCAGATCGCCGCCGGCGCCCTCGACCCGCTGTTCAAAGCCGCCGCCGACCATCGCACTCGCGTGAGCACCGACCGAGCTGACAACGCGGCGTCGCCGCCGCCATCGGCCTGACGGACCGAGCGTCATGATCAGGAGTGCCGGGCGCTGGTGTCTTCCCGCGTCCCGACGCTGACGGGACGACGGGTGTCACGCGGCGGATCGGCGAGCACGCGCCCCAGCCGGAGGCCGGCCGGGGCCGCGGGCTCATGGCGGGGTCCAAGCGGGCGCACGACGATGGCGCGGCGGGGCCATGTACGGCCGGCCGGCGCGTCGACAGGCTGAGTGGGTCACCCTGCCGCCGAGAGGCCCCGCTACCACGTCGATGGGAGGCGAGCGTTGATTCCCGCTCCACCCGGTTGGGAAGCCTTCTACGAGATCACCGCCGGTCCGGCGGGGAAGGAGCGTGTCACCGAGCGCCACACGCCCGTCGTGGCTTGGAGCGATGACGGAGACGCCCTCGTGGTCGAGGAGGCGACGGGCCGGCTGGTCCCCGCCGGCCAGGCCGGGAAGCTGCGCGCGGTCGCGCGTACGGGCTTCACCGATGTCCTGCCCGGCGGCGGGTGGATGGCCGAGTACCGCGAGGATAACGGAGCCCTCACGAGCTATGCGATCGTCGCCTGGCAGGTCAGCGCGTACACCGGCTATCTAGAGCCGGTCAGCGTCAACGACGACGGGACGACCGAGTCGATGCTCACCGCGACCGGGAACTTCGTGCGGCTATGGCACCCGAGCTGGCCGGCGCCCCACCCGACCAGCTGACAGAAAGCTGTCGGTGGCGGTGGGCATCCTGTCGTGACCGCCGTTCGCGACTGGACAGGACCCTGCCCCGATGGCCACACCCGCTCCCGCTGTCCGGCGGACCCGCGCCCACGACCGTCGCCAGCTCGCCGCCGTGCTGGGCTGGACCGCCGACCAGGTGACCAAGGCCGTCGTGCTTGGCGTCCTGCCGCCCTACGACCTGATGACGCCCCGGTGGACGGCGGCCACTGTCGACAGTCTGGCCGCCCGGCGGGAGGAGCTGACGGCCGCGCTGGACGACGGGGCGCTGCTCACTGAGGAGGAGCTGCGGGACCGGCTCGGACTCGAGCGGGGGGAATGGCGCCGGGCCCGCGACCACGACATGATCCCCATCCCCGACCAGGGCGGGTTCTGGAGTCGGAGCGTCGCGGAGACGCTCGCCGGCGACGTGGCGGTGTGGCGGGACCGGATTCCGCCCCAGCCGTTGGGTGCCGGCCGCTGCGCTGAGTTGCTGGCCGAGCTGACCGGTCTGGCGGTGACGGAGGACGACCTGCGGCGGCTGGTCGAGCAGGGCCAGGTGCCCCAGGTCGACGAGTACAAGAACTGGCCGCTCTACGACGTGGCCGCCCTCCGGCGTTTGGTCGCCACCGAGGACGGGGTCGGCGTGGTCACGGCGGTGGTGGCCGAGCGTCAGGCGTGGCTGGCGAGCTCGATCAGCATGGAGGACGCGGCCCGCTGGCTGGGGTGGAGCCGCCACGACCTGGGCCGGGTCGCGGCCGAGCGCGGCATCCGCCGGGGCCGGTTCGGCCGGTGGGCCCGGGTCGAGATCGCCCGGCTTACCGACGATGAGGAGCTGCGCGACCGGGTGCGCCGGGAGCAGCTGCTCGGCCCCGACCAGTCCGCCGTTCACATGGAAATCCGCCGCCGTGATTTCGACTATGTCTGCGCGGCGGGCTGGGTGACCCCTGTCCGGGTCGTGGTCCGGGAGGTCGGGGTCCGTAAGACGGTCACCGTACCGCTCTACGCGGTCGGGGACCTGGAGGACGTGCTGGCCATGCCCGGTGTCGACTGGGAGGCCGTGCGGGCGGTGCGACCGGGAGAGGTCTCCCCGCTGCGGGAACACACCCGGCTGCCGGCCGCCCGAGCCACCGTGGTCCGCGCGTTCTGCGCCGGACTGGCCGCCGAGTACGGCATCGAGGTGTGGCCACATTTCGTGAATGTGTACGACCGCTGGGAGATCGATTGGGAGCGGCTCCCCGACGGCCGGCCCACTCGCGGCGACGTCGCCGCCGCGCTCGCCGCCCATACCGGCGCCGCCGCCTACGCCGAGAACATTGTGCTGTCGACGGCGGTCGGTGACGTTATCCGCCAGGCCCGCGCCGATCTGGAGCCCGGTGCCGCCGTCATCGTCGACACCGAGACCTCGGACCTGGACGGCGTGGTCGTGGAGATCGCGATTATCGACGCGGCGACGGGCGCGGTGCTGGTGGACACGCTGGTGAACCCGGACGGGGTTCCGGTCGCGGAGGATGCCCGGGCGGTACACGGCATCAGCGACGCCGACCTTGCCGCCGCCCCCCGCTGGGCCGACGTCGTCGCCGCCGTCCTGGCCGCTGTCGCCGGCCGGCGGATCCTCGCCTACAACGCGCCTTTCGACCGCGCCCGGATCGCCGACACCCACGCCCACGCCGGCCTGGACGCCGCCCTGCTGCCATCGGAGGAGCAGTGGGGCTGCCTCATGGCGGCCCGCTCCATCTGGCTGCGCGTCGGCTACCGGCTGCCGCTCGGCGGCGAACACCGGGCCCGGGGCGACGCCGCCGACGCCCGGGAGGTTCTGCGGATGCTCGCCGCCCCGGCCGAGGCCTCCCGCGCGTGGGAGATCCGGTGAGGATCGGGCTGTCGAGGAAAGACGGGGGTGATCTTTACGTTTCCGGGATCAGCCTCTCCGTTCTTGGAGCGCGGTCTCCCCGACGGTGAGGTTCCGGATGACCTGTTCACCTATCTGTCGGCCGCGGGCCAGTCCGATCTTGTGCGTTCCCGGGCACCTACGTCACCTGTAGGGACGCGAAACGCTGACCTGGCGGACCGTGTCGGCGGTCACACGGTGCCCACCGTCGAGGACCGCGACGTCCCCCTCGAATCCGGTGACGTTGACCGGCTCACCGGATTGGTCGATCCAGATCCACCCGCCCAGAATTCCGCGGGCGGCGGCGATCTGCGCTTCGGTTGGCGTCTCGGCCACCGGGCGACCACGCTCGTCGGCCATGGTGTACGGCTGGGAGGACCGATATCCGGCCGCCAGCCCCGGAAGCTCCCGTGCCCGCGCCCGCGCCACCATCGTTGTTCTCCAGCCGTCCTGGAGGGCCCGGCCGATCCGCTCGCTGACGAGATCGGGCCGGTCAATCCGGTCCATGGCCTCCGACAGGGCCTGATGGTCAGTGAAGTCGTCGGCGACGAACACGTCGCCGAAGCTCCCTGACGTGGCGACCGTCCACGTCAGGCACCAGGTTGCCCCGGTGACGCGGTAGGTCAGGATGGTCTGGCCGGCCCGGTAGCCCTGACGTTCTCCGATCTTCTCCGCGGTGCCGTCGTGGGCCGCCCGCTTCAGGGTGTCGGCGGCCGTCAGTTCCGTACGTCGGTGGCGGTCCCAGGAGTCGTGGACTTCGAGTGGTCCGTCTATGCGGCGGATCGACTGATGGCCGATCCGGTCCTGAATCCAGCCAAGACCGCGGCGAACGATCTCATCCTCGGGTAGTACATTCATGATTCTTTCTCCTTGTCGTGGGAACGCTGGTCTGCGTCCTCGATCCCTCCCCCGTCGCCGGCACGCGCCGTCAGGAGGGCGGCGGGAACGCGGGAAGGTCGGCGTCGTTCTCGCCGGCCGGAGCCAGGTCGACCGACCGCTCGCCGAGCAGGGCCACGACCCGGAAGTGGGCACGGGCCAGCGAGGCCGGGTCGTACAGCGCCGCCGGCTGGCCGTCGCGGTCGCCGGCGACCCGGCGGGCGACCTCTAGCGCCGCGTCCCGCGCGGCCTTCTCCGCGCCGCTGAGCGCGGCCGCGGCGGCCCGCTCGACGACGGGCTGGACCTCGCCCGCCCGGCCGGACATGGCGGCGACGGTCCAGTCGACGAACCGCCGGCGCCGGGTGGTGTCCTCTCCTCCGCCGTGCTCGACCCAGCCGGCGACGAGCTGGGCGAGGGCTTCGATCGCGGCGGCGGTGTCCCCGTCCCGCTGGACGAGGAGGCGGAAGGCCGCCTTGCGGCTGTACGGGGCGGCCGCGGCGACGACCGCGTTGCGGCTCAGGCCGGTCGTGTGGCGGGCCTGGTCGGCGTCGAGCAGCCACCGCTGCAGCGCCGCCCGGGTCTCGTCGAGGCGTTCCGCCGCGGTCGCGTAGGCCTTCGCCGCGCGTCGAAGGCCTACGAGTGGATCACCAGGTTCCGTCATGCACAGCATAGTAGCCACGCTACTGGTCTCGTGGCTACTGGTAGCCTTGCTACCAGCAGAGGGGAGGGGCGATGCCGACGATCCACGAGATGGACCAGGACATCCAGGACAGCGTCCGGGACCTGTGCCTCAACGACCTGTGGAGCACCGGCCAGGAATGGTTCGCTCGCGCCCCGGGCGGCGTGGCCACCTGGGCCACCCGAGCGGGCGGCATCACCTGGTACTGGGGGAAACCACTGGGATTCCCCGGCTTTGTCGCCTCGTGGCGCTGCGCGGAGTGCCGGCGGGTCCGCCAAGCCAACCCGTGTGACGCCCGGGCGGCGCTCGCGATCCCCGGGCGGGCCGCCCGGGCCTGCACCGAGTGCCGCGCCGCGCGCGCGGCGCTGGTCGACTGCGACCGCTGCGCACGACCGATCCCGCCGCCGCCCGCCGGCCACCACCGACTGTGCGCCCGCTGCGCGGCCGCGCACGCGGAGGCGGTGGCCCGCGCCGCCCGGCTCGCCGCGCTCGACACGGAGATCGTCCACCCGCCAGCCGGGTGGGACCCGCCAGATGTGGCGCGGCCCCATCAGCTCTGAGCCCACCAGCGCTGGTGGGCGCGAACCCGGATGTCCGTCAAGAACAGGTAATCCGCCGGCTCCCCGCCGCGGGGGAGACCGGCCAGCCTGACCCACCCCGGAGGTCGCCATGCCATTGGCCCTGTTGCGTGACCGCGAACGGCAGCTACACGGTGAGGTCGCTGACTCTGGCGGAGGCGCGGCGTTGTTCCACGCCGCGCCGGCCGTGCGCTCCTACATCGGCCACCCGGACACGGTCACCCTGCTGGCCCGGCTGCTGGGCGCCCCGATCCAGTACAAGCGGGGCCTGTTCTCCCACGAGGTCGGCCAGCGGGCGCTGTGCGTCAAGCTGCGGGGCCGCGTTCCGGAGGGCCGGGAACTCGGCGCGGCGGAGATCGAGGAGATCGGCTTCGACTTCACACTGCTCGTCCGGACCGCCTGATGAGCACCTGGTTCACCGCCGACCCGCACTTCGGCCACCCGGCCATCCTGGCCTTCCGGCCGGGCTGGGCCACGGTTGAGGTGATGGACGCCGACCTGGTCGAGCGGTGGAACGCTGTTGTCCGGCCGACCGACACCGTCTACGTGCTCGGAGACGTGGCCGTCTCCACCGCCGGACTCGGGCCGGTCGACCAGCTCGCCGGGCGAAAGATCCTCATCTGCGGCAACCACGACGCTCCCTGGGCGGGCCATCCCCGCCGGGGGGACGCCCGCCCCTACCGGGAGGCCGGCTTCGCCGAGATCCACCCCCACCTTCACCACACCACCGTCGCCGGCCGGCGGGTGCGTCTGGCCCACCTGCCCTACAGCACCCACCAGATCGGTGCCCCGTTCCCCGCGTGGAAGCCAACCGATGACGGCGTTCCCCTGCTCCACGGCCACGTGCACGAGGAGCGCCGCGCCAGCACGTCGCCGGCCGGGACGCCGGAGGTCAACGTTGGGGTCGACGTGTGGGACTTCGCGCCGGTCAGCGCGGAGGAACTGGCCGAGCTTCTCCCCACGCCCTGATCCGCACCTGACCGTCGACAGCGAAGGACGACAATGAACCCGAGCGATGACCTGACCGGCCGGTACGTGGTCTCCCAGCCCAGTAAGCCAGTCGTGATCTACCCGGACTACCACAGCTACTTCGAAGGGACGTGGCGGGAGGCCCCCGGAACCTTGACCATAGTCAGCCTTTCCCACCCGACGCTCCTGTCCGTCATCCCCGCGACCGGGAAGGCCTTCCACCTGCCCGCGGTTGACCGCTGCGCCCGGTGCGAGCTGCTCGTCCAACGCGGCGAAGTCGGCTACATCGACCAGGAAGGCTCCCCCACATGCGGCGATCCCGCCGGCCCGCACGCCGTACGGCCGCACATGTACCTGCAGGGGAAGGTCGGCCCCGACACCTTCGAAAGGCTGCCTCGGCACTATCCCGACCCAGCGGGCCCAGGCGGCCGAACCATAAAGATCGAATACGCGGGTTAGCGACTCCACCCCGGGCCGACCGCGCCCCCAGCCCGCTGCCGGGGGCTTCGTCGCGTTCGGTCCCGCCGCGCGCCGGATCGCGAAACGAGCGGCCGCGGCGACACTAGGCAAGGAGCGGTTCGAAGACTGGCCAGAGCTGGAGACTGACGTACTGGTGGAGCTCCTCCAACCGGAGCTGGACCGGCTGTCCGCTGAACCCTGGACCCGGATCGGCCAGCGCGACGAACGTCTGTCCGCCAGCCTGGACTTCGACACCGGGATCGAAGCCGCCCGCGGCGCGGAAGACGCCGATGACGTCGTCCGCGCCGAGCGGCCCGCTCTGGAGCTGACCGCCGAGCAGCACCCGGCGGTCAGGTGACGCGAGGAAGATCTGGGACTGCCGGAGCATCGCCGCGGCGAGGTGAAGGTTGCGGTGCTTGTCGATGTTCCACAGGTGGGTCAGGACATGCAACGGGTGCGCTTCGGGATCGCGCTGCCGCTGGTACGGCTGAACCTGCTCCACCCGGTGGAGCGCCTCGGCTGACACGCCACCGTAGATCTCCAATTTCGCTGGCCGGTTGAGGAGTACGGGAAACGCGGTACGGCGGGTCGGAGTGTTGCCCGCCGCGACGACCAGGCCATGGGCGATGTGATCGACCGCCGAGCGCAACTGGTGCGCGACCTCGCCGACCAATACGCCGAGCTCCAGCGGCGGCGGAGTCCGGACCTGGAGGGCGAAGACGGAGGTCTCCCCATCGGCCCGCTGCTTCCGCCGGATCGTCACAGGGTCGGAGTCAAGGTACTCGCCGATCTTGGCGTCGAGAGCCAGAAGATGCTCGAATGCCCTGGCGATCTTGACTCTGATTTCCTCGGCCTGGCTCATGGTGGCCACCAGCCTAGAGGCGCGCGCCGCGCAGTAGCCGGCCAGCCGGGCAGATTCCCCCGGCCGGTATGCGGGCGCGGCGGGGTCGACTCCGGCGGCTTCACCCTTGCCGTACATACTTCAGGTGTGCATACTTGAGGTATGCAGCCGGCCGGGCTGTCAGACCAAAGGGGCACCCATGCACGTCCAGCTCGAAGTCGAAGTCCGCCCCGGCGAGTGGCAGGCCATCGAGCCTTGGACCCCGGTCGAGGAGACCGGCTTCACCGGCAACCCAGCCGAGATCGCCGCCGACGTCGCCGCCGTGTACGCCCGCGAACAGGCGTGCGAGGGGGCCACGCTCGGGGACCTGGTCCGCGCGACCGTCGCCACCGTCACCTACGACGAGGGCTGCTTCGTCAGTGCGGAAATGCTCGCGCGGGCCGAGGCCCGGGTCGGCTTCGATGTCGCCGCGGCTGACGCCACCCCGGTGCCTCTCGGCGCGGTCTGATGCCCCGCGACGACGTCGAGCCGGCCGAGTTGGCCGCCCTGCTCGCCGCGATCGTCGGCGAGCAGGACCCCGGCGACGACGACCTGGCCGAGCTCAGCCACCTGCGCGCCCGCCGGGCCCTGTTCGAAGCGGCCGCCGAGGCCTGCACGGCGCGGATGGCCGTGGTGGCGGCCCGGCTCAACGACCACGGCGTGAGCTTCGCGCGGATCGGCGAGCACATCGGCCGGTCCGCCTCGGGCGGTCAGAAGCTCGTGGAGCAGGGCCGGGCGGCGCGGTGAGAGCGTCGCGGCTGCCGAAGGTCCGCGACCAGCTCGCCTGGCAGCTGCGGCACGCCCGGACGCGCGGGGCGTTCGCCGGCGCGTCGGCGGACATGGTCGCGCGGCACCTGGACGCCGCCGGCCTGTACTGGGTGGCCCCCGACATGGCCGCGCTCGCGGTCGCCGCCGGCCGCCGACTGGAGGTGGCCCGCTGGTCGAGCGCGGACCGGCCCGCCTCCTGCGGGCTCCTGGTGTTCGACGGCGGCGCCGGATCGGCGCCGGCCAGCCAGGTCGCGCTCGACGGCGACCGGCCGGTGCCGGGCGAACTCCCCGTGGACGCGGTGACGTGGGGGCCGATGGAGGGCGGCTGCGCCCTGGCCCTGTGGACGAGCCGGGACCGGCTGGAGCGCCCCGACAACCCGGTCGACCCCGAGGTAACACCGCCGCTCGTGCCGATGCTCGGCGGCTGGCTACCAGCCGGGGAGAACGTGCCGCTCGGCGCCGATCTACCCGAACAGCTCGCTCTGGTGCCCACCGTCGTTGCGGCTCTGGCCGCGGCCTGGCTGCTGATGGAGCAGCCGCTGCTGGCCGAGCGGCGGCCGGTGGAGGTGGACCGGCAGGTACGCCGGGCCTACGGCCGGGCGGGCCGGGAGGCTCCCGAGGTAACGATCGTCGAGCTCCGGCACCGCTACCGGCCCACCGTCCCCGCCGATGAACCCGGCGCGCAGGCGCGCTACCAGCACCGTTGGGTCGTGTCCGGACACTGGCGTGACCAGCCCCACGGGCCCGGCCGCGCGCTACGCCGACGGATCTGGATCGCCGACCACATCAAGGGCCCGGACGGCGCCCCGCTCCTGGCGAGCGAACGCGTCAATGTCTGGCGCCGCTGACCCGCGCCGGCCGGCCCCTCGGCTTGGCGGCCGGATAGCGCCATGTCGCGCCCCGGTAGATCGCCGCCCCCGCCGGCACCCGTCACCGGGGTCACCGACCACGACCCTGGCCCCCGGGCCGTGGTGAGTGTGCGCAGCGCCTCCGCCAGGACATCTTCCATGACGACCAGGATGCGCCGGGTGACGCTCAGCCCTCCATAGCGGGTAGCCGCCGGTTCGCCCAGGCGCTCAGCGTCGGCCAGGCCGCGACGGCGGCCGCCGCTGTCGGCCGATCACTATCCCGTCAGCCAGACGGGTGGACTGGCCGGGATCAGCGGTTGGGGCGGGTGCTGCCGCCCGCGGGCTGCATGTGTCCGTCAGGCACTTCCGCCGCCTGGCCGTCGAGCTCGGCGATGTTTCTGGGCATAACGTCGCGTTTCCAGCTCGTCGCGGCCGCGGCCCGCGTGGGTCGTCTGCCGGCACCGCGCTACCGCCGCCCGGCCCGGGCCGAGGGTGTCCGGCCGAACTGGAGCGCCGGGAGAATGTGCCGCGCGCGGCGGTCGTGGTCGGCGCGGTTGGTCCCGGACCACCTGGGGAACACGACAGTAAACGCGCCTACTTTTTCACATCAGTAGAGACGACTACTGTTGCTTGTGTGGCTATGGACAGTGGCGAGACTTCGGCGGATGTGGTCGACGTGGACGAGTTGGCGCGCATGGCGGGCATCAGCCCGGACAGCGTCAGCAAGGTCCACATGATGGGGGGCATGTTCCCCGTTCCCCTGCCACCTCTACTTCCCAGCGGGGAGCCGCACACCAGCCGCGCGACATGGCGCTTCTCGCGGCCCCTCGCCGAGCGGTGGGTGCAGGCGTGGAAGGCCGCGCACGCCGCCGAGCTGGCCGAGCGGGAAGCGGCGTCGCGGGCGCTCGCCGAGCACCACAACGAGCGCCAGGTCGCGCTCGGCGAGCTGCTGGCCGGCGTGACGCATTGGCGCGGTGTCCCGGTCATCCACCCGGGAAGCCCGTCCAGCGGCGCGCGGCCCGGGCGCTTCATCCGGGTGTTCCTGCCGAACTTCGTGGACCCGCGCGTGCCGATGCCGCGGCCGCGGGTGGTCGGGTACCGCGGCGGCGACCCGGCCACGAACGACCAGCTTGACCGGCGTGGCCACCAGGGGAACGAGCTGGGCCTGCCGACGCGGCAGGCGCTCGACGACGCGATCGCGGCCGCCGGCCGGTTGATCGGTAATCCGGAATCCGACCGGCTCCTACGCCTCATCGCCGAGGCGGACGGCGACCTGTGGCGGGAGGCCGCGGCCGACGTCCGGGCCGGTCTGACGAGGGAGCTGGTGGCGGCGCTCGGCACGCAGGCCGCCGCCGCCCGGCTGCTGGGGGTGACCGACGGCGCGGTCCGTTCCAGCCTGCGCCGGCTGGAGCGCCGGCCGGACGCGGCCACCGCCGCCCGCTCGACCACCATCGCGCGGCATGCCGAGGGGAAAGAGAAACGATCATGAGCAGTGGGCAGGGCGACTGGGCCGCCGCCGGAGTCGAACCGGCCGCCGCGACCCTGCTGGAAGCGGCGGGCTGGACACCGGAACGACTGCGGGAGACGCGCGCCATGAGCGTCGTCACCGCCGCGGACGCCGCGGCACTTCTCGCCCACGACCCGGCGACGTGGGCCGAGCTGGGCTGGCGCCTGACCGGCTACTACCCGACCGGCCAGCCCACCGCCCACGACGCCGCCCGCCTGGCCGCCGCCGGCATCACCTCCGCGTGGCGCGAGGCCCTGGCCGACGCCGGCTACCGCACGACGGACACGCAACTCGCGGCCCGCCCGCCCGCCGTCCCCAGCACCCAGGGCCGGTTCGTGCTCGACGCGGGAACCCTGGGCGTCAGGGTGACCGCCGAACCCGACCGCGCGGCCCGCTACGTCGCCAACCATCCGGCCACGTGGAACGACCGCGCCGTCCAGCACACGGTCGGCGTTGTTGTCCTGCGCGCCACCCCGTCCTGGCAGCTCTGGAGCGACGGTGAGCTGAGCCGGGGCACCTGGCTGGACGATCCGGTGGCAGAGGCCGGCACCCGGTCCGGCCTGGTCGCCCTTAACGTTGCCGCCCGAACCGGAGTGGAGCTCGACGGCGAGCTACGGATACGCCTCCTGACGGCGACCGGATGCACGCGGCACGCACTTGACGAATGGGATAGCAAGACCGCCGGCGGCTGGCGCGGCGACCCGCGGTCGTGGGCCGTCACCCACCTGACCCGGTACAACATCACCCTGGACGACGGCACACCGATCACGCTGTGGGAGCTGTTGTACTGGGAGGGCGAGTTCGGCACGGACACCGCCCGCCGGGAGTACAACTCCGCGTATCTCAACGAGCGGGCGGCGCGGACCGCCTACACGAACATGATCAATCAGGCGGGCAGCTAGCGCGCGGCGCGGGCTGTGACGCCGCGGGGCGTCAGAAGGGCGGCGGGACCGGGGGAAGGTCGGCGTCGTTCTCGCCGGCCGGGCTCAGTTCGACGGACCTCGGGGACTCACCTTCACCCCTCCCAACCGTAAAGAAACTTGACACCATATTAGATCAAGAATAGTTTGTTTTCAACATCGGGTTTCGGGTGAGGGTGGGGATCGTCAGTGGCCAAGCCGGATCCGCGCGAGATCGAAGCCCTCTACCAGGAGGGTGCGGACGCCGGGCTGACCCGGGTGGAGGTCGACGTCATCGCCCTGCCCCACCTGGCCCGGCGCATGGGACAGGAGCCGACCGCGGCCAGCCAGATCGGTTCGCGCCGGGAGCTGTCCACCGTCCGCGGCGCGCTCGCCGCCGAGATCGGCCGCCGCCAGCGGGCCACGGCCGCCGGCCAGCCCCGTGCCACCGCCCGGCAGGTTGACTACCTCGTCGACCTGCTCGTCGCCCGGGCCCGGGCCGGCGACGGCGGGGGCCTTGTGGGCTGCGCGCGTTTCTACGCCGATGACGGGTCCGTGGACACCGCCCGGGTCGCGGCGCTGACGAGGACCGAGGCCTCCCAGCTCATCACCTCACTCACGGACTCCTGAGATGCCGGTGTTGCTGACCGAGACCATCGCGGCGATCAGCAAGATCCAGGGCCTGCCGGCCGGGGCCCGCCGCGCGGCGGCGCTCGCGCTGGCCGGCGACCTGAACACGGTGGCGACGCCCGAGGTCGATCCGGGCTGGCTGGTCAACGCCTGGCTGGCGCTGGCCCGTAACGCCGGTCACCGCATCCCCCGCGAGGAGACCCCGGCCGCGATGCGCGCGGCCACGCTGACCGCCCTGGCCGGCGACCCGGTCGACTGGATCGCCGACGCCCGCCGCCTCGGCGCCGAGCGCCGCCGGATCGCCGCCGAATGCCACCGGTTCGCCGCGGCCGCCGTGGCGGCCCAGGCCAACATCACCCAGATCGCCCACGAGCTCGGGGTCAGCCCCCCGACCGTCTACGCGTGGGCCCGCAAGAACGAGGAAACCGGATGACCATCGACCCGATCGCCGGCCGGCTGGGTGACCTCGTCCCCGCCCGATGGGTTGAGGACTACACGATCTCCGGGGAGGCGGTCTGTGTCCTGCTGGGCGCCCCGAGCCCGCCCGCGCCGGAGACCGGGCCCGCCTCCCACCCGGAGGTGCTGGGCATCGCCACCCGGCCGGGGTGCGAGCCGGGCCAGCTCGACCCGGACGTGGCACTCGCCGAGGTCTCCGACGACAACCAGCTCACGCTGCGCCTGGGAGGGGCGGCGTCGTCGTACCCGCTCGGGGAGGAGCACGCCGACCTGGCGCGGCGGCGGGGCTGGATCATGCTGCTGGTGGCCCGCGGACCGTGGGACGGCGCGGACGCCGCCGGCTACGTCCGGGACCACTGGCGTGAGATCCAGTTTGGTGTTGTCACGGTGCGGGACTGGCCGCGCCCGGCCGACCCGGGGGTCACGGAGGCCGAGGTCTGGAGCTACGCGCGCCAGCTGGCCGCCGCCGGCCAGGACGAGGAGGCCATCGACGTCGTCTACGACGCGTTGACCACCACGGACGAAGACGTCGCTGCCCGCCGCTGGTATCTCGTGCTCGCGCTCTCCCTCGCCCTCCCCGTCGCGGCGGGTAAGGCATGGACCCCGCCGCCGCCCCCGGAGGTCCCCGAGCTCGGGCTGCCGACCTATCCCGCGTGGCCGTGGCCGGAGCGGATGCCCTGCCCGGAGTGGGCCGCCTGGCAGCGGCCCGGCTGGTGGGTCAGCGCCGCGCTGCTCGAACGCGCCGAGCGCGCGGCCCGGTTCGCCGGGCATGAGGATCACCTCTAAAGCCGTGCCCGCTCCCGCCGCCCACCCGGTGGGTGGCGACCGGCAACCCCGCCAACGTCGCGTTCGGCCGGCGCGGTGCGCCTCCCGCTGAGACCGGGGCCGGTGCGGCACCCACCGGTCAGGCGAAGGACAGGGCGACGGTCTCCTCACCGTTGCAGCGGGCGCACACGACGCCGTCGATACCGGAGGAGTCGCGGCGGGGGTGGCGGGCCCCGGCGCCGCCGCAGTTGGCGCAGCGCGATCCGTTCTCCCGGCCGGGTCGGGTCGGAGCGTCGCGGGTGTATTTCAGCCGGCGGTAGGCCGCGCGGGCATCGACGACGGTCAGGTAGACCGTCTCCTCCTCGACAGCGTCGTCCGCGTCGCCGGCATCGCCGGTCGGCGACGCCGGACCGGCGCCGGCGTACTCGCGCAGCAGCCAGCGGATGACGGTCGAGCCGTCGGTGTAGTGGCTGGCCCGCTCGATGAGCGCGACCCGCAGGCCGGGCGCCACACCCTTGTCGTTGAGGGTGTGCTCGTCGCGTGCGACCACCGTGAGGTGGCGAACCCGGCGGTCCTCGGCCTCGCGGGCGGCCCGGTCGGCGGCGTCCTGTTCGGCCCGGCGGGCCCGAGCCGTCGCCGCCCGCTTCTCCCGCCGGGCGTCGGCCGCTTTCTGCTCGGCCCGCAGGTCGGCCAGGACCCGTAGGGCCTCATGGTGGGCCGCCAGCGCGGCGGTCGCCGACGGCTGCGGGATGGTCGTGCAGGCCAGGGAGGGGATGTGGCGGGCCTCCCAGCGGCCGCCGTGTTCCCGGACCAGGTAGAGCCGGGCGTCGGGCACGTAGCCGCCGGCGGCGACCTCGACGCCGCAGAGCGCGCAGGTGGCGCCCTCGGCCGGGATGGGCCGGTCAAAGCAGCGGGTCCAGTGCTCGACCGCCACGTCCGCCCCATGGCCGACGAGATGGCCCTGATGCGCGGGGACGTGCTCGCCGCACCAGCGGCACGGGCCGGGTTCCCGGTTCGGCCGGCGCATCGCCTGGATGACCAGCGGCGGGATCCGGGTCGGCGGGTGCGCGGCGAGCAGGCCGATGATCTGTTTGCGGGTGGTCGCGCCGAGCGCGGACGTCGCGCGGGCGAAACGCCGGCTCCAGGCGGCGGTGAGGCCGCCGTCGGCGGTGACGAGGTGGAGGGTGACGTCGGCAGCGTAGGTGGGGCCGCCGTCGGTGTAGTCGCTGGGCGCGGCCTGGCCGGTGTAGGTCTTATCGACGGCCAGGACAACCGTGCCGGTGGGCAGGTCCACGACGTCGCCGGGCTCCAGCCAGTCGCCCTGCACGGCGAAACCGCCCCGCGCGTCGGTCAGCCCGTGCACGGTCCTGCGCCAGCCCCGCGCGCGGCCGGCCAGCGGCGGAACGGTGATCTGGGTCATGAGATTCCCCCGGGGGTTGGGCCGGTGGCGTGGGGCGGGGATGGTCAGCTGGTCCGGCCCCGTCCGGGCCCGTGGCCGGGACGGGAGGCGAGGACCAGATGCAGGTCGGGGAGGCGGTGCAGCCGCGGGCTGACGTGGAGGAACGCATCGGCGCGGGGGCCGAAGTCGCGGCGGTGGGCGCGGTGCAGCGCCGTGCGCAGCGCGTCGTGGCTCATGCCCAGCTGCTCGGCGGCCTCCGGCAGGGTCCACGCCGGGCGGCCGTCGGCCGCCCAGGCGCGGGCGCTCGCCTCGGCCTGCTCCCGGGTGGCGGCGGCGAACCGGACGCGGTGGAGCAGCCCGCGTTCGTCCGGCCGTTCCACATCCACGGTGTCCTCGGCGATCCAGACCTGGCGGGGGGCGCCGGGGACATGCAGCGTCCAGGCCGTGAGGCTGACCCGTCGGCGGATCGTCGCCGGCCGGCCAAGGTAAGTGGCGGGCCGGGCGACGTCCAGAACGATGCTCGGCTCGTCCGCCGTGGCGGCGGCGTGCTCCGACACACCTGCGAGCAGGGCCCGGTCGAGGTCACGGAGGTTCCCGGCGTGGATGAGACAGCGAGCAAGCGGGTCGAGCGCGGGCACGTGGGGAAGGGCGTCGTCCCAGGCGCGGCGGGCCGCACCCGTCAGCCCGGCCGGATGGAGCAGGCTGCTGGGTTCCAGCAGGCCGTCGGACCACCACAGCCACTCCGAAGCCCCGTAGCCCTGGGCGGCGCTCACCAGGTGGACGGGCTCACGGTCGATGTCAATGACGGTGCGGGGGCCCCACCAGCTCGGCCAGCGCGCGATCGCGGCGCGGGCGTCGGTGACGCTGGCGGTCGCCCGTATGCGCCCGTCGCGCGGGCGCACCCGGACGCGGGTCGCGTCGTCGGGGATCGCCGGCGGGCGGGCGGCGAGCATCTCCTCGACGGTGGACAATCCGCCCCGCCCGAGCTCGTCGACGGTGGGCCCGTCGAGGCCGGCGGCGATCAGCCGGGGAATATCGGCGGCGGCGAAGTCGACCCAGGGCGGGCTGGACCCGGCGTGGCGGGGCCAGCGATGCTCCTGCCACCAGGCCGGCGGCCTGCTGGCGAGCGCGGCCGCGTCGGCCGGGGTGGTGATCCGGATGCCGGCGGTCTGGTAGGTGGCGAGATCCTCCGGCGTCCAGCCCGCCGCGCGCAGCGGGGCGGCGAGCTCGGCCGGCAACGGGAACGCGGCCAGGGCCGCCGGCGCGGCGGCCAGGAACAGCCCGGTGAACCAGCGCTCCCGCTCCTCGGTGAGCGGGTGGCGGATGAGCGTGGACGGCCGAGTCCGCGAGGCCGGCCGCCAGTTCCCCCCGGCGTGCAACGGATGCCCGTCGTGGTATTCGGTCCAGACCCAGCCGTCGGCCCGATCGGCATACACGGTGATCCACTCGGTCTGGTCGGACCCGTAGCGGACGATGACGCGCGGCAGCGGCGGCGCCGACCAGCGGCCCGGCCCGGTCGCCCAGTAGCGGTCCATCCAGTCCCGGTCCGGACTGACGGCGTCGCCCGCGCGGGCGCGGGCGCTGACCGGGATGTTGACAACAGTCACGAGCCACTCCCTAAAAGATGTCACGATGACTGTGACATCTTTTAGGGAGGAGGGCAACTAGAGACCGTGCCCGGTTTCCTGACCAGCAGTCTTCCGCCGTTCGGGCGCGCCTGGACGAGGTCCGATCCGCGTGCCGTACGAACGTTCAGCGATGAGGGCCCTGGCAGGTCCGCCGCCCCGACGGCCATTTCGGAACAGTGCGAGCGGGCCACCCGGGTCCTGGTGCGCGATGAGACGGGGTCAGACGAGTACATGGTCACGCTCCAGGGCCCTTACGCGGGTCGGAATCGCAGGCAGCGGGTCAGCGCCGCCGACACGGAGTCGGCCGGGCCGTGGTGGTAGCCGCCGCCGGCGCTTCGGGTCATCGGGTTCCAGCCGGGAAGTGCGGCGAGCTCCGCGCGCAGATGGGGCGCCACGACCGCCGCGGTGATATGGGCGCACACGGTGAGCTGCCCCTCGGGACTATTCGCCAGGGCTGTGCGCCAGTAGGCGACCGTCTCGGCGGCCTCCGCGCGCCCGGCGGCGGTCGGGTTGTCGGGGCTGGCGGCCCAGGCTTCGTCGCGCTGGGCGAACCGCTCCCAGGCTCGGCGGGCCTCGGCGGTGACCACGCTGGCCGCGATACCGACCTCGGCGTTCCCGCCGTCCGGGGTACACAGCCAGGCGCCACCGCTCTCCCGGCCGGAGTTGAACCGGATCTCCACGTCAATGCCGTAGGCCTCAGCCAGCCGCCCCGCCGCCGCGGTCACCGTGTCGTCCAGTTCCGGGGTGAGCCCGAGGTAGCCGCCACCGGCCACTCCGACAATCCCAAGAACACGGCCCGTGCTCCGGGTGATCCTCATCGAACGGTCCTTCCATCTAGGGGTGAGGGGTGTGGTCGGCGCCGCCGCGAGCCGGGCCGCGATCCGCGGGCACGCCGTGCAGCTCGGGACGCGGTCGGCCGGGTCCTGCCGGTCGCGGGAAGCGAAGTGCGGGTGCGCGGCGCGGGACGCCCCGCCGCCGGCAACCGCGGGCTGGGACTCCGGCGGTCACGCGAAGTGGGAGCCCAGCCGCTTGGTACGATACTACCGATATTTATAATATCAGCATATAAGAGATGGATGGATGCCACGCACGCCGCATGGAACAGCGGTCGGATACAAGATCTACAAGTGTCGGTGTTCGGCGTGTAGGCACGCTCACCGCAAGCCGGGCCAGCGCTGATCGTCCGCTCAACGTCGAGCCGAGGCGGTGCCCAGCACAGGAGAGAACCTCAACCTGACGGCCGGATCCGCGCGTGGCTTCAGGGTCTGGTTCTTGGCGCGCGCCCCGGGCTCGGCGTCGCGCCCGGAGCGGCGGTGGGTGGCACGGTTGGCGGCGTGCCCGGGCTGGGCGGTTGAGGAAAGGCCGCCGCCCGGACGCGGGCGGCCGGTCCAGCGGTTACTTTGGGATCACCGCGGATGCCGAGCCCGGACGGGCGAAGCCTGGCGGTCAGATCGGTCGCGTCCACGGAGACCGGGAAGGCGGTCGACTGCCAGAATGCCGGTTCGGCGCGGTCGTACCAGCCCCCGAACGTGGTGAAGATCTCCTCCATGGCGTTGCGTCGTGGTGTGTACTCATCACCCCACCGGGCGTCCACATAGGGTTGGCGTGGGCACACCGCGAACCGGTGGCCCTCCCATGAGTTCTCACATCGAACGACTTTGCAGGGCAGCCCGTTGCGCTGCAGCTCCCGGCTGGCTTCGGTAGCCGTATATTTTTTGTCAAACGTCCCCAGACCGTCCACCTCGTGCAGCACGCTATCAATGGACCCCTCGTAGTACGTGCCGCCGTGCCGATCGAACACCCCCTGCACGATCTGCTCCCAATCCGCGCGGACCCGCACCGGCACGATCTCCTCGACCCGTAGCTCGACAACCTCATAAGATATGCTCATCACGGTTCCGAGACGAGTGTCGAGACCCACAGAGGCCATGTGGTCCAGGCATGTCTGGGCCGCGTCCCGCTGGTTACTGGCCCATTGGCCGTAATGATTCACGGGCATCTCGATGATGTCTGGGCCGTAGTCGTAGAGCTCGCCACGAACCCTCGCCTGCCACACCCGGTGACGCACGGCGGCCTCGGGGGCGTCGAGCCGCTTGGCGATCTCACTGTAATCCAGCCCCGGTCTTTCGTGAAGCAGCGCTACTACGTTCCGGTACAGGACTTCGCGGCCGGGTTCTTTGCGGACCGGCTCCCGAACCGGCCGACCCGCGGCCTCCAGCAGCCGAGGTCTGGTAATCGGCGCTGGGCTCTCCGGGTCGGTGGTCGACCAGAAGAAATGGGCGGCGCCAGAGCTCAGTCCACTGGCCCATCCGATTTTGTCCCAGCTAAACTCTTCGGCGGCGCGGGCGGCCGCGCCGGCAAGCGTCCTGCTCACCTCGACTTCGGCGGTGCGTAGGTGGGACAGCGCCATCGGGAACCGCTCCGGGCTGTCCGCTGTCGGATAATCCGCGATCACAAGGTCCACCGCGGTGATGAGGTCATCCAGGCCCGGGAAACGAACTGGTCGGGTTGCCTCGGGCGCGGGAGGTTCCGGGGCGGCGAGGACGGTGGACCGGGCCTCCTCAAGGAATTCGGGCCGCCGCTGCCGGAAGATGGTCCCGTAGGGTTCCCGCGAACCTAAGGTCGTGGCGGAGCGGAGACCCAACGCCTCCGATATCGGCTTCCACCGATGCCCGGCCGCGCGGGCGTCAACGATTGTGCGATGCACAACCAGTCCGATGTCCAGTTCGGCCACGGCAAGTGCGCGTACCGCCGTCAGCAGGTCCATGCCCGCGACTCGGTCCAACAGGTGCCGGAGCTCCGGCAACGTTTCAGCCGGCGGTCTGGCATCAGCTGTCCAGGTTGTCCGTGCTCGTGGCTCGACCATCCGACGCATCTCCTACGGCCGCCACCCGGGCCAGGCGCTCCGAGCGCCTTGCGCGGGATCTCATCCATGACGACCAGGATGCCGCGCGCCGGCGGGCTCTTCCGCCCATGACGTTGGCAGGTCCTCGCCATTCCAGCCCGCCGCGTCCCGACCGCCGCCGCCACGCGGGACACTCCGGCGAGGTGCGCTAAGGCACGTGGACAACGTCGTGGTCTTTGATGGCGGTGTTGGGATCTGCCAGCCATACCGGCGCGGCAGATGACCGCCACGGGCGGCTGTCATGGCTGAGCCAGCATCACACCTCGATATAGCCCGCGGACCCCGAGCGGGACCAGGCCGTGCTCCGCGCGGGCGACACAAAGCGCCGCCGCGTCGCGCGCGGCCAGCACCTACCGCGGCGTCACGCCGCCACGGGCCGGTCAGGCGCCCTAACCATCGACGATCAGCGCGTGGTGGATGGCCGCGCGGGCGCCCTCCCCGCCCGGATCGCCGCCGCGCTGACCGAGGAGGCCGGCGACGAGGGCGGGGTCGGCGCCGGCGCGGCGCAGCTGCTCGGCCATGGTGCGCCGCAGGGTGTGGGGCTGGACCCGGGTAGAGCCGGCCAGCGGCCCGGTGGGGTGGACGAGACCGGCGGTGGCGGCGATCTCGGCGACGATCGTACGGATTGAGCGGACGAGGAGCCGGCCACCGCGCCGGTTGAGGAACAGCGCCTCGCTCTCGCCGGCTCCCCGGTGTCCGGCCCGGTCATCGAGCCAGGTGTCCAGGGCGGTGCGGGCGGCTGGGTGTAGCGGCACCTCCCGCCCGACGTTGCCTGTGGCGGTCCGGATGGCGATCCGGGCCCGGTCCGGGGAGAGGTCGACGTCGTCGACGTCGAGGTCCTGGACCTCCTCGGCGGAGGGGCCGGCGTAGAACAGCAGCAGCGCGAGGGCGACGTCGCGGGCGTTGCCCCGGGCCTGGGCCGCGCGCAGGAACCGGCGCTGCTCGTCCTCGGTGAGCGTTAGAGGCCCGGCCGCGGGGATAGGCTCCCGGGCGGCGGCGGGCTCGCCCGGGCCGCGCTGGCGGTAGAAGTTAGCCAGGGCGTTGAGGTGCGCGTTCACGGTGGCCGGTCGGGCCTGGCGCTCCTCGACCAGGTAGGCCCGGTAGGCCTTGACGGCGGCATCGCGGGCCCGCGGGTCGCGCAGCGGGTCGCCGGCATACGAGTGGGGCGTGGCCGCGAGCCAGGTCAGGAAGCCGGCGACGCGGGAGGTGTAGCCCCGGCGGGTCTGGGCGGACAGGCCGGCCTGCTCCAGAGCGGCCCGGTAGTCGGCGAGAACCCGCTCCGCGTCAAAGGTCGGCGTCGGGGTGGTGGAGGTGCTCACGCGCTGGCCGGCGCTGGCATCACGATCAGCCCGCCGAGCCGAACCTGGTCGGCTCGGCGCACCGCGACCAGCGGGTCACCGTCGCTCGGGCAGGGGGAGCCGTCCTCGCTCACGCGGCGCTCGCCGCCGCGGGCACCGGGTGCTCGAGCGCGCGTGCAGACTCGTCTCCCAGCTCACACCAGCACGCCCGGCACAGCCGGTCGTCGCCCGGGTGCGACGGCGGCCGGGTGGTCACCACGAGATCACGCCTCCTTCGCGCCGGCCTGGTTCCGGCTGGGTGCCGAGCAATCGCGCCGATCGTAGCGCGGTATCGGCAGTAGAGTAGTAATCTACTGCTGATACCTCAGATATCGGCGGTTAGGAGCCAGGGTGATGCCACAGACCGGGATGCGCACCGAGGACCCGGAGGCGCCCCAGTACCTGGTATGGGGCGGCGAGCAGGGCGATCAGCCGTGCCTCGTTGACCTGTGCACGATCCAGAAGGACCTGGAGAACGCCCACTGGACCGGCCTGAAGCCGTTCACGCACATCGCCCACGTCGGTGCCGGTGCGACCCGGCCGGTCACCCTCGCCGTAGTCGACCGCTGGTCGGATTCCACCTACATACATGTCTCCTACACGCTGCGGATCGACAGCGGGACCGTGCTCGACACGTTCACGACCAAGGTCAACGGCCTGTCCTGAGCCACCGACGGGCCCGTTGTGGTCGTCATCCCCGACGAGCCCGGCCCGACGCCGGCGACGTCCTCTGCGGCCGCGACGGCGACTTAACCCCACCCGCCACAACCGGAGAGATACCGTGATGGCCAGATCGTCCCAGTCCCACCCGCCCGGCGGGTCCACGAACGGCCCGCTGGCCGGCGTTGACGCCGCCCGCGCCGCCTTCTACCGCGTCCATGAGTTCTGGTCCGGCCACCTGCTCGGCCGGCACTCCGACCCCTACCGACGCGCGACCGACGGAACACCGATCGGCCCCATCGTCGACGCCGCCCTGACCGCCTACAGCCTGGCCGCCGTCCTCGGCGACGCCGCGCGGGAGGACCCCGCCCTCGCCGGCAGGCTGGCCACCCGCGCGATCGAGATCCTCCGCGAGGGCGACGTCGACGACCGCAACGCCGACCTACGCGAGCCCGCCGCCCCCATCCCTGCACCTGGCCGGGACGCCGGACCGTGCCGCTCGTGTCGTTGGCCGGCCGAGCGACGGGCGGCCAACGGACAGGTGTCTCTGGTCAACGCGCCGCGCTTCGCCGCCGCCGAGTTGGACAGCCCCGACGGCCACCAGGAATGGGTGTGCCTGCCGAGCAACGACGCCGACCTCGCCCCCTGGGTGATGGTGTTCGGTGAGAACGTTGGCGCCCGATACGACCTCATCACGATGGAGGACCTCGGCGCCGTCGTTACCTTCGTTCCGGTCCCGGTCCGCCCGGACAGCGGAGGCGACGACCGGTGAACGGCCAGTTCGGCGCGGCGCACGTTGCGGCCGCAGTCCACAACATGACGACAGCCGCTCAGGTAACCGCGGCCCTGCGCGACCTCGCGGACATGGTCGAGGCCATCGGGATCACGAGCATCACGGTCGACATCCAGCCCGACGACGCCCACGGCAACGTCCGGGTCCACATCACCCCGCAGACCACCGGGGGCGAGGACCACGACCCTGAGAACGCCCGATGGGTGGTCGGCGAGATCGCCCGGTACATCGGCACCCCGTTGGAGGCCGGGCACTCCAACGGAGAGATGTGGAACGTCGGCAGCCCATGGCCGGGCCGGCTCCTGAGCGGCGCGAGCGCCCGCGTTCACCGCCGCATCCCGGGCCGCCCGCTCGACCTCGCGCCACTCCCCGCCCGGCGCCGCCGCAAGACCTCCGTTCGCCGGGACACCGACAGCGCGCCGGAGTACTCCGATGTCCCCGACGGCGGTGCGTCATGCCCGTGACCCCGGCCCAGTGGATCAGCCGCGCGGAGACCCTGCTCGAGTCCGCTCTCGACGAACTGCGCTCCGGTCGGGAACCCCATGCGGAGATCGACGCGGCCAAGGCTGCGTTGCAAATCGCCGACGGCGACCTGGACGCCACGGAGCTGGACAGCTACTTCCCGGGCGACGACAAGGACGGCCCCGCCTGTACGTGCCCGCCCGAGCTGGCCGCCCGCGGCGGCTGGACCAGCACATGCCCAGCCTGCGGGACCGACGCCGTCCCCGACGGCGGTGCCCCGTGACCATCTTCATGGAGATCATTGCCGCCATTAACGAGTTGTTCCCGGACGAGAGCGACTGGCGCCGACACGAAGCGTTCGCCTACCTCTGGGACCGTCTCGCGTTCCGAGCTCGGCAACGCGCCGAGCTGGCGTTGGCCCGCACCGCCGCTCTCTCCAGGGTGGCGGAATGAACGGCACGTGCCCGCGCTGCGGGCAGACGCGAACCGTGCGGGGCCGGCGCGGCGACCGGGTCAGCAACTATCAGTGCCCGACCTGCCAGGTTCCGCTTCAGGGCGTGACCACCGGGGCCAGTAAGGGCCGCTACCACTGCCCCATCTACGGCTGCATCGTCACTCTCGGCCTGACCGGGCGCCGTCTTGACCAGCCCCACCGGCTGGTGTTCCAGCCCGGTCCCGACGGATTCGTTCCCGACCCCCGCCACCGCGAGGAGCCAACGCGGCACGAACAGGCCCACCTCGACCGGATCGCGGGCCGCGTCCTCGGCACCGGATGCGTCGTCTCGGCGGACTTCGATCCCCACCGGCTCGACGACGCGCCCGCGACGTTCCGCGCCGAGCAGCTCGCCCGCGCGGGCCTGCGCCTGGTCCCCGCCGCCGATCCTGGTGACCCAGCCGGCTGGATCCTCAACGAACCGCTGACCTACCGGACGTGCGTCGCCTGCGGCGGGCGAACGCCCGACCTGCCCCGCCGCCGGGTTCCCGAGGAATGGACGCCGGGCCGGCAGCACGTTGTCCATGGACGCGGCCGATACGGCCGTCGCGTCGAGCCGGTCAACCAGGGCCCCCACCCGGCTGGCAGCCTTGCCTGCCCCGACTGCGATCCCCGCCGCGCCGTATCGGAGTCCGGATCATGAGGACCCGCCCCCCACGACAGAGATCCTCTCGCGCGTATCACGTGGATCACCGATGGATAGCCGCGGCTCACGAGGCCAGTCACTACGTGGCCTACCACGTTAACGGCGGCCAGAACCTGGCCGCGACGATCCGACCGACCGCGACCGGGGGATGGCGCGGGGGCGTCACGGGCGACATCGAGGACGACGATTTCATCGACGCGGTCTGCACCCTCGCGGGCGCCATCGGAGCCCGTCTCCTGACCGGTTATCCCGGCCTGGACGGCAGCAACGATCTCACCGAGGCAGCGCGGATGGCCCGTCGGTCCGGCCGCGGCCTGCGCGCGGCCCGCGGGGAAGCCCAGCGGCTCGTGCGCACGAACCAGACCGCGATCGCCAGGGCTGCCGCCCGGCTCTATCGGGACCGCCACATCGGCGGTGGGGCCGGGTGAGCGTCCGCGCGATGAGCTGGGTGTGGGAGCACTCGTCGACCGGCGGCAACGAGCGCCTGGTCCTGCTCGCGATCACCGACACCGCTGACGACAACGGCGCCACGCCTGGCCCTGGATCGTCCCACCCGGCGGCGCCGTCGCTGCCCGCCTCGATCTCGACGAGGAATCCGCCGACCCTCGCCGGGGGACCGGGGTCGGCGATGACGCTGACCCGCACCGACCTGTTCCGCGGGGTACGGCGGCCGTGCCGTGATCCCGCCTCCTGGGAAGGCAAGGACGTGACCGTTATCAACCCGCTCCGCCGACCGCGGCCGGATGACCGGTATTCGGAGTTTCCGGCCTGCCAGATCCTGCTCGGGATTCGCCGTGCATGACGATGAGGACGTTCACGCCGGCTGCCTCGATGAGGTGGCGGTCGCGACGATCACGGACGAGTTGAAGGCCGAGTTTCGGGAGGCGCGGGAACGGATCGCCGATCTGGAACGTCAGGTTGCCGAGCAGATCGACGCCAAGATGGGCGTCGCCGGTCAGTGGGCGAACATGCGTGTTGACCGGCACCTGTACCGGGATGCGCTCCGCCGCATCCGCGCTGATCTGATCGAGGTCCAGGCGGAGCGCGAGCCGCTGGACCTGCTCCGGATGCTGGACAGCATCGCCCGGGTATTGGACAACGACGGCCGGTACGAGTCGGCCGAGGCGCATCGGATTCGCGCGGTTCTGTCCGACCTGGAGCGGATCGCAGGGGAACGCGACGGCCCGTACTCAATGCAGGCCGCTTATGCCTCCGGGTTGACGACTGCTGTTGCCCGGATTCGGGAGGCGCTGGGAGATTCTGTGGTGCCGGCTGTTAATATCCGGGCCGAGTGGGGCGTCGAGCAGACCCTTCCCGGCGGGAAGCCGGAGGTATCCCGGGTTTGCGCGGATTTCCCCTGGTCGCTCGCCGCCGCCCGTCTCAACGGCAGGTTCGGCGCGGCCCGGCTGGTGCGCCGGACAGTCACCTGCACACCGTGGGAGCCGGACCCGGACGGGGAGGCGGTAGTTCGCGCGGGAGGGCGGCCCGATGCCTGACGGCCCGGACCTCGGGTTCCGTACCTGGCGCAGCTCTGCGCGCTCGGCGGTGGCTGGCCGATGGTAAAGCGGATCGGTGAGATGCCACGCGACTGGATGGCCCGGCACAAGGCAGCCCCCGGGCGGACTGGCTGGGCGGCGGTCCTCGCCCACGTGGCGGCCTACCATGTGACTCTCTGCGTCGCTCTGGTGGGCCGTAACGGAGCCGGGCCGCGTTGGCCTTTTCAGTGGTTACGCACACGGTTTTGGATCGGCGCTGGCCGCTTGTCAAAGTCATGGAGTGGCTCGGGTGCGGTGACTACGTGCGCCGCTTGCCAGTCCATCTGGCCAAACATGTGATCCGCGACGTTATGGCCCGCAGTCAACGTTGCCCAGACCGCGCCAAATGTCGCGATCTCCTCGACCGCAATCACCGGACACTCCCCGCGCCGATCTCGGAAGTGCAGAGAAGATCCGCGCCATAGCGGCCGGGATACCAGCCGGCAGTCTCGGCCGCGCCCACGATTGGGACACGCATGGCGGCCGCGTGGGATCGGGCGTCACGCGACGCCGTGACGGGGGCAATACCCCGTCACATGGGTATCTGACTACGCAAGCCGGCGGCGGGGGATGCGCCCGCGCTGGTTCTTGACGGACATCCGCGCCACCCGGAGCGCCGGGCGGCCCGTCTCCGCCCCGGCCGGCTTCTGGCCTGGCCGCGCGACTGGCCCCGCTCCCCCGCCGCTCTCCGCCTCCGCACCCACCCACGTGTCGCCCAGAGCGGCCCGCTGAAGGGATTCGCGCGGGGTCCGGCGCCACCTGGCCGCGTCCGCGTTGCCCGCACGGCCGCGAGGAACTGGCGCGGAGTTGGTGGCCGTCCCCGCCGAGTTCCCCCGACCCGGCCATCCGCCCATTACCCTGTCAATGATTAACTGTCAATGAAAGGTTGAAGATAGAGGGCGAGGAGAGCGCTTGATGCCGTCGCACGAGAAGGAGACACCGTCCCCACGAGGGAAGCCCTCACCGCGGCCCCCAGCCGCCAGGCGGCGCGGGACATGCTGGCCCCATTCACCCGGAAGGCCCTGGCCGCCTGGTGCGGGCAGAACAACGTTTGGGTCGGATCGCGGCATACCCGCGACGATGTGATCAAGGCGATCGTCAACCAGACCTGCGGCGTCCGCCTGGGCCAGGAGGCGATCCGGGAGATGTTCCGTTCCTGACCGTCCTCACCGCTGTGGCGGCCCGCCGGTCTTCCCAGCCCCGTCCCGCCGCCGCCCGGCGGGCCCGGCCACCCGGTCGACGGGATCAGCTCGCGGGCCCCGCTGGTGACATCAGATCCGCAGGGACCGGCGCCGCTCGGCCAGGTCGGTCACAGCCTGGTCGGGGGCCCGGCCGTGAGCAGTGGCGGCGGTCAGGAATGCATCGACCCGCTCGGTTACAGCGGCCGCGGGTGTTCCCAGCTCGGCCGAGCGGGTGAGTGCCGCCGCGAGCAGCGCGGCGCCTTCGTCCGGGGCGGTTCGGGCAAGGGCCAGGGCGCGGGATGCGCCGAGCGCGAGCGCGACGTCTGGTCGGTCCGATGGTGGGACGGCGCGCACCATCGCGGTGGCAACTGTCTCAGCGGCGGCGGCGTCACCGAGACGGCTGTGGACGTCGACGGCGGCCCGGGCCCATTCCGCTTGGCTGATCTGGTCTACCTGTGGGGGGGCGACCAGCGGCGGGTCTGCCTTGTCCATCAGCCGCTGGCCCCCGGCCAGGGCGTCCCGGGCCGCGTCCGGCTGGGCGAGTAGCGCCCAGGCCCTGGCCCGTGCCGCGTAGAGGCGGGCGTCGAGCGGGATAACAGCTGGCAGGTCCACACTGTTCTGTCCGAGGTAGGCGGCGGCCAGCGCCAGGCGTGGTTGCCCGGTGTTCAGCCACGCCAGCGCCTCGGCGGCGTAGGCATAGCGAATCATCGGCCAGTCGTGGAGGCGGGCGGCGCGGACCCGGGCGGGGACCAGCGCGAGACGGGCGCCCTCCGAATCTCCACTGTCGGCGAGCGCGCGAGCGCGGATGAGGCCGAGGCGAGCCTGGGCGTGCAGAACGTCGCGGAGTCCGGTGTTGCCCAGCGGGTGAACACCCAGCGTGGGCAGGGTCTCCAGCGCGGCGCGGGCGCTGGCGGCGGTCTGAGCCAGATCCTGCTGGCCATAGGAGGCGGTAAGCGCTGTCGCGGTGGCCTCAGCGGCGGCGACGGTCATCGCGCTCACCATGCCAGGGTTACCACGGACCGGCACGAGCAACAGCGCGGTCGTGGCCAGCAGACCACGACGTGACCACCGTTCCATCGCTGACCTCCCGCACTGCCCACCGTCTGCTTACCCCCGTCTCGGCGCGGTTGCCCCCCGTAATGGTCGTCTGTCTGGGGATGTTCGACCAGCCCCCGCCCGTGGCCTGTTCGGCCCTCGGCGCGACCCGGTCTCAGCCAGGGCCTGTACACAGGTAGCCCTCGGGTTCCCCGGCGGCTCCCGGGGGGTGCTCGCTGTGTTCTCTGCGCTGCTCGGCTCCATGTTCGCCGAACCCTTTCTCACCACCGGTGCTCAGGCCCTCCCCGCGCGGCTGCCCACGCCGTGTCCCCCAGCGTCCCGTTGCCGGCCTCGGTCACGACGACGGGCGCGGTCGCGGTCAGGACGACCGGCGCCAGTGGGAACGTCTGGGCCGGCCCGGGGACGGTGAATGTCCCGTTCCAGGTGACGGTGAGCGTCACCTGGTAGCGGCCGGGCCTCGCGTAGGCGTGGGAGACGTAGGCGTTGGGATGGTCGACCGGGGAGATGGCCGGGTCGTAGGGGCGGCCGGGGGAGTCCGGCCCGGTCGTCCCGTCGCCGAACTCCCACCGGTAGTGCGGCGTCGCCGTGATCGTCGCGATGAGCGGCTGGTCGACGTTCAGCACGAAGGGCGCCGGGCGCTGGCTGGAGAAGACCGTCGGGAGGTTCGCGAAGCTGCGCGCACCCGGATAGGCCGCGACCCTGGGTTGGGGCAGGTTCGCCTCGCGCAGGTAGTTGACCAGGGTCGCCTGGGCCGTGGCCAGCGGGACCGCGCCGCCTTCGGCCGCGCAGGCGGCCGCCTCGACGCCGCCCGGATCGATGCCGGCCCGGATGATCGGGTCGACGGTCCGGACGAACTCGCACGGGCCCATCGTGTAGACGCACCCGGGGCCGCAGGCCGCGGTGGAGCGGGGCGTGTTGCTGGCCGCGCCGGCCGCTTCCAGAAAGGTGCCGGCGGTGAAAACGTACTGGTAGCCGGCGGTGCTCGCGCGGGAGTCACACCGGCCCCGGCTGCCCGTGTCGCAGCGCTGGCGGTGGGGGCCGGTGGGCGCCCCCACCGCGGTGATGGCCAGCGCGGCAAGCGCCAGCAGAACGAGGCCGAGGCGGACCGGCCGCCAGCGGGACTGTTTACGCAACGTCACGGCTAGCGCCGTCCGGCCCGATGTCGTGGGTGTAGGGGGCGGGTTGGGCGGTCGGGCGGGTCCAGGCGCTGCCGCCGCCGGCGGCGAGCTCGGCCCGCAGGGCCTGGTCCTCGATGGTGTTGAGTGCCGTCACGAGCTCGTTGGCCAGCCGGGTGAGCTCCTGGTCGTCGAGCGCGGCGGTCAGCCGGGCCCGGCGGGTGAGGATTGTCCGGGTTCGCGCGATCAGCTCCTGGCGGTGGGCGTTACCGCTGTGGCGGGCGGGGTCATCGCCGGTCATGGCCGGGGCCGGGTGGGAGCGGGCGCCGCCGGCGGCAGGGGGACGCGTAGGCGGGCGCAGGCGTCGCGGAAGTCGGCGGCGGCTTGGGCGAGGTCGCCGGCCGCGTAGACGAGCGGGTCGGTCACGTCTCCGTCGACGGTCAGCGTGACGGCCAGCGGTCCTTGGCGGATGGTCAGCCGGGGTGGCTGGTACGGGCCAGCGGGTTCGGTCGTCGCGGTGGGCGCGGGGCCGTGGCCGCGGATGGCCAGGGTGGTGACCATCCGTCCGAGGGGGCCGGTCGGGGTCGGGGCGATGCGCCGGCGGTGCACGCAGAGCCGGGAACAGCCCTGAAGGAAATCGCCGGCGGCGTCGGCCAGCGCGGCCGCCAGCGCGAGGTGCGGGTCGCTGACCACGCCCTGGGTGGTCAGCGTGATGGCCAGCGGTCCTTGGCTGATGGTCAGCCGGGGTGGCGAGTCGGGGTCGCCGGGCTCGATGCAGACTTCCGGGCGGGGGCCGTAGCCGCGTAGGGCCAGGGTGGTGACCATCCCGTCGGGCCGCTGTGCGGTCTCGGACTCGGGCTGGCTGGGGGCGGGCCGGGGGCTCATGGCGATCTCCGCTGGGGAGGAGCGGGCCGGCCGTCCCCGCCCAGGTGGCGGCTGACCGCTATCCCGCACTGGTAGCGGGTGTTGACGCCGAGTAGTTCGTACAGGTCGGCGATCCGCCGCGCGAGGGTCCGTTCGCCGAGGTGGAGATGTTCGGCGGCCTGCCGGTCGGTGTCGTGGTCGATCAGCGCGATCGCCGCCTCGACGAGCGGCGGGGGAAGGGCCGCGGCCGCGGGCCGGCGGTTGCGCCGCTCGAGGACGAGTTGGCGCAGCGGTTCGACGAGAACCGGCATCGTGATCACCACGAGGCGGGCGGGGTCGTCGGGGTCGGGCAGCAGGACAGAGGACCGGTCGACGACGGCCAGGCCCGGGGTGGGGCGCAGTGATGGGTAGACCTGGGCGCCGGCGGCTGCCAGCGCCTTCAACCCTGGCCCGATGGTCGGGTCGTCGGCCAGTAACGGGGCGTGGAGCACGGTGAGCCGGGCCGGGCCGGGCGCGAGCGCGGTGAGCTCCTCCAGGCTGGCGGGCAGCGTCGCTGGGTCGGGCGGGGGGTGGGGCAGGCTGATGAGCAGTTCCTCGCGGGCCCGGCGCAGGGTCATCCAGCGGATGGTCCGGTTGGGATCGCAGACCCTGCCGATAGCCTGAACTTTCGCGGTCATCTCATCGAGCAGGCTGTCGAGCGCCCCTTCCAGAGTGTGGACGGCGCTGACGACGGCGGTCAGGTTCTCACGCACATCCCGAGGCGGGGCCGAGTGGGTGACCTCTGTCCTGACAAGGGTCATACGGGTTCCTCCCCGTGCCCGCGGGGGCATGGCGGGCATGCCGGCATGTGCGCGGGGCAGGGCGGAGTGCCACCGTCGGCGTCTGTACGCCGTCCGGCGCGCGGCGCGGGTCCGCCCCGTCGACAAAGGACCGTGGGTGTCAGGGCCATGGGTCAGCCATCCAGGTAGCCGTGGGGAACGGGTGCGACGGGCAGCGAGCTGTCGCCGGTGTGCTCCCCGCCCGGGCGATCTCGGGTCGGTGGGGAGCAGCGGGCGAACGGGCCGTCGTGGGCGAGCAGTCGGGCCAGGGTGGGATCCAGGTAGTCGCGCAGCCAGACCGCGATGCCGGTGCGGGGGTCCAGGCGCAGGTGTTCCCAGGCGCGCCATAGCGCCTCGAGGCGGCTGAACGCCTCCAGGTGGTCCCACCAGCGGGCGCACCAGCGGTAGTTGCCGCCGGCCGGCCGGCCGAAGACCACGACCAGGTACTCCTCCACGAACCGGCCAAGGTTCGGGTAGTACAGCTCCGCCGGCGCCGGCCCGCTGCCATCCCCGCTGCCATCCCCGTCGGGGTCGTCGGCCGGCATCGCGGGGGTGTCGTCGTCGAAGACGGCGGCGGCGATGGCGGCGTCGATCTCGGCGAGGCGATGGACGGCCGCGGTGAGGCGGGCTTCGGTGTCATCCAGCCGGCCGGCTAGCGCGGTGACCTGCGCGCCGGTCCCGTCCGGCCCGGTGGGCTCGGCCGGGCTGGTGGCCGTGGGGTGGCTCATGGCTGCCTCCCGGAACTGGTGGTGGCGAGGCTGGTCGGTGCCGGGCTGGCCGCCGCTGGTGGGCTGGCGGCGGCGGCCCGGTCGGCGAGCTCGCGGGTAGCGGCCTTCGTGGCCTGGCCGATCCGGTCGCGGATCGGGGCGGGCTCGCGGTACCAGGGGCGTAGCGCCACGGCGGCGGCCCGGGCGCCGGTGGCGAACAGCAGCCCGCGGCCTTTGGGCATGGCGCGGATCGTGCCGGCCTCGAGGATTCGTTGCCGGCGGGGGGAGACTGACCAGCTTCGGCCCTGGGCGGAGCCGGAGAGGGTCTCGGTGTCGACGTCGTGCTCGCCGACCAGCCGGCTCAGGTCCTCGGTGAAGCGGGGGTCGTCGAGACCCGCGCCGACGATTTTGATGGTGGCCGCGGACCACAGGGTGTCCATGCCGGTCTCGCCCCACACGCCGACGCCTTGCCGGTAGGACTGGAGGATCGTCAGCGGGGTGATGCCCCGCGAGCCCAGGTGTGAGTAGAGGTCAGGTAGATCTTTGATTTTGCAGACGTTGGCGGCTTCGTCGAGGCAGACGGTCATCGGCGGGTCGAGCCGGCCGCCGGCGGCTTCGGCCCGGCGGATCGCGGCGCGCAGGATCTGGTCGGTGAGCGCGGCGACCAGCGGGGCGGCGGCGCCCTCGTCGCGTTTGCTGAGCAGGTAGAGGGTGTCGGCACTGGCGGCGAAGGCCTCGACATCGAACGCGTCGGCGGGGTCCCCGCCGTCGACCCAGGCCATGATCTGCCCGTTGCGTAGGCAGCTCGCGGCGGACCGGGCTGTCTCGTAGATCCCTTCCTTCGTTTCGATCGCGCCGAGCTGTCGGCCGCGCAGCCCCTGGGCGACGGCGGGGAAGCCGTGTTCGTCGAGCAGGTCAGCGGGCCGGCTGCTGGCGGAGTCGTTGAGCCACCGGTAGACCTCCCGCACGCCGCGCCCGTCGACGGCGGCCGCCAGCAGCAGTGAGGCGAGCAGGTCTCCGCCGGCCTTGACCCAGAAGTCCCCGCCGCTGCCGCCGCGGATCTCCTGCATGAAATGGGAGGCGAGGCGGTCGGCGTCCTCGACGGAGCGCACGCCGGCCAGCGGGTTCCACCACCATGTCCGTTCGGTGTAGGCGATCTGCTGCGGGTCGAACACCCACACCCGGCGGGGCCGGTCGGCGGCGCGGATGGCCGCGGTCGCTGCCCACAGGTCGGCCTTGTTCGAGGTGGCGACGACCGCGCCGGGCGCCTGCAGGACGATCGGCACCGCCAGCGACGTGGTCTTGCCCGCCCGGGGGGCCATGACCGCGAGGCCGACGTCCTCGTGGGAGCCGCGGATGGCGCCGCCGGCCGGGATCAGCGTTCCGACCTGCCAGCCGACGTCGCCGGCGGCGGGCCGCTCGACCCGGGCCAGCGACGGGCGCAACTGGCGGGCCCGGGCGAGCGCGCTCGCGCCCATCAGCCCCTCAAGGTCGGCCGGGCCGGCCAGCGACGGCAGCGCCGCCCGCCACGCCGCGCTACGCCGCCGGGCGTCGAGAAGCCGCCCGACCCACCGGGCCGCCCACCAGCCGGTCACGGCCCCGGCGGCGACGGCCAGCAGCGTGAGCACGACGAGCAGGACCGGGCTTACCCCAGGCCAGGCCTGCCCGGTCCGGCCGGTGAGCAGATCGGCCAGGAACGGCGCCCCGAAACCGATCACATGGCCGGGGCCGAGCAGGGCGGCCAGCGCGGCGAGCAGCCAGAGCAGGTAGCCCACGGCCGGGATCGCGACGAAGGCGGCCAGGACCAGCCAGGGCCACCACTCCCCCCGCCGGATCATCGGGCGGCCCGGATCGCCTGGTCGGAGTCGTACAAGTCGTACTCGGCGCCGACCAGCGTCATCTGCACCGGGATCCCCAGCCGTCCCGCGGTTTTGAGCAGGTATTTGCCGCGGCCGGGATGGCGGGTGCCGGGCTGCCAGGACTCCGGCGCCGACCAGGACGCGACCATGTCGCGCTCGCCGGAGGTCATCGGGGTGATCTGGTCGAGCCGGTCGAGCTCGCGTGGCGGCAGGCCGGCGGCGATGGTGATCGCGGCCCGGTCGATGAATCCCTGGGCCTGGGCCCGGTCCTCCGCGCTGGTGAGCGCGTCCAGGTCCGCCAACGAGTGGGTGATCATCAGGCTGCCCATGCCCAGGGCTCTGTTGAGCCTGGTGAGCGCGTCTGCGTAGGCGACCAGGCCGGGGCCGCGCAGCGCCCGCCACAGCTCGTCCATGACGGCCAGGTGGGTGCGGCGCGGGCCGAGACCGGCCTGGGCGAGTGTGGCGCTGGCATCGATCATCCCGAACCCGTAGGACCAGACGCATAGCAGCGCGGCGGCGAGCAGCGTGTCGCCGGCGACTCCGACGTGGGAGATGTCGATGCTCACCGCGGGGGCGTCGAGGTCGATCGGGGTGGACGTCGGCCCGTCGAACACGCCGGCCAGGCTGCCCTCGCACAGCAGCGACAGGGTGAACAGCAGGCCGTCGACGCGGGCGGTGTAGTCGGCCGGATTCTCCGCGCGGGCGGCCGCGCGCAGTTCGTCCGGGCCTTCGGCGAGCAGGGCGAGCACGTCCGGCACGGTGGGGGTGGGCCCGGGCCGCTCCCCGAGCAGGTCCATCGCCCGGCCTAGGATGACCTCCTCGGCGTTGGACACCGCCGCGCCGCGGACCAGGGTGGCCAGGGCGAGTAGCAGCGCGAGCCGGCGGCCGCGGACCTCCCAGCGCAGCGCCGCGGCCTCCGCCCCGCTCATCCGGGCCAGCGCCTGCCCGAGCGGGCCGGCATCGAGGGGGTTGATCCGGTCCCGGCCCCGCCCGACGGTGATCACCTGCCCGTCCAGGGCGGTGATGTGCGGGGTGTAGTCCGGTTTCGTGTCGCCGAGCACCAGGGCCCGGGTGCCGGTCGCGACCATCCCGGTGATCAGCCGGTGGGCCAGCGCGCTTTTGCCGGTGCCGGGCTGGCCGAGCAGGAACACTCCCGGGTTGGTGACCAGGCCGGCTCTCAGCCAGGCGATCGGGTCCAGGCAGACGGTCTCCCCCCACAGCATGTGGCGGCCGATCGGCACGCCGAGCAGCGGGCTGCCGGACCCGGCGGTGTAGGGGTACAGGCCGCATACCTGCACGGTGGTGCCCTGGTATTCGACGCCGGCGGTGACGTGGGCGGCCCGCCCGCCGCCGGGTCGTTTCCACCCCCACAGCGGGGCGACCGGGCCGTACCCGCCCACGCCGCCGGTGGCGTCGCCGGGCGCGATCCAGGCCATGGCGATCTCCTTTCCTGCCGGGGTGAACCGGGGGGTCAGTGGGGCCAGCGGCCGGCCAGGGTCGGCGGGCTGATCCCGCAGGGCAGGCCGACGGCGAACCCGGCGGCCTGGGCGCCGTAGGAGCGGCGCAGCCGGATGCGGGCCATGCCCGCGCGGGACTCGACGTCGGCGACCGCCCGGCGCAGCTGCTCGTCCGCCTGCTCGGCTGGGACGGTCACGGTCACGTAGAGGCTCATCAGGACCACGCCGGCGCCGATCGCCTCCTCCCGGGCGGCGCGGGCGGCCCGCTCGGCGTCGGCCCGGTCGCGGGCGCTGGTGTCCCGGCCGGTGCGGGCCTGGGCCAGGGCGCGGACCGCCGCCGCGCTGACCTCGGCCTCCAGGACCCGGGCGGCGGCCGCCGCGGACAGCGGCCGGTAGAGCAGCGTGACTCGTTTCGGGTCGCGGCCCGGGGCGATGAGGCGGGCCAGCACCGTGGCCCGCACGGCCTGCAGGGGTGCCTCCCGCCAGGCCCAGGACACACTTACCCCGGAGTCGTGTGTGTAGCGGTCCCAGGCCTCCTCGGCCGCGACCGGGCCGGCCTGCGCCCAGCTCAGCGTCCCGGCCCCGGTCTGTGCGGACGGGTCGGTCGCGGCGAGCCGGCGCAGTTCCCCGCGGGCGGCGGGGTCGAAGGCCTGGCGGACCGCGGCGGCCAGCCCGGGCGCGGAGACCCGGCCCAGCACGGTCACCCCGCAGGTCCCCAGGCTGGATTCCAGCCCGGTCAGCAGCCGGCCGAACTCGGCCGCCGCCTCCATCAGGTCGCGTGGCCGGTCCGGTGACAGCGCCGGATCGAAGGAGATCGACACGCGGGTTTCCACATCCGCCGCGGCGGCCGGGGAGACCGCGACGAGTTCGTCGACCAGGGCGCGGGCCAGCGGCGGGGCGGCCGGGTCCACCTGCTGGGCGAGTTGCTCCCGCAGCCGCGAGCCGGTCTCGGGGGCGGTGTCGACGGTGACCGCCACATGGCGCACCGCCGGGGTCAGGCCCAGCCCGGCCAGCCAGCCGCCCCAGTTCGCCACCCACCCCTCGCCGTCCTTCCCCGCCAGCCAGATCGAGGTGGCCGCGACCCGCAGGGTCGCGGTGAGCAGACCCGTTCGCCGGTCCCACACCAGCCCGAACTCGCCGCCCAGCCCGTCGGCGGCCGTGACCAGCCGCAGCGGCGCCAACACCCCCGGCAGGTCCCAGGCGTGGGGATGGTCCACCAGCACCCCGGCCCGCGAGCGGGTCCAGCCCTGCCCGGTCGCCCACCACCAGCGCCACCGCCGCAGGATCAGATGGGTGACGGGCACCCCGTCCCAGCGGGCAATCAGCAGCCCCGTGCCCACCAGCAGCGGCGGGCCCAGGACCAGCACGGCCGGCGGGGCAACGCTCAGCATCACCAGCAGCACCGCGATCGCCCCCAGGACGGCGGCGGTCTGACCCGTGCTCAACCCGAACAGGCCCAGCCCCCGTCTCGGCCGCCAGCCGCCGTAGGTCCGGGGCTCCTCCCCCGCCGCCGCCATCTACGCCCCCTTCCCGGGCGGCTGATCCGTGTCCGGCATCGTCTGCTCCCCGGCCTGGGTCAGCCCGTCGCGCGCGGCCCCCGCCGCCGCGGCCGCCGCACCCGCGGGCCCGGCGGCAGCCGCACCGGCGCCGCCGCCGGCGGCTCCTCCCGCGCCGCCGCCGCCCGCTCCCGGGGCGGGCGGGGCTGATCCCGGTCCGCCTCCCGTCGGGCCGCCGCCCGGATCGCCCCCGCCCGAATCGCCGGCGGGTAGTTGGGGCCGGCCGCCGCCGCCGAGCTGCGGGCGGGCGCCGCCGGTCAGTTGGGGTTGTCCCGCGCCGGTCGGCTCCGGGCGGCCGCCGCCCGCGCCGCCCGCCGGGCCACCGCCGTTCGGCTGGCCCGCCATGAAGTCGGCGTAGTCGGCCGCGTTGTCCCCGCCTCCGCCACCGCCGCCGCGAATGTTCATCGCGGCCTGGGCCGCGTAGCCGGCGCTCATCAGCAGCTGGCCGCCACCGCCCGCGGCGATCGCCCCCGTCGTCCAGGTGAACAGCCGCATCAGCACCGGCAGCGCGACGACGGAGAGGACCACCATCGCGAACCCGGCGAAAATCTCCTGGCCGGACTGGCCTTTGCCGGCCATGGCGAACGCGGTCGCGTAGACCAACGCGGCGGTCGGCTTGTAGAGGATGAGCGCGGCCATCCAGCCGCCCACCCGCGGCAACCATTCCCGGCCGATCTTCGTCGTGGTCTGACCGGCGGCGGCCAGCACGATCACCCCGGCCAGGATGATCACCGCCGCTTCCCGGAACATCATCAAGACCGCCTGGATCGCGGCGACCAGCAGACCGATGAGACCCAGGGTGATCACAAGGACGGGTAGGTTGTAGACCCCGTCCAGGGACAGCAGTTCCGTCAGCCGCCGGCCGAAATCCTTGGTCGGAGACTGGGCGAGGACCCAGGTCGAGAACTGATCGCCCGCGCGCATCATCATGGTTGGCAGCAGCACGCCGAGGGCCGCGACCACAGCGATCGTGATCAGCCCCCGGCCCAGGTCGATCAGGGGGTCGGCCCGGCGCAGCAGCGCCAGCCGGATGCCCTGCGCCATCACCCCGGCCACCGCGACCAGGAGCGTGAGCCACGCGACGTCCGCCCGGACGAAGGTGACCGTCGGGCTGGTCGTCAGATCCGGCGACGGCGCGCCGACCCACCAGGTGACCGAGCTGGTCACGACCCAGCCGACCGCCTTCGACACGCCGCTGGCCACGGCGTCCAGCACGCTCGAGGCCGCCTCCCCGGCGGCGTCGCCCGCCGCCCCGCCCACCGTGTTGCCCAGCGCCCGTTTGGCCAGACAGCTGACCTGGTACAGCGCGCAGTCCTGGCTGCTGAAGATCTGGCCCAGGTCGAGTGTCGGCGTGGGCAGCGGGGTTGGGGAGGCCATCGGCTACGACCCGAACAGCTGGAAGCCGGTCAGGCTGGTCAGCGCGGTGGCGGCGTTGGTCCACTGCCCGGCCGGCGGGGCGAGAAGCCGCCAGTCACTCCGCTCCCAGCGGACCTCCAGCCGCAGATCCACCAGGTTCACCCCTCCGGTGGAGGGGTCCTGCTGGGACTGGGCCAGGTGCAGCACCGCGTCGGTCGGGGTGTAGCCCTCCCAGCGCACCCCCCGCACCCGGGCGTCCGACCCGGCGATCGCGGTCCCGGCCGGCGGGAGCGTCGGCGACCCCAACGCCTGCGCGGACCCGCGCGTCGCCGCCAACAGCGCGGGCTGGTCCGGTCCCACCACCTGATGGACGATCGTCGGCTCGTAGATCGCGGAGCCCCACGGGGCGTTGGCCCGGTAGCCGATGTGGATCGCGGCCAGCACCGCCCCCAGCGGGGTGTCGGCGAACCCCGCAGCCTGCCCACCCGCCTGCCCCCGCGGCCCGGCCGTGGGCGAGACCGGCAGGCGGAAACCGTACAGATCGACGAAATGCACGTCGCTCAGGTCCAGGCGAGGCAGCGTCGCCGCCGGCGACGTGCTCGCCGGACCGCTCGCCGGCGGCGGGACGGGGGACCCCGCCGCCGGCGGCGGGGCATGGTGGCCGCCCCGGCCCAGGTTCAGCGCCACACCGACAACCAGCGCGACGGCGAGGACCACCAGTCCGGCGACAATCGCCCGCGGGGAACGCCACCAGCCGCTCATAGGCCGTAGACCGTCTCAACAATGAACACGGCCGTGCCCACGATCGCGAGCGCGCCGAACACGTACGGAATACCCATGATCGCGTCGAGGGCGAGCTGGTTTCTGTTCCGCCGCCCGATCGTCATCTGAAACGCGATCACGATCAGCCCCACGGCGCCGGCGAACAGCGCGCCCCACTTCATCCACGACAGGAACGTGTTGGCGAAGGTGTCCAGCCCTGGCGGGGCCTGCGGCGCCGGGTTCGGGAGCAGTCCGGGATCGCCCGGAGTCGGAGGCGCCATCAGTGGGCCTCCCCCGCCAACGCCCGCAGGAGGCTGACCGGACGGCGCAGCTCTCGCGGCAGCGCGGCCACCTCCCGCGGCAGCGGCGGCGCGGCCAGATACCGCCAGCGCCCCACGTAAGGCAGACGCACCACCTGCCCGACCCGGGCCGCGAGCAGGCGGAACAGCGCCCTCGCCGCCGGGGGCTCCGGCAGACCATCGCTCACTACCACCAGAGCCAGCGGCGGCACCATCGATCTCGCCATCGTCACCATCCGGCCGGCCGCGTCCGCGCCGGCCACCGTGCCTCGTGTCACCAGGACCACCCGCGCGCCGTAGCCGGCCAACGTCAGGCTCCACGACCGAGGAACGCCCTCATCCCGGCCCGGCGGATCCAGCAGACCCGCCACCGTCGTGGCACCCGCCCCGCCGTGGCAGCCCACCACCACCGGCCCCCCGGGCGGGTTGGTCGGTGGAACTTCCTCCTCCGCCAGCGGCGCGGCCGCCCACGCCGCCGCCCGCCGCTGTGTGAACAGCTCGTTGAGATCAGGGATCGCGTCCAGCGGACTCGTCACGCCCGACCCCCCGCCCATGCCGGTATCCCCCACCCTGCGCACATGCTCCGTATACGTACCAGCGTTCGGGACGGGACACTATCCGCTAAATTGGCCCCGTCAAGACAAGATCAACGAAAATAGGGCGTTTACCCTACAGACCCTCCGGTTGGCGGAATGGTCGGCTTATGCGGTGCGTCGCCGACCGCCCGCCAACACCCGTCGCCACACCCCATCCGAGGCCCCGATGAAAATCCCCGGCCTGACCTGCGCATTCACGTGCCGCTACAACCCGCGCACACACCTGACCAGACCCAGACAGACCCGCCCGGTGTCTCACCATGGACCACGCAGAGCGACCATCGAGCCCTGCCGACTCCCCTGGCCCAGAAGGGCTGTGAACACCCTCACAAACCCGGCTGCGCGACCCAAACTCAGACCCGCCAGCCCGGCCGCCCGGCCTCACGCCTCGGTACCCCCCTGCCCCGCGACCCGCCCGCGGCCCGGCGCCGCGCTGTGAAACGGCCCCTGCTCCTGATCGCCGCCGGCGCGTTCGCCGGACCGCTCGCACTACTCCTCATGATCGTGATCCTGGGCGGCAACCTCCCCACCACACCCACCCCGGCGCCCCCCGGAACCGGCATCCTCGGCGGCCCCCTCGCCGACACCGCCCCCGTCCCCGCGGCCTACCGACCTTTGATCACCCAGGCCGGCTCGCTCTGCCCCCTGATCACCCCGTCGCTCCTCGCCGCCCAACTCCACCAGGAATCGAACTTCAACCCGAACGCCCGCTCCCCCGCCGGCGCCCTCGGTATCGCCCAGTTCCTGCCCACCAGCTGGCCGTCCTGGGCCACCGACGTCGACGGCGGCGGCGCCGACCCCTTCGACCCCGCCGACGCGATCACCGCCCAAGGCCGGTTCATGTGCGCGCTCGCCGCGCACTTCGCCGCCGCGATCGCCATAGGCGCGGTGCGCGACACCACCGTCGACGCCGCCGCCCTGGCCGGCTACAACGCCGGCCAGGGCGCCGTCGACGCCGCCCACGGCATCCCCCCGTATCCCGAAACCGAGGATTACGTCGCCCGGATCACAGCCCTACTCCCCCGCTACACCGCGCCGAGCGCCATTCCCGCGCGCGGGGTGCCCGCCGCGCCGGCCGGTCCGTAGCGCGCTGAGGGTCTTTACCGCGGTAAAGACCCTCAGCCGGATCGCGTTTCTGCCGGGCGAGACGGCTTCTGGCTGCCATCATGGCCGATGTCCGAAGTACCGGCGGATCGCCGGGAAGCAGACGGAACAACGGAGTAGCGCATGACCTCAAGCGTGCTGGTCGTCTCGACCGACCCCCAGGGCTCCACTGTGTGGTGGGCCGACCGCGTCGGGGAAGGCCTCCCCTTCGACTACACCCAGGCCCACGACGACCCCCGGTCCCTCGCGACCCTGAGCACCCTCGACGCCCAAGTGCACGTGATCGCCAACCAGAAGGGCGGCGCCGGGAAGACCACCATCGTCATGAATCTCGCCGCGGTCGTGCAGGAAGCTCTCGGTGAGGCGCCCGCCTACAGGCACGTCTTCATCGACACGCCCGGCTCCCTCGAAGACGAGCGACTACTGGCCGCATCCCTCGAAGTCGCCCACGACGTCATCGTCCCGCTCCCACCGGAGCCGCTGGCGTTCGACCCGACCGCCCGCACGATCTCCCAAGTGATCAAACCCCGCGAACTGCCGTTCCGGGTCGTGGTCAACAACTGGGACCCGCGGGACGGCCGGGCCGATCTCGACGAGACCCTCGACTATATCGACGCCCAGGGCTGGCCACGAACGAAAAAGCCCGTCCGTCGATACAAACTCCACACACGGGCCAGCGCCGAGGGCCAGGTCGTCACGCAGTACCGCAAGAACCGTGTCTCCCTGGAGGCCCGCCTGGACTTCCTCGAGCTAGCACTGGAACTCGGCTACGGCGGCGGTGCGTGATGGCCGGCGGAAGACGCACCAGCCTCGCATCGCTCGCCACACAGCGAGTGGAGGATGTACCTGGCCGCGGCCAGCCGCTTCTCATACGGCCGCGCGTCGACCAGGTCGCGACCACCCCGGAGAACCCGCGGCAGGACTTCGGCGACGAAGCCGAACTACGCGAGCTTGGCGAAAGCCTGCGAACACGGCAACTCCAGCCCATCGTGGTCGTCGGCCGAGCGACCTACCTGCGGCTATTCCCGGACCATGCCCAGCATGTCGGGTCCGCGTCCTATGTCCTCGCCAGCGGGGAACGGCGACTACGCGCGGCCCAGCTTGTCGGCCTCGAGACCATCGAGGCCGTCGTCCGCGAGGACCTGGCGGACTCCCCCGCCGCCTTCCTCGACGCCGTCCTCAGTGAGAACCTCGACCGGAAGAACTTCGACCCCATCGAGGAAGCGCACGCCGTAGAGGCAATGGTGCGGGCCTGCGGTACCGCCGCAACCGCCGCCAAGCAGCTGCGCCGTACCGAGGGCTGGGTCTCCCAACGACGGGCACTGCTCCGGCTCACCGAGCAGATGCAGACCCTTGTCCGAGCCCGGGAGATGCCAGTACGGGTTGCTCGCTCCCTCGCCGCACTCCCCGCCGAGCAGCAGGCCGACGCCTGGCAGCGGGAGCAGGAGGTCTTTACCGCGGTAAAGGTGGCCCCTGAGCCGCGCGCGGGTGAGGCGGTCGGCGGGTCCGGGGAGGAGGCCTTTACCGCGGTAAAGGCCCCATCGCGGCGGGGGAGACGCACGCCACCAGGGGCAGGGCGCGGCTGGGAGTCGCCCGAAACGCTCGCCGACCTCGTACGGGAGCGTTTCACACCGGCTGCAATCGCCCGGCTGATCGAGCTGCTGTCCGCCGAGTAGCCGCCGGACCTCTTCGGAACGTCTGGTGGGGGAGTGGCCGGTAGCCGGCGCGGGACGGCCGCCGGCCACTCCCGGAGACATGCCTGAAGGTCAAAGAAGACCGCCGGTCGGCAACGACGGCACCTGCAGGGTGGCGGTACCCCGCGCACGACGTCAGGGCTCCGCTGGATAACCCGGCGGACTGGCGCCGGGGTTGCCCCGGGTGTAGTCGGTTCGGTCCTCGACGCACCGGAAGTCGGCCGCCGACAGTACATGGCAGGGGAGCGGAGCGGCGTCGCGCGGGTAGCGCAATCGGCTGCAGCCCGCCCACATCGCCGTCGCCACGACGAGGTCCTTGCTCAGGTCCCGGGCCACTTCCAGGGCCGGAACGAGGTCCGTGTCGCGGGAGACCACGACAGCGAGCTCATGGAGACCCTCGGCGGCGATCCGCACCAGATCCGCGCCAAGAAGAACATCGACGCCCTTCTCGGCGGCACTGAAACCATCGGCGGTAGGCAGATAGCGCAGCGGCCGTCTCCGCAGCACGACTCGCCGATCGCGGCTCCACACATCGCACTGGCGGCTGTTCGCGGCGGCCGCTACCGGCTGACGCCGAGGGTTCGGGGTGCCTCGATACACCCGGATCTCCGACAGGGCCCCGCCGCTTCGGGCGGCGATCATTTCCGAGAGTGCCACGATGTCAACATGCCCCCGGGTCGGCGGGTCGCGGAAGCGATCGCGCGCCGTACGCCGCACGTTCTCGTAGTCGATCAGCACCACCATGCGCGTCATGGAGGCATCGTGCCGAAATGAGAAGTCCCCGCCAGTCCCGGAGGAGGGCGGGGAGCAATGAGACAACGCTAGGCCACGGCCGTGCCAGGGTCAAGCCGTGACACCCGCCCGCCCACGCCCGGAGCACATCCACGCTCCCAGAGGACGATGCCTACCCGCTGGTGAAGCCGCCCTGGCCAGCGGGCACCCAACTCGGGAATGCAACAGTCGCCAGGTTCCACGCCTGTGAGCTGACCGCGGAACGCCGCTCCTCCGTGGAGAGCGCGGCGTGGATTCCAGCGATCGTGTGCGGGCGGGATAGCCTCCGACCGTCTCAGGCGGGCCTGAGAGGATCGCCGGATCCGGCCCGGGTCACATGACGGTGACGGTGGTGTCCTGCACGCAGAGGAAGCAGGTCAGCGTTTTCCCGTTCTTCAGCTCGGCTTCGCTGGCGGGCATGCTGATCTCCGAGCCGGGGCCGGACAAGCATGATGGCGTCGGACGCTGCAGAGGTCTGGTCCCGCAGATCTCTGCGTAGCAGCGGCCCAGTCTTCGTCGGATCGATACGGGTCGCCCCGCTCGCTGGCCACCGTGCGAGACGCCGTGGATCACCCCAGCAGGGCCGCCTTTGTCTCGATTACAGGGAGGTCCGCCACGGAAAGAGCCGGACCCTCGAACAGTGCGCCGCTGACCGTGCCCGGAACGGTCCGCAGGTAGGTGAATCCGAGGTGGCGGTAGTAGTCCTGGAGCCGCTCGTTTGTCGACCACACGTCCAGACGCACCAGGGCAACTCCCGCCTCGGCGGCTTTAGCGCGCGCCCATGCGATCAACACCGCGCCGATTCCGCGCCCCAGATGGTCCGGCCTCACGTTGGCTTTCGCCAGGTAGCGCGCGGGCACGGCGAGTTCGTCGGGTGTCCACAGGGCTGGGTCGCCATCGGGCGTGCTCGTGATTGTCGCGACCGGCGCCCCGTCTGGCGTTAGGGCCGCCATGATCGTCGCGCCGTCGGCGACCCAGGCTTCGATCCGCTCACGGGGGTAGGGCGTTGACCACTGGTCGGATCCGTACCGGGAGGCGAGCCACGCGGCTGTCTGGCGTCGCCAGAGGAAGATCGTATCCACGTCGTCTGGCGCGGCCGGTCTTAGGTAGAGGGTGGGCATCTGGGTCACGGGTGCCTCGTGTTTCCGCTGCCGGCGACGTCGTAGACGACTTCGTGCATGTCGCTGCGGTACACGGTCTCCATCACGCGAAGTACCCGGCCGCCGGGTTGGTCGAAGCTGATCCGGAGGCGTACCAGCGCCATGACGCCGGCGGGTGCCTCGAAGAAGTGCGCTTCGTCCCTGGTCAGCGGTCTGGCTGAGACGTGGTCGCGGTGGAAGGTCATTGGGTGGCCCTGGTCCGCGACGTACGACGTCGTGCCCTGGGCGATGTCGTGGGGGGAGGCGAGTTGCGGAATCGCCTCGACCAGCCAGAGCGGGAACTGGCTCGCCTCGATCGAGGCTGGCACGCCGTCGACGGTGCGCCAGCAGCGGCGCATGATCACCGTCGAGTCGGGCTCGACGTTGAGGATCTCCGCGATGAGCGGGCTGGCCGGGACATTCAGGCACTCGAACCGCTGAGCGGGTACCCGTCCGGCGTCAAGTATGTCGGTGCTCCACGAGTCCTGCGCCGTGATGCCGTGCCGGCGGTTGAGATCCTCGGTGTGGGTCGCGTTGATGGACAGTAGCCGTCGCTCGATCACGTAGGTACCCGACCCGTGCCGGGTTTCGACGATCCCGGCTGTGGCCAGCTCGCGCACGGCCGAGCGGACCGTGGTGGACGACACGCCGTACTCCTTCATGAGCTTGGGCTCTGTGGGAAGCCGGCTGCCTGGGGGGAACTCACCCTTATCGATTCGGGCCAGAAGTTTGTCCGCCACGGCCCGGTAGGCCGCGCCTTGCTGTCGAGGGGTGGTCATGAGCCTGGCCCGGAAGTCATGGCAATGACTGTACAGAAGGGTCCTGGCCTGCGTCTGCCTTGGCATACGAACTTGGATCCCCTCCCGATCAGACCGGCCAGGTGCGGAGCCCCTGGCATGGTTGCGAGGCGCGGAACCGGACGGGCGGGGGAGCGGAGGACCCCAGCGAAGACATGTCCCGTTGCTGACCGCGTTTGCGGACCAACATGTTGCGGGAGTCGCCGAAGCCGGGCCTGTTGCGGAGCTGGCTCCGGTGTTGAGCGGCGCTGAGCAGCGGCCGCCCCCGCCCAGTTGCGGAGGCGCGGAGCCGGCCGCCGAGCAGGCCGGTGCTCAAAGCCTCATCGCGGAGGTGCGGCGCCTCGGACGCGCTGCCTGGCGACGCGACTCAGTTCGCGTTGACGACCAGAGTGTGATCCGCGTCCCCGCAGTTGTCGACGAGCATGCCTCCAGCGGCGTCCACGACCTGCGGATCGAGTCCAAGGCCGCGCCCGTTGCGGACCGCCGCCACCACGGCGTCGATCAGTACGGCGATGAGCCGCGGTTCCTCGGTGTGCACGCAGTGTCCGGCCGTGTGAGCAACAACGTGCACCGCTCCGGTCCGAGCAGCCCAGTCGCGTTGGAAATCCTGCCAGAGCTCGTCCGCTTCGGCCGGAGTCAGGCCCGCCAGGTGTTCTGGTTCGGTGACATTCAGCCAACGGCCGACGGCGCTGGAAGCGACGACCGTCGGCATCGCTCGTGGCGTTGGGAAGCTCTTTCGCTCGCGCTCGGACGCCGCCATCGAGAACCGGATTCCGCCAGGCTCGTGGTCGGCGCAGACGCGCTCGGGGTCGTGACCAAAGCTGGGGTGCGCGGGATCTACGAACACCAGCGCGGCGGTCTCAGCGGGCCAGCGCGCTGCGTAGGCTTCGGCGATAAGGCCGCCGATGGAGTGGCTTGCCAGAACATACGGTGCTGGCGCCTCCAACCGGGCAAGCAACGTCCGGAGCTGCGCCGCCACCCAGCTCGCGGGGTGCTCGTGTTCCGCGAGATCCGGGGGCAGCGGATCGCTGCCCGCCAGGGCCGGGCGGGCATAGGCGATTTGGGTGACCGGAGAGACCATTGCGGCTCGGACATCGGCCCACTCGCTTGTGTCACCGGTCAGCCCCGACAGGAAAACCACTGGCGGTGACGACGAACCGCTGACCGACACAGCTAACCGGCAGCCATCAACATCAACGCTCTCCGTCATTCGGCTCTCCCGTCGCGTCTGGCTCGACGACAGAGGGGAGCCGTCGGCGTCATGGCTTGCATGGTCACACAGCAGGGATCGTAACCATCCCAGTGTGATCCGTAGGCGGCCGAGTCGAGGCCCAGTCCCAGCGACCCGCCGTTGGGCGATCGCGGCCGGCAAGCAGCCGGTGGCCGCCTCGGCATCGGTCGGCGTCGCCGATACCCCGCCCGGAGAGCGCGGAGGAGCCGCCACGCACTGGCTCGCCACAGGGCCACCGCCGCAGAGGTTCGCGGTTCAGTCGACCCCGGCCAGGCTTCGGAGCAGCTGTTGAGCATCGCCGCCGTAGAGCGCGGAGGGCTCGAGCCGGCGAATGATGTCGCGGTAGATCTCGACGTCGTCGGGATTGTTGACCTTGATTTGGGCGTGGGGGAGTTCGGCGACGACGTAGGCGGGTTCGTCGTCGGTGAGGTCGTCGTAGAGGGTGAAGCCATCGGGCGGGATCGCGCCGGGCTCGTGCCGGGTAGGGATGAGACCGACCCGGACGTTCGTGAGGGTGGCGACGGTGGCGATGCGGTCGTACACCGCGGCCATGACGACGCTGGGGCCAGCGGGCCAGCGCAGGGCCGCTTCGGTGATAAGGAAGTCGAACCGCTTGGTCCGATCGTAGAGCGCCTCCTGGCGTCGCATCCTGCCGGCGACGGCGGCGGGGATATCGATACTGCCGTCGGTGTCCACGAGCTCGAAGACGCGGCGGGCGTACTCGGCGGTCTGGAGCAGACCGGGCACGATCGAGGCCTGTAGGACGGTGATGTGGCCAGCCTCGGCTTGGCGGGACTGAACGACCTCCTGAAGGTGGCGTTCCGGGGGAGTGTTGCTGAAGGGCTCGACGGTGGTGTGGGCGGATCTCGCGAGATCGTGCAGGCGGGACCGGGCCGCGTCGTCGGCGTTGACGGCGGCGGCCCAGGCGTCGATCTCGGGCAGGGAGAGCAGGGATTCGGCGCGTTCGGCGCGGGAGACGCGGGCCTTGCTCAGACCTGTGTGTTCGGCGACGGCACGGGTGGACAGCCCGGACAGGGAGCGCAACCGCGCGAGCTCGTCGGCGAGGGGGCGCCATTGCGGTGTGGGCGGTCGGACCATCGTCGTCTCTCTGGGGTGGGGGTTAGGCGGTCAGGGCGAGCGGGTCGTAGGAGGCGAGGAACTCGTTGAGCGGGACTGCGGTCTTCCAGGCCGCGTCTCGGGTGCGCTGGTAGGCGGTGAGGCGCTCGACATCGGTGACGAGCTGGTGCTCGCCAGGTCGGCCGTCTTCGTCGTAGGCCATCGCGATCGCGAACGGCTGTGCCTTGTCTGCGTCGAAGAGCCAGAAGTCCTCGTCGGCGGCGAGCACTGGGCAGCTGGCCCGGTCGATGATCCGGATTTCCTCGCCGGTCGCGGCGGCCTCGATGTAGTTCAGGAGTTGCCAGCGGAGGTACTCGCCCAGAGGCAGGTCCACGATCCGGAGACGTTGCCAGTGCTTGCCCGCGAGCGTGTCAGTGGCGATTCGCGCGAGCCAGGGCGAAGTCCGGATCGAGTACTCGGGGCGGGGGCGGTGCGCCCGCCAGTCGTCGATCTCCTCGCGCTCGTCCTCGACGACGTAGGTCGGTAGGCGTTCCAGGCGGAACGCGCTGGAGCGGAACCGGTCGAAGCAGGCGAGGGCCTCGGCGGTCATCATCAGCAGGCCGCCTCTCGGGCGAGGCGCGCGGCCGCTTCGAGGATCAGCGCGCGGGGGACGCGGATGACCGCCTCACCGGCCGGGACAACAGTCCCCCCGTCGGTATCGCTGACGTAGCCCTGGATCACCAAATCGGCACCGTCCTCCCATACGGTCGGGCACTCGCCCCGCTTGCACTGCTCCGCCACAACTCGCATTGGTTCGCTCCTTCAACCTGGGATTGCCTCACCTCGCATGGTCGGAGTCTCACCACGGCCCGTCAACGATTATCGTCGTTGACGACTGCCCCATTATGCCTCACCATGGCTCGTACGCGACCGTCGGGGAGGTTGTGATGAGGCGGAGGTGAGAGGGGCCGGTGCTCGGAGCACGACTCCCCTCGCCCCCGACCACGAGGGAGAGAGCGCGATGACCATGGTGGAGCGGCGTATCTCGCGGCAACGCCCGACCCCGAGGCCGATGGCTGGGCGCCGGGTCACCGATTTCTGGGCGAGCCCTACCGATGGTCATTGCAATGACTGCACAGAAAATCCTTGACCTATGCCCATGCGAGGTGGACCATGCGTTGGGAGCAGTCATTGCAATGACTGCATCGTCTCCGGAGGTGGCGATCATGCTCGCCCGAGTCGCGAGCATCGCCATCCACGACCGAGGAGGGGCCTATGAGCATCCGCTGATCGCGCCTCGTCGCCTTCCGCGACGGGCCTTCCCGGCGCGGCGTCTTCCGCCAAGTCGCCGCCGCGCCGGGGCCACTCCCTGCCTCCGTGATGGAGAGGAGCTGTCCTCATCATGCCCGTTTCCAGCGCGTCCTGTTCCGGACCCGCTTCATCAACCCCTGGGGGTGGCGCGGACTCCGGGCCGGCGATCGCCCTGTCCCCAAGCGGTGAGCCACGTCCGGCACGCGGCGGCGGGGAGGGCGACTCGCCGCTGCGCGGCTGCTGTCCGCTGTGCTGGCGGCTCTGGCCCTGCGGGTGCGCCGTCGGCGCGAGCAACCAGCTCGTCATTCCAACATTCCCCGAAGGGTGGATGACCGCGTGAACCTGACCCGCAGTGGCGAGCGTGACGCCCCGCATGAGGGGTGCGAGCCGCCGCGGCTGGTGGTCCAGGCGCGGCTCGGCGTCGGCGCCCCCGTAGGCGTCAGTGACGAGTCGGGCCCGCTGGGTCGGCTTCTTCGCGTGGCGTCCGGGACAGGCAGGCCGATCATGATAGCGGGGCCCGTAAGCGGGGAGGCGGGGCTGGCGGGTCGGGACCGCCGGCCTTGGGGCGCGGTCGTCGAGGCAGGTGAGGTGACGGTCGCGGGCTGCCTGTCGCGGGCCCGTCCGCCTGTCCCGTCCGGTTGGGCGGTGCCGTCAGCGCAGGTCACGGTCTGCGCCGAGTGCGGATCGGTCCTGATCGACGGTGTCGGCCACGACGAACTGTGCTCCCGCACCGGTGATCTGGCATGGCCGCCTCCATCCGTGTTCGCCTTTGGCGACCAGCGCGAGGAGGTGGGGCGTACTGAGCTGGCCGTCCGGCGGGTCCGCCCCACCCCGCGCCTGGAAAACGAGACCTTCTCAGCTGTCCGCCACTCCGCGGCCGTAACCCGCACCCCCGGACACCGCCCGCCGCCGAGAAGGGGGGACAACGAGACCATCCGCTGATCGGGCCCCGTCGCCTGTCGCGACGGGCCTTCCCGGCGCGGCGTCTTCCGCCAAGTCGCCGCCGCGCCGGGGCCACTCCCTGCCTCCGTGATGGAGAGGAGCTGTTCTCATCATGCCCGTTTCCAGCACGCCCTGTTCCGAGCGTGCCCTTTCCGATGACGGTGTCGCCGTCATCGTCGAGTCTTCTTCGGACGCTGACATCCCGGCGGGTCTGATGCGCTGCCCCCGGTGCTTCCAGCCGGATGTGGCCCCGCACGAGCGGCACATGCCGCTGCGGCTGGTGGTCCAGGAGCGGGTCGCCCCGCACGTGTGGGTGCCGATCGCCCTGGTGGTCCGGCTGTTCGCGGTGCCGGCGGAGCCGATGCCGCGATGGACCCTGGCCTCGGGTGATCCGGACATCGCCGCCGGCGAGGTCCTGGACCGGTACCGCGTGAACCTGGACCCGGACGCGCCGGTGAGCGTGGCCGGCCGGGCGCTGCGGGTGCTGGTGCTGCCGCCGGACCCGGTCGACGGGGACGACGTCGAGGCGGCGCTGGCGGTGGCTGGTGGCGCCGTGGCGCTGGAGGACCAGCGGATCGAGCGCCGGCTGCCGGATCTGGCCGAGCACGGCGACCGGCTGTCGGTCCCGGTCCGTCTCGCGGTGGAGATCCGCGTCGACGATGACGGGTGGCGCCGGGTCGCCTCGCGCCGGGGCTACCTGCCCCAGCCGTGGTACGACGACGAGCCGTCCGAACTGTGGGAGACGGCCGCCGTCCAGCTGGCGGGGGAGGGTGGCCGGGTTCTCGGGCCGATGGTCCGGGTGCTGGCGTTGCCGGACAGCCTTCTCGGTGGCGGCGGTCCCGCGGAGGCGCTGCGGGTCTTCGGCGGCGTCACGCCGACGCCGGACGTGTGTGTCCGGCTGTCGGATCAGGTCGGAGCCCCGGTCCTCGGGAGCTCCGGTTCGGCCGAACCGCGGCTGTTGAGGGCGGACGGCGGGATGCCGGTCGCGCTGGTCGCCGGCCGGGACTGGCTGGCGCCGGCCACCGACGCCGTGGCCGGCCAGCTCGCGCTGACCTGGGCCGCCGGGATCATGCGCCCGGGCCGGGCCCGTCGCTTGGTCTATGGGGCGGGCGCGGGGACGGCGCTCGGGTTCGCCGCGGCCGGGCTGACCATGCCGTGGGGGATGAAAGCGCTCGGGCTGCTCGTCTGCGCCGTGGGGCAGCTGCTGCTCCTCGGCGGGGCGTACCGCCACCACGTTCACGCGGTTGACGCGGCGGCGATCCGCCAGCTGGGCGGCGGCGCCCGGGCCCGGGCGCCGCTGGCCGCCGCGTTGGCGGTCCGGCCCGTCCGGCGCGGAGCGCTGACCGGCTGGGCGGCTCCGTCCCGCACGGCCCGGATCCGCCGGATCTACCGGGGCGTCCGGTGAACGCCCAGGTGCCGACCCCCCGGCCGGTCGTAGAGGAGGACGGTGGGCACTGGCTGCCGATCGTCCAGGTCGGCGGCGCGGTGCTGGCCCTGGAGGGCGGCTACTCATCCCCGGAGTCAGCCACGACGGCCGGTCAGGCCATCGAGGCGTTCTACGGGCCGTCCGCCCGGCTGTTGATGGTGGCCGAGTGCATACCCGAGGTTGCCGGCGAGGTTCTCGCTGACTTCTACGCCCGGGGCGGGGTGGCCTGAATGGACTGGCGTCACCGTGCCCTGTGCCGGGATGAGGATCCCGAGCTGTTTTTCCCGATCGGTACGACCGGCCCGGCGGAACGGCAGGTCGAGGAGGCGAAGGCCGTGTGCCGCCGCTGCGCGGTCACCTCCGATTGCCTGTCGTGGGCGTTGGTTATGCGGATCTTCGGCCGGATACTGCCTTCTGACCTGGTCTTTTGCGTCCTGGACATGTCCACAACGCTGGCCCCGGCCGGCTCTGTCGGGGGTGTGTCCTGATCGCGCCGGCCGGCGCCGCGCTCCGCTGGTCAGGTGGGCAGCGCCCGGATGGCGTTGACGATGAACTCGCGGGCTTGTTCGCCGCTGACCGCCTCGTCCCAGAGACGATCCATCGCCTTGCAGTAGGTGTCGGCGTCGGGGCCGGTGTGGAAGGTCTCGCCGAGGAAGGTCTCGACGATGACGAGGTCGTCGTAGACCTGGAAGGCGTTCTGCGGCGTGGTCGCCAGTTCGCGGCCCATAGGGATGATCCCGAAGCGGATGTTAGGGGCACCGATGACGGTCTGAAGACGGTCGAGCTGGCCGCGCATGACGTCGGCGGGGCCGAGCATCCAGCGCAGGACCGGCTCGGCGAGCAGGAACTCCCACTGCTTGGCCTGGTCGTAGAGCAGCTGCTGGCGCTGCAGGCGGGTCGCGACGGCGGCGTCGACGTCGTCGACGGCCAGGTCGTGCAGGACCACCATCTCAGCGAACACCCGGCGGGCGTAGCCGGCGGTCTGGAGCATGCCGGGGATCCAGGCGGTCTCGAAGTACCGGATCCGCGCGGCGGCGCTGATGATCTCGTTGTAGCTGCGCTGGACCTGCTCCTGGCCTTGGCGCATGCGGTCCCGGAAGGTGGCGCGCAGGCCGAGGCCTTCGTCGAGCAGTTCGAGCAGCGCGGTGGTCGTCTCGTCGTCCGCGCCGCAGGTCTGGGCCCAGGCTTCGATGTCGGCGCGGGCTGGCGTCTGCTGGCCGTGCTCGATGCGGGAGACCTTGGAGGCCTGCCAGCCGGTGCTGTCGGCCAGGGCTTTGCCGGTCAGGCCGGCCTGGGCGCGCAGGTCGCGCAGCCTGCCGGCGAGGCCGCCCGGGCGGCTGAGCCATTCGTTCATCGGGTTCACGGGGGTGCGTTCCTCGCGTTAGGCGGCGGCGCTCCGAGTGGGGCTCGGCGCGCTGTGGTGGACGGCCAGGTCCCGCCACGCGCATGCCCGCACCACGATCGCGGGGTCGGTCTCGAGTTCGTCGTGGACGCGGTTTCCGGCCGCGTCGAAGGTCATGAGGATCAGCCGGCTGGAGTCGAGGAGCCACCAGTCGGTCGTGCCGGCCGCGGGGAGCAGCCCGATCTCGTGCGCCCGGCGGCGGGTGAGGTAGCGGATGGTCTCGCCGGCGTCGGTGTTCCAGCGGCCGATCCAGCGCTCCCAGCGCTGGTAGTCGGTGGGCGGGTCCTCGTGGACCCGGACCCGCTCGATCCGTTTGCCCTCGCGGGCTTGGGCGGCGATCTGGTCGAACCACTCCCGCAGGCCGGCGACGGCGGTCGGCGGCTCCGGTGTTCCGGCGAGGAACTTCGCCACCGTCTCGGCCTCGCTCGGCTCCCGGTAGGCCGGCTGGAGCTCCAGCCGGAACGCGGTGTGCCGGAACGTGGCGAGCTCGGCGGCGAAGGCCTCGGCGGTGAGTGCTGTGCCCAACGGTCAGTCCCGCTCGGCGAGTCGGTCCAGGACGTTGGCCGGCACGAACACCGCGTCCTCGCCCTCGGCGAGCTGGCGCAGCAGCGCGCGGGTCTCGTCGTCGAGCTTCACGCCCTGCACCACGTAGCCGCCTTCGGTCTTGTAGAGGGCCGGGCAGCCACCGCCGCCCGACTTGATGTCCTTCCAAAGGAACTTGAGGTCTCGCACCAGGTCTCCTTCCACCGGACCGCGTCCGTCCCTCCGAGGATCGCAGCGCCGAGCACGGCGACGCAATGGCGCCGGCCGGCGCGCACGTCGGCCGGCGCCACCCGCGTAGCGGGGACCTGGCCCACCAAGATTACAACATTGCGAGCAACGATCCTTGACATTGCGTGCAATCGCGCGCAATGTTGCGCTCAGCAACGTCACGACAAGCGCAACGGATCATCTTCTGGCCGGGTTCGCCCGGCCGCGAACGCAAGCGACCCCCGTGCCTGGACTCGACCTCCTGGCACGGGGGTCTCGGCCCGACCTGATTGGGAGGTCACGCCGTCCATGAAGCATGCCCTGAGTTCCCCCACCACCCTTCCCGCCCCCCGCGGCGATTCCGCGGGAATCGCTCCCGTCATTGCCGCGACGCCGGCCGCGCTCGACCAGCCGTCCATCGAAGCGGCCGCCGCCGGCCTCCCGCTGCACGTGCGGCGGGACTGGCGGCACCGTGCCTCCTGCCGATCCGGCTCCGGTGTCGATCCGGAGCTGTTCTACCCGGTCGGCACCACCGGGCCCGACGTCGAGCGCCAGGTCAACGAGGCCAAGGAGATCTGCCGGATCTGCCCGGTGGCAACCGCCTGCCTGGTCGACGCGCTGATCAGCGAGGACTACCACGGGATCCGCGCCGGCCTCACCGGAGACGAGCGCGAGGCGATCAGCCGGCAGCGGCAACGCGTGGCCCGGGAGCTGCGGGTTGCTCGGAACGAGGGCCGCTGACGTGCATCGTCCGGATCGACCGACGCCCGGGAGCGTTCAGCGGCTCAGCCGCCGGATCTCCCCGTGCGCGACCTCGAGGCGGCGGGTGAGCTCGGCGTTGGCCGCGCGCAACCGCGCGTTCTTCGCCAGCGCGGCCTCCAGCCGCTGCCGCAGCGACTCCTCCGACGCGCCCCGGCCGGCCGGCTTCGCCGGCGCGGGGGCCTGCTCCTGGAGTTGGCGCAGCGCGGCGATGAGGTCGGCCTGCGTATACAGCCAGGAGCGCGACACCTTGGCCGCTCGGGCGACCTCGGCGACGGACGGGCGGGTCTTGGCTCGTTCGGCGGCGGACACCGCGAGCTCGGCGCGTCGCCGGGCCGCCTGGGCGCGGTCGCGGGCGGCCTCGACGAGGAAGCGGGTGTTGTCAGCCGGCGGCATCGAGGTCCTCGGCCCGGCCGCCGACCACGACCTGCTCGTCCGAGGCCTGGTCGAGAACGGCGATGAGCCGGTCGAGCTTGGCGGCGGTGCGCTGGTTCCTCTCGACGAGACGAGCCAGCCCCGCGCGTTCGGCGTCGGCGGCCATGCGTTGGGTCTCCTCTCGCTGGCGCCGGTGCTGGCCGAGGAAGTCCCGGGTCGTGACGAAGAAGCGGCAGTCCAGGCACGGATTGGTGTGCTCGCACTCGGTCTGGACCGGGGCGCCGCAGTAGCCGTTGGGCAGACTGACCTTGGCCCGGACCATGCTGATCCGCATCCACTGGGCATCGGCCAGGGGATGCCCCGGCGCGATCGTCGCCGGATCACCGTCGGCGTTGACCTTGAGGGTGCTCACCCACTGGCGGCGCAGCGTCGCCTGATGCAGCCGGGCGTACCGGCTGGTCATCTCCGGCGACATGTGGTCGAGCAGTTCCTGGACGACGTGCTGGGGCACGTCGGCGTTGATGAGCCTGGTCGCCAGGGTGTGGCGGAACTGGTGCGGCGTGACCCGCACTGGAGCCCCCGCCTCGTCGACGAGCGAGATGTCGACCAGCCACTGCTTGAGCTGGGCGCGCATGGTGTGGCCGTCCATCGGCTTGCCGCCGTCGAGGTTGGCCTGGTGGGCGGTGAACAGCCACCGGCCCGCGGGGAAGCGCTCCCGGACCTGTCGTTGCTGTTCGGCGATCTCGCCGGCGAGTTCCTCGCTGACGGGGAAGAACGCGCCCCGCTCCTGGATCTTGTAGTTGATCCAGGCCAGGTAAGGGGAGTTCTGGTCGTCCCGGACCAGGCAGTCCAGGGGAAGCCGGCGCGCGTCACCGAGCCGCAACCCGCAGCTGATGAGGATCTTCACCAGCAGGCGGCCCTGCTCGGTCGGGAACCGCGCGAGGCTGTCTGGCGCCTCGATCTGCCGCATCACGTACTCGGGAATCCACCGGGGCTTGCTCGGGCCGCTGCGCGGCGTGTCGTCGTCGAAGACGAAGGCACCGCGCGGCAGCGCCGGCTCCCAGCCGTGGTTGTGCGCGTCGCGCAGGAGTCCCGCGACCGAGTGGATCCGGTGGCGGCGGGTGGTGGGGTCGGCGTAGGTGGTGCGCAGCGCCGCGAACCACGACTCCAGCACCTCCCGGGTCAGCGCGGCCGGGTCGCCGTTGTCCGGGCTGACCCGCGCGAAGTGCTCGGCGAGCTGACGGCAGGCCAAGGCGTCGTGGTTGACCGTCGAGGGCGCCAGGCCTCGGGAGAGCCGCCAGCGGCACCAACGCTTGACCAGCTCCCGCAGCCAGCGCTGGGGGATCCGGTCGAAGCGCAGGTAGCGGACCTCCCGGTTCAGGCCGAGCACCTTCAGGTCCCAGACGTCGCGGGGGTACTGGTCGGCCCACGGGTCGGTGATGAGCAGGCCGCGCAGGTTGAAGCAGGTGTCGAGGATGAACGACCGCTCGGCCTGCCCGCCGGGCCGATCCCTGCCGGTGAAGGCGCGCCACTGCTCGTCGTCCCAGTTCAGCAGGCTGGCGACCCCGGCCGCGCGGATGTGGTGCACCGCCTTGGTCAACGTCGCCGCGTTGGTGATTTTGGCCCGCTCGTCGGAGCGGCACTGCAAACCGAACTGGACCTCCAGGCGAACTGCGCGGTCCAGCCCGCGCAGGTCGACGGTCGGGTTGTAACGCTGGGCCAGGCCGGCGAGCCAGTCCTCCAGCTCCGGCCTGCCGGCCCAGCACCAGCGGCGCCAGTGCAGGCCGCAGAAGGGGTTGTTCGGCCCGTCGGACCAGCGCGGGCAGTGCGGGTAGCGGCAGTCGCGTTCCCCGGCCGCCAGCGGGATGTAGGCGGCGCTGGCCGCCCACTGGTCCCGGGGCGGCTTGCCGGCCCGCTCCCACTGGCCTTCGTGACGGACGCACAGCCGCCAGCGGCGCGGGGACCGGTTGCAGCCGGCCACCGAGCAGCGGGCAACGTCGCGGCGACGGTCCCAGACGCGCTCTTCCGCGCCGGCGACCCAGCCGGCCAGCGGCGGGCGGGCGTCCACCAGCCACCACTGATGGTGGGACTCACACAAACCGGTGCGCGGTCGGCTGATCGCCGTCGTGCACGGCGGCAGGCGGCACTCCCCGTAGAAGAACACCGGGTTGCCCCGCGGCGGGACGAAGACGTCGCCCCGGAACTCCGGCCGCACCTCACGCATCAGCCGCTCCAGCAGAGCGGCGCCCCCTCCATCCCGGTCGCCGGCGGCCCCGCCCGCCCTCACCGGCCGGGCCCCTCTTCCAGCACTCCCACTCTGACCAGGGAACGCCGATGATCCTCCAGGCGAAGATGGCCGTAGGTCCCGGTGGTGGTCTGGCTGCTGGCGTGTCCAAGCAGTTCAGCGACCACCGCCGGGTCCAGCCCGGCCCGCAGAAGCCGCGTCGCGTAGGTGTGGCGCAAGGTGTGCGGGGTGAAATGCTCCACCCCGCTCCGCTCCCGCAGCCGCGCGCAGAGCTTGTGGACGTTCGTGGCTGTGACGGGCGCCCCCCGCGGCACGGCGAACAGGTTCACGAACACGTAGTCGCTGTCCAGCGTCCCGTACTCCAGCTCCATGTAGTCGGCGTAGGCGTCCAGGACCCGGCCGTCGACCGGGACGGTGCGGGCCTTGAGGCCCTTCACCCGGGCGCCGTTGGCGTTGTCCAGGCGCGGGACAACGCGCACCTCGCCGGCGCGCAGACGCAGGTCGCTGTGCCGCAGGCCCAGCGATTCGCCCAGCCTCAGCCCGGTCTGCTCCAGCAGGACCAGCAGGAAGCGGTCACGCCGACGGGTGCACGCCTCGAGCAGCCGCGCGACGTCCGCGGCCGCCAGGTCCCGCGGGAGCCGGCCGGCCGAGTCCGGGATGCGCAGCGGGCTGACTTCGACCTCGCGGCCGCGCCGGCGGCGCTCGCGGGTGTGCGCCAGCATCGGGACGAACGGGCCGGTGCCCACCGGGACCTCACCCAACAGGGGATCGACCCGGCCGTCCCGGCGGGCGTGGAAGCGGTAGAACCCCGCCAGCGCGGCCCGCTTGCGCCGCAGGGTCCGGCCCGTCAGCGCCGGACGGGCCGAGGGCAGCACGTACACGTCCGGCTGGCGGGCGGCCTTCGGCCGGCGCAGCCAGTCGAAGAACGCGGCGAGCTGCTCCAGGCTGACGGCCCGGAACTCCAGCCCACACTGGTCGAGCCACTCGACGAAGTCCCGCAGGTCGTGGGCATAGCCCGCGACGGTGTGCGGGGACCGTCCCACCGCGCTCAGGTGCGCCAGGTACGCCTCGACCGGGGCCACGGGCAGCCCGGCCGGCCCGAGCACGGTGTAGGAGACTTCGCCGCTCTCTGGCGATCTCACCCGCTGTACCACAGCCGTCACGAACCGTCCTCCCTCGTCGAGGACGCGACGGTATCGAACGTCTCCGACGCAGCTCAGACGGCCCCCGCCGACTCGTCACGGACGTCAAAGACGGTCTCTGGCGGGTTCCACACAACGTTGGAGACCGGTCAGGACGCCGGTGTCTGGGGCGGTCTGAGCGAGGACGAACGCCGCGAGGCGAAGCGTCGGCTGGTCCGGCCCCGGGTGAGAACGTGATGACCGGCCCGGGCCGCGATGCCCTGACGGGTCACATGGCCCAGGTCATGGAGGCCTCGGCGAACGTTCGTGTGGCGCTGCGCGCTCTGGACGCTGCTGTGGAGGCCGAGACGGCCGCGCTGCTCGCCCTCGTCCACAGCACGACTAAGGCCGAACAGGACGCTGCCCGGGACGCGGTCTGCGCCGCCGTGGACGCCCGGGCCGCCGCCCTGGCTTCCCTGGGCGGATGGTCTCCGCCCGCCTTCGTGGGCGCGGCCGGTGCGCTGCTGGCCGCGCTGCCTCACCCCGCTACCCGTGCCCGCGCGGCCACTGACGAACAGCCCATCCGTTAGCCGCTCTTTCCCTGGCTTTTCCGACGAAAGGAGCCCCGGCATGCCCCGGGCTGACATTCCCTACGCCGACACCACGACCGGCGTCGGCGACCTGACCGAGGCGCTGACACGCGGCCCGGACCCGCACGCGGAGGTGGCACGGCCGGCCGGCCCTACCAGCAGGCGGCCCTCGGCCGGCGGCGGACCGATGGCTGGGGCCGTCGAAACCCTCAAGATGCGGGCGGCCCGGAACGCCCTACCGCCCTCCTTCGGAACCCCGTTCGAGGCACCGGGGGTGCCGTGGCGGGGCCAGGACTCCGTCGGTTCCTGGCTGCTGGGCGCGGGCCTGTACTCGATCGGTTGGCTGGCCTCGGTCGGCTACTTCACCGCCGTGTGGACGTTGTGGGCGGTCCTGCACATGTTCATGTGGCTGGTGGGCCACCCGCTGCGTTTCTTTCCCACCGTGGCCGCCGGCGCCGGCGCCGCCTACTTCCTTCTCCTTCACTAGTTCAGGGCCGCGCACATGAGCCGTCTAAATCTCCTCTACCTGCTGATCCTCGCCGGTTTCGTGCTGCCGAGCGCGGCTGTCCACAAAGGCAGGCTCAAGATCCGGTACGGCCTCGCGTTCGCCATCGCCGTCGCGATCCTGGCGGGGCTGGTCCTCTACGGGCCGTCCGGGCTGGCGACCTTTTACCACCAACAGCTCGTGGGCGCCCACCCCACAGCGCCGCCGCCCTCCAACCTGCCCACGGTCCGTCCCACCCATCGGGCGGCCCGGTGATGCTTTCCCACCTTCTTCTCCCGCCTTGGCCCGCCGCCGGCGTGGGCCCGCCCATGCATCGAGATGGCGGTTCAACCCGACATCGGACGGTGGCCTCATGACGATCACTGACTCTCGGTCGAGCTCCCCCAGCGGTGGCGCGGAGCTCGTCCTGGCCGCTGGGAACGACCCGGTTCAGGCCGCCCGCATCCGCGGCGAGGTAGCCCTGGTCGAGGCCGAGAACGCGCACCGGCTGGAGCTGGCCAACCGCCAGCACCAGGGAAAACTGGACGCCGGCAAGTCCGAGACGTGGGGCCGGCGGCGGGCGCGCCTTCGTGCCGGTGCGCATACGGCACTGGAGTGGGCGCGGGAACGCTCGGCCGCGCTGTTCGCGATGGTCGTCTACGGAGCGGCGGTCCTGGCGGCGCTGCGCGGTCAGATCACCGGCGCGGTCAACCGGCTGGGCTGGGCGTTGAGCGAGGCGCTGACCAGCGCAATTTTCCTCGAAGGATTCGCCCTGGCCGCCGCGCTGACGGCACACCGGCTGCGCGCCCGGGGCGAACGGGCCCTGGCGGCGCGGATCCTGACGTGGATCGCCGCGCTCATCGCCGCCGCTATCAACCTGGTCGTGCACTGGCCGCACGAGGTGCAGATCTACGACCAGGCCGGTCGGCTCATCGCCCTCCACACCGAGGGAAGCAAGATCACCGCTGTGTTGAACGCGCTGGCCAGCATCGGCGGCATCTCGATCTGGGAACTGCGCTCCAACGCCAAACACCGGCCGGCGCTGCGGGCGCAGGGCCTGATGCCCTGGCCGCCGCCCAAACTCGGACTACGGTTCTGGCTGCGATTCCCCCGCACCGCTTACGCCGCCCGCTCGGCCTGCATCGCCGATCCCACGTTGCGCACCCGAGACCAGGCGATCGCGGCCGGCCGCGATCGGATGCGGGCGCGGACCGATACGAGGGCGCGGGCCCGGCTGACGGCTGACCTCCGCGAGGCGGTCCGCCAGGCCGGCGACAACCCGACGGTGATCGAGTCGTTGCGCCAGCTCGCGGTCCTCTACGGCTTGGGCGCCGGGGCGGCGGCTTCCGCGAGTGGGCCGGCGATCGAGACCGGAGCGCCACGTCCCGCCCTCCCATCCGGTTCGGCGCCGAGCCGAGCCCAGGCCGAGCGGGAGCTGGCGGTGCGGATCTGCCGCTGGATCCGCGCGCAACTCGTCGCGGGCCGCGCGCTGTCCGACCGTGGCTTTACCGAGGAGATCGTGGCGGCGTTCGCGGCGGACCAGGTCTCGAAGCGGACGGCGGAGCAGCGCAAGAGCGACGTCCGTAACAACGTGGACCTGACCTGGCGTGAGAACGGCGGCACCGCATGAGCCCGCCGCCGCCCGCACCGGCGCGGCATCGCCCGGGCGGGGCCGCCGTGCTGGGTCTACTGGCCGCCTGCCTCGTGGCGTTCACGCTGGGCGGTGCCCGCCCGGCCGCCGCCGCCGGCGGCGACACTGATGTTCGACCGGCGCTGGCCTTCATGTGGGGGCAGGTCGGCAAGCCCTACGTCTGGGCCGCGACCGGGCCGAACTCCTGGGACTGCTCGGCCGTGGTCCAGGCCGCCTACCAGAAGGTCGGCATCAGCCTGCCTCGTGTCACCCAGGACCAGGTCAACTTCGGCGCCGCGGTCGACCCCGGCGACGTACGTCCGGGTGATCTGTTCTTCAGCCTCGGCGCGCCCAGCGAACACGGCACCCCACAGGCACCCGGCCATGTCGGCATGTACGTCGGTGGCCACAAGGTCATCGAGGCCAAGGGCAAGGCCTACGGCGTGGTGGTCTCGACCCTCGCCGAGTGGAGGAAGAAGGCCGTCGCGATCCGCCGGCCCGGCCGCTCGACCCCCACGCCGGTTCTGATCAGCCAGGCGGCGGCCAAGGAAGGCCTGCCCGTCAAGCTGCTTGCAACGCAGATCAACCAGGAGTCCGGTGGCGACCCCACCATCAGTTCCCCCTACGCCGACGGCGTCGCCCAGTTCACCCCCGCGTCGTGGAAGGGATGGGGGCAGGGCGGGGACGTCTGGGACCCCAAGGACGCGATTCCCGCGATGGCGCGGTTTGACGCGGCGCTGATCCGCGCGAACCACGGCAGCGTCGATCTCGCGCTGGCCGGCTACAACGCCGGGCAAGGCGCCGTGGACAAGTACCGCGGCGTCCCTCCCTTTCCTGAGACCCGGAACTACATCGCCTCCATCGAGGGCGCCTCCGGAATCCGCGGTGTCATCACCCTCCACCCGGCACCGGTGGTCCGATCACTGCCCGCCGAGATCGGCCACGAGATCGGCCACTCGATCACGCATCCACTCCCCGCCCCGGCGCTCCCGCGCAACCCCACCCAGGCCGTGCACGACATTGGAACCGGCCTGATGGTCGTTCTGATCGCCCTGGGGCTCTACCGCAAGCTCCATCCGCACCTGCGGATGACACTGGCCGCGTCCACCGCGAGCAGAGCCCGCCGCCGACCCGCCGCCCGCGCGGCCCGCGCGTGGACTGCCCGCGACGCCACGTCCCGCACGGCGGGTCGCCCCGCGCGACGCCGGACTCGGGTCACCTCCTCCGCGCGCCGTCACGAGAGGAACCGCCGCAACGCCGATGTCGTGGAGACCGTGATCCGCCGCGCCGCGAGCAAGCCCGCGAGCACCGCGGGCAAGCCCGCGAGCGGGCGCCGGAAGCCCGCGAGCACCGCGGGCAAGCCCGCGAGCGGGCGCCGGAAGCCCGCGAGCACCGCGGGCAAGCCCGCGAGCGGGCGCCGGAAGCCGGTAAAGCGGCCCCGCCAGAGCAGGGGAGGAGGGGGCGGCGGATGGGGCTGGTTGGTCTGGTTCCAGGCCGCCCCTCGTGGCCTGCTTCTGCTGATCGTCTCCTGGTGGAGCGGGGTCTCCCGTACTGGCGATGGTGGCGCCACCGGCCGTCCAGCAGACAGGTCGGCGCACGGGCCGAGGGCTGGGCGACCTGCCGCGCCGGACCCTGCCACGGCCGGGCGCGGCGGGACAGCTCGCCCCTTGCCCGCACCGGCGTACGAGCCCTACCCGGCTGACGGGTTGCCGTGGAGAGGATCCGCTCCGCGTGCGCTCGTCCCCGATGCCTTCATTCCCCGCCAGCTGAGTTCGCCCCCTCACCCGTCAGGAGCAGCCGTGGCCACCATCCCCTACGACATCGACTGGCCAGAGCACCTGGCCGATCCCGGATTCGCGCAGTTCATCCGAGCACACGCCTTCGTCGAGGCGCTGGACCTTTCTGACGCCCAGGTCGTGGCCTCCCTCCTCGTGTGGATGGACGCCTTCCTCACCAGCTTCGCGGAAGGACTCGACCAGACGGTTGACGACCTCAACGGACGTCGTCTCGACTCCTCCATCCCACGCGATGTGGAGGACGGCGTCTCCGCGATCCAGGACGCCTGCGACTGGTTCCGCTCGGCCGCCGCCAACCTCTTCGACAAGCATCCGGACTTCTTCACCGTCCGGCTGTCGAAGCCCGAGGAGCCGGTCGCATCCCGGCACGGACGCTGAAGGACGGAGCTCATGAGCAACGCGTCTCGCCGCGAGGCTGATCTTGTCGCGATCCGTGACCTGGTCCGGGCCGGCCCACGCCCGCCTCGTCCTCACGGGCCCCGTCGGTATGCCGCGCTGCCCGCGCTGGTCATGCTCGCGGCGCTCGCGGCTGGTGTCCTCGCCCGTCACTACCTCGCCCCCGGGCTCGCGGTGCTGGGGGCGCTGGTGCTCGCGGTGGTCGCGGTGCTCGCGGTGGACCACACGCTGCGCCGGACCTCGCTCGCGCTGTCTGACCGGCGAGCCGTGCTGGCGGGCGCGGTACTCACGGCGGTGCTCGCGGTGGTCGCGGCGACCGGAGCCCTGAACGTGGTGGTGCTCGCGGTGGCCGCGGTGGTAGTCGTGGTGGCGACCCGCCGGCTGCTGCGGCCTACGGCGGCGGCGCTACGGGAGGCCGTCCTCGCGCAGAAGGCCGCGGACTGGGGCGAGGTGGCCCGGGTCATCGGGCACCCGGAGGTCCAACTCAACGGCCCGCTGCTCGACCGGCCGACTGGCTACACCTACCGGGTGCGCGTCCCGGCGGGTAGCACGATCGACTTCCTCCGCCGCCTCACACCGGAGATCACGTCGGCCCTGGGGCTGCGCCGCGGGCAGGTCACGGTCGAGCTCGACAAGGACTGGAACAGAGAGGCCTACATCCACGTCCGGGAAGCCGACCCGACAGCCCAGGCCGCCGAGGAGATACGCGCCCCCCATATCAACTCGGCCACCGACCCGCTGCTGACCTTCCTCTACGACGACGGATCGCCGCTGCACCTGCGCTTGTTCATCGACGGGTTCGGCGGCAAGGACACCGTCGTGTGCAGCGCGAAGGGCGGCGGCAAGACCAGCATCGTCATCCGCATCCTCAAGCTGCTCTCGCGGGCGCGCCTCCAGAACGTGGCCATCTGGATGGCCGACGGCGCCCAGGGCCGTGACTTCGGCGGCTGGGTCGACTGCTTCGACCGCTACACCACGAGCCCGGCCGGGCTGCTGGTCATGGCCCAGGCGTACGAGGCGGAGGTCAACCGGCGCGAACGGGAGCTGGCCAAGCGGCCCTACCGGGTGTGGCGGCCGACCCATGAGGAGCCGGCACTCCTGTTTGTCATCGAAGAGACCGAGCACTTCGCGGATTCGCCGGAGGGCCCCGAGATCGCCCGTATCCTCGCGCGGGCCATCATGAAAAGCCGTGCCGCCATGGCCGGCCTTCTCCTGCTCACCAAATATCCGCATCAGAAGAACGTGTTCGGCGCGGCTGTCCGCAAGGAACTGGCCAACCGGGTGTGCGGCCGTACCAACGAGCGGGACACGATGATTCTGAACAGTCGGCAGGCCACCGAGGAGATCCCCGAGACCGCCCAGGGAACCGTCTACGCCGAAACCTACGGTGAGAAGCGGGCCGTTCGTGCCCGCGCCATCTGGACAGACGATGACGAGCGTCCGCTCATCGTCGAGAGCTGGAAGGGGAGAGTTGCCCGCGGAGTCGCCGCGGAAGCATTCGAGGAGATTTCTCGCCGTCAAACTGAGGCCCGGGAGCGTGCCGCGGCGCGAGCGGAGAGCCGTCGGCCGGTTCCCACCGACCTGGAGGCACCCGCCGCGCCGGAGAAGGCCACCGTTCTCCCCGCTCGGATCGAGCTGGTGAGTGTCGGAGAGCCGGAGAGAAAGAATCCGGAGATCGACCCGATGGCGGCCAACGAGACCTACAAGGCTCTCCTGCGGAACGCCTTTCCCGGCGGCGTGACCATGAAGGAGGTTATGAATGCCACCGGACTGCGTCGGGGCTGGGTGCGGACCCATCTGGTCAATCCCTCGACGGATGCTGGCTGGGTTGATGTCGATCGGGGTCAGCGGGAGCACACCTACCGGCTGACCGCGCCTCCGGAGCGGGAGGCCGTCTCCGCATGATCGGAATCCCCTCTTCTCCTGCCCAGAGATGTCACGCTCCGTCCATCTGTCTTGATCTTGTCTTGGATCTTGTTCTCACCCTTTCGCGCGCGTGTATAGGCGCGGGAAGACGAGGGTCAGGACAGGGGTCAAAACAAGATCAGAAGAGAGGGCGTGTGGTGACGGACGGTAGCGAGAGAAGGGGGGTGGGGGTGCGAACAAGCGTGCCCGCCGGTTGGCGGAAGGGGGGTGAACGGGGCCGGCGGCGCGGGTCCTGGGAGGTGGCCCCAGGCAAGCACCTCGGTGCAAGCGGCAAGTCCTCGTCGCGGGGGAGGGGTGGATGGAAGGAGAGGGTCGGTCGTACCAGATGACTGGCCTCTCCGCTTGGCGTGGTTCGCCTGGAATATTCCACGCGGGAGACCGAAGCTTGTCGCGCCGCATGATGGAAAACGTGTTGTTCCGATGATTACGAAAAGGGTGGCAGAATGAATTTTCTGATATTTGTAGGCATTACTTCCTCCGTTGCCATGATGCTTCTCGCGGCTTATGCGAAATGGCGAGACAACTCGTTCCGCCGCGAAGTCAGCCGCAACTTCACCGTCGGCGATCACAGCGAGGCTCCGACGGGGGGAGACCGCGAATGACACGGGTTGCGGTCCGACGCCGGCCTCGAAAGGTCCCTCGGTCGGAGGGGGGGTTGGCGGCGGCCTGCTGGCGGGTGGCCGCGTTGTGGTTCGGGCAGCTCGCCCGCCACGACCAAGGGCGCAGCGTCGAGGAACCTCGGCGGGACGGCAGAGCGCTGGCCGTGTTTATCATCGCTTGTCTCACCGCTGTGATCGAGTGGTTTCACCTCGGCGGCCCGGTGACCGACGACGTTTTCTGGCTACCGCGCGAGCTCGTCGGCGGAGTCGGTCTCGTACTCCTTCCACTCGTCCTTATCTGGGTGGCGGTATGGCTGGCCCGGCATCCCACGAAGACCGCGCGCCGGCGGCTCGTTCCCGGCGTGGTAGGAGCGACCGGCGGCATCCTGGGGATCGCCGATCTCGCTCACCCGAGCGCCGGCGGCGGGGTGGGCCGGCTGAGCGCCGGATCGTTGGCGGCGGCGATCGGCCCGGGGCTGGCGGCGGTGGTGCTCGTCCCTGTCGCCCTGGCCGGTCTGCTGCTGCTCACGGGTCCGCCGCGGCGCGGTACGGCCGGCCGGCTACGCGAAGGCGGCCGCCGCATCCGCGCGTCGGCCCGGCGGGCGCACGCGGCTCGTGCGGCGAACAGCGCGGACGAGGCCGACGACGACCCCGGCGTCTACGACGATGACATCTACTACGACGAAACCGAGGACCTGGCCGACCCCGGGGATCTGGTGGAGCTGACGGTCGTCTCCACTGTGGATCACGTTGATCCCGGCCAGGGCGCGGGCAACGACGCGGGGGTCGCGACCGCGACCACCGAGCCGTTGGAGCCGGTGGTGTCCGGCGAAGTTCTCGCCACGATGCGGACCCTGGCGGGTCTGTTCGCCGAGTTCGGGCTCGACGCCAGCGTTGTCGGGCACTCCCGGGGCCCGACGGTCACCCGGTACAAGGTCCAACTCGGTGACGGGGTGCTGGTGTCCGCGCTGACCAAACTGGGCCCGAACATCGAACTCGCCCTCGGCTGCCCGGAGCTTGTGATCAACACCCCGATCCCGGGGGAGCCCTACGTCGGCCTCGACCTGCCCAACCAGGAGCGGGACGTCGTCTACCTGCGGGACATCCTCGACGCCGAGCCCGCCATCAGCGACGACCACCCGCTGCTGATGGTGCTGGGAACGAACATCGTTGGCCGCTACATCCTCGCCAACATCGGGAAACTGCCGCACCTGCTGCTGGCCGGCTCGACCGGGTCGGGAAAGTCCACCTTCCTCAACGCGCTCCTGGCCTGCGTCCTGGGCCGGGCGACTCCCGAGCAGGTTCGCCTGCTGCTGATCGACCCGAAACGCGTCGAGCTGACCGCCTACGAGGGTGTTCCACACCTCCTCACCCCGATCATCACCAACCCGTCGCGGGCTGTTGACGGATTGCGCTGGCTGGAGACGGAGATGGACTGCCGCTACAAGCTCATGGAGGGGCTGGGCGTACGGCACATCGACCAGTACAACAGCAAGATCCGCGACGGTCGCGGCGGTCACGCCGAGACACTGCCGTACATCGTCACGATCGTCGACGAGCTGGCTGACCTCATGTCCGCTGACAAGCCTGGCGTCGAAGCCGCGATCGCCCGACTGGCCTCGCTGGCCCGCGCGGTCGGTATCCATCTCATCCTGGCCACCCAACGTCCCGACGCCACGGTCATCACCGGACTGATCAAAGCCAACATCCCAGCCCGGCTCGCGTTCGCCGTTCCCTCGCTCTACGACAGCAAGACGATCCTCGACCGGACCGGGGCCGAGAAGCTCATCGGCAACGGCGACGGTCTGTGGCTCCCGATGACCGCGCCCCGGCCCGACCGGATCCAGGGCGCCTACGTGACCGACGAGGAGATCGCCACCCTGGTCGCCGCCGCCATTGAGCAGTACAGCGCACCCGACCAGGTCGAGATCCCCGAACAGCGCGCCGCCGAGGGAGACCCGAGCGGGAACGACACCGACGGGTCGGGCGACATCAGCCCCATGGACCTGCAACTGCTCATCCAGGCGGCCGACCTCGTCGTGTCCTCCCAGCACGGCTCCACCTCGATGATCCAGCGCAAGCTACGGCTCGGCCATAACCGAGCCTCCCGGCTTATGGACGACCTGGAAGACCGCGGCGTCGTCGGGCCGGCGAAGGACGCCGCCGCCCGCGACGTTCTCGTCCCCGACAGCCATCTCGCCGCCCTCCTGGACGCACTCCGCGACGGCGGAACGGCCGCCGACCTGCCCGACCCCACTACCCCCGACCCCACTACCCCCGAACCCGGCGAGCCGCCCGTCGAGCCCGCCCTCACCCCCGCGAATGGACCCGCGTGATCCCGACGGCCTGATCTCACACGCCGCCACGGAAGCGGCCATCGACGAAAGGACCCCGACCCGATGCGACTCACCAGCAGCCGGCCCACCGCCGGCCGGGCCGTCTGCGACGCGGACGACTGCGACCACGACGCCGTGGTGCTCCTGCTCGACGGCTTCCGCCTCGCGCCCCGCCGCCGCCTGGTCTGCCAGGAGCACATCGTCGCAGCGATCAAGCAGCTGAAGACGACTGCGGTCGGACGGTGCAAGATCACACGATTCGACCTGGCGGCCCAGAGCTCCACGCCGGTCGCCGCCCCCGCACAGGCGAACGACCCCGCCACCGCTGGGTGACCACACCGCCCCCGACCAGTACTCGAAGAAAGGCAGCACATGAACGCGAACAGGACGGCACTGGAAGCTGCGGCCGGCCCCCGCCAGGCGTTCCGGGTCCTGGAGTCGCAGGGTCTGCTCGGTGGTGCTGCCCGCGGCCGGGCCCGCGCCGGCCGAGACCCCGCCAGCGGAAGCCCCGTCGTTCATGCGCCCCTGGTGCGACCGGACCACCGCGGCCGCGGTGTGGGCCCGAGCCGCCGCGGGCGGCTCACCTGACCTGCTGGCGAGTGACCTCGGTGGTTGAGCTCCTGGACCCGGCCGAGCGGGACGAGTTGGCCGCCCGGGTGGGCGCTGCCGGGCGGTCGTCTGGAGCCGGGTGAGCCCGCCCGGGCGGCCGCGGCCCCGGGAGCTGGCCGACCCCTTGGCCTTTAGGCGCAACGGTTTCCGTATCAACAGAAGGGACAATTATTCATGATCGACAACACCCCGCTTACCCCGGCACTTGAGGAAGCACTGATCCAATGCGCCGAGGCACGGGTCCTGGCCGTCCGAGGTCCGGACGGGCGGGAATGGCGCTACATCCTGAACATTCACCCCCGGCGGGACATCACCGAAACTGCCAACCAGCTGATTGAAAGAGGACTCGCGAAGATCGTCGCGGGCGTCTACGCGTACGTGCGTGCCACTCCGGCCGGTGAGGCATACCTGCCCGAGCATCTCCGATTTTTCCCCGCGGTGCCTGGGCGGTCTGCCGGATGAGCGCCGTCGAGCTCGCGCGGGTTCCCTCCGGGCTACCGGCGGGGCGGCCGTCGCCGGCGGTGGCCACCGGCCGGCCGCGGCCCCGGGAGCTGGCCGACCCCTTGGCCTTTAGGCGCAACGGTTTCCGTATCAACAGAAGGGACAATTATTCATGATCGACAACACCCCGCTTACCCCGGCACTTGAGGAAGCACTGATCCAATGCGCCGAGGCACGGGTCCTGGCCGTCCGAGGTCCGGACGGGCGGGAATGGCGCTACATCCTGAACATTCACCCCCGGCGGGACATCACCGAAACTGCCAACCAGCTGATTGAAAGAGGACTCGCGAAGATCGTCGCGGGCGTCTACGCGTACGTGCGTGCCACTCCGGCCGGTGAGGCATACCTGCCCGAGCATCTCCGATTTTTCCCCGCGGTGCCTGGGCGGTCTGCCGGATGAGCGCCGTCGAGCTCGCGCGGGTTCCCTCCGGGCTACCGGCGGGGCGGCCGTCGCCGGCGGTGGCCATCGAGGTGGTCCCGGGGGTCCGGGTGCCGAAGGCGGCCGAGCTGGTCGCCGCCGAGCTGCGGGGCCGGATCGTGTCCGGGGAGCTGGGCGATGGGGCGGCGTTGCCGGTCGAGGCCGTGCTGATGGCGGCGTTCGGGGTGTCCCGGCCGACGTTGCGGGAGGCGTTCCGGGTCCTGGACCTGCGGGGTGCCGCGCTCACCGGCGTCGGTGTCTGCGTGGTGGTCGCGCTGTTCATCGACGTGCTCGAGGAGAGCCTCAGCCACCGTTTCACCCCGGCCCGCGGCCGGTGACCTGTCCCCGGCGCGACGTCTCAGCCGGCAAGCGCAGCCGTCGCGCCGGGAACCTCACCTCACCCCTCACGGAGAGAGACATGCACATCCTGCCCCTGATCGCCGCCGCGGTCATCCTGGCCTGCCTGATCGTCCGGTACAACGGCCGCTGCGAGCTGTGCGGCAAGACCACTGGCGGAGTCCTCTGCTCGGGCTGCGTGACGCTGCCCGTCGTCGCCCTGCCCGTGGCGGAGACCGGCCGGTGACCGCCACCGTCGCGACCTTGCCCACGGCCGCGGCCGGGCTCAGGCGCTTCGGCTACCGGGCCGACCCGGTGACGGTGCTCGCCTCGGCGCTGGAAGCCCCCGGCGGGATCAGCCCACTCGCCGCCGCTGCCGCGCTTGGAAAACCCGAGGCCTGGGTCGCCCAGCAGTTGCGCAACCTGCCCGGCGGCCTTGTCCGCATCCAGACGCGCTGTGGCTGCCCGCGCTACCGCGACGCCGCCGCCCCCGCCGGGGACCAGCGCGTCCCGACCCAGACGGTCGCCGCCGCGCTCGCCGCCGCGTTCGTGGCGCTGTCCGGCCCGGACGACTGCGACGACCGGCCCCTGACCCTCACCGAGGCGCTATGGGCGGCCGTCGGCGTCACCGACCCCGCCACCACCGCGGGACTCGACCCGTGGCCGCGGGTCGACGTGTACGCCGCGCAGGACGTCATCGCCTGCCTGCGCCGCCTGCCTGACGGCGATAAGACCACCGCCGCGCAGCTCGACGACTGGGCCCGGCGCGTCGGCCATGAGCCGACCCAGGCCGCGGTCCTCGACGCCTTCGACACCTGCCGGTACGCCGCGATCGACGGGGCGAAGACCGCCGCTGGCGCGCGGTGGGACGGAGCCCGCTGTGCCTGATATCGACTACACCCCGAACGGTGCCTACACCCCCCACGTCCCGCGGCTGGCTGGCCGGCCGGGTGACGCCGTCGACCTCGACATGTTCGTGCTGTGTGTGGTCGACCGGCTCGCCCGCGACGGCTGGCAGCTCGTCCGCCCCGGCGGGACGGAGGCCGTCGCATGCTGACCATCGCCCCGCCGTCCCCCGGCCGCCTGCCCAGCGTCTTCGCCGACGGCACCCGCACCGCCGGCGTCGGCTACCTCAACGACTCACCCCACCCGCTGCGGACCTGGGAACCCACACCTGGCCTGTACGCCGATGCTCCCACCCCGCGCCTGGAGCCGGCGGCGGCCGGCGCGATACCGGAATGGCCGCCGGCCCGCCGGTAGCTACGCCCCCGGCGCGACGCACTGGTTTGGCGGCCGTCGTCGCGCCGGGGTTCCCCTCCGACCCCTGATGAGCCTGGGAGGAAACCCCATCATGCCTGGCACGGGGCCGAGCGAGAAGCTCGGCGCCTTCACCCTGACCGGCGAATCACGCCACGCCCGAGACGGCTCAGCCCCCGACCCGGTCTGCCCGCCGTGGCTCGCCGCCCCACCGACCGAGCAGACGGCGGCGGCCCGGATGGCCGCCGCGCTGCGGGCCCCGACCGGGGTGAGCGCCACTGGGTTGGCCTGGCTGTGCGAGCGGGACCTGGACTGGGTCGGCGACCACCTCGACGCGGGCGTCCATGCCGGCCGGGTCATTCGCCTCGCGGGTTTTCACGCCCCCCAGCCGGCCTTCCAGGCCGTGGCCGCTCCGCCGGGGACGGTCGCCGAGATGGTGGCGGTGCTGCTGGCCGGCGCGGTGTGTGAGTTGGCCTGCCGGGGTTGGTATCCGCATGACCTGACCGACGCGACCGGTCGGGCGCTGGACATGCGCGCCGCTCTGCTCGCCGCCGCGGGCAGCCACCCCTTCGCGCTGCCGACCGACCCTCTGCTGGTGAACGCCGTGTTCTCGGCCGAGGACCTGCTGGCGGACCATCTGGCCGCGCTCGTCCCGACCTGGCGGGCGGCGGAGCTGCCCGACCGCGACCCGGCCCACGCGGGTGTGGCGGACGCGGGCGAGACGCTGGCGGTCTGGCAGGGCCGCCCCGGCCTAACCGGCGACGACGTGCGCGGCCTGCTGACCGGCGCGCTCGACAACGCCCTGACGACCGCCGTTTCCTTCGGCGCCACCGCGTGGGAGGGGCGGTGACCACCAGCGTCGTGACCGCCCCCCACGCCAGCGCGCCGCGAACGCTCGTCGCCACCCGCCAGGAAGGCGCGGGCACCGGCGACGGCCAGATGGACACAGCGATCAGCGCCGCCGGGTTTCTGCCCGCCGCCGCGCGGGGCCCGCGGCACGTGAGCCGGCGAGCCTGCACACGGCTGTTCGACCTGGGCGGCGTTGGTCTTCTCGACGAGACGCTGGCCATGCTGGCCGATGCCTGGGAGTACCGCGTCACGATCAGCGCCGCCGTGCTGGTCGGCGTCGGCCTGGTTCGCGACCACTACCCCCGCCGCACCCTGCCGCGCCGGCGGCTGGGCCCGGTCCTGGCCGCGACCACCCCGGAGCAGCTGACCGCGCTTGCCAGCTCTCCGCGGGAGACCCACCCCCAGGTTTCGCTGTCTCGCCTTGTCGCCGCCGCGATCGTCACTCTGGTCAACGACAGCCCCGACCGGACCTGGCCCGACCTCGCTCCGTTCCCGCTGGCCCAGCCAAGCCCGCCCGCGCATTTCGCCGCGCCGGCGGCGCCGGCCAGCGAGGCCGCGATCGGCGCGCTGCTCGCCATCATGGCGGGCCCGCCCATGGCCTGGGCGGAGCTGGCGCTGTGCGCCCAGATCGACCATGACCCCTTCTTCCCGGGGAAGGGCGAGTCCGCCGAGCCGGCGAAGCGGATCTGCCGCGCCTGCCTGGCGCGGAAGCCCTGCCTGGAGGAAGCGCTCGACCGCGACGAGAAACACGGCGTCTGGGGTGGGCTATCCCGCCAGCAACGTGTCGCCGAAGCCAGTCGCCGCCGGTCAGGTCCGGCCGGCCGCGACCACCGAAGGAGATGAACGTGAAACCGCGGGACCTCGGCGCCGGGACTGGCGTCACGCATGTGCTGCAGTACGTGCCGCCGAGCATGTACCGGCGGCGCGCGGACCGGCGCGCCCGGCTGGGCTGGTGGGAACTGCTGACGGTCGCCGACGCGGCCGCGGGGAACCCGCCCGCCGACGGCTGGAGCCTGGACGGGCCGCGGGAGCTCGCCGCGGCCGACCTCACCGCCTGGGCCGGCGGGCTTCTCGGCTGCCCCGTCAACCTGGCGGCCGCCGGGCTCCAGATGAGGCCGCGGGTGTGGGGACGGTGGCGGCCCGCACCCGGCTATACGGTGCGCCCCGCCCCGGCAGCCCGCGGCGGGCTGGCCGAGCAGGCGGCCGGCCGATGAGCGGGCCAAGCACCCTCCCCGCCGCGCCGGCCGGGCTGGCCGGGGAGATCACCGCCGTGGTCGCCGCTCACGCCTTCCGCTACGCCCACGAGCGTGAGCTGCAGGACGGCCTGGCTCAGGTCCTGGGCCCGCTGGCCACCCGGCACGGGCTGGCCGTCGACCGGGAGGTCGTTGTGCCCGGCGCGGGCCGCATCGACCTGGTGCTGGGCCGGGTCGGCGTCGAAGTCAAGGTCGGCGGCGCCCCGGCCGCCGTGGGCCGGCAGATCCGCCGCTACCAGGCAGGGCCGTTCGACGCCTTGGTCCTGGTCACCACCCGCGTCGCGCATCTGGCTCTCACCTACCCGGGTCCGCCGCCGGTCCACGTGGTGGCCGCGCTGAACGGAGCGTTCTGATATGGCGACCACCCGCACCTACGGTGAGGTTCGGCACGCGATGCTGAACGCCTGCGGCTACTGGTACATCGCCGCCGAGCCGCACGTCACCATGCGCCTCAAGCGGATCCTGCCCCGCACAGACCAGGACCGGCGCGGGCACGTGATCATCGCCGACAGCCCCGCCGTCTGCGCCGATCTGGCCTGGGCGTTCGCCCGCTGGCCGATGCGAATGGACACCGCGACCGCCAACCGGCTGCACGAACAGGCCGACCAGCACACCGCCGACCAGGCCAGGGTCGCGGAGATCCTGGCCGGCCGGGCCCAGCCCCGCCGCCGCCGCCCACCGGCAATCCCGCCCCGCCGCTACCAGCTGGACGCGGCGGAACTCGCGCTGACCACCGGCCGGCTGCTGCTCGCCGACGACGTCGGCCTGGGCAAGACGCTGTCCTCCGCGCTGGTGCTACGCGAGCCGGAGGCGCTGCCGGCGCTGGTGGTCACCCTCACCCACCTGCCAGGACAGTGGCAGGCCGAACTTAACCGGTTCTTCCCCTGGCTGCGCTGCCACATCGTGACCTCCAGCCAGCCCTACGACCCGGCCCGGCGGCGCGGAGCGGAAGGACGCAGCCCCGACGTTCTGATCATGAACTATCACAAGCTCGCGGGCTGGGCCGACGTCCTGGCTGGCCAGGTCCGCACGGTCATCTTCGACGAGGTCCAGGAACTGCGCCGGGACGGCACCCGCAAGTACACCGCCGCCGGCCGGGTCGCCGACGGCGCCCGGTACGTGATCGGGAACTCGGCCACCCCCGTCTACAACTACGGCGGGGAGATCTTCAACATCCTCGATGTTCTCGCGCCCGGCGCCCTGGGCACCCGGGAGGAGTTCCACCGGGAATGGTGCGGCGAGGACCGGCCAACCCATCCCCATGACCGGAAGGTCGCCGTCAGGAACCCGGCCGCGCTCGGTGGCTGGCTGCGCGACGAAGGCCTGCTGCTACGCCGCACCCGCGCCGAGGTCGGCCGCGAACTACCCGACACCGTCGTCATCACCCAGCCAGTTGACCTCGACACCGCGACGTTCAGCGCCGCCGCCGCCGACAGCGTCGAACTGGCCCGCCGGCTGGTCGAACGCACCGGCGACCCCCGCCAGCTGTTCCGCGTCGCCAGCGACCTCGACTGGCGGCTGCGGCGCGCCACCGGTCTCGCCAAGGCGGGCTATGTCGCGGCCTTCGTGAAGATGCTGGTCGAGTCCGGTGAGCAGGTCGTTCTCTACGGCTGGCATCGCGACGTCTACGACCTCTGGCTGGACGCGCTCGCCGAGACCCGGCCCGCCCTCTACACCGGCAGCGAAACCCCGGCGCAAAAACAGGCCGCCAAGCAGCGTTTCCTCGCCGGAGACGCCCGCGTCCTGATCATGTCGCTGCGGTCCGGCGCCGGTCTCGACGGGCTCCAGGGCGTCGCCCATGTCGCGGTGTTCGGCGAGATCGACTGGTCCCCAGAGATCCACACCCAGTGCCTTGATGCAGCGACAGAGATCCTCACCCCGGACGGCTTCGCGACCCGCGACAGGGTGGCGGTCGGCAGTCTCGTCGCCGCATTCGACCGAGCGAACGGCGAGATCTACTGGCTACCTGCCACGAGCAAGGTCGATCGGCCGCTCGCGGCCGGGGAGCGGATGTTCGAACTACGGACACCGGGCGCCGACCTACGGGTGACCGGTGGGCATCGGATGGTCTTCCGTGATCCTATGGATGAGAGTTCGGAATGGAACGTCGCGACAGCGGAAACTCTCTTCCAACGCTCCCAATACTTCCAAATTCCGGTTGCGGGCGACGAAGCGGCGAGCGGGGTCGACCTGACCGACGACGAACTCAGGCTCTTGGGCTGGTGGTTCGCGGCCGGGACTCTGGCCACGCCGACGCGACAACTTGTGATCACCCAGTCCGCTTCGTCGCCCCATCTGGACGACATCAGGAAATGTCTCACCGGAAGCGGTGTCGCGTGGGCCGAGATATCGTCCACCCGGTCCACACAGTTCTCCGCGAAGTCCACTGTGATCCGTTTCTACATTCCCAAGTTCCGATCGCGGAAGTACCCGGGACACGGCTGGTCGAGGTACGAGCGGTATCTCGACAAGGACTTCCCGCCGGCTCTAGACCAGATGACAGCCGACCAACTGGCCGTTTTCATGGAAGCGGTCCATCTCGGGGACAGGAACAAGCAGCGCGGCCAGTCCTGGACGCAGCGATCGTTTCCCATCGGGATCAGTCGCCGGATCGCCGCTGAACGCCTCCAGTCCCTCTGCGTGCGTCGAGGCTGGCGTGCCAATCTGGCGTCGCGACTTACCCCGAGTGGACGCCCGCACTACACGTTGCATTGCAAGCCGGCTCCGGTACGAGCCATAGGCGGACACGACAAGCCTTCGCTACAGCCATCACCCGTCGTACCTGGCGAACGTGTCTGGTGCGTCGAAAACGCATTGGGCACATTGATCACTCGACGCAACGGCAAGGTCGCCGTTGTAGGGAACTGCGTTGGCCGGCTGGCCCGCGACGGCCAGACCGAGCCTGTCGTCGTCTACTACCTGCTCGCCGCTGACGGCTCCGACCCGGTTGTCGCCCAGACCCTCCAGATCAAGCGACAGCAGGCCGAGCCGATCCGCGATCCCGGCCTGCCCGTCGTCTCGGCCGCCACCGACAACCGCGACCGGGTCCGCCGCCTCGCTGCCGCATTCCTCGCCCAGCGCGAACGGAGCCCCGTCCCAGCCGCCTCGTAGCCGACTCCCCGCATCCCCAGACCCACGACCGAAGGAGAACCCCCTCATGCAGCGCTTGCCAGCCCTGCTTGCTCACGTGCGAGGCACCGCGCTCGCCGTCGCCGCCATGTCGGCCGCCATCGCGATCGCGGCTGACGAAGCACACACCTTCGTCAGCCGTCCCCGCCCCGCGCGGCCAACAAGCGCGACACCGTTCGCCGGCCAGATCAACTCCGCCCCCTTTCAAAGCCTCCGTCTGGCGGCCACCCGCCCCTGACCACGGCACGGCCAGCGCGACTGAACGTTCCGGTGCCACGGCACCAGACCGACCCCGGAGAGGACCCTCATGATTGAGATCGTTTCGTTCGGCTACGGCCACGCCGCGCCCCCACCGGCCACCATCACCCTCGACCTGCGCGTCCACTACCGCGACCCGCACGTTGACACGGCGCTGCGCGCGTTGACCGCGTTCGACCAGCGCGTCATCGACGCGGTGCTGGCCACCGACGGCATCCCCGAACTGATCGACATCGCCGCCGACACGCTGATGATCTACCTCGGCGCCCCGACGGCCGCCGACATCACCCTGGCCGTCGGTTGCAGAGGCGGCCGGCTTCGCGCACCCGTCGTGGCCACCCAGGCCGGTCTGCGGTTCGACCGTTTCGCCGCGGCGGCCGGCATCGACATGCGCGCCCGAGTCACCCACCGGGACCTGCACCGCCCGGTGCTCGCCACCACAAGCTGACCTGGCCCCATCCACGCCCCACGTTCACCGGACACCGCGACACCACCCACCCGAGGAGAATCTGTGACCCACACACCCCATGAGTCCGTCCGCCTGACCGCTGACGTCGTCCTGTTCGCGCACCTGGCCGGCCAGCGGCACGTCCTGCTGATCCGCCGCAGCTGGCAGCCGTACGCGAGCTACTGGGCCCTGCCCGGCGGCCACGTCGACCCCGGCGAGACCACGATCGCCGCCGCCCGCCGCGAGCTGGCCGAGGAAACCGGCCTGACGGTCCCGGCCCTGGTCGAGGTTCGGGTCTACAGCACGCCCGGCCGGGACCCGCGCGGCCGTTACGTCTCCGCCGTCTATACCGCCGATCTTGGCACCGTCGGCGAGTCCGCGGCGGCGCCCACGGCCGGTGATGACGCCGCCGAGGCCCGTTGGATCCCGGTGGCCGAGGTGCTCACCGGCGACCGCTGGCCGCTGGCGTTCGACCACCGGCGGATCGTCACCGAGACCCACCTCGCCCACTCCGTTGGCGCGGTGATGCCGGCCATGGCCGATCTCGGCCGGACCCTGCGGGCCGGGCTGGCCAGCGCGTTCCCGGCCGAGACGGAGCAGGTTCGCCAGGTCCTGGCCATGGCCGAGGAGTCTGGCGAGTTCGTCCAGGCCGCCCGCCGCTGGCTGGGCTTGGCCCGCACCCCGGGCGAGTTCTCCGCCGTCGAGGCGGAGCTGGCCGACGTCATCATCACCAGCTACGTCACCGCCGCCGTGTTCGGCATCGACATCGACCGGGTCATCGCCGAGACCGCCGCCCGGATCATCGCCCGCGGCTGGCGGACCGGCCCGGCCGTCGACGGCCGCTCGTGACCGTCACTACTCCCGCTCTCGCCCCGCTCGCTCACCGTCGGGCCGGTGAGGCGTCGTGACGCGAGAGACCTACCGGGGGGTCAAGCTCTACGTCCGCGCCCTCAAAGGGGCGCACTGGGGTTACTGCGAGATCAAGGTCAACGGGGTCAACTGGGGCCGCAACCTCGGTGTCGACGAGGCTGCCCACCTGCCGTCGCTCCGTTCCGGGGTGGACATGGCCATCGCCGAACCGGACAGGATGGCGCCCTTCTGGCAGCCCGGCTATGCGTCCGTCAAAGCGCATCGCCTCCGCAACGGCGCGACGGTGCTGGTGGACGGACGGCGGTGGGAGAGGGTCTCTGGCCGCCACCTCCATGACCGTCTCGGGATCGTTCGCTTCGACGTCGAGAGCGGCGGCGAGCGGGTGTTTTACCGCCTCGACCAGGACGTCGAAGTGCTCCGGGCGGTGGCGTCGTGACGGTCGGCCGCGCCCCCTCCTCATTTACCAGCGATGGCGCTTCGATGATGACGGGGGTGCTCGATGAGCGCCAATAGCAAGATCGAGTGGACGGATCACACGTTCAATCCGTGGTGGGGTTGTGTCCGGGTTTCTCCGGCTTGCCGGTTCTGCTATGCCGATCGGGACGCGAGCCGTTATGGCCACGACCTGTGGCGGAAGAACGGCGACCGTCGCATGCTGTCCGACCAGCACTGGCGCCAGCCCCTGCGGTGGAACCGCGAGGCTGAGGCGGCCGGCCGGCCTGCGCTGGTCTTCTGCGCCTCCATGGCGGACGTGTTCGAGGATCGCCGTGATCTGGACGCCCCCCGCGAACGCCTATGGAGGCTGATCGGCGAGACACCGTGGCTGATCTGGCAGCTACTCACGAAACGGCCGGAGAACGTTGTCCGGCTCACGCCGTGGGGAAATGACTGGCCCGACCACGTGTGGCTCGGCGCCTCAGCGGAGAACCAGCGGTTCGCGGAACAGCGGATTCCGGAATTGCTGAAGGTCCCAGCGAGGACGCATTTCCTGTCGTGCGAGCCGCTTCTTGGCCCGCTCAACCTAGCCCCGTGGATGGACTCGCTCCCGGCGATCGACTGGGTGATTACCGGTGGGGAAAGCGGTGCGAAGGCTCGCCCGTCCCATCCGGACTGGTTTTCCGACGTCCGTGACCAGTGCGTTCGGGCTGGGATAGCCTATCACCACAAACAGAATGGCATCTGGGCTCCTCGCCGGTATGGGCCGGAACGTGATCCTTGGACCGACAAGCGGGTGCGCTGGATCGATCAGACCGGGCGAACCCACCCGTTCGGCGACTTCACCGGCGATCAGAGCTGGGCGCTTATCCAGCGGACGTCAAAAGAGGCTGCGGGGCGCCTGTTGGACGGTCGGACGTGGGACGAGCTCCCGGGTGGTGACCGGCATGGCTGACGTGTCCTCACGTCTGTGCAAGCCGGCCCGGGGCTGGCATTCCGAGGCTGACCGTCCCGGCCGCCGAGGCTCTCTGGGCCTGCAGGAGGCCGGCGAATGACGCCTCGAACCACGAGCCGCGACATCGTCGGCGGTCTGGAGATCATCGGGCCCAGTCGCCATTGGCGCGTGTACCTTGCTGAGCCGGTCGGCGGGCGCGGCTGGGAGCCTCTGAGAGTCGTCTTTCATCGGCGGCGTGACGCGGTCGCGGCCCGGGCGATGGTGCTGAAGGTGCTGCCCGGTCACGACGCCGCTCGTCTCTTCGGCCGAGACGGAGTACCCGTCCTGGATGAGGCCACCGGGCAGAGGGTCGACCGGCGGATCTCCGAGATCCGGGGGCTGGTCGCGGTTGTGGTCGCGCGGCACCGCGAACGCCGCTGCTTGGAATGCGGTTCGTTCGGTTCGGACGGAGTGTGCGGGTACGGTCGGTCCCGCCACGCCCCGAGGCGGGAGATCAGCCCGGGGTTGAGGGCTTATTTCGGTGGCCGGCCGCTGTCCGACGAGTCCGGTCCGTTGCTCACGCCGAAGCAGGTCGCGTGGGCCCGGTGAGCGGCGGCCGGCCCGCCTCCCCGGGTCGCGTTCGCCCGCGCCGATCCTCAGCGGCCGGCTGTTCTGGTCAACCCGCCATGAACCCGTCCCCCGGCCGGGCTGACGCACCCTCGGCGGCCCGCCGGTACACCCCGCGCCCGGGCCTGGTCGATGCGTCCGCGGCCCGGGCCCGGGTCGGGGAGCTGCGCGCCGCGGGGATGAGCGTGCGCGGGATCGCCCGGGCGGCGGGGGTGAACCGGACGGCGCTGCGGGAGTTGGCCGCGGGGCGGACCCGGTGGGTGTCGGCGGCGAGCGCGGCGGCGCTGGCACGGGTCGATCCCGTGCCCGCGCGTGGCTCCGCTCAGGCGACCCGGTTGTCCGCTGTCGGCGGGGAGTCCGCCGCGCGCCGGCCGGGCCGGCTGGTCGACGCGACCCTGGTCCGCCAGCACGTGGCCGTCCTGCGGGCGGCGGGGATGCGCAACCGCGACCTGGCCGACCTGGCCGACCTCGACGATTCGACTGTTAGCCGGCTCAGCCCGGGCTCGGCCCGCCCTGCCCGGCGCCTGTCGGCGCCGGCTGCCGCGCGCGTGCTCGCTGTCCGCCCGGGCGACCACCTGGACGAGGCGGCGATCTCCCGGGCGGTCGCGGGGGAGCGGATCGCGCTGAGCCCGCCCGAACGGGCCGTGGTGGCGCGCCGCCTGGCCGCCGCCGGCGTGTCCCGCTCCCGGATCGCCGCGCGGCTGCGGATGTCCCGAGCACGGGCGGCTCAACTCGTGGGCCGGCCGGCGTCATCGCCCTCGCTCGCCGCCTGACGGGGTCCACCAGCCCATGATCACCATCCCCAACCTTTTCTGGAGGAAACGATGAGCCCTCGCGGCAACGGCCCGCAGATCCGTGAGTACCCGGTGGCGGTGGTCGTGTTCACCACCGTCACCGGACGGGATGCCCGTGACGCCGCCCACCGCGCCGTCGGCGCGGTCGCCGCCGCGCTCGGTGAGACACCGCTGCCGGTTCCCGTCCGGCCTGGCGTGCCAGAGGGGGTGGCGCGGGTCGTGGGGATCAACGAGCTCGCCGCCGCCGCCCGCAACGGTGAGGTCACGGTCGTGCCGACCGACCTGCTGCGCGGCGGGGAGGGTGGGCGGCGTGGCTAGCCGGCAGCCCAGCCGGCGAGGCTGGGTCGCCAGCGCGGCCGCGCGGTGTCGCGCCACGCTGGTGAGTTCCTGGCGGGTCGCCGGTGACCCCGACCGTCTCGACCCAGCCGATGGTGAGGGGGAGGCCCCCCGCCCTGATGAGCGGTGGGCCAGCGAGGTGCTCGACCTCGCCGGCGCGATGGCCCGCGGCCCCTGGGCCGAGCTGGCGGCGCGGACCGTCCCTACCCGCAACTTCGTCGTTGTCCATGTGGCCGTCCGCGACCCGCAGGGGCGGCGGCGCGCCTACCGGATCCGGATCGAACGCCAACCTCCTGCGGGTGATGCCCGGTGAGCGGCCAGCCCGCCTGCCCGTTCGGGGCGGGGGAGCCGGCGCTGAGCGTGCGCCAGCCGTGGGCGGGGTGGATCGCCGCCGGGGCGAAGACGGTGGAGAACCGGAGCCGGCCAACCGGGTACCGGGGGCCGGTGTGGCTGCACGCCTCAGCCGCCCAGGACCTGGCCGCCGAGCCGCCGCCGACGGCGGTGAACGTCGCCCTGCAGCCGCGGGCGCTGACCCGGGGCGCGGTCCTGGGTCTGGTCGAGCTGACCGGGGTCCATTTCGACCGGGGGTGCTGCGCACCGTGGGGACAGCCCGATCGCTGGCACTGGCAGCTGCGGTGCATGCGGCTGCTGGACGCGCCGTGGCCGGCGCGGGGAGCGCTGGGGTTGTGGCGGCCGGACCTGTCCGCGACCGCCCCGGCCGGCTACCCCGAGGACCTGCTCACGCAGCTCGCCGCCGGGCGGGCGGTGGTGGTCCGCAGGCCCGGGCTGGGGTGGGCGTGGCCGGCGGAGCTGGCCGGCATACGGAAGCGCTACATCGGCCGGCCATCCGCGTTGTGCAACCCGCTTCGGATCGGCCCGGGATGGCCGCGGGAACGGGTGCTGGCCGGGTACGCGGCCTACTTCGCCGGCCGTCCCGACCTTCAGAAAGTGGCCCGGGGGCTGGGCGGGTGGGCACTGGAGTGCTGCTGCTGGCCGTTGCCGTGCCACGGTGATGTGCTGGCCGCCGTCGCCAACGCGGCGGAGGTCGGTCGGTGACGGCCGCGCGGAGAGCCTGGTCAGAGGTCACAACCGTGTCTCTCGGCCCGGTCGGGCCGGCGCGTGAGGGCCGGCCGTACCCGGCTCCGAAAGGGGCGATTTCGGGGCAAGATCGCGCCAGGAACACAACAGGACACCACGACACGGTTTTTGGACGTCCACGTGCTATCCCTGGCTCTGGATCCGCGGTAGAGATCTGCCATGCGTGTAGTTCCCTCGCTCCCGCCAGAGAACCTGGCCGTCGTCCGTCGACCGGCCCGTGCCTGCAAGCCGACGATCCGCATGTCGCAGGACCTGGTCGATCGGCTGGACGCGATCGCGGCCGCCGCCAGGGTCAATCGCAACGCCCTCGTGGTCGAACTCCTCGAGGCGTATACGGAGATCGCGGAGCCGTTGGCGGAGAGCGCCACCGCCGCGGGCGTGCCGCGTACACGGCTCCTCGTCGACCTGGTCCACGCGCATGCCCAGGCGCGGCGACCGCTGCCGCTGGCCAGCGAGGAGCCGCTGATCAGCGCCTAAGTCCTCGTGCCGCTGGTCCCGGCGGCGCGTCTGTCACCGCACGTACACATCCAGGAGGCTTGAAGGCCGGATCCGGACATGAAACGGGGCCCGACCCCGCGGTTACCAGCCGCGGGCAGGGCCCCGATCACAACATCAGCTTCGCCGAGCCACCGGCGAGGATCTTCTCTGGCCTTACGGCCAGCTACCACATCCCGGAGAGACGATAACTCACGTCCTCATGCCCGGGAAAGCCCTTGTTGCTTCCGGGCGTGTTCTGATCGCTGCCTCCGAAACACCTGGTCAGCGCACCGCTACCGATAGCGGTGAATTGTCGTCGTGGAGATCGACGACCGGAAGTTTTCCTGTCACCCCCCGCGCGGGGGCGATCCTCCAGGCGGTTCCGCCGGTAACGCCGGGTAATGATCGCTGGTCCGGGTGGGTGTGCCCGGGTGGCGATGGCCGTTTTGGACATGGCGGCCCCCGGTGACCGCGGAGGGTCATCGTCCAGCCGGGGGTGACCGGGCAGGCCCGTCGGTGTCAGGCGCGGCCGCGACGGTAGCGGCAGCGTGGGCGGCGGCGGCCGCGCGAGCGGTGAGCGCCCACGCCTACGAACGGGCGGTCGCCGCCGGCCGGCTGGTGGTGCCGGCCGGGCTCAGGTTGGCGCCGGCGACGGTGCGCTGGGCGTGTGCGCGGGCGGGGTATGCGCGGGGGGAGCCCCCAGCGCGGTCCCTGCGCGCACCGGCGCGGGATCTGTGGTTTCGGGTGGTGAGCCTGGAAGCGAGCCGGGACGGGGTGCATCCGTGCGCGCTGCGGATGGCGCGGCACCTGTCCTGGCATGTGGATGCCCGCCAGGCGCTGGAGCGGGTGCCCGAGGTGCTGGAGGCCTACTCCGCCCGGCACGAGGTGTCGGACCGCACGGCGTGGACGGATCTGGGCCGGCTGGTCGAGGGCGGGTGGCTGGCGCAGACCCGGACGCCGGCGAACGAGGGCAAGGGGCAGGGGCCGGGCACCGGTCGGACGGCCCGCTACGTGCTGGCCATCCCGGCGGAGGTCGCCGCGAACCTGACCGACCCGCCCGTCTTGGTGCCCAGTGGGCCGGCAGAGCAGCGTTCCGAGCCTGCCCCGGTGAGCCAGGAGCCAGCCCAGCTTCGGTCCGGCCCGGGCATGACTTCAGACGAGGCGTTGCTTTCACGTGAGGAACTACAAAAACCTTGCTCCCAAGATCGAAAATGGCGGACATCGCCTGACGGAAGGGGTTGGCGCAGCCTCCCCACCCCCACCCTCGAACAACGACGCGATGCCTCGGCGATCCTGGCCGGCTGCCACAACCGCTGGCGGCGTCAGCGGTTGGAGACAGCCCTGGTCAACCACGCCGACTGGGACGCGCTGCTGCCGCTGGTCGCGGCCGCGCACGCGGCCCGTCCCGAGGTCGACCTGACCGAGGCACTCAGCGTCGGCGTGCGCAGCGCCCGCAACCTGGCCGGGGTCCTCGCGCACCGATGCTGGAAGCTGATCCTATCCCGCCCAGCCCCCGCTCTCCCGGCCCTTCCCAGCCCGCCCACCAGTCCTTCCACGACCGCCCGGCAGGACTTCTTCCCGGCCCGTAACGCCGTCGGTGCGGCTGCCGCACGCGCCAATCTCCCGGAACGCTTCCGGCGGGTCTCCGCGCGACGCGGCCGACGGACCGATCCGTCGGCGCCGCGGCGGCGGTCCGCTGCCCCCCAGTTCAAGATCAGCAAGGAAGAGGATTAGTCGACAGTGTTGACCAGGTGCCCAGCGCAGGTTGATCATGTGCATACCTATGCCGCCGAATTGTCGCGGTCCGCGAACGCTCCGATTGGGTGAACGCTGCGGTGGGGGGCAACGGACTCGGCTTGAGGCGCCCCGCGGCCCGGCCTGACGTGGCTCCGGCGGTCGGGTACGGACAGTGTGTACACCGCGCGTACCCCCCGTCCCAGCCCCTCGGCTGCCGCCGACAGCCTCCGCAAACCAGGCTGAGCAGGAGAAATACCTATATCCATATACCGACCGCGTACGGCAGCATGTGCCGCGTAAACGTCCCGCCGAATGACCGGGAGGACGGCGCTCACGGCCCCGGGCCCGCCCCCGCCCCGGCCCACACGTCCCCGCCCGCCTGGCCACCGCCGAGGCGCGCGAGAGAGGCGCGCCCGATGACCAACCTCGACCGGCTGCTGGCCGGCTCCGCCGACGCCGAGCGTGACCTCAGCACCGCGATGCGCGCGCTCAACGCCGCCCTCGACCAGGTACGCCGGCTGCACACCTCGGCCCGCCTCACCGTCCAGGTCGACGACCCCAGCCACCAGACCGCCTGGAACTTCGCCGCCCGCGCCCGGCGGGAGGTCGTGTGCACCCTACCCAACCAGCCCGAACGGATCTGCGCCGTCAACGTCGACAGACCGGACAGTCGGATGGTGCCCACGCTCAGTTTCCTGGCAGCCGGCGGCCGCGAGGTCCACGTCGTCTACGACCAGGCAGTCATGCGCTGCCCCGCCGCCCAGGACATGCGTGGCCTCCTCGACCGTGCGGGTGTCCACACCCACCCCACCACCCGCGCGCTCCCCACCATGATGATTATCGACGGGGAGATCACGCTGCTGCCCGCCGAGAACGACCCCAGTGGCCTCATTGTGATCCGCATCGCCGCTGTCGCCGCCAGCCTGCGCGAACACGCTCTGGGCGACCAGGACACCACCCCCGTACCGTTCCTTGCTCCCAGCCTGGTCACCGCCGCCCATGCCCTCGCCACCCACCCCACCGTCGAGGCCGCGGCCGCGGCCACCGGCCTCAGCGCGCGCCAGTTCCGCCGGCATGTGGCCGCCCTCCTGACCGCGCTCCGCGCCAGCAACCACTTCCAGGCCGGCATCGCCGCCGCTCACACCCTCGGCCTCATCCCCACCGCCCGCCCCCCACACGGTCACACCCTGCCAGGCGGCCCGCCCCCGCCAGCCGCGAACGGCACCCCACCCGTCAGCCTCCGAGCCGTCTAAGATCCCCCACCCACCCACCCACTGCCCTGGACGTCGGCAGAGCGGGACTGTAAAACCAAACGGCGTAACTCCCGCGCCGGCCCCGGCCGGCCACATGGGCCCGCTCGTAGCTTCCAGCGAAAAAACAACGCTAAGCAGCGATCGCGGAGAATCGGAAGGCGCTAGTCCTGCAGACGTTGCCCGGTGACGGGGTCGAGCAGCCCCAAGCGGACCACGATCGTTCGACGTACCCCGGTCTCAAGCATGGCTGTGACCCGGTGGCGGCCGTTGTCGTACCACCGGTCGGAGGGGTCGTCGCCGAGTTCGATGCGTACGGGTTCGATGACGAGCAGGCTTTCCAGCGCCTCGAGCTGCCATCCCACGATGCCCTCGGCCCTGGCTGCGTCTGCTGCGTGATCGCCGACGTCGGTGCCGGTCGCTCCGGCGGCATCGGCCTGTGCGACGAGTCGGATGCCGGCCAGGGCCGGCAGGCCGGCCAGCATCGGCCCGTCCAGGGTGGGGACGAGGCCGAAGCCGAGACCGAGCAGGGTCGCGAGCAGTTCGTCGACGAGCTCGCCGCCGCCTTGGCCGTGGACGGCGATGTCGGTCTCGATCGCCCAGACCGGCGGTCCGCCGTCGACGGTCAGGGCCAGGCCGTGGATGGCCGTGCGGGTGCGCAGCTGGTCGGCCAGCGGGCCCGGGCCGGCGGGTAGCAGCCCGGACGGTGCGCAGCGCGGGTGGGCGAACACCACCCGGGCGTTGTCCACGCCGGGCGCGACCAGCACCGTCATCGCCGTGGTGGCCAGGTCCTCCTCCACCCCGCAGATGACACAGCGGGCCCGGGCGGGCGCCGGGCCGCGGCGCAGCCGGGTTACGTACTCGGCGCCCAGCAACTCCGCCACGTTGTCGGCGACCCGCAGATCCCGCACAGCCGTTCTCCTTGTTCTGTCCACGTCTGTTCTGTCCACGTCGCCTCGCGCGCGGGGTACCGGGACCATCGTGCCGCCGGGTCGCCGCTGGCCGATCGCACCCCTGACGCCCCGGGACGGGGGAGGCGTGGCCCTTCGAGGGGGGGATCTCCTGGTCGAAAGCGCGGCCTCATGCTCTGCGCCACAGTCGATGGATCGTGCTGTACCATTGCACATCAGGATCACTTTTCGGAGGTGCGGAGCATGCTGTTGAATGTGTGGCCGGTGGCGAACGGGATGCGGACGGACCATCCGATTCCGGATCTTCCGTTCGTGGACGACGGGCATCTGCCCGTGGAAGACGGGCGGGCGCTGGCGGCGGTGGGTCGCAAGCCGGGCGGGGAGACCTGGGGCAGGTTCGATGACTGCACGCGGGGCGGCGGCTGGGTGGCGCTGACGACCGACCCGGTCCGCCACGATCTGACGTGGTGTGTGCGCTGGCATCCCGAGCACGGACGGTCGGTGATGGTCTTCCGCGACAAGCACTTCGCCGAGGCGCACGAGGCGTTCTGGGGGCCGGCGCTGATGTTTCGGGCCGGGGGCTACTGGTGGGACGGGCAGAGCTGGTATCGGCCGGCGCAGGTCTGGGACGGCGCGGCCGAGGAGTACGTGCTCCGCCCGGTACCGGCGGCGACGGTGGTGTCGGCGGCGGACATCCTCGCCGTCACCGGCCGCTCGAGCCACGGGCAGCGGCTGCGGGTCGATCAGCTCGACCTGGACCGGCCGTTCAGCGGGGCCTGGGAGGACGAGCTGTCCGTGTGGGCCGCCGGCCGGCCGGCCGGCAGCGACCTGGCCGCCAGCGTCGTCCGCCTGTCCGCCCCGGAGTTGGCCGCCGACCAGATGGTCGGGATCGCCGAACTCGCCTCGATCGGCGGGATCGCCGCCTCCACGCTGCGGGCCTACATCGCCCGCGGTGAAGGCGACGTCCCCCTGCCCCAGGCATCGGTCTCCGGCCGCAGTGTCTGGTCACGGCCAGTCGCCGCGGAGTGGGCCGAACAGCGCCGCCGCTCCTACGGCAGCGTGAGCGCGGCGGTGTCCACCACCGGCCTGACCGGCCATCCCCAGCCGGAGGGGGTCAACGAGCTGTGGGAGCGGGCCACCCGCTGGTTCGTGTCACTGCTGTGGGACAACCCCGACCGGCGGCGACGCTGGGCTCTGCGCTGGCGGACCCGGGCCGCGGTCGAGGAGACCGCGCGGGCGCTGGGCTGGCAGGTCGCGGCCGGCCTCACCCAGATCGTCCCGATCACCGATCTCGCGATCACCATCCGCCATGCCGTCCTCGACGAGTTCGCCAGCGGCCAGGACCTCGACCGGCGGATCGCCGCCCGCGCCACCAACGGCGACGCCGCCCGCCGGGATGAAGCCACCTTCTACGGGATCGTTCCCTACGTCGCCCGGATGCTCGGCTGGCTGATCCGCCACGACCCGAACGCCGCCGCCCAGACCATCAACGAGATCGTCGGCGAGGCCGGCCGCCGGCTGGAGATCCCCCGTCCGGTAGCTGAGGAATCCGTGCGCACCGCCCTCGCCCTCGACGGCAACCTCACCCCCGGCACCCTCGATGAGTTCCTCGACCGCGTCTTCGTAGTGCCGACCAACGCCTAACGCGTTTTGGCCACGGTCGCCGCTGACTGGGGGGACAGGGGGCCAGAGCAGGGGGCCCCCTGTCCCGCGCCGTTCTGCCACACCCGCGCGCGGACCAGGACAATCAGCGCGGTCCGCCGCCAGCGGCGCGCCGCGCTGATTGAGAAGGCGCGAGGGCCTGGCGAGGGGTGCGACGGGGAACGACGCGGATGTCCTCGTCCCTGCATGGCGCGATCGAAGTCCCCTCCCCGGGGTGACCGTAGACCGTCTACGGTCACCCCGGAGCTGGGTGTCAGCGGGCGGCCAGGGCGGCGCTGATCGCGGGGACGTCGGCGTCGGCGCACCAGTCCAGGCCGATGTGGCCCTCGGCGACGAGCTCGGCGAGGTGGGCGATGCGGGCGGTCTCGACCTCGACGATGGCGGGCGGGGTCTCGATGACCGTCTGGGGGTCGATGGTGTAGCAGGCGGCGTCGCCGACTGGGGCGTACCAGCGGCCGGCGGGCTGACGGGTCCAGGCGAGTTCGGCGGCGCCGGTGGAGCGCAGGCCCTGGGCGAGCCGGGTCCGGGCGTGGTTGAGGGCGGCGGCCCGCGCGGCGAGGGGGGTGGCGTAGACGCCGACCAGACCCTGCCCGTAGAGCCCGGCGTGGTGGGTGAGCACGTGGACCTGCATGGCCTTCTCCTGTCGTCGGGCCCCCCCGTCCGGCGGCCGCTGTCAGATCCCGTTTGATCTGTCCGTGGCAGGTGCCTCTGAGCTGGGGTTGGTCAGATTGAGTGGGAAAGGTTGGGCTTGTGCCGTCTCACTTGAACAGTCCTTTTTCCGGGAGCGGGCGTGTGACC
>Ga0207710_10000057_pt1 | contig 177544 bp, 156 predicted proteins | sample KBSS24metaG_FD_184400 | JGI IMG/M metagenome (GOLD analysis project Ga0207710, IMG submission 184400) | Switchgrass rhizosphere microbial communities from Kellogg Biological Station, Michigan, USA - KBS S2-4 metaG (SPAdes) (version 2) | ecosystem: Host-associated > Plants > Roots >...
TCCCGAACTCAGAAGTGAAACCTCTTAGCGCTGATGGTAGTGTGGGGTTTCCCATGTGAGAGTAAGTCATCGCCAGCTCATTATTCTAACACCCCGGCCTCGAAAGAGTCCGGGGTGTTGCTTTGTGTAAAAGCAAAAAGTAATCAACCCATAAAAATTCAGCGAAACGAAAATAATTTCATCCTATTTCAATCTTTGCTTATGATGTGAACAATTAAAATTGAGCTTCTCCCCATGCAGTTTAAAATCATCGCAGCACAAGACCTAAATACGCATCAGCGAAAACAGATCGCTGAGCTTTGTTTTATAAAATTAATGCAATAATATTATTCTGCTGTAAGTCTTTAATTTAAAAAAATCTATTTTTTCTTCTGAAAATTTCAAACTGATATGTATGATAAATAGAAACTATATGTTATAAATATTGAATAGGCATGATTTTTGCTTGTTTTATGGAAACTAAAATATATGAAATTATCTGTTGGGTTGAAAGTTGCGAATTCTCTATCGTTAACACCTCAATTGCAGCAGGCAATTCGTTTGTTACAACTTTCTAGTTTAGAGCTTGAACAAGAAATTCAGATCCAGCTAGATAGTAATCCTTTACTTGAAAAAATAGAAGAAGAGTCATTAACAGAAAGTCTGTCTACATTAGAAAGTAAAGACTCAGGTGACTTAACAACTGAATTAAATGCAAACCATTTGCCTGATGATTTACCAGTCGATACTGAGTGGGATGATATTTATACTCATCAGTCCACGGCTTTAGCTACTCCAGAATTTGAAGAGCGAGAGGATAATCGCCAAGTTCAATTATCTTTAAAAGACCATATTTTAGAACAAGTTAATCTTCTACACTTTTCTAAAATAGATCAATTAATTGCTTATTGTATTGTTGATGCACTAGATGATAAAGGTTTCTTAGATGCTGAAATAGAAGAAATCATTTTAGCATCACAGCAATTATTGAATGAAATGGATATTGAGGAAGAAATTGAAGAAGATGAGGTTCTAGTTGTCTTAAAGCATATTCAGCGACTCGATCCGTTAGGTATTGGTTCGCGTAATTTAGCGGAGTGTTTAAAAGTACAGCTCGAGTTTCTACCAAAAGATGTTGAATATTTAAATGAGGCAAAAAGTTTATTGCAATATTACGAGCTTTTGATAGCAAATGATTTAAATAAATTACTCAAACAAACGGGTTTAACAAAAGACCAATTAAAGTTTGCAATCAATCTTTTAAAAACATTAAAACCCTATCCTGGTATGGACTTTGATAAACAAGAATCAGACTATCAAATTCCAGATGTGGTGGTTTCTAAAAAAGATTTACACTGGCAGGTTCAACTAAATCCAGATGTGCTACCTAAATTAAGAATTAATACTTTTTACTCTAGTATGATTCGTAGAGCAGATCAGAGTGAAGACAATTTATATTTACGTAATCAAATGCTTGAGGCGAAAAACTTTATCAAAAGTATTGATGAAAGACATAAAACACTATTAAAAGTAGCATCTTGTATTGTGGAGCATCAGAAAGCTTTTTTGGAGATCGGTGCAGAAGCAATGAAACCATTGGTTCTTCGAGATGTTGCTGAAGAAGTAGAATTGCATGAATCTACAGTTTCTCGTGTAACCACAAATAAGTATATGCTTACTCCACGTGGCCTTTTTGAGTTGAAATATTTTTTCTCTAGTCATGTGGGCACAACTGCTGGTGGAGAGGCTTCTTCTACTGCAATTCGTGCAATGATTAAAAAACTTGTAGCAAGTGAAAACCCGCGTAAACCTTTGTCAGATAATGTAATTGCCACATTATTGAAAGATGAGGGGATTGAAGTTGCAAGAAGGACTGTCGCAAAATATCGTGAATCGTTACATATTCCTTCATCGTCTGAAAGAAAAGTCTTGATCTGAATTTTGAAGTATGGCTATTCTAGAGATTCATTATGACGAAATAATGAAATTTCAATTTCACCAAGAGGAGTAGCTAAAATGGTTTAATTGTCCTAATATTTTTTTGATAGCATTAAATTGTTTTAGTTCTTCTTTAAATAACCTAAAAAGGTGAGGGATAGAATTATGCAAATAACGATTCGTGGACATCATTTAGCAATTACACCAGCTATAGAAGAAAATATTAAATCAAAATTTAATCAATTAACGAAACACCTAGATCAGGTGAATAGTATGCAGATTAAATTAACCAAAGATCATCAAATTGATAAGCGCTCTCATAAGGGCAGTTCAAATCATGTTGCAGAGGCTATTGTAAGATTGCCGGGGATTGAGTTGTTTGCTCAGGCAACCGCTGATGATATGTATACTTCAATTAAAAAATTGACTGAAAAATTAAAAAGACAATTATTAAGATATAGAAAAATGCAATGTACTTATTCACAAGTTGCTGTTTCTATTCAGTAAGTTTTGTGAATTTAAGAGAGGCTTGAAAGATAGCCTCTTTTTTATTGATAAAATATAAACACGTACTGAATTCTTGGAAAAAGTTATAGTAAAATACTCCGTTTTACCCCTTAGGTTGTGTCAGAGGTCTTTGCAATGAATAGTGAACAGCTCACTCAAATTTTAAAAGAAGCTTTCCCTGTAGCGGAAGTAGCGGTGAGCGGACAGGCTGGAAAATTTGACCTCCGTATAGTGGATGATCAATTTGAAGGTAAGCGTACAGTGGCTCGTCAACAATTAGTTTATGCACCATTAAATACTTATATTGCAAGTGGGGAAGTTCACGCGGTAACAATTCGTGCAATGACCAAAGATGAATGGCGTAAAGCAAGCCTTTTCGGAGCTTAAATATTAATGGATAAATTTTTAATTACGGGTGGTGTTAAGCTCGAAGGTGAAGTGCGCATTTCTGGTGCTAAAAATGCAGCTTTACCATTACTTGCTGCAACTATTCTTGCAGATTCTCCAATTACAATAACCAATGTTCCAAATCTTAAAGATGTTAATACTTTGGTCAAGCTAATTGGTGGATTAGGGGTAACGATTGGCTATGAAAATGACACAGTAAAAGCAGATACCTCTACTTTAGATAATCAGTTTGCACCTTATGAGTTGGTAAAAACAATGCGTGCCTCAATTTTGGTTTTAGGACCATTATTAGCACGTTATGGTAATGCTAAAGTTTCTTTACCTGGTGGTTGTGCAATTGGTTCAAGACCTGTGGACCAACATTTAAAAGCTTTAGAAGCTTTGGGTGCGCATATTGAAGTGGAAAATGGTTATGTCCATGCTTCAGTTGATGGTCGCTTAAAAGGCGGTGAAGTTGTTTTTGATATGGTTACTGTTGGCGGTACCGAAAACATCTTAATGGCAGCAGCATTGGCAGAGGGTGTTACGACTATTCGTAATGCAGCTCGTGAACCTGAAATCACTGACCTTGCTCAAATGTTAATTAAAATGGGCGCTAAGATCGAAGGTCTTGATACAGATACTCTTGTTGTAACTGGCGTAGAAAGTTTACATGGCTGTGAATATGCTGTTGTTGCTGATCGCATTGAAACAGGTTCATATTTAGCAGCTGCTGCAATTACGGGTGGTCGTGTTAAAACTACACATACTGACCCTGCATTACTTGAGTCTGTTCTGGATAAGTTTGAAGAAATGGGTGCTGAAGTCACTCGTGGCGATGACTGGATTGAACTTGATATGTTGGGTAAACGTCCTAAAGCTGTAAGTTTTAGAACCTTGCCACATCCAGAGTTTCCAACTGATATGCAAGCACAATTAATGGCTGTAAATGTGATTGGCCGTGGTTTTGCGACAATCTCTGAAACGATTTTTGAAAATCGTTTTATGCATGTTCCTGAATTGTCACGAATGGGCGCTAATATTCAGGTGGAAGGTCACGATGCTGTCGTAACAGGAGTTGAAACCTTACAGGCAGCACCTGTTATGGCAACAGATTTACGTGCTTCATTCTCTTTAGTTCTAGCTGCTTTAGTTGCAGAGGGAGATACGTTAATTGATCGTATCTACCATATTGACCGTGGTTATGAACATGTCGAAGAGAAGCTTCAAGGTTTAGGTGCCAAAATTAAGCGAGTAAGTTAATGAATGATGTAAGAAACGATGATCCTAATTTTGATGTGATGGGTAATTTTGATCATGGTTTGACCTTGGCATTAAGTAAAGGACGTATCTTAAAAGAGACGTTACCTTTATTGGCTACAGCGGGTATTAATTTGCTCGAAGATCCGGAAAAGTCTCGTAAGCTCATTTTCCCTACTACGCATAAACAAGTACGTATTTTGATTTTACGTGCGTCTGATGTACCGACCTATGTAGAAAATGGTGCAGCAGATATAGGTGTAGCAGGTAAAGATGTATTGATGGAGCATGGTGCTCAGCATGTATATGAGTTGCTTGACCTGCAAATTGCTAAATGTAAGTTAATGACTGCTGGTAAAGTAGGCATGGAGCATCCAAAGGGTCGTTTAAAAATTGCCACGAAATATGTCAATCTTACACGTCAGTATTACGCAAGCTTAGGTGAGCAGGTTGATGTTATTAAGCTTTATGGTTCTATGGAATTAGCTCCTTTGGTAGGGTTGGGAGACTACATTGTTGATGTGGTCGATACTGGCAATACTTTAAGAGCGAATGGTCTTGAGCCATTAGAAGAGATTTGCAAAGTATCTTCTCGATTAATTGTAAATAAGGCTAGTTTTAAACGTAAGCAAGTCTTGTTAAATCCAATCATTTCACAACTTGAACAAGCTGTTCAATCACGTTAAAAGCAATTTCCCATCATGCTTTTGCGATAGTTGCTCTAGATGATGCCCACAAGCGATAAGAAAAAGGGTAAACTTGGTTTTTCTTTTTCGCCTTGTGGGTAAATTGATGCGACGTTTATCGACTCAAGATCAGAACTTCAAACAGGTTTTTGCTGAGCTTTTAGCATTTGAAACTGTGAATGATCTTAATTTAGTGCAAACAGTAGATCAAATTATTGCTGATGTTCGTCAGCATGGTGATGATCATGTTTTAAAGCTCACTCAACAGTTCGATCGACATCCTGCGCATCAATTTTCAGATTTAGAATTGTCTCAAGAACAACTTAAAACTGCTTTTGATAATTTAAGCCCAGAAATTCGTGATGCTCTAGAGTTAGCAGCAAAGCGTATTCGTACATTTCATGAAGCTCAGAAACAAGATAGCTGGACTTATATAGATGACTTGGGCAATACATTAGGGCAAAAAGTTACGCCTTTAGACCGTGTCGGTATTTATGTGCCAGGTGGTTTGGCCTCTTATCCATCTTCGGTTCTAATGAATGCTGTACCAGCTCATGTTGCGGGTGTACCTGAAATTATTATGGTTGTTCCGGCACCGAATGGTGAATTAAATCCATTGGTTCTTGCCGCAGCTTATCTTGCGGGAGTTAGCCGAGTATTTACCATTGGTGGGGCGCAGGCTGTAGCAGCTTTGGCTTATGGTACCCAGACAATTCCAGCTGTAGATAAAATTACTGGTCCGGGGAATCGTTTTGTAGCAGCTGCTAAACGTGCTGTATTTGGTCAAGTCGGCATCGATATGATTGCTGGACCTTCTGAAATTTTAGTATATGCAGAAGGTGAGAATAATGCAGATTGGTTGGCTATGGATGTTTTATCACAAGCTGAACATGACACTGTGGCTCAAGCTATTTTTATAACTCCAGATGAAGCTTTGCTTAATGCAGTCGAGTTGGCAATTGAAAAGCATTTAAATGAATTGCCAAAGGCAGATATTGCTCGAACTTCAATTGAAAACCGTGGTGCTTTGGTGTTGGTCAAAGACCGTGCAGAAGCAATTGAATTGATTAATCAGGTTGCACCAGAGCATTTGGAGCTGTGCTTAGATGACGCCCAAGCAATGAGTGAAGAGATTCGTCATGCTGGAGCAATTTTCATGGGGCGTTATACACCTGAAGCAATCGGTGACTATTGTGCGGGGCCAAACCATGTATTGCCGACATCTGGAACTGCTCGTTTTTCTTCTCCTTTAGGCGTTTATGATTTCCAAAAACGTTCGAGCCTGATTATGTGTTCGAAAGATGGAGTTAAAACGTTAGCTAAAACAGCCGATATATTAGCTGTCCAAGAGAACCTAGATGCTCATGCACGCTCAGCTCGCTATCGTTATCAATAAGCTTATAAACCTTGTAGTTTTTTAATTATTACTCAGGGCTGATTTTCAGCCCTTTTTTGAGATAAGACCATGACTTTATCTACAGCACAAATGCGCTTTTGGAGTCCAGAAGTTCGTGAATTAGAGCCTTATGTTCCGGGTGAACAGCCAAAAATTCAGAATTTATTGAAACTTAATACGAATGAAAATCCATATCCGCCATCACCAAAAGTAGTTGAAGCAGTTCAAGCTGTTTTAACTCAGCAAGCTGATGCATTGCGTTTATATCCTGACCCAGATGCAACAGCTTTAAAGCAAGCAATTGCTAAACAACAGAATGTTGAGGTATCTCAAGTTTTTGTTGGTAATGGCTCAGATGAAGTACTTGCTCATATTTTTAAAGCATTCTTCCTTCAAGATGAACCGATTCTTTATCCAGATATTACTTATAGTTTTTATCCAGTTTATAGTCAGTTCTTTGGAACAAAAACTAAAGAAATTCCACTTAATGAGAATTTCGAGATAGAAGCTAAGGACTATATACAACCAAATGGCGGGATTGTTATTACAAATCCTAATGCACCAACCAGTGTTGCAATGGGTTTGCCAGATATCGAGCGAATCTTAAAAGCAAATCCAGATCGGGTGGTGGTGATTGATGAAGCTTATGTTGATTTTGGTGCAGAATCCGCAGTTGGTCTTGTAAATCGCTATGAGAATCTAGTTGTTTGTCAAACAACCTCAAAATCTCGTTCATTAGCTGGTTTGCGCGTTGGTTTTGCAATCGCTCAGCCACATTTAATTGCAGCGCTTGAAGCTGTCAAAAATAGTTTTAACTCATATCCTATTGATCGTTTTGCAATTGCAGCCGCGGTAGCTTCTTTTGAAGATCAGACTTATTTTGAAGTACACTGTCAGAAAGTTATTGCTAGTCGTGAAAAGCTAGTAGATGACTTAACTGCTTTGGGCTTTAAAGTTTTACCTTCTAAAGCGAACTTTATTTTTGCTTCGCACTCAACTCATGATGCAGGCAAACTCGCACAGCAATTACGTGAACAAGGTATTATTGTGCGTTATTTCAATAAGCCTCGTATTAATCAATTTTTACGTATTACAGTCGGTACTGATGAACAGAATATGCGTTTAGTGCAAACGTTAAAACAAGATATTCTTTAAGTTTTAGTCTGCTGTGCTGTTCATCAAGTTCAGCATGGCAGAGATTTTATCAAGGCTTTCTTGATATTCTGCTTCTGCATTTGAGGCAATTGTAATGCCACCACCGGCCCACAAAGAGAGCTGATTTTGATATTGCTGAAAGCTACGGATAAGAATATTCCAGCGACCCGTTCCATCAAAATTGAAGTAACCTAATGTCCCGCAATAAGCACCTCTTGCTTCTTCTTCTAATTCTTCAATAATTTGCATGGCCCGAATTTTTGGGGCTCCTGTAATTGATCCCCCCGGTAAAGCAGAGAGCAACATTTGCATTGGATTAATATCATCTTTAAGCGTGGCAACAATCTCACTGACCATATGATGAACTTGATTAAAACTTTCAATCTCGAATAATTGTGTTGTTTTTACGGACCCTGTATTGGCATAAATGCTCAAATCATTACGTAATAAATCAACAATCATGACATTCTCGGCCTGATCTTTTTGCGAGTTTTTTAAAGTTTGTTTTGAAATAAAATCTTTTTTGATATCTTCATATCGAGGCATGGTTCCCTTAATAGGTCGTGTCTTAATTTGTTTATTTTGATTGAATTCAATGAAGAGTTCAGGGGAACAACTTAATAACTCAAATTGATCTAATTTTAAATAACCTGCATATGGTGCATTAGTAAGGTTCCATAAATCTTCAGCTTTATTTAATAAGGAACCTTTGAAATCAGCTTTAAATTCTTGGGTTAAATTAATTTGATAACAATCTCCAGCTTTAATGTATTCTTGTATTTTATTAAAAGCCTCGAAATATTTTTCTTTAGACCATCTTGGCTGAATAGAAGTTTTTAATTCAAATGTATTTTTAGATTTATTTGAATTAGGAATCTCTAATTTTTTTTCAATATATTTGAATAGATCTAATGCATTTTTTTCATCACTAAAAAAATACCAATCATTATCTATATATTTTAAAAAAGAACGATATTGGCCTAAGAATAAAGATGGCTGTATATGAGTTTGAGCATTAATAAATTGATGAGCAGCAAAATCATAACTAATAAAACCGATGTAGCCGCCATTAAAACTTGTTATTGATTTAGTATTCTTAATTTCTTTTAATTTGTTTTCTTTTAGTTGAATAAAATCTAATAATTGGTTTGATTTTAATATATTTTTATATTCATTAAATTTTTGACGCTGAAATGCTAGATTGTTTTTATTCTGAATAAGAATGTATTGTTGTGGGAGAAAGCCAATAATAGGATTATTATTGTCATTTAAATAAATGAGCCCAGTTAATCCTTGTAAATTTTTTAAAATCTCGGCAGCATTTTTAACATGTGATGAGATTTTTTTCTTTAACTGAGACATTTTTAAATAAGAAAATAGTTAATGAGGGAAATATTAGTTTACTACAACTTGTGGATCGTCAGCGAGAAGACTTAGGGGGGAGTTACTTTTTGATGATAAAATAGTCGAATTTTAGGGGGGGATTGAGGTTGTATCTGGAAGTTAAAAGTGGAATAAATGGAGTGTACCGTTTGTCGGGTAGTTGGCAAAAAATGCACAACACTAGTTGAACAAAAAGTAACGTAGATGTAATTTAGTAATTGCTAAGCAAAACTACTCAAGGATTGGAAGTTTCGGTTGCTATATAAAGAAAAATGCAACTTGAGACAATGAGAGTGGTTAAAGTCAAAAAATAAATGCTCTTGGGAGAGTGCTCAATGAAAATGTTCACTAAACTTGCTTTAGTTTCTTCTTTAGCTATCAGTGCAAATGTAATGGCAATGCAGTCAATGGACGATGCTGCACTAAGCGCTGCTACAGGTCAAGATGGTATTAACATCGGTATCGCTTTAGGTTCTGGCGGTGTTTCTATCGATAAATTATATCTACATGATAATGATGGTTTGGCATCATCAACAGGTATTACTGGTGCATCAGGTACTGCGGGTGCAATCGCAATTAGCGGTGTTACGGTAACTCAAAAAGGTACAGGTAATCTTTTAGATTTAGCAATTGATACAAATGGTGCTTCGGGCTCAAACGGTGCTTTCTTAAACGTTGCTGCGACAGTAGGTGCTGTTGATATTCATGTCGGTTCAATTGGTGTTGGTACTTCGGGTACTTTAAACCAAACAACTGCTGTACGTGGTATTACAGAAACAGCTCCAACTGAAATTATCTCTGGTTTAGATTTATCTTTAGGTCAAATTTCAGCGAATGTTCAGTTAGGCTCTACTCCACAAGGTGCAATGATCAAAGTAAATTCAAGTTTGAAAGGTGGTTTAACACTATCTAACTTTGGTATTAATGATGCTGCTGGTGGCGGTAAAATTGTCCTAGATAAAGTAATGGTACGTGGTGCTGGTAATACTACTGGTGATTTAGACGTGAATGCGAATATTTCAGTTGTACCAACTGGCTTAAAAATCCAAAATAACAGTGCTCAAGGCATGAATGTATATGCGCAAGGTGTTCACCTTGGCGCTGCGGGTAATGCATCAATTGGTGATTTAGAAATCCAAGGTTTAAATGTAGGTACTTCTACAATTACAATCTCTGGCCACTAATTTAAAAGTTCAAAATTAAAAGAGCGCGTTTACAACGCGCTTTTTTAATTGGCTTTTAATTAAAATTTCATAAGAATTAATAATATTGTTATATGTGTACTAAATATATTAAAAGTATTGATAATTAAGAATGAGAGTTAATTAACACTTTAATTAAAGTAGAACTATACATTCATCAAAAAGATTAAAAAAAAGCTGTTTTTTACAGAAAAAAAAGGTATCTTCAACACACAGGGATGTAGAGCTATTGCTCTAAGAATAAAATGAATAAGGCCGGTTAGGCCACCATTTAGACCAAGTGCTTATGTTAGAGATAGTTTTAGGCTCAGCATTGATGTATTACTTTGCGACAGAAGCCTTCGAAATAGAAAAAAAGCCGCCGGGAACTGTTTATTATACAGAGACTGCCGATTCACGTAATTTATCATTTCATCGAAATCATATTGAACCAGTCAAGATCAAACCTGCTGTAGAAGATCAATTCCGTGGAATTGTTCGACAAGCTTATGACTATAGTTGTGGCTCGGCTGCTCTTACAACCTTATTAAATGGATATGTCGGAACCAGTTTGACTGAGCAACAGACGATGAGTGGGTTGCTTCAGTATGGTGAATATCAACGCATTATTGAGCGCCGAAGTTTCTCATTACTCGATATGAAACGTTTTGTCACTGCAATTGGTTTAGAGAGTGGTGGTTATCGTGGTGAGTTTTCTGATTTAGTAAAGCTTGGACAACCCGCAATTGTTCCAATTTCTTATGCTGGATTTAAACATTTTGTTGTCTATAAAGCTTATAAAGATGGGCGAGTCTATGTGGCTGATCCTGCATTAGGCAATATCAGCTTTGATGAAAATCGCTTTAAAGAAATTTGGGATAATAATACTTTATTTGTTATTTCAGTCCCAGAATCTCAGCGTAAAGATCTATTGGCTTTAAAAGATGCAGATATGCGTCATGTAGAGGATGCAACTGTCAACAGATATGCCTTTGTTGACGTGCAATATCCGACATTTAATTATGATCGTTTAGCAAATAAAGCCTCAACCATGAGACGTGTGTTAGATAACGATAATCACTCTGCGACTTATGGACTACCAATAGAAACCTATATGCGTCTTTATTACAAACGTAAATAGTCAAATTTTAATTTAGTAAAATAAATAAATTGGGTGGGAAAAATATGAATAATCGATGGATAAAGATGAGTGTATTGGCCTTAAGTATGAGTGCCATTACAGGGACAATCTATGCTGAGGATCAAGTACAACAAGGACAAGTAGATGGATCGAGCCAAAAGGTAAATGCAGGTAGCACAGAAAGTTCTATACCTGTAGATACAACCAACTCGAATACAGCTATACCAGGAAGCACTGTACAGCCGTCTGATACACCTGCAACAGATAATAGCACGGTACCTGCTAATGAGGGCGGTGCGCATCAAGCTGCAACTGCACTACAGAAAAAAGAAGGTGATGCAAGTCAAGAGACGAATTTACAAGAAGTATTTACTTCAAATGAGCGACAATATTCGTTAATTAAAAAAGGCGGCATCTCATCTTATTATGACCTTGATTACACTTATTACCGTGATACACGAATTGATTTAGCTTTATCAGATAATTCATCTCAACTTAATCGTTTACGTGTCGAAGAAGATGCTAACCATACTTTGACAAATAGTTTTACGGTCCAGTATGGGGTTTTGGACAACTTAACTTTATCAGCAACTCTTCCTTTTGTTGCAAAGTCTGAAATTATTCGCGATACGACTACTGCTGGGTTAGGGGATATTTCTCTTGGCGCTCGCTGGGAACCTTTCCCATTAAAACAAGGCCGATTACCATTGGTACTTTTTGGAAGTTTATCGTCTAAGACAGGTGATAGCCCATATGAAATTGGTTTAGATGAGCTATCAACAGGTAAAGGTTACTACTCTGCTGGTGTAGGCGCGAGTACTCGTAAATATATTGATCCAGTTGTTTTATTTGCTTCCGCATCTGCTAACTATGGTTTTAAAGAGACTGGGTTAAATCAAGCCCGTGGTACACGTACATTAACCTCATTTGACCCTGGGATCAGTGGTGGTTTTTCTTTCGGTTTTGCTTACTCATTTAACTACGATGTATCTCTAACCATGTCATATCAGCAAAGCTTCAATATGAATGCTGAATTCCAGTTTGACAATGGTGACTCATATACGTCTCCAGATCAAAGTAGTGCAATGTTGTCTTTTGCTTTAGGTGTGCGTGTTTCACCTGAAACGATTGTTAATGGTACGGTAGGTATTGGTTTAACCGAAGATGCGCCAGATATTTCACTTGGCTTGTCATTCCCGTTAGATATTTTAGGTTTTACTAAAAAACAAAAATAAGGAGATATGCAGGTGAAATATCCTAAATTATGTCCTTTAACGGCGGCAATTGTTATCTCCGGTTTTTCTAGCTTTGCCAATGCTCAATTAGGACAAAACCTAGCTGTTGATATTCGTTCACTATCGATGGGGAATGCTGTAACAGCAGATCCTCCAGGGATTAGTGCAGTTCATTTTAACCCAGCAGCACTAGCGAAAATTGATGGGTTACAAACAGATGTACAAGGTATTCTTGCAAACTTTGATATCCAGAGAGAGTTTTCAGCTCCTCCTGGGTATAATATTTTTGGTTATTCAGACGATCCTTTAGTTTGTAATGATGGACCAGAAATTTCTGCCAATATTTGTACAGATTTTAAAGATTCTGTACATGGTGATGTCGAGTACGCAAGTTTATATGTACCCATTCTTAAAAAAATGGTTGACTTGGGAGCGGGGTATCCACTCGTTGCGCCTACAGCAGGTATAGCCTATAAACCACCAGGCTCAAAAGTAACTTTTGCAACGGCAATGTATGCGCCTTTAGTAGCCGGTTTTGGAGCAGAAAATGGCAATCCTGGTAACTATATGGGACAACAGGTTGCTGTAGAGCGTATTACCTATCTATCTCCATCTTTTGGTTATCAAGTAAATGATCACTTATCAATTGGTGCGTCGATTGGTATGTCGTATAACGCGATTGCTTTAAATACCGATTTACGTTTTCCCAATGAAATGATTGGTGTACTGCGTATGGTTGATGATGTGGTATGTGCACCCTTCAAAGACAATAACGATATGATTACTGATCTGTTGTTATTGGGAATTTGTAATACAAAAGAAGGAATGAATCCATTTAATAAAATGGGTTCACTACAAGTTTCATTAGAACAATCATTAAGTCCTAGTTATAACCTGGGATTGCTTTGGGAACCGACAGATGATTTTGGCTTTGGTATGGTATATCAAAGTGCTGCCAAGATGCGTCTCAAAGGCAAATACATGATTAATAATGCCAAAGCGCCTCAAGAGTTGGTTCAGGGATTAAACTCATCGGCAACTGGGCAAATTTTAGCTGCGATTCTTGGACTACCAGGATATGTTCCTGATACTGAGTCTGGTTTAGTTGCTATGGATTTAGAGTATCCTGCACATTTTCAGGCAGGTATTAAATACAAAATATTTCCAGATTTACAATTAAACTTTGATGTTGGATGGACTGATTATTCTGCTTGGGATAAGTTTAAATTTGAATTTGATAGACAGATTACATTATTAAAGATTGCTAAACTTCTATCGAATGATGTGACTGATAACTCTTTAGCATTGCCATTAAAGTTTACTTCACCATGGAGTTGGGGTATTGGTTTAGAGTATTCAGCAACTGATCGTTTGAAGTTACGAGCAGGTTATGAGCCGCGTGCTAGTTCTATTCCTAATGATAAACGTAATACTATGGTTCCGATCAATAATGCGCAATTATTCGGTTTGGGAGTAGGTTATCGTTTTGATGCTGATACAGATTTAGATCTTTCTGTCGGTTTCTTACGGAGCCGTGACAATATTCCAGCTTGTAGTAGTACTCTATCGAATAAGTGTGGTGTCGATAATATTTTATTAAACCCTTATTCAGGTTTAGATGTAAAAACGAATACAAAAGTCACAGTACTTGGTTTGAGTTATAGAACAAAATGGTAAAACAGTATAAATGGATGTTTAGCCCTAATTTCGCTCTCGTAACCTTATGTGTTGCGATAGCGAATGTTTCTGTTTCTTATGCAGACGGCTTTTATACGATTATAGGTCCCGATGGTCGGCCTATGATTATACCTAACAAAAAAATGGATCAAAAAAAACAGTCTCTCTCTGGCACAGAAATGCAGTCTAAAAATCTCCTAGAGAAGACTGTAGCTTTGCCAGTTCAAAAAGTTCCAAGTGAAAAAGAACAAATTAAAGATTTACCAAAAAAATTAGAACAACAAACCGAAAAGAAACTAAATACTGCACCGACTGCACCGACTGCACCGACTGCACCGACTGCACCGACTGCACCGACTGCACCGACTGCACCGACTGCACCACAAAAAACTCAGAAAAATACTGAAGAAGCTACTGTAGCTGGTAGCAAATTAAAAACCTCTACAGATAAAACAAAATCTCTCAAAAGTGAAAAGGTTCAACCAGTTCCTAATAATGAGTGGAAGAAAAAGCTTATTTTAGTTCCGCCACCAATAAAAAGTATATCAAACGCAGCTCCATCAGCTGACTCTTCACAGGATAAGTCTAAATTTACAACGATTGATAATATAGAATATGTAAATAATGAATATCTTGAAGATCAAGAATTTAATCTTGAAGGTAAAAAGCGTTTTTATCTTATGCCTGATGGCTTAGGAAGAACTGAATCAATAGAGCGTAAAAAAGGTGTGAGTCGATCAACTTTAGATCAGCTTTTTAATAGGCAGGCTAAAGATGAAGAATCTACTGTTGTATTGGCTCCAACCTATATGCGGTTATCTTCGCAAGAGTTAGAAGCAGCTTTTGAACAAGACAAATGTTTTATTAAAGGGTATAACAAACAAATTAAGACACTTAGTATAAATAAAGAAGTAAGTGTTTGGCCTCGTAAGCCATTGAAAGAAAAATTTGAATATGAGGTAGTACAGCTAAATCCTTCTGTTCAGCATTTAAAACTTATGTCATTTTCTGCTAGTAATGAGAAGCCTTTATATTACTGGCCCTTAGTTATTTTTTTAGATAATAAGGGTTGCATTTTAGAAGGAGTTAGTGGGTTTAAGAGTAAATCTTATCCTTCTACGATGTTACAACACTCATCAATTCAAGGCGTTTTAAAAGTACCACCTTCAGCACATTACATGATGATGACACCTTTATCTTCTGCGGTGGATGTTGCAGAAAAAGAGTTAACAAATCAGGGACAAATTCAAATTTCCGTATTACGTTAAAAATAAGTAGGGTATCTAATGAATAAAAAAGTTTTATGGCCTTTTGCACTAACTACATTAGCGATTATGCTAAATGGTTGTGGGGGTGGTAGTTCCAATATTAGTGAAGATCCGAATTCTGGTACTAATAACGGAAATTTATCTTCAGGCAGTTGTACCCCGACAACGAGTGATATTGGTGCTGAAGATGCAACTTGTTTGCAATTCGCTTTAGATTACCCAATAGCTGGTATTAATTTCGATTGTAGTTCGGCAACAAATTTTCATTATGCGACCAAACTTACAGGAAATGCGGTAATTGGATCGTGCAAAGTAGGTGATACAGCACGTTTTTATGTTCAGAGTAAAGATAATAAAAAGGTTTTCTTAGGAAACGTTAATCTGGATACGATTGGGAAATTTACTGCCGTTAATGGTAAGTCTAAAGAGACCAATCCGATATATTTAAGAGTGCTGGATTTAGCAAGTGGTATTACAGGTAAAACCCCAGCAACATTAGATAAAAATGATGAAACAATTAAAGTGGCGATTGCTTTAATAAAAATCTTCCAAAGTATTGGCGTGGAAAATGGTGATAACCTGATTGGGGATATACAACCCACCCAACTTACAGATACAAAGAAAGATCAACTTACTAAAATTTCTCAGAGCATAACAGCTACAGAATTAAAAAATGGTGCTTATGCAAGTATTTTAAAACCATGGTTGGATGTAGGACAAATCTCTGATGATGAAGCTTATAAGTTAGTCGTACAAACGACGAACTTAAGTAATGCTGGTGTTTTTCAATCATTAAATTTATTTAGTAGTTCATCACCAATATTACAAAATTATCAAGTTTTCAGAGGTTGTAATAGAATTACACAGGAAGAATGTTTTAATAATACTACTAATTTACGCCATTCATCAGATGAGTTTTATTTATTATCAGATCGACAAGGCTATACATTAGGATATGGTTTGCAGTGGAAGGGCAATGCTATTGTAATAAACAATGAAGTACAAAACCCTTACCTGTTAACATCAAAAGTTAAGCCAGCTAAATTAAATGTAAATGCACAGAATGCTTGGTTAAATCCTATTAGTCGTGAGATTCAGCCAACTACTCCACTTCGTTTAAGCGCCTCTGATAATCCGAATGAAGATTTACAGATTTATCAAGGTAAATTCTTTAATGATTATGGAGTGGCAGGGACAGAGCCGTTCTATAAATACTTAACAAAACTTAGTACAGGTAATCCGCAACATTATGGCCTCTGGCGTCAAAATGTTGACGGCGATAGCTACAATGGAATATTGAGTATTGTTAAAAGCAGTCCTATTAGTTACTTAGAAAGAACAGTTTTTAAAACATCTGGTAATGTAAAGTTAGGAGAAACTTATATTTTTCCTCTACATGCCACACTGACATTTAATTTTTCAGATAAAACAATTCAGCCTGTAAAATTAGGTATTGTTATTGATGAAAATGGTGATATTCGTACTGATATCAAACCTAATTCAACAACAAATGACATGTCAGGCCAATGCGCCACTGTGGCTGACACTAGTTTAGTGGATAGTAATGGAGTACAACAATATCGTATTGGTACTACCACTGCGACAGTTGATGATCCTTCAAATAGCCAACAGTCTGTTTACGTTCGTATGATTTTATCTAATCCAAAATTTGAGAATATTGATGGGGTGATGGTTGGGCTAACTTTTGTGGGTCCTTCACCTGGTCCAGCAAAAATAAACTTATTTAATTTGTTGGCAAATAAGGTCGATAGTACGAGTATTGATTTCGACACCGATACTGCTTGGTATAATCAGCATGCGGCAGTTCAAGCAAGCTATAATAAGCTTAAAGATGTGCCTGCTCCAACCGCTGCAGATAAAGCTTTGGCTCAACGTATTTTTGGTACAGTAACAATCAAATTAGCGGATCAATCTATTCCAGCTTGTAAAGCAATTAAAACTAAGTCTTAAATTAAGAGACAAATAAAAAAGACCGCCTAGCGGTCTTTTTTATTATCGAATTGATTAACCCGTATGGTCTAAACGAGTACCCAACGTTTCAAGATGGGTCGGGAACACTTGTTTTTTACGATCTTCAAAATAGTGTTTTAATGTATGTTCGACACTAGGGAAGGCAAGTTCACCCCATGGAATTTCATGCTCTTCGAACAATCGACTCTCGATGCTTTCTTCGCCTGCCCCAAAAATTCCATCTTTCAGCTGTGCTTTGAAAAGTACATAAATCTGACCAATACGAGGAATATTGTACATGCAATAAAGTTGTTCTATTTCTATCTCGGCTTCAGCTTCTTCACGAGTTTCACGTGCTGCACCTTGCTCCATGGTTTCGAATAATTCCATATAGCCAGCAGGCAAAGTCCATAAACCATAACGGGGTTCAATCGCACGACGACAGAGTAATACTTTGTCTTCCCATAACGCTAAGGCACCGCAGATTACTTTGGGGTTTTCATAGTGAATATTTCCACAATGAGTACAAACACGGCGTACTTTATGATCACCTAAAGGAATTTTTTGTTCGGTTTTATGCCCACACGCTACACAGAAACTCATAATTATCATCGAGTATAGAGATGACTCAGCATAACTGAATTTTTAGACTTACGCATCAACTCTATTCCCTAACTTTGATTTTCAGATATGATGCAAAGAGAGATAGAATAATAGGTGAATGGTATGGAAGAGCACTTGCTAACACAAAAGTTACAGCAAAGATTGCGCTTTTCCACCCGCATACAAGAAGCACAAGCAGCAGTACTCATTGCCATTACGAATGAAAATGACCCCAAGGTACTGCTTACACGCCGTTCAATACATATGAACAACCATGCGGGGGAAGTTTCTTTTCCGGGTGGAAAGCGTGATCCTAGTGATACCAGTAATATTGTTGTAGCGTTAAGAGAAGCTCAGGAAGAGACAGCTTTAAACCCGTTCGATGTGCAGTTGCTCGGTGATTTGCCGATGCAGCGTGCAAGAAGTGGTTTGTCTGTAAAACCGATCGTTGGGCTTATTCCTCCAGAGGTGACTTTAATGCCTCAGCCTACTGAAATTGATCGAATTTTCTTTGTCCCGTTACAACAACTGATCGAGACGCGCCCAACACCCTATGAAGTTCGATATGCCCATCAGTCTTTATATTTTCCAAGCTTACAGATTGATAATGAAATTATCTGGGGATTAACTGCTCGTATGTTAGTTGCTCTGTTTAAATACGGATTGGGTTATCAAAAAGATTGGCCATTTTTACTCAACTCACCAACCTTTGGAATGCCAAAGTTTTCTCATAAGAATAAATGATCAGGATTGATAAATTATGATGTATAGCTATCAAGGACAGCACCCAAAAGCCTTACATGAACCATGGGATGGTTGGGTTGCTCCAACAGCAACGCTCATTGGACAAGTAGAGTTAGGGCGTCAAGTCAGCATTTGGTTTGGAGCTGTAGTACGTGCCGATAACTGTGTAGTTCGAATTGGTGATTTCTCTAATATTCAAGAAAATTCTGTACTACATACTGATGCTGGACTTGAGTTAAATATTGGTGAATATGTCACAGTCGGTCATAAAGTCATGCTGCATGGTTGTACGATTGGTGATAATAGTTTGATTGGTATGAACGCCGTAATTTTAAATCGGGCTGTGATTGGTAAAAATTGTATTATCGGTGCTAATGCTTTAATTCCTGAAGGGAAGGTGATTCCAGATAATTCGGTGGTGATGGGGTCACCTGGCAAAATTGTCAAAACTTTAGATGAAGATGGCGTTGCAAAAATACGTTTGAGTGCATTGCATTATGCTGAGCACTTTAAGAACTATGCAGATTTAAAAGAATTCCACTTTTAACTCTTTTTTAGCAAAATATTTTTATGCCAAGCCCAAGCTTGGCATTTTTATTTAGAAAGAGAACAACTCGCCTATCAGAGCCGAGTGGGGTATCATAACCCTCGTTTTTAATTTGATTTAATACTAAGGTTGTGCATGAAATTGCTGGCGTTGGAAACTGCAAATGAGCAGTGTTCTATTTCATTAGTCGATGAAACCCAAGAACTGTTTTTTCAACTCGATACGCGAGCGAAAGCACAAACCCAGACCATTTTGCCTATGATTGAGCAGGGGCTACAACATACAGGGCTTGAGGTTGCTGGTTTGAATGCGATTGCCTTTAGCCGTGGACCGGGGTCTTTTAGTGGTGTCCGAATTAATGCGGCTGTAGCTCAGGCTTTAGCTTGGTCACAAGATTTGCCCGTTATTCCAGTTTCGACTTTACAAGCACTAGCACAAGCTGCTTACCGAATTGAAGGTTTGAAACAAGTGACTGCGGTACTCGATGCGCGTATGAACGAAGTTTACATTGCAAGTTATGTTCTAGATGAGCATGGAATTATGCAATGTATTGATGAAGAAAAATTAATGGGCTACGAGCCAGCAGCAGCTTACGCAAAACATTGCTTAATTGGTTCGGGTGCAAAGTTACTTCAAGCTGATGCAGATCATCAAACAATCACTGCAACTGCACAAGACATTGCTTCTATTGCACGTGTTTATGCGGCGAAAAAGCAGTGGGTTGATGCTGAACATGCTTTGCCAGTTTACTTACGTGATGATGCATGGAAAAAAATAGCAGATCAGGGTAAAGCAAAATAAAGGCTAATCATGCACATATATTTTGAAGTGGATTTTCAACAACAAGCACAGCACTACCAAGCTGTGCTTTGTTCTAGAGGTGTGACTGTAGACTTACAGTTAGTTGAAAAACTGAATGCGCGTTTTCTGCGTTTAAATCCTGAGTTGGCACTTTGTGTGGATGAAAACGGGCTATGGTTATCTGCAAATGGCATGAAAATGCAGCCCGACTGGAAAGCCGAAATTTCCCGTTTAAAACGTGCAAGTCTTAAATCAGAAATGATTGCTCGGGCTTGTCAGTTAGGTGAAAAACCAATACTTGTTGATGCTACAGCAGGCTTAGGCCACGATAGTTTACTCATGGCTTATTTAGGTGCACAAATACAATTGGTTGAGCGCCATCCAATTTTATTTACCTTACTTGAAGATGCAAAAGTACAAGCTGAACAAGACAGCTTTTTAAGCCAGTTTATGGATCGGATTCAACTGATCTTTGCTGACTCTGCAAGTTATTTAGAACAGTTACAGCAAACAGCTCAAATGGTTGATGTGGTTTATTTAGACCCGATGTTTCCTCAGCGCGATCAGAATCATCAAGCAGTCAAAAAGCAAGCCCAAGTTAAAAAACAGATGCAGCTTTTACACCTACTTTTACCTGAAGATGGTGAGATGGATCTAGGGGATAATTTACTGTTTCTGGCACAGAAAGTTGCTAAACGTGTAGTGGTTAAACGGCCACGCCATGCTATTTTCTTGGCAAATCAGGAGCCAGCTCATCAATGGCAAGGAGATGCTTGTCGTTTTGATGCGTATTTTCAGTAGGCTTATGTAAGGTTAGGTTTTATTGCTTGAATAATGCACAAATATATGTGATATAGTTCAAAAGCATGATTGCTAAAATTCTTAGCAGGCATACACTTAAGATGCCTGACAAAAACGAAATTTTTGAAAACCTTTTATGATTGATCTTAAACCCTCCATTAACTTTTGGCATGATTTTAAAAGCAACCAAATTGCCGGAATGTGGCTGTTTTTGGGATCAAGACGTTCTTTACAAATTGTACATCCATCAATTCTTCAGCTTATTGTTTGGGGAATTTTAGGGGGATGTACTAACTCTCTTTATAGCTGGCTTGTGGCCGGTCAAATCGGCGATTTCAATTCACAAGGTTTAATTGGTTATGCACTTTGGCCATTTATTGCCTTAATTGTTGGTATTTTCTTATCACAGCGGACCAACCAACCTCGTTTAATGCTAGTGCCTGCTTTACTTTGGTTGGTTCTAGATACAAATATCTTATTAATTCAATGTTTAATTCAGTATTTAGGTTCTAACGGTTATCTCAACTTTATTCCAGATGCTATTTATAACGGAATTTTACCGAGCTTATTTGTGGCTTTGTTTGTGTGGCAAAGTTTAGCGGTAATTTGGGTTTTCTCACGCGAACTTAAGTGGCCTTGGTGGGAGCGTGCACTCGTCATGGTTGCAACTATTGCGACGATGGTGGTCTGGCAACTTTCTGTAAAAGATCAACCAATTTGGAAGGTCGAAGATTCAGCTCCAACATTTGCTGAAGATGCTTTTTATGCGCAAAGTAAGCTACTAAATGATTCTTTAGAGCACGTCGAATATGGTGAGCAGGCAAAAAGTCATTGGTATTTTTTAGGCGTGGCAGGTGATAGCTATCAAGACGTTTTTAAATCGGAAGTCGTCCGTATTAAAGAACAGTTTGATACGCGTTTTGGAACGATTGGGCGTTCGATGATGCTGGTCAATAATCCAGATACTCGTACAGAAATTCCGATTGCCTCTAAAACCAGTATCGAGTTAGCCCTACGCCGTATGGGGCAGCAAATGAACCGTGATAGTGATGTCCTATTTCTATATATGACTTCACACGGTGAACAGAATCACTTTGAAATTGAAAATGCACCATTAGATTTAGGGCAAGTAGACCCTAAATGGTTGCGTGAAACACTTGATAAATCCGGTATTCGCTGGCGTGTAATTGTCATCTCAGCCTGCTATTCAGGAAGCTTTATTCCTGCTTTACAGTCTCCTGATACTTTAATTATTACTGCCTCAGCTGCTGATAAAACTTCTTTTGGATGTAATAACGAAGCTGACTATACCTATTTCGGTCGAGCTTTCTTTGATTTAGCAATGCGAGAGCAATCTTCAATGAAAGATTCGTTTAACACTGCTAAGCAAACAGTAACCAAATGGGAAGTGGCTCAAGGTGTAGATCCTTCAGAGCCTCAGTGGATGATTGGTAAAAATATGGAACTCATGCTACCTCAATTGGAAAAATATCTATTTCCTCAGCAAAATACGGGTAGTGTAGATATTGCTCAAACAAAAACAGAGGCTAAAAACGATGCAACTCCTGCAAAAAAACCGCTGCTTTGAGGGTGAGCAGCGTATATACCAATTTGAATCTTCTTATTTAAAAGGACCGGCTAAGTTTGGTGTTTATTTACCACCAGCTGCATTGGAAGGTAAAGCTTGTTCAACATTGTTTTACCTAGCTGGTTTAACGTGTACTGAAGAAACCTTTGCCATAAAGGCACATGCACAGCATATGGCAGCACAGCTCAGTCTAATACTGATTACTCCTGACACTTCTCCTCGTGGAGAACAAGTCGCAGCAGGGGATAATTGGGATATAGGTCAAGGTGCAGGTTTTTATATTAATGCCACACAAGCGCCTTGGTCTGAGCATTATCAAATGGAAAGTTATTTAATTGATGAGTTATATCCACTCATTTTAAAAAGCTTTCCTGTAAACGCTCAACAAGTCGGTATCTTTGGGCACTCAATGGGTGGCCACGGTGCACTGACTTTAGCGTTTAAATATCCTGAGAAGTTTAAGTCTGTATCTGCTTTTGCTCCGATCTGTGCACCAACTGAATGTGCATGGGGAGACAAAGCCTTTAGTCATTATTTAGGGGCAGACCGCGGTAGCTGGTTGGCTCATGATGCCACAGCTTTGGTCTCAAAAAATGGTGCAGTATTTGACGAAATTTTGGTTGATCAGGGCTTGGATGATCAATTTTATAAACAACTTCACCCTGAAAAATTTAAGCAAGCATGTTTAAAAGCAGGACAGCCTTTAACTTTAAGACAACATGCTGGCTATGATCATGGTTATTACTTTATTCAAACCTTTATGGATGAGCATTTGCAGTTTCATGCAATCCAGTTAGAAAAGGTTGGTGGCTAATTAGTGCTGCCACTCCACCTGAAATTCTTGTTGAGCCATACGGTTTAGATGATCAAGGACAACTTTTTCTAAGTGGTCGTGGTCATCTAACTGGCTATCAATAGTAACATTTAACTGCTCTGTTGCAGGCGCAAGCGTAATGGTTGCTGTAGGCATTAAGATTTTAAAATCTTGTTCAGTTTCTTGTACTTCAAACTTGTGCTTCCAATGATTAACCAGACGTTTTGCAATGCGTTTTCCATCATTTGTTAATAGATGAGTTGTGCTTTTCATTATCAATCCTCACATTGGTTTAATGTACCTTAACAAATTCGTTTCGCCGTTAGCATTCTATTGTTGCAACGTTACGTTGCAAGTTTGAAATGTTGTCATTTAAGCAAGGAAGGACAGGCCAAGTAGGTTCTTTTTTGTTATAATTTTCAGCCTCTCCTTAAATTTTTAGCCAGGTCATCCACCTATGTCCAAGCCTTACTTGATTGCTCCTTCTATTTTATCTGCCGATTTTGCTCGTTTAGGCGAAGATGTAGACAAAGTGTTAGCCGCAGGTGCAGATGTAGTACATTTTGATGTGATGGATAATCACTACGTTCCAAATTTAACTTTTGGTGCCGGTGTATGTAAGGCTTTAAAAAATTATGGGATCACAGCTCCTGTTGACGTGCATCTAATGGTATCTCCAGTTGATCGAATTATTGGAGACTTTTTGGAAGCTGGTGCTGATATTATTACGTTTCACCCAGAAGCATCTCATCACATTGATCGTTCATTACAGCTGATTAAGTCAGGTGGGGCTAAAGCTGGTTTAGTCTTTAACCCAGCAACGCCTTTACACTATTTAGATTATGTACTTGATAAAGTTGATCAAATTTTAATAATGAGCGTAAACCCTGGTTTTGGGGGACAAAAGTTCATTCCCATGACATTAGAAAAATTGCGTGAAGCTCGTAAAATTATCGATGCAAGTGGCCGTGATATTCGTTTAGAAGTTGACGGTGGTGTTGGCCCTGCAAATATCCGTGAAATTGCAGAAGCGGGTGCGGATATGTTTGTTGCTGGTTCAGCTATTTTTGGTCAACCAGATTATAAAGTTGTGATTGATCAAATGCGTTCAGAGCTTGCGAAAGTAGGCAGTGTAGACGCTTAAAAAGTATGTTGAACTGAGAATAGGCTTGTGGATAACTTTGTTTATAACTGTATGGATAACTGTGTTGATAACCGTATGGATAAGATGTTGGTAAAATAAACAAAATTAGATCAACCGTTTATTCTCTAAGCGAAATGTATGAAAAAAGAACGCTTTGGCGTTCTTTTTTTATGCCGATTGGATATTTTATTAACTGATTTTTTATTAAGCTTAACTAAAAAATAACCTGTGCAAAAAACGATATGGCTTTGTTAAAAATCTTTTAGGAATAGATAAGTATAAAACTGTAAAAGTGTCATGAAAAATAAAGCTAAATTTGCTTTAATAAGATTTTAGTAAGAGACCTAGATAATTAATGACGATAAAAATTTTAGCGGTAGATATGGATGGGACTTTTCTTAATTCTAAGAAGCAGTACAACAAAGCACGTTTTTTAAAACAGTACGAACAACTTAAACACAATAATATTCATTTTGTGGTTGCCAGTGGTAACCAACTCGCAAAGCTGATTACCTATTTTCCAGAAATTAGTCATGAAATTGCTTTTATTGCAGAAAATGGTGCGCATGTTGTAGATGCAGGGCAAGAAATAGCTTTTGCTCATTTAAGTCAGCAACAATATATTGAGATTCTAAAAGCGATTGACCCTACATATATCTCAACCATGGTGATCTGCGGGAAACAAAGTGCTTACGTGCATAGCAGCATGAACGCGGAGGACTATGCCAAAGTCGCTAGATACTTTGAAAAGCTAACAGTTATTGATGATTTTTATGCACTAGATGACTTGGTGTGTAAAATTACTTTTACTGCTCAGGAAAACGAAAGCTTTGGAATTTTTGAACATTTTCAGAAAAAAAGTTTTGTTGCAGATAAAGTATTAGTTCCCGTTTCAAGTGGTTTTGGTTTTATCGATTTGATTCTTCCAGACCAGCATAAAGCACATGGTTTGAAGCTATTACTACAAAAATGGCAGGTTAAAGCTGATCAAGTGGTTGCGATTGGTGATAACAATAATGATATTCAGATGATTAAAGCAGTCGGCTATGGGTTTGCGGTTGAAAATGCAGTTGAAGCGTTGAAAGCAGTAGCCCCTTATACAACGATAAGTAATGAGCAAGAAGGTGCACTAGAAGTGATTGATTTAGTACTTCAGCATCAACCACCATTTGCTTAATTGCTTCAAAACAAACAGTTAAGATTGAAAATTGTATCTGTTTAAAAACTTGGTTATGCTAATGGCGTTAAGATTACTCATCGGCTCTAGGCGATAAACCACAATGGCTCTACAACACTTACGCAAGTATGCTTGGTTTGTGTTCCTAATGACTTTGGTCATTGGGTGGAGTGGTGTGTCTGTTGCTCAAACGCCTTTGCAGCATGATCTTCACACTATGCCGTGTCATAGTGAAAAAACTTCGCATAAAAATATGCATGTTCAAACAGATGATCAGACTGTATGTCATCAAAATATGACTCAGTCTGTTCACTCACATGGTGAGCATTGCCAGGACTGCAACCCGGTTCATTGTCAAATTGTGAATTTGGCATTACAGCAAGCTGTACCAGATATTGACTCGCAATTTATTCCAATCTCGTCTCAATTTAGCAGTATTTATCAGGCTCAGCATTTAGCCGGATACTGGCAAGAAATTTTACGTCCTCCAAAAGCTTAATCCTTTCTTACTTATTTTTTTAGTTCAAAGGATTACAGCAATGTCTCATAAAACAATTAGCAGCCTCGTCGCTGTATTTGGTCTATTGGTTTCACCATGGACTCTCGCGGCAATTAAGGAATATCACCTTAATATTAATGAACAACAGGTCAATGTTACCGGTCAGCCGGTCAAACGAATTACCGTAAATGGAAAATTTACAGCACCACTTCTTGAGTTTGAAGAAGGAGATGAGGCTGTTATTCATGTTCATAACCAATTAAAGAATCAAGATACGTCTTTGCACTGGCATGGGCTGTTACTGCCAGGGTTAATGGATGGCGTACCGGGTTTTAATAATTTCAAAGGAATTGCACCAAACGGAGATTTTGTTTACCGCTTTAAGGTGAAACAAAACGGCACTTATTGGTATCACGCCCATAGTAAAGGCCAAGAGCAAGATGGTTTATATGGCCCACTCGTGATTTATCCAAAAGGGAAAATACCCGTAGCTGCACATGAAAAAACTGATCGTGATTATGTGGTGATGCTTTCAGATTTTCATCATTCTTCTAGCGATAGCATTATGAAGAATTTGAAGAAATCTGCTGAGTATTATCAAAACCGCCGTGAAACCGTATCTGATGTTTTGAAGCAAGTTAAAACACAAGGCTTAAAAGCAACTTGGCAAGATCGTTCGATGTGGAATCAGATGCGGATGTTAAAAACCGATATGTCTGATGTGACGGGTTATACATTCTTGGTTAACGGCAAGACACCACAGCAAAACTGGACAGGTAATTTTAAAGCTGGCGATAAGGTTCGATTACGATTTATTAACGCATCGGCAATGTCATTTTTTGATGTCAGAATTCCAAATTTGAAAATGACAGTTGTAAGTGCAGATGGGCAGCCAGTTAAACCAGTTGCAATTGACGAGTTTCGTATTGGTACAGCCGAAACCTACGATGTCATTGTAGAACCTAAACAGCCAAATTATCAGATTGAAGCAGAGTCTATTGATCGCAGTGGTTTTGCCATTGGGACTTTGCACAATGAAAATACGCAAGCTGTAGGGTCAGTTCAAATGCCGCAGCCACGTCCACGTTCTTTGCTAACCATGGATGATATGGGCATGAGTCATGGCAATGGGGTAAGTGATGAACATGCTGGCCATCAAATGAACATACAACATGACATGTCGGCTATGCCTGAAATGAAAAAAGAAGAGAGCCAGACTAATCATGATCATACGATGATGAACATGGATCATGACATGAAAAATATGTCATCTGAAGAACATGATCACTCTATGATGCAAATGAAGTATGACATGTCAGCGATGCCTGAAATGAAACATGATATGCAGGCAATGTCATCGAGTGAACATGATCAGGCTATGATGAATATGAAGCATGAGATGCCTGCGCAATCTGAAAATAAAACTAAAAAGGATGAGCCTGTTTATGGCTGGGCAAATGCTTCGACACCAGAGGGTATGAAAGCGCTGCAATATAGTGATTTGCAATCTTTAACACCTCAGCCAGACACGCGTGCGCCAGAACGAGAGCTTGTTATTCGTTTAGGTGGCAACATGGAGCGTTATATCTGGACTATTAATGGCAAGAAATTTAATGAAGCTGCCCCATTGCAAGTTAAGTATGGCGAACGTATTCGCTTGAAGTTCGTGAATGACAGCATGATGGCGCATCCAATGCATTTACATGGCATGTTCATGCAATTGGAAAATGGTCAACAAGCTGAAAACTTGCCAAATAAACATACCGTTATTGTTCCACCAGGAAAGACAGTTACTGCGTTATTGACAGCTGATGCTTTAGGAGAATGGGCGATTCATTGCCATCTGCTTTATCACATGAGTGCTGGAATGATGAATAAGTTGATTGTGGCTCAAGTGAATGATGGAGCAGTAGATGCATCTCAAGCACCTGTTCAATCTGAAAATGAAAAAGGAGCGAGTCATGCGCATCACTAAGTTATTTTCTCAAATGATATGTTGCGGTATTTTCTCTGGTGTATCGGTTCTTGCTTTGGCACAAGAACCCTTAACGCATGATCATTTACGCGAACATGGTGGACAGATCTATCAAGCAACAAAAATTGATACTGGCTGGACTCAAAATGAAGAAGGAAAAGGCAGTTTTTCTTCTGAATTAGAAAGTTGGGTGGGAACTGATGAAAATAAATTATTCATCAAAGCTCATGTTGAAAAAGCCGAGTCGGAAGATGCTAATTACGGCGGTTCAGTACTTTACAGTCGAAATGTAGCTGACTATTGGGATGTACAGGCTGGGGTAAACTACGAGCGGTTACAGCGGGAAGACAACAAGCAAGATCGCTGGGCAGGTGTAGTAGGTTTGCATGGAATGGCACCTTACTTTTTTGAAACCGATGCATATCTTTATGCAGGTGAAGACCAGCTATGGAAGCTAAGTTTAGAAACGGAAAGAGATTTACTCTTTACCCAAAAGTTAATTGGTAAACCTTATTTAAAAACAGATGTTGTTTTGCAAGATGAATCTCGCTATGCCAGTAAAACAGGTTTATCAAGTTTACAAGCTGGTTTTCAAACCCGTTATGAAATCAACAAAAAGGTCATGCCATTTGTTGATGTGGGTTACGGATATGAAAAAGGTTTAAAACAAACGGTTTGGCAAACTGGAACCGACTCTAAACATGGTTGGTATTATGGTGCAGGGTTAACACTTAAGTTCTAATTGCCGAACAAAAATTAAGCTCAATGACATGCCATTAGTTTATACTGATGGCATTGTTTTTTGTGTCAGTTATGGTGCACAGATGGCTTTAGAAAAACAAGAGAATCAAATACATTTAAATAAAACTAGCTCTAGCTGCGGGTGCTCAAGCATGCCGTCTCAGGAGTATTCTACACCTAGTGAAGCTGTGCCTAAAAACAGCCAATGGGTGAGTTATTATCATATTCCTCACATGGATTGTGCAGCTGAAGAGCAAATGGTGCGGATGGCTTTGGCCCCTTATGCTGAAGATATTCAAGAGCTTCATTTTGATTTACCAGCACGGCATTTGGCGATTTATCACAGTGTTCAAGCTGAAAAGATTACCCAAAGCCTGCAACGTTTAGGATTAGGGGCGGAATTACAACAAACGCAGCCACATTATGAACCTGTTGAAAAACCTAAAAAGGTTCGAGCTAGCTCTTCAACTAATGCAGCACAAAAACAAGTTTTACAATGGTTGTTACTGATTAATGGAGTCATGTTTGTCATTGAGTTTATGGCAGGTGTTATTGCTTCATCGACAGGATTAATCGCCGATTCGCTTGATATGTTTGCCGATGCTGCAATTTATGGCATTGCTTTATTTGTGGTGGGTAAAAATCTAAATGCGCAATTAAAGGCTGCCCATCTTTCAGGATGGTTTCAGTTTGGCTTAGCCATGATTGTGTTAATTGATGTGTTGCGCCGTTTTATTTACGGCAGTGAACCCGTTTCAATTCTCATGATTTTAATTGGTGGATTGGCTCTTGCAGCCAATATTAGTTGCCTTTATTTAATGAGAGACCATAAAGAGAGTGGGGCACATATGAAGGCGAGTTATATCTTTTCTGCAAATGATGTCATTGTCAATTTAGGTGTTATTGTCGCGGGAATATTGGTTGCTATTACAGGCTCTCCTTATCCTGATTTAATGATTGGATTAATTATTGTTTTGTTCGTTTTAAACGGCGCACGAAAAATTTTACAGTTAAAAAACGAATAATATTTTCTAAGACAGGCATGCTTTAGATAAGGTTTGCCTTCATTTTTTATTTTAAAGTAAACTGAGTCCTCACATAAAGGAGGAACGACCTCCCCCATATTGGGTAATCATGTCGGGACGACCTGACACTATAAAAAATAGTGAATATTATGGCTTGGGCTATTTTAATTTTAGCAGGTGTATTTGAAATCATTTGGGCATATTCTATGAAAATGTCCGAAGGTTTTACACGCTTAACCCCTAGTATTATTACCGTAGTTTTTATGATTTTGAGTGTAGTTCTACTTTCAATTTCAATGAAAACTTTACCTCTTGGCACTGCCTATACGGTTTGGACAGGAATTGGCGCAATTGGATCATTTTTAGTGGGTATTTTCTTTCTTCATGAGCCTGTTGGCGCTATGCGAATGATTGCCGCTGTATTGATTGTGTCAGGTTTGGTTTTAATGAAAATTTCATCGCCGTCCTAAGAGAATAAAACTATGTTGCTGTCTTATAAGTATATTAATTCGCCTGTTGGGCAATTAAAGCTGGTTGCGAATGAAAATGCTTTGGTGGCAATACTCTGGGACAATGAAAATCCAAAACGTGTTCGACTGGCCGAGCTGGTCGAACAACTTGAGCATCCAGTTTTATTAAAAACTGAACAACAATTAAAAGAATATTTTGAAGGTAAACGCCGTGAGTTTACATTACCCCTAGATTTCGAAGGAACTGCATTTCAAAAGCAGGTCTGGTCTGCTTTACTGACCATCCCTTATGGTGAAACAAGAAGTTATAAAGAGATTGCTGTTCAAATTGGCAATGAAAAAGCAGTGCGAGCAGTGGGCGCGGCAAATGGCAAAAACCCGATTTCAATTATTGCACCTTGTCACCGAGTCATTGGTGCGGGTGGAGCTTTAGTTGGTTTTGCTGGTGGTCTTGATAAGAAAGATATTTTATTAAAACTAGAGCAACAATGAGCCGTTTTTGCGCTCGATTTTTTTAGTCTTTTCTACTAAGCTGTCCACTATGATATTTCATAAGGTCGGTGCTTCACTGCATCGCTTTTTTGAAATATTGATCTTATTCATAACAAACTTTGGATGTTCTAAAAATGGCTGTCGGTGACGTAACAATGCCACAAATGCATGTGGTAAAAGGTGTAAAAATTGGCTCAACAGAAGCATATGTACGTTACCCAAACCGACGAGATTTAGTCATTTTTGAGTTTGCAGAAGGTTCAAATGTTGCAGGTGTATTTACCCAAAATGCATTTTGTGCTGCACCTGTTCATGTCTCTAAAGCCCATCTTACCCAAGGTAATCCTCGTTATTTAGTCATTAATACAGGTAATGCCAATGCGGGTACCGGACCTACAGGTTTGAAAAACGCTCAGAATACTTGTGCGAAGTTAGCGGAGCTTGCCGGAGTTAACAGCTCTGAAGTACTTCCGTTTTCTACGGGTGTGATTGGTGAGCAGCTTCCGATGGAGCGTTTACTTGCTGGTCTTCAGCCTGCATTAAATAGCGTACAAGACGCGGCTTGGAATGATGCAGCATCTGGCATTATGACCACAGATACAGTACCAAAAGGCGCATCTGAACAATTCGAGCTAGATGGTATTACTTATACCATGACAGGTATTAGTAAAGGCGCTGGCATGATTCGTCCAAACATGGCAACCATGCTGAGCTTTGTAGCTACAGATGCACCTATTAGTCGTGATTTAGTACAAAGCTTATTAAAGACAACAGTTGAGCATTCTTTTAACCGTATTTCGATTGATGGTGATACCTCAACCAATGACTCTTGTATTTTTGTGGCCACAGGTCAGGCAGGTGGTGCTGAAATCACATCAGAGAGCGATGCACGCTACACTAAAGTGTTAGAAGTACTTGCTCGTGTTATGAATCGTTTAGCACAGTTAATTGTTCGTGATGGCGAAGGCGCGACGAAGTTTATTACTGTGGCCGTAGAGGGTGGCGGTAACACACAAGAATGTTGCGATATTGCTTATAGCATTGCTCATTCGCCGTTAGTAAAAACCGCACTTTTTGCATCTGACCCGAACTGGGGCCGTATTTTAGCTGCGATTGGCTATGCAGGAGTTAAAGATTTAGACGTATCTAAAATTCAGGTATGGCTAGATGACGTACAAATCTGTAAGGATGGCGGCGCAGCTGAGGACTATACCGAAGAGGCGGGTGCGCGTGTTATGGCACAAACAGAAATTACCATTCGAGTTGATTTAGGACGCGGTCAGGCCAAAGACACGGTATATACCTGTGACTTATCTTACGACTATGTCAAAATTAATGCTGATTACCGTTCTTAAATATCAGTTATAATCAAGCCTCGACAAAGAGGCTTTTTTATTAGCCCCAACTTTTGATATTAAATGATTCAATCCGTAAATCATTTAAGCAGTAACGTTATATGCGAGCAGGTATGCCAGCATGAAGGATAGAGAAGACGTTTTATGAGTGATGCGACTTTAATTGCCAACGATGCAAAAAACATTGTACAAGCGCATTTAGACCGTTTAGGTGAGCCAAAAGACAATCGCTTAAGTGAAGAAGCAAAGCAACAAAAGTTTGCACAGATCGAAGCAGAGCTCAAAAAACGTGATGCTGTCCTTGTTGCTCATTACTATTGCGACCCTGAAGTACAGGAACTTGCTGAAAAAACAGGTGGATGCGTTTCTGACTCTTTAGAAATGGCCCGTTTCGGACGAGATCATGCTGCCTCAACACTGGTTGTGGCAGGTGTTAAATTTATGGGAGAAACAGCAAAAATTCTGTCTCCTGAAAAAACAATTTTAATGCCGACACTCGAAGCGACATGTTCACTCGATTTGGGCTGTCCTGTCGATGAGTTCACAGCATTTTGTGATCAGCACCCTGACCATACCGTAGTGGTTTATGCCAACACATCGGCTGCTGTTAAAGCACGTGCAGATTGGGTAGTCACTTCAAGCTGTGCTGTTGAAATTATTGAGCATCTTGATAGCTTAGGCGAAAAAATTATTTGGGCACCAGATCAGCACTTAGGCCGTTATATCCAAAAGAAAACCGGTGCTGATATGTTGCTTTGGGATGGCGCATGTATTGTGCATGAAGAATTCCGTGCACGTGGCATTGCCAACATGAAAGCACTGTATCCAGATGCGGCTGTATTGGTACATCCAGAGTCACCAGAGTCAGTTGTAGACATTGCAGATGCGGTAGGTAGTACTTCTCAACTGATTAAAGCTGCGCAGACTTTGCCAAATGAAAGACTCATTGTGGCAACTGACCGCGGTATTTTCTACAAAATGCAGCAAGCGGTACCCAATAAGATTTTAGTTGAGGCACCAACCGCAGGTGAGGGTGCAACTTGTCGTTCATGTGCACACTGTCCGTGGATGGCAATGAATGAACTCGATGGAATTTTAGAAGTTTTACAAAAAGGTGATCAGGAAATACACGTCGAACCAGCGCTTGCTGAACGTGCCAAAATGCCTTTAGATCGAATGTTAGCCTTCAGTGCATCGTTAAAGCGTTAAAAAACCTCAAAATGCTTGTTAAATATACATTTGATAAGGATTTTTAACTTTTTTTGACAATAGGTGTTGACGTCTGAGGGCGTCGCGCCTAGAATGCACACCGTACCGCACGATGTGCGATACAGCAAAAGCTGAGATAGATCGGAGCATAGCACAGCCTGGTAGTGCACCTGGTTTGGGACCAGGGGGTCGTAGGTTCGAATCCTACTGCTCCGACCACTTAAAATAATATTTTAAGATCGGCGAAGTATCGCATGATAAGCATCATCGGTTAAGCGCCTGTAGCTCAGTTGGATAGAGCATCCGCCTTCTAAGCGGATGGTCACAGGTTCGAATCCTGTCAGGCGCGCCACTCGGTAGCTTGGTACATAGAACTATTTGATGGTGGATGTAGCTCAGTTGGTAGAGCCCTGGATTGTGATTCCAGTTGTCGCGGGTTCGAATCCCGTCATTCACCCCAATTTCGGAGCATAGCACAGCCTGGTAGTGCACCTGGTTTGGGACCAGGGGGTCGTAGGTTCGAATCCTACTGCTCCGACCATATTTAAAAGCGTTCAAGCTTTATAAAATATCCCAAATATTAAAAAGAATTTCTTCTTATCTTATAGATAGAAGGAATTTTTTTGTTTTCTATTTCAAAATTTTAATTCAAACTCACTCCAATATTTGAACTCGTATTCCTTATATACATATGTTCTCTGTTCTCTGTTCTCTGTTCTCTGTTCTCTGTTCTCTGTTCTCTGTTCTCTGTTCTCTGTTATTGATATTTCTGTTTTAACTCACCTTTTTCTTGCTCTGATAAAAATGCGATTTTAAGTCCATTTTCTTGAGCTGTATAAATTTGCTCAGGGCTTAAACCAGCTAGTGGGGCAGCAGTTAAATATTCATGTTGTATCTCAATGCCTTCTACCGCTGGGTCATCTGTATTAATGGTGGCAAGCACACCATGTTCTAAAAATGTCTTTAATGGATGTTCTGCTAAAGAAGGCACTGTGTTGGTTTGAATGTTTGAGGTTAAGCAAGACTCAATACCAATCTGGTGTTTAGCCAAATAATCTAAAAGTTTTAAATCCTGAACTGCTTTAACGCCATGTCCAATTCGTTCGGCACCTAATTCTTCAATAGCTTGCCAAATACTTTCTGGGCCAGCAGCTTCTCCTGCATGTACCGTAATGTGCCAACCTGCATCACGTGCTTTTTTAAAGTGATCAATAAATAAATTGCCCGGAAAACCAAGCTCATCTCCAGCGAGATCCAACGCTTTAATATCATTTTTATGGGTAAGTAGGGCATTTAATTCTTTTTCGCAGGCTTCTTGACCAAAAGTACGGCTCATAATGCCAATTAAATTCGCTTTTACGCCGTACGCCTGACTACCTTCTTTTACACCAGCAATAACTGCTTCAACAACGCCTTCAAGTGGAAGTTGATGTGTCATTCCCATATAACCCGGTGAAAAACGTAGTTCTACATAGTCTAGGCCTTGTTGTGCTGCATCTTGCATGTTTTCAAAAGCAATGCGTTTGCAGGCATCTAAACTGGCTAATACTTTTACGCCCCAATCCAGCTTCGATAAAAAACTTAATAAATCAGGTTGGTTATCCATAACTTGTACGTGCGGGCGTAAAGATTCAATGTCGTAGGCAGGTAAATCTAAATGGTATTGCTGCCCCAACTCTAAAATGGTTTGAATACGAATGTTGCCATCAAGGTGACGGTGTATATCTGTAAGCGGAAGCGTTTTTGTAATCATAGATTTCTTCTTATCTGTTCGTCTTAATTTATCATGCCTGTTTAGATGTACTGATAAAAGTTTGGATTTGCTATGTTTTTGTGAAAAGCGTTGAGTAGAGTTTTTTGAACTTACTATATTTGTATAAGTTTTAAGTTTGATGACATTGTTCTGGCCTAAGAAGACAACGCAGTCTGTGTAAGATACAAGCACTAAGATTTTTACTGTTTTTAATTTCGCTGCGCCTATTTCTGTTGACTCTTCAAGAGTGGATTGGCTGAAGAATGGTCATTGGTATTTTGCTTTTTAGTTGTAAAGATGAATAAAGGCTTGCTAAAGACCAAACTGATAAAGCGATTAATTTATCTGTAGAAATCTATTTCTGGCAAGTAAATGAAAAAGAAGAAATAGGAAGCGCTCAAATGAAGTCGGTACTTTGTCATCAAGCAAAATTACAAGTGGTGGACCAACCGAACTTAACGCCTGCAAAAGGACAGGTGTTATTAGAAGTGGTGCGATGCGGGATTTGTGGTTCTGATTTGCATATGCAGCACCACTGCGACCACATGCATGATTTAGCTGCACGTGTCGGGTTTCATGGTTTAGCTAAGTCTACCGATCCATTCGTACTTGGTCATGAGTTTTGTGGCAAAGTTTTGGATTATGGCCCAAAAACTCGTCATAAATTTAAAGCCGATACACTTGTTTGCGCAATGCCGCTTTTAAATGTAGATCAGCACGGTTATTTGTCTACAGGGCTTTCTCCAAATGCTTCGGGTGGTTATGCCGAGCAAGTATTGGCTCAATCGAGCTTGATGTTTGAAGTACCCAACGGTCTAGATGCAGATAGTGCTGCCATGACTGAACCTATGGCGGTTGCATTGCATGCTGTTCGTCGTAGCCGTGTGAAAACTAGTGAACCTGCTATTGTGATTGGCTGTGGTCCCGTCGGGCTAGGTGTCATATTAATGCTTAAAGCTGCTGGGGTTAAAACTGTGGTTGCCAGTGATTTTTCACCAAACCGCCGTAAGCTTGCCGAGCAATGCGGTGCCGATATTGTGGTAGACCCTAAAGAGACATCGCCATTTGCCAACTGGAAAGAGTTTGGTTTGCTTGGCAATGTTTCTGATGCGATTAATATGGGCATGGGGCTGTTTGATAAGTTGCAAGCGACTCGCTTACCTTGGTGGCATGGATGGCGCATGATTGATAAGTTAGGTGCTTTGCCAAAACGCCCTGTTATTTTTGAGTGCGTGGGCGTACCGGGTGTTTTACAGCAAATTATTGAAGGTGCACCTTTATTTTCCCGAATTGTTGGGGTGGGCGTGTGCATGCAAAGTGACAAAATAGAACCCGCACTTGCAATTAATAAAGAGTTAGAAATTCAGTTTGTGTTGGGTTATACACCGCTTGAGTTCCGAGATGCGCTACACATGATTGCGGAAGGTAAAGTGAATTGTTCACCGCTCATTACCGGTGTTGTCGGTTTAGAGGGTGTTACCAGTGCATTTGAGGCATTACGTGACCCTGAACAGCACGCCAAAATCTTGATTGACCCTAAACGTAACGGTTCATATATTCAATTAATGAGTCATTAATTCAAAATCATTTACGTTTAACTAAAAGATTGTGATCTCATCAATCACAATCTTTTTTTATGAGTATAGATCGCAATATTGAGCATAAATAAAAGCTACTAAGCTAATTTGTATTGCTCTTTAGTTGTTCTAATTCTTGGTAAATCCACTCAACAAATTTTTGAATAGTCGGTGAGATGTCTTGGCTTGAATGAATAAGGTAGTACTTGCGACTGCCTTTTAGTTTTTTATTGGAAACAATCACCAGTTCTTTTTTTTGTAGTTCCGACTCAATCAACATTTGTGGAATTAAAGCCATTCCCATGTCATGGCTAGCAGCTACAGCAAGCATAGAAAATAACTCATGACGTTGTCCATCAAAAGGTTTCGGGTGCTGCATCTGATGAGTCAGAAACCACTCCTGCCAAATGCTAGGCCGAGTGGTTTGTTGTAGTAGGGGAATTTTTAGCAAATCTTCAGAGCTTAGATCATAGGTATTTTCATTGATCATCACTGCATCTGGAAAATACTTTTCGATCAGCCTTGGTGAGCACACAGGTACAATTTCTTCATCCATTAAATAATGCGCTTGTATGCCGGGCCAGTGGTCAATTTGCTGCTGAGTACCTGCAAAAATAGCAGCATCAAAAATATTGTCGTTAAATAAAAAAGGTTTGGTACTGGTTTCTAAATGAACCGTAATTTCAGGGTATTTTTGATTTAAAAGATGAAGTTTGGGTAACAGCCAGCGCGTTGCAAAAGTAGGAACGACACCTAACTTTAATGTTCCACCTAAACCTTTGTGAGAAATCACATCGGCCGTACATTTCTCTAAACCCAATAAATAGGGCTTAATACTTTTAAAATATTGTTGTCCTGCAATGGTTAGCTCGACGCCATGCCGAGTACGTATAAAGAGTTCAACACCCAAGAAATCTTCTAACTGCTGAATTTGGCGAGAGACCGCGCTTTGGGTAATACATAACTCTTGCGCAGCATAGGTATAACTTAGATGTTTTGCTGCACTTTCAAAGCAAATCAGGCCCTGAATGGAAGGGATACTTCTTCGCATAAATAAATCCTTTTATTTTTCGTCATATTTCAAAACAGCATATGACCTAAATGCAGATATCTAAGTTTAGTATGAAAATAAGCCATTTTTAATGAAATACAACGAATTAAATATCTAAATTTAACGCGTCATATTTTAAATATGCGTAATTCGCATATCTGCATGAACATTTATCGTTTGATTACTGCATTTTTCACGCATAACATCGAGTTAAATAAAGAAGATCAAATCAAGCAGAGGATGCGATGAATCACATGGTGACAACAAAAAAAGCAAAAGTTCAATTTAACTGGCAAGACCCTTTTTTAATTGAGCAACAGCTTACCGAAGATGAGCGCATGATTCGTGATGCGGCTCATGCCTATTGCCAAGAACGTTTGCAACCGCGTGTACTTGAACAATTCCGTCATGAAAAAACAGATCCTTCTATTTTCCGTGAAATGGGAGAGCTAGGCTTACTGGGTCCAACCATTCCTGAGCAATATGGCGGTGCGGGTTTGAACTATGTGAGTTATGGTTTGGTTGCGCGTGAAATTGAATATGTGGACTCGGGCTACCGCTCTATGGCGAGCGTGCAAAGCTCATTGGTGATGGTTCCAATTCATGAATTTGGTACCGAAGAGCAAAAGCAAAAGTATTTACCTAAACTAGCTACGGGTGAATACATTGGTTGTTTTGGTTTGACCGAACCTGACCATGGTTCAGACCCGGGTAGTATGATTACCCGGGCTAAAAAAGTTGACGGTGGTTACCGTTTAACTGGCGCAAAAATGTGGATTACCAATAGCCCAATTGCCGATGTATTTGTCGTCTGGGCAAAAGAGGTTTCTGCTGAAGGCAATGTGGGTGATATTCGCGGTTTCATTTTAGAAAAGGGTTGGGAAGGTTTGTCTGCACCTGCAATTCATGGCAAGGTCGGTTTACGTGCATCGATTACGGGTGAAATTGTCATGGATAACGTATTTGTACCTGAAGAGAATGCATTCCCTGAAATTCGCGGTTTAAAAGGCCCATTTACCTGTCTCAACAGTGCTCGTTATGGTATTGCATGGGGTGCAATGGGAGCAGCCGAGTTCTGTTGGCATACAGCACATCAATACACCATGGACCGCAAACAGTTTGGCCGTCCGTTGGCTGCAAATCAGTTGATTCAAAAGAAACTGGCAGATATGCAAACTGAAATTGCATTAGGTTTGCAAATAGCTTTACGTTTCGGACGCATGAAAGATGACGGTATTGCGTCAGTTGAAGGCACATCTTTAATTAAGCGTAACAACTGTGGAAAGGCGCTTGATATTGCTCGTATGGCACGTGACATGATGGGTGGAAATGGTATTAGCGATGAGTTTGGCGTAGCACGCCATTTGGTCAATCTTGAAGTCGTAAATACCTATGAAGGTACACATGACGTTCATGCCTTGATTTTAGGTCGTGCACAAACAGGCATCGCAGCATTTAGTAACTAACTCATTCATTTTTAAAAGATAGAGGTGTTCTTTCGAGAGCGCCTTTAGGGATTTTTACGCAAAAATTTATGGATAATGACAAGATTCATCGTAAGGATACTCATGTAAAGATGCGCCTCTGTGTACTTAAAACCAAATGTAAGATGATGAAAAGTATAGAAGATTAAGTCATACAGAAAACATAAGTAAGCTATCGATGACTCATTTGGGAAAATGAGGAACTAAAGATGAACAATGACGTTCAAGTAATAGCGAAAGAGTTAAGATCTACATTTCCAAGTAACCTTGGAACATATGAAAAGATTGGCCCTCATACATGGAAGTGGGCGTTGTTATTTGCCTATTTTGCAATGGTGGTCGATGGCATTGATATTATGCTGCTGTCTTATAGCTTGACCAGTTTAAAGGCAGAGTTTGGTTTAAGTACCTTTCAAGCAGGTGCATTGGGTAGTGCGTCGTTAGCGGGTATGGGCGTTGGCGGTATTTTAGGTGGCTGGGCATGTGACAAGTTTGGTCGTGTAAGAACCATTGCTAACTCAGTGACCTTCTTTTCAGTAGCAACCTGTTTATTGGGTTTTACGCAAAGCTTTGAACAATTTATGGCTTTACGCTTTATTGGTGCTTTAGGAATCGGAGCACTCTATATGGCCTGTAATACCCTCATGGCTGAATATGTGCCAACCACTTACCGCACAACCGTATTGGGTACGTTACAGACTGGCCAAACCGTAGGTTATATTGCTGCGACGTTGTTAGCTGGTGCAATTATTCCCGATCATGGCTGGCGTGTTTTGTTTTTTCTGACCGTTGTACCTGCTTTTGTTAATATTTTCCTACAACGATTTGTGCCAGAGCCAAAATCTTGGCAGCTCACCAAAATTGAAAGCTTACAAGGTAACAGACAACCTAAAGAAATGGTCGTGGCTGAAAAGCCGAAAAGTGGCAGTATCTATAAGCAAATCTTTAATAACTTTAAACACCGTAAGATGTTCTTGTTGTGGATGACGACAGCATTCTTCTTACAGTTTGGTTACTACGGCATTAACAACTGGATGCCAAGTTATTTAGAAACAGAAGTGCATATGAACTTTAAAAACTTAACCAGTTATATGGTGGGTTCATATACAGCAATGATTCTAGGCAAAATTTTAGCAGGTTATCTTGCTGACAAATTTAACCGTCGTGCTGTTTTTGTGTTTGGCACAATTGCCAGCGCCGTGTTCTTACCAATCATTATTTTCTTCAATACTCCTGACAATATTCTGTATTTATTGATCACTTTTGGCTTTTTATATGGCATTCCATATGGTGTGAACGCGACTTATATGGCTGAAAGTTTTTCAACCGACGTGCGCGGAACAGCCATTGGCGGTGCCTATAACATTGGTCGTGTCGGGGCAGCGATTGCACCGGCAACTATTGGTTTCTTGGCATCGGGTGGTACGTTTACCATGGCCTTTATTGTGATGGGCGCTGCGTATTTTGTTGCAGGTGTATTGCCGGGCTTATTTATTAAAGATCGTCAGTACGATCCGCAAAAACAATCATAAACAATGACAAGAAGGTGCGTTGAGTGCCTTCTAAAAGATAAGGGTATCGTTATGGGTGCATTACAAGGAATTCGGGTTTTAGATTTAAGTCGTGTGCTTGCAGGGCCTTGGTGCGGACAGATCTTGGCAGACCTTGGCGCGGAAGTGATTAAAATTGAACGTCCTCGAGTTGGTGATGATACCCGCATGTGGGGGCCACCATGGATGCCCGATCAAGATGGAAACATGACTCGTGAATCTGGTTATTTCCAGTGTACCAACCGCAATAAATATTCAGTTGCGGTAGACATTACAGCATCAGAAGGTCAGGCCTTAATTTATGAAATTGCCAAGACTGCCGACGTGGTCATTGAAAATTATAAAACAGGATCTTTGGCTAAATATGGTTTGGACTATGCGTCATTAAATGAGTTAAACCCAAATATTGTTTATTGCTCGATTACCGGTTTTGGGCAAGATGGCCCACGCGCAGAAGAACCCGGTTATGATTTTATTATTCAGGGTATGTCAGGCTTAATGAGTATTACGGGTGAGCCTGATGATGTGGCAGGTGGTGGTGCGCAAAAGGTTGGTGTGGCTGTGGTAGATATTCAAACTGGGTTGTATTCAACTATCGCGATTCAAGCCGCCTTGATTGCACGCTCACACACGGGACGTGGACAATATATTGATATGTCTTTACTTGATGTGCAGGTCGCGGCACTGGCAAATCAGGGAATGAACTACTTAGCTTCGGGTAAAGCCCCACAGCGCATGGGCAATCAACACCCAAGTATTGTGCCGTATCAAACTTTTAAGGCCAAAGATAAAGAATTTATTATTGCTTGTGGTAACGACAAACAGTTTAAAGATTTGTGTATTGCGATTGGTTATCCAGAGCTACTCGAAAATGAAAAGTTTGTGCGCAACCAAGACCGCGTAAAATATCGAAATGAACTGATTCCTTTATTGTCTGAGCACTTTTTGCAAAAAACTGCTAAAGAATGGGTCGAGATGATTCATGCACTTAAAGTTCCCGTAGGTGTCATCAACTCTATTGAGGATGCTTTGGCTGAACCACAAATCGTGCATCGCAATTTGGTGGTGAATATTCCTCATCGCTTAAATGAAAACTTTCAAACCATTGGCTCACCCATCAAGTTGTCTGATACTCCAGTTGAATATCATCATGCACCGCCTGAGCTCGGTGAACATACCGCTCAAATCTTATCAAGATTTAAAACAGTAGAAGAACTGGCTGCATTAAAAGAAAAGGGCATTATTGATGGAAAAATTGCTTAAGCTGTTACTTTTTTAATGTGATTAAATTTAATAAAAAAACTGTGATGGGCAATAAATCACAGTTTTTTTATTAGAAAATAAGAGTTTTAATATTTAAAAATAAGTGGTAGCTCTGGTCTGAAATCATGAATCATTCCTTGAGGCTCATGATCAAAACTAATTTCCATTAAATGTTCTGAGCCATCAGTCACCTCAAAATCATCAAGCGTATTGAACAGTAACGAAGTAGGGTGCTGTTCAAGGTTTGGAATAGAAACCTTAATCGCGGTGATTTCTGATAAATCTTTGCTATGCACAAGTGGTTGTTGTTTTTCTTTTGCAGCAAGGTCTGGTCGTGATGCAAATGAAAGGAAGAACCACATTGGCTCAGATACCACAGAATCTTTGGCAACATTTACTTCTAAGCTGGCTGGTAAATAGTTTGGCTTATAAACCCAGTTAGGAAATTTCGCGCTGTTATCATCTTTATTTTTAGGGCGAAAACAAATACCAAAAGGGGATGCGATATTGTCTTGAGCACTTAAGCGTTCAAAGAGCAAAGTGGGTTTGGTTAGATCACTTGAGGCTTCTTCTGGATCATTTAAAAAGATTAATTCGATAAAGCTATTTTTAAAGAAAAAGCGTCTGTTTTCTGTTCCTTGACCCGGGTGCTTGTTTGATGAACCTTCTGTTAGACCGAATTTTTTTAAAGTTTCAGCTTCTGGAGCGCCTGATTGTACACAAATAAAAATATGGTCCACTTCCATTTTAAGTTCTCATTTTAATGTTGATGAATATTAAATAATTGATTAATAGAATTTTTCATGTTTATTGCAAGTGTTTCATCGAAACCATCGACTAAAAAGCGGCTAATGAGGCCTTCAATCACTGTATAGATCAGCTCAGATAATGCTTCACCATTGGGTATATTGCAGTTTTGTGCAATCAGTACTTTAATCCATTGTTTATGGGCTTTAGAAATAGAAATAATGTCTTGATCATCTTGGTTAGATTCAGCGACTGCTCTTACAAATAAACAGCCCTTAAAAAAATCTTGTCTAAACCAATTGGTGTGCCAGTCCAGAATTTTATTGATGGCTTCTAACCCTGTTGCATCTCCAACATAGCCTAAAAGGCTTTGCTTAAACCGTTCATCACGTGCAACGAGTACAGACTTAACCAGTTGATTTTTATTTTTATAGTAGGTGTACATGGTGGTTTTAGAGCAGCCAGATTCATCGCGAATCAAGTCAACGCCAACCCCGACAAAACTATTTTCATTAAATAACTTCTCGGCTGTATCTAATATTTTTAAGGCAGATTTTGACATGTGTCTTTTCCAAAAAATAAAATAGTACAGATCTGTACTATTTGGAATTTTATCTATATGCTTTTTAAAAAGCAAATTTTTGTTTGAGGAAAAAACCATGTTCTCGATCTTTTATGGCAAAGAAAAACTGGCTCCATCGCCCAGTAAAGTTGATATTTTAAGAAGCCTTATTGGGGGTACGCTCAGTATTTTTATACTTCTGTGGTTGAGTAAGCTCACACACAATATCTTTATCATGGCGCCGTTTGGTGCGACCTGTGTATTGCTCTATACCGTGTCGCAGTCACCTTTGGCACAGCCGAGAAATATTATATTTGGGCATCTTATTTCGGCTTTTGTGGGTTTGTTTTTTCTAAAATTTGTCGGTGTTTCTATTTTTACAATTGCTTTATCAGTGGGCTGTGCCATTGCGCTCATGCAAGTTTTTAAATGTGTTCACCCACCTGCTGGGGCCAATCCTTTGGTTATCTTACTTACCGCGAGTAGCATACATTACCAGTGGAGTTTCTTAATTTTCCCTGTTTTGGTCGGCGCAGTGTCTTTAGTTTTAGTGGCGATGCTGATTAATAATATTAAAGCGAGTACCAAGTGGCCGATGTATGGTTTGGGAATTTTAAATAGTAAAAAGTAGGCAAGGTATGAAGTTTTTTGATCTTAAGAAATAAGAAAAGTATTCACTACGCCAAGATAGTGAATACTTTTGAGAGAACTTATGACTTTTTAGAAATACGTTCTTCGATGGCAAACTTGAGTAAAGAAGCACTGCGGTAAAAACCGTGTGCGAACTTTCCAAATGGCATGGTAATAAAGAAGGTCATGACCGTAGCTAAATGGAAAATCAGTAAAAGTGCCATGTAAGGGCTATTACGAAATGCCATAAGAGCTAAGCCTGAAGCACTGACTAAAATTAAAAGGAAAATAAAGCCTCGATCTACAGGTCTTTGCTCGCGGTCACCATGTAATGGATGGCGTTTAAGATTTAAATAGAGCAAGCCAGCTGGCCCAATCACTAAGCCAAGTCCACCCAAAGTACCCAAAATAACAGGCAAGCTAAAGATAGGGTAAGGCGCATGTAGGTCAAGAAAATAGTGATATAAAGTCGCTACACCTGTGGCTGCAAAGCAGAGCATAAAGCCATAAAAGGTTAGGTGATGGAACACACGGCGGATTTGGGTATAACGGTCATCTTGTTCATTACAGCCTTTGCCATGTCCACCATCTAAATATTTAAGTGTTAATACACTTTGAGAGGCTTGAATAAGGTCTGGTTTTTCAACTTTGCCGTGAATAACTTTAGACGTCTGTCGCCAAAATTTACTAATCCCAATGCCGAGCAAAACAATCGCAACTGTAAAGGTTGCTCCAAACAGTAGAGCTAAAAAGTTATGCGGGAAAATTGCATAGAAATTACCTTGGTAACCAGCAAATAAGTCGGTGCCTTTCAACCACACCACAGCTAACATGCATAAAAAGAAAATAGCTGATAATGCCGAAACAAAAGGAATCCCGACAGACTTATAAAGTCGGCCTAAAGGCTGAGGGGTCGCAAACTCTTGGTAAGTTTCCAAACGTACTTGCGCCATCGCTTTTGGAATATTTACTCCAAACTCGTGTGGCGGAGCATATTGGCAGGCATGTAAACACGCACCACAGTTATGGCACAGGTTTGCGAGGTAATGAATATCGGCTTGATTAAATTCAAGACGCTTGGTCATGGCCGCAAATACAGCACAAAACGACTCACAGTAACGACAAGCATTACAAATTTGTAAGGCTCTTTGGACTTCTTGCTCATGATCAGAGAGCTGAACAACTGGAATTAGGGCTTTGGTACTAGCATTCATGTTCAACTCCTTGTGAAAGCGCATAGTGGGCTGCATTTTTTCCGGCAATTCGACCAAAAGTCGTTCCAATCGACATGCCGACTCCTGCGGTATAACCCTGACCGAGTACGTTACCTGCCATCATTTCACCTGCGACAAACAAGTTGCGGCTGGCTTTATTGTTAAAACGTACCGCAGCATCGTCTTCAACTTTTAAACCTAAATAGGTAAAGGTAATACCGGGTTTAAGTGCATAGGCATAGAAGGGTGGGCGATCAAGCGGAACGGCCCAGTGGGTTTTGTTGGGCACAATATTTTGGGTGGTACAGTCATCTAAAACGGTATGGTTAAAGGTGCCTTGTACGCAGGCTTGATTAAATTCTTCTACGGTGTGGCATAAGGTTTTTGCATCAAGTCCGATTTTTTTGGCCAGTTCTTGAATGCTATTTGCTTTTACACCCGCAAACACAGGTGGCATAAAGCGGCCAATCGCTTTTGAGTCAATAATCGAATAGGCAATTTGCTGCGGTTGTTTGGCAACAAGGCGGCCCCAAATCGCATAACGTTTAGGCCAGAAGTCTTCGCCTTCATCATAAAAACGTTCGGCTTTGTTATTGACCACAATACCCAATGAAACGCAGTCAATACGGGTACAAATACCGCCGTCATATAAGGGTGCGCGTGCATCTACAGCCACGCAATGTGATTGCGACGGGTCACCAATAATATCGGCGCCTTGATCTATCATAAATTTGAGCAAGTTGCCTTGATTAAAGCGGGTTCCGCGAATAATGAAGTTATCGGCAGGCCATTCGCCGTTTTCATTTTGTCCCCATGCTTCTCTTAACCATTCCAGATTTGACTCAAAGCCACCTGCGGCCAATACACAGCTTTTTGCTTTAAACACACGGCCATCTTCAGCAATCGCAGCTTCAAAATGTCCTTGGTTTAACTTTAAATCTTTAATTTTTGTGTTGTATAAAATCTCAATACCAAGTTCTTGGGCACTACGGTAATACGCATTCATGAGGGCTTTACCGCCACCCATAAAAAATGCGTTGGTACGTGCAACATGCAAAGCGCCCGATAGTGGCGGCTGAAAATTCACACCATGCTTACGCATCCAGTCGCGGCAGGTCGCCGTGCTACGAATGACCAGACGAGCTAAGTGCTCATTGGTTTTTCCGGCAGTTACTTTAAGTAGGTCTTGCCAATATTCTTCTTCGGGATAGGCATCTACCAATACATCTTGAGGGGCATCATGCATGCAGCGAAGGTTACGAGTGTGTTGTGAGTTACCACCACGCCATTCTTTAGGCGCTGCTTCTATGACAAGCACAGACGCACCACTTTCTTTTGCCGTGAGCGCGGCACACAGTGCGGCATTCCCACCACCAATTACAATCACATCATGCATGGATTTCTCCCTTTCTCAGCTGGGGCTAATGTAGCTTTAAAAGAGAGGGTGAAGTGAGAGGCTAAGCTTGAATGGGTGTTTAGTAAAAATAAACACTAAAGGCTTAAGTGTTTATGAGATGCGCACCGGGCCAGCGTTTTTCATTAATCAAGTTAGTTACACAAGCACGAATCACCACTTTAGTTGCTAAAGTGGCAGGCGAAATTTCTTCTTCAGACAGACTAATTAAATAGTTAATCCGTTCAATCGCAGGTTCTACAACGCGTAGCAAACATAAGTCTTGCCGTGAGTTTAATGATGCACCCGCAGGCTGGATGGTTGCCATTTCGAGTTGGCTAATGCTTTCCATGAGCAAATGTAGCCCATCAATTTCATAGGCAACTTTGAGTTGGTGAATTTTCTGTTCGAGCAACAAGCGCAGCCCATGTCGTTGGCTCGGTAAAATCAGTGGAAGTTCTTTGAGCTGTGAATGAGTAATAGTTTGAGTGTCGATACAGCTTTCAAGGTGGTACTGACTCAGCACTTCTTTAGGCGAGATTAAAAACATCTGTTCTTTGACTAAAGGCTGTATGGCCCACTGGGGGTCTACATCGTCACTAAAGATGATGGCAACATCGAGCTGCCTTGCATTAACTAAAGCTTTTAAGTCACCCGATAACCCTTCAATTAAACGGACTTTAATGTCGGGATAGCGGTTTCTCATGAGTTTTAAAAAATGCGTGCCAATAACCGACGCGACACTTGGCGAAAAACCGACGGTAACATGTCCACTTAAACGTGAAGAATGCGCAGAGTCTACGGCATGGTCTAAGTGCCTAAGCGCCAGTTGAACTTGTTGAAAAAAAGCTAAACCCGCAGGGGTGGGAACCGTACCCAAAGCGGTACGTTGTAAAAGGCGAATAGAAAGCTCACTTTCTAATTTTGAGATTTGCTGACTTAATGCGGAAGTTCCAATATCGAGATTTTTTGCAGCTTTACCCAAGCTTCCTGACTCGATCACCGCAATAAAATACTTTAATTGTTTGAGTTCCACGGCAAATACTACATTGACCTTTATTGGTTATTCTACACTGGTTTATCGCTATACATTTTGTGCTGTTACACTGAATAAACCACCAACAGAGTAAAGGCAACATCACCTCAAGACGTTGCCTTTTAGAGCTTTTATTGTTTAACCTGCTCAAGACCCTGTTCTTCAATAATTTGTGTTGCTTGTGGCGATTTCACAAATTTGATGAGCTCTTTTGCAACTTTTTCATGTTCAGAGTTTTTACCAATGCCCGCTGCAAATACAGTGACTTTTTGATAAGGCGCAGGAATTGGGCCGACTAAATCAACTTGACCATATTGGCCTGTAAAAGGTTTGATTTCACTAATTTGCTGGAAACCAATATCAAACTGACCTTCAGCAATACGCTTTGCAACACGATCACCTACTACTTTTTCTGCTTTACCAGAAATCACTTTGTATTCCACAGGTGGGAAGCTTGGGAAAACATCTTTTTCAAGATGTGTGCCGCTCGCACTTGCTGAATAGCCGATGTGTTTTGCATTTAATAAAACTTTTTCGAATTTTGCCGCAGAGCTAATATCTGGTTTTTGCGCACCTTTTGGAACAGCCATGCCAATGCTTGAATTCACCAAAGCACGCTGTGAATTTGGGTCTACATAACCTTTTTCTACAAGTTTGTTCAGTTCAGGAGCAGCCAACACCACCACATCAAAATGTTCACCACGATCGAGTCGATTTGGAATTGCAGTTGGCGACGCGCCCATTGATGAACCAGATGAAAGGTGAACCGTGTGACCAGTTTGTTTTTCAAATATAGGAATCAGTTTTTCCATAGATGAATAGAAACCGCCTGAGCTAATCACTTCGAGTGTATCGGCGTTAGCAAACGTTGAGCCTAAGCCTGCACCAGCTAAGCAAATGGTCATGAAGATAGGGGACTTTTTCATAGTATCTCGCTTTAATGATAGGAGAGCACAGCACGGCTGCAACATGTGCCGTACTGTTCATTAAAATTTCAGGTTAAGTATTAGTTGTTGTTTTAAGCGCTAACCTTCGCAGGTTCAGCAATTGGGTCAGCATTCTTCTGCTTAGAACCACGGCATAAATACAAGCTTGAGATGAGGCTACATACCGCTGCTAACATCAGCCAGAATGCTGGTGTGCTTGCATTGCCTGTGTTTTCGACAAGGTACGTACAGGCCATTGGCGTCATACCACCAAAAATAGCGGCTGCAAGGCTGAACGCTAAAGAGAAACCAACTGTACGTACACGTTTTGGCATGACTTCTGCAAGCGTTGCGACCATGGTGCCGTTGTACATACCAAAGAAGAACGAGAAGTAAGCAAGCGTAATAATCAGATTGGTAAAACTAATGTCGCTCACCAACCAGCTTAAAACTGGATAAGTTGTAAAGATGGCAAGGGTCGTAATGCCGACTAAAACTGGACGACGACCAATTTTGTCTGAAAGTAAGCCACCCATTGGTAACCAGAAGAAATTCGACAAACCAACAAACACAGTCGCTAAAAGGCTATCTGTTACCGACATTTCTAAAGTACGTTTTGCATACACCGTGGTGTAAACCGTAATAAAATAGAAAGTGGTTGTAGTCATGGCACTCATCATCATGCCCGCAAGTACGATGCGCCAGTTGCTCGCAAGCGTGCTGAAAATTTCTTTGGTTGATGGATGAGTTTTTTGCGCTTTAAAGTCTTCAGTTTCTTCTAACGTACGACGGAACAAGAAGATTAAAGGAATAATCAAACAACCAATTAAGAACGGAATACGCCAGCCCCATTCACCCACTTGAGCATGAGTTAAAATGGTGTTGAGCCAATAACCTAATAATGCTGCAAATACAACCGCAATTTGTTGGCTACCAGACTGCCAGCTTGTGATAAATCCACGGTTTTTATCGTTTGCAATTTCTGCTAAATAAATCGAAACACCACCAGATTCAACACCTGCCGAGAAGCCTTGTAAGAGTCGCCCAATCACCACCAAAATTGGCGCGATAATACCAATGGTTTCGTAGCCGGGTACAAAGGTAATTAAGATGGTCCCAATAGCCATAAGGCTTAAGGTAATAATTAAACCTTTTCGACGACCGACTCTATCGACATAGGCACCCAAGAAAATAGCGCCGAGAGGACGCATAAGAAAGCCCGCAGCAAATACGGTAAATGTCATCATTAAAGAGACATATTCATTTTCAGAGTGGAAAAATTTTGCTGCGATGTAGGTGGCATAGAAACCAAAAAGAAAAAAATCGTACTGTTCTAAAAAGTTGCCACTCGTTACATTTAATATTTTTTTAAAAGTAGCCCTACGATTATTCACGACATCCATTGGAGACCTCCTTGGTCTGACAAAATGGAAACATTCACGGTCTTCAATATTTGGACCTCAGTCGCTTCATTCACAAACCAAAAAAGAAATAGGTCAGAGATGAGATTTAATGAGGTGCTTTGTAGAAAATGTGATGCCTTGTTTCCAGTTCAAACTACACGTCTATATTTCGATAAACAGAAATTCACTTATCATTCGTATGAAAATGTAATCTTAAAAAGCAGGAGGGAGTGAGGGGGCAAAATTAATTAGGTCTTTAATAAAATTAATGACCCTTTATAAAATAATTTCAGAACAAGGCCAGATTTGATTTTGGATGAGCTCTTTTACGCAAGCCTTAATGGCTGACTTTGCAGCAAGTGCAGCAGGCGATAATTCTTCTTCGGCAAGGCTGACTAAATAGTTGATTCGCTCAACTTCAGGGTTAATCAGTTTTAATAATTGAAGCTTGTGTTTGTACTCTTGCAGACAGGCACTTCCGGGGCGAACACTTGCAAGGTCAAGGTGAATCAGACTGTCCATGAGTAAGTGTAAGCCATCAATTTCATAGACGACATTGAGTTGTCCAATCTTGTGCTCAAGCAGTTTTCTTAAGCTGTGGCGCTGGCGTGGTAGGACTAAAGGAATATCACCAATTTGTTGAGACCGAATAATTCCACTTTTAATACAATCGCTAAGGCCATATTTTTCAAGCACTTCTTTGCGTGCCATTAAATACATTTGCTCGCGGACCAAAGGCTGTATCGACCACTGTTTATCAATTTCATTGGTAAAAATAATGGCAATATCAAGCTGACGCGAATTAATTGACTGAATTAGATTGCCTGATAGGGTTTCCACAATTTCTAGGCGAATGTCTGGGTAGCGCTCAGACATTAGTTTCATTAAAGGGATGCCAATTAAAGCGGTAATGGTCGGTGGAAAACCAAGGCTCACATGGCCTGAAAGTCGTGCTGAATGTGCAGCGTCTATGGCAAAGTTTACTTGACGCAAAATAAGTTGAGAGTGTTTTAAAAAGGCCAGACCCGCTGGTGTAGGCGTGACGCCAAAAGCATTACGCTGTAATAAGCGAATGCTTAACTCTTGTTCTAGCTTACTAATTTGCTGACTAATGGCCGAAGCGCCGACATCGAGTTTTTGGGCAGCTTTACCAATACTGCCTGCTTCAACCACCGTCAAAAAGTATTTTATTTGCTTGATTTCCATAATAAATGTATTTGCTCATCATCCTTGATTTATAGAGATATGAAGGATTGGGAAATCTATCATGCGCTTTAATATTAGCAGCAATAAATACAAAAGTTCCTTAAAAAATTATCTGAAATTTTTAAATCCTCCTTGTCTTTAATCTTGAGTTCAAAGGGACTTATTTCATTTCAGAGAGGCCATCTTATAATTTTTAATATGGCATCCACAGTCAACGATTTGGCGTTTGGGGCTAAGCAGATCACTCAAAATCTAAATAAAGTGAACAATCAAAATAAAAAAATCCAGGATGGATCCATGATTTTTGTAGTAAGAAATAGAACATTAGTATTGGGAATCGCTTCAATTTGTACAAGTGCATTACATGCTGCTGCATTTGATAAAACAGGCCAATCCGTCTCAGCATTTTTACAACCGGGAAATTACTTTGAAGCCAGTTTAGGTGTGACAGATGCCGATTTAAGTGGTGTAGAGTCAGGCACGAACCCATCACATCAATCAATTTCAGATATCGCTAATACAGATTATCGACCGACTGCGGCTTTAAAATTACAGTTAGCACCTCAGTATTCATTTGGGTTGCTTTACGATCAACCTTTTGGTGCTGACACCGAATATTCAGGACTAAATGGCTTTGTCGCAACACCGAAAGACACAGTTATGCTTCCTGGTATTACCACTACAAGTCTTGCAAATGCTACTTCTGGTCAAGTTCCTACAGGAAATGCAAAATCAGAATTTGATATTCAAAGTTTTAGCTTCATTGCCGGATATCAGCCTAATAAAAACTGGAATATTTTTGCAGGCCCTGTTTATCAAACCTTCAAAAGTCAGGTCAATTTAAGAGGGAATGTATTTAGTCTTTATAATGGCTATGACTTTCAAACTAAAACTGTAGGTGATTGGGGTTGGTTAGCTGGACTGGCTTATCAAATTCCTGAAAAGGCCGTTAAAGTTTCGCTTACCTATCGTTCAGCCATTACCCACAAAGTAAACGCAACTGAAAATGCGCCGTTAATTGATATGTTAACGACTCAGCAAGGACGCGATTTAGTTAGCCAACATCTCGACTATATGATTTCTATCGGGCAGATGACCGAGCAAAAGAAAAACTATTTAAATCATATTATTTCAGAGTTACCCAATGGCGAAGGCTCTGACACAACCAAATTTAAATCACCAGACTCAGTGAATTTAGAGTTTCAAACGGGTTTACGTCAGGGAACTTTGTTGTTTGGGAGTTTGCGCTGGGTAAACTGGAGTAATTTGGCGCTACAACCTTACCGTTTTGGTGAAATTTCAAAAGTTATTGGGGGGTTATCAACACCAAGCCGGCCGGAAGGGTTTAATTTAGTTCGTTATGACGATGACCAATGGACTTTAAATTTGGGAATAGGGCAACGTTTTTCTACTAAATGGCTAGGCTCTGTGTCAGTTGGCTGGGACTCTGGTGCAGGCGATAAAGTTTCAACGGGTGGCCCAACTAAGGGATACTACAATTTAGGAGTTGGTGCTCAATATAGCCCAACATCACAATACTTTATTTCTGGTGGTGTGAAATATTACTGGTTAGGCGATGCAAAAGGTCAGCTTGGCGCACAGGCAGGTAGTGACTATTATGTGAGTGAGTTTAAGGATAATCACTCTATAAGCTATGGCTTAAAAATTGGATATAAATTTTAAAATTAAATCATTCATTTATAAGGTATTAACTACATGAATAAAGTCATCAAAAACGGTATATTTTTAGGGTTGTCAACTTTCATGGCAGGTTATGGAACAGTCCTTCATGCAGAAGCAAGTCCAACAACTTTACCCGCGGTTTCACAAAAAGCGTTAACCATCATTGATGGACAAACAAAATGGTTAAGTAAAGTTTATAAAGATATTCATGAGCACCCAGAACTTGGGTTTATGGAAACCCGTACCTCTGCCATTGTGGCCAAAGAACTTAAGTCACTAGGTTTTGACGTTAAAACCGGAATAGCAAAAACAGGTGTGGTCGGCATTTTAAAAAATGGCCCGGGCCCAACGGTCATGTACCGTGCCGATATGGATGCCAACACTGTTGAAGAAGCGACTGGCTTACCCTATGCAAGTAAAGTGCGGGTAAAACTCGACGATGGAACTGAAACGCCAGTTGCACATATGTGTGGTCATGATGCCCATGTGACATGGATGCTCAGTATGGCAAAAACCTTAGTCACTTTAAAAAAGGAATGGAGCGGAACTATTATTTTAGTCGCACAACCTGCTGAAGAGCCTATAACGGGTGCTAAAGCCATGGTGACTGACGGTTTATGGACAAAATATAATTTGCCAAAACCCGATTATTTCTTTGCAGTTCATACCACTCCTGCACCTGTTGGAGTGGTCATTAATGCGCCGGGGCCACGCATGGCGGGAACCGATCAGCTCGATATTTTATTTAAAGGGGTAGGTGGACATGGCTCATTACCAATGCTCACCAAAAATCCGATTAGCATGGCTGCTAATGCCATTACCCAATATCAAACCATTATGGGTAATACAGTTGATCCTCAACAAGCAGCAGTTTTATCAATTGGCTCGATCCAAGCCGGAAACTCGAATAACGTGATTCCTTCTACGGCATTGGTCAAAATGAACTTACGTTGGTTTGATCCAAAAGTACGCGAAACCATGTTAAATAACATTAAGCTTATGAGTGATGGCGCGGCCCAAATGCAGGGCATGGCTAAAGATCAATTGCCAACTTTTACATTCAAAGGTTCAAGTACGCCTGTAGTCAACAATAAAGAATTTTCTGCCCGTTTAAATGAGCCACTAAAAGCGTTATTAGGCGACAAACAGGTCTTAACCAATTTTCCTCCGTTTATGGGTTCAGAAGACGTTCACCATCTGTTAGGCGACCAGAAAGACATTCCGTTTAACTTTATGTTCATTGGTGTGGCAGATCCGGTTGTGTTTGCAAATGCAATAAAGCAAGGCAAATCTGCACCTTACATTCCACATAGTCCGAACTATGTTGTAGATTTAAAAGCCTTACCAATCGGGGCCAAAGTCACTACAGTGTCTATGCTCGAACTGTTAAATAAAAAATAAGGTGGCCATAAAAAAGATGCACATGGAGGCATCTTTTTTTATCTAAAACTTTTAGAAATTTAAGAACAAGACACATGCTTTTCCCGATAGTGTAGCGGTGATAAATCTGTCCAGCGTCGAAAAGCACGGGTAAAGCTACTCACGTCGGTAAAGCCAAGAATATAGGCAATTTCGGTAATATTGTGGCTTGAATTTTTGATATAAGACAACGCAAGCTCGTGCCGAGTGTTATCGAGCAACTCGCTATAAGAGGTATTTTCTGCGGAAAGTTTGCGTTGCAGACTGCGTATACTTAAGCCTAAACTTTTCGCAACATCTTGCTGTTGAAAGTCACCTGTAGATAATTTTTCAATGAGTTTTACTTTTACTCGCGCCAATATATTTTCTTTATCGAACCGTGCCAGATAACGATTAATAATTTCATCATATTCTTGGCTGAGGATAGGGTTTGCACCTTCTAGTGGCTGCTCTATGGTTGCAGTGTCAAACACAATCATGTCTTTGGGTGCATTAAATACAATCGGGGCTTTTAAAATACTTTTAAACGTTTCCAGATCTTCGGGTTCTGAACGTCTAAGTTCAATTCGTAATGGTGAAAAAACAGACCCTTGTAATGCACGACTTGAGCGAATGAAAACCGAAATAAAAGCATCTATTGATTCGGGCTGAACTTCGTCGGGAACATGAATAATGAAATAGTGACTATTTCCTTGCCCATAAAACTCGAGTTCAGGAATATCCGTAACCACACGAAAATAACGAATAATTCTTAAGAACATCTCTTTTAGGGTGGTGCTGGTAATGAGTGAATGCCCTAACACATGAAAAGTATTTTGGTTGACTTGGTTGGCAACTTTAAGGCCAAAGCATGAGTCTTGAGTCGCTTGAACAGCTAATTTCCATAAATTCGCAGTTTGTTTTAATGAATATCGTGCATCAGGATTACTCAGAGCCTGAATATCTAAACCTGCTTGTTCTAATAAAGGCTGACTATCAACACCGGCTTTTTCGAGCGCTTTTTGAATCGCTTTCACCCAGCTAGCCAGTGCCGTTGCTGTCTGTGGCATGTTATGTCCTATAACTTGTGATTCATATTCCTGTGAACAGTATAAAAGATTCAAAACTAAAAAATCTTTTGTTTATTTTGAATCTTTTTATTTTGGCATCCATAGCCAATAGATTGGCGTTTCGAGCTAAGCGTACAAACATAGATATAAATAAAGTAGGGACATGAGAAAACTGAGGAATAACGGATGACCTACATATATAAAAATCCTGCTGGAATGAGCGATAGCGAAAAAACGGAACACATTAAAAAAGTAGTCACAGCGGAAGGAGTGGCTTTACGCAAACGCCATCCCATTTTGAACCATCAAAATGCAATAGGGGCGATGATTCTATTTGTTTCCCTTGTTGGAATGATCGTTACGGCCGTACTTTATATCAATCATCAACTTTCAGCGTGGTTCGCAATTCCTATTATTGCGTTTTTTGCATCTCTTACGCATGAATTAGAGCATGACTTGATCCACTGGATGTATTTTAGAAAGAAACCGTGGGCACATCATTTAATGATGGGATTAGTATGGTTAGCTCGACCAAGTACTATTAACCCATGGAAGCGCCGCGAGCTTCATTTTAACCATCATAAAAACTCAGGCACTGAAGTCGATTTAGAAGAAAGAGCGCTAACCAATGGAGAGCAGTGGAGCATACGTCGACTCATCGCGATTGGTGATAACGGCTTGGCGGTCTTGTTCCGTATTATTTCTGCAAGCAATTGGACGGTTAGAAAAGTCATTTTTAAACGTGCATTTATGGCCTATTTTCCACTTGGAATTATTCATTGGTCACTGTGGTATATCTTCCTAGGTTTTCATGCAGTTGATGCTGTTTCAGGTTGGGCGAATGCACCGATTGCTTGGTCGGCTACCACTTTAAATATTATACATGTGATTAATATTTTGACTGTTGTTTGGGTTGCGCCGAATGTGCTGCGTACCTTCTGTTTGCACTTTGTGACTAGCAATATGCATTACTATGGTGATGTCGAATTGGGTAATGTCATTCAACAAACTCAAGTATTAACGCCATGGTGGATGATGCCGTTCCAATTGTTTTGCTTTAACTTTGGTTCGACACATGCCATCCATCACTTCGTGGTGAAAGAACCATTCTACATTCGACAAATGACCGCGCCCGTTGCCCATAAAGTCATGCGTGATATGGGAGTGCGGTTTAACGATGTCGGAACCTTTAAAAGAGCAAACCGTTGGAATGTAGATAATTTATCTGAATCGAATACTTAAAAAGTAGATTCTTAACTCGCTTGAATGGACTGAGTTCTCTATGAAGGACTCAGTCCATTTATCATAATTTCATTATACAGTTTCTTAAAAAATAACTAGCTCTACTGAAACTTAGTAAAAAGCAAAATCACACCTAATGCACATAAAATTGAACCAATCACCTTATTAATTTGCACTTGCTTGGCTAACATTTTTTGTCTCAATAGCATGGATGAAAACAGCACAGCCACCAGCGAAAACCATACGAAATGGGCAAAAGACATAAAAAAGCCATAAGCCAAAAGAATGGTTTTAGGCGTGGTTAAGCTCACGATTTGGGTATAAGTACTAATCACGAATAGTGTGGTCTTCGGGTTGAGGGCATTGGTAAAAAAGCCGTATTTTATGGCTTGAAAAGTATTTATAGACGTTAAAGTAGCAGTGTCTAAAACAGGTTTTTGAATAAAGGTTTTGTAGCCAATATAAATCAAATAAAGCGCACCAATATACTTAACAATATTCAAAATTTGCGGTGTATAGGTCATTACAAAGGCAACGGCAATTAACGTATAGGTCACATGCACCAACACGCCAAGCGATATTCCAAGTGAAGTTAAAACGCCTATTTTTCTGCCGTACAGATAACTATTTTTGGTGACAATCGCGAAGTCAGCGCCGGGGCTTACCACTGCCAAAATCGTAATCAAAATGACCGCAATAAACTCTGCCATTATCTTATACTCTCACTGAAAATAAGGGAGCTACTCTGTACTTTTTGGAATATATGGAAGAGAGCGGATCTTTTGCCTAAAGCAGTTATTTTTTGTGAATAAGAAGTTATATCTATATGGCTGTGAAGGTAGATATCGATATTCAATATGCTTTTCATCATCTAAAATAGGGTTTAATAAAGATGATTTTTATTTTGAACAGAAACCTAGAAATAAAAATCAATAAAAACGACTGCACATCTATGAGTTTTTGGAATGATAGAAAGAATATCGCTGAATTCACTAAAATTTTTCTATTTTGTGGCGAAGTATGGCAGCGTCACTTTAGCTGCAAAGAAATTATTTGTGACGCAAAGTGCGGTCAGTAAACAGATTTATAATTTAGAAGAAGCTTTAAATACGGCTTTGTTCGAGCGAAAAAATAAAACACTTGTGATGACTGAGCAGGGCGAAGTTTTACTGAGTTGTTGCCATCAAGTTTTTGGCCAACTCGATGGATGTTTAATAGAGCTAAGCCAGCCTAAAGCTAAAAGCAAACAACTGGTTTTGTCGTGTGAACCGACTCTTTCCATGAAATGGCTTATTCCACGGTTATCGAAGTTTAAAAAGCTTGGTCATGATTTTGAGGTTGTGCTACTCACAGCAGGCGGAGTGGTCGATTTTGAAAAAGACAATATTGATATCGCGATTCGCAGAAATGATTTTGATTGGGGAGAGCATATCTATAGCGAGAAAATTGCCGATGAATATATTGCTCTAGTTCAAGCAACCAAGCCATCGGAAACCAACGACGTACTTATTTCGACCTCTAGACCGAATTTTTTCAAAAGTATTAACCGCATTGCTGAGTTAAAGCAAAGTTTAAAAGGCTACGCTAAAGTTGAACTCGAACATTTTTATCTATGTTTAGAAGGTTGTTTGGCTGGACTCGGAGCAACGGTCATCTCAATTTATATGATTGAAAAAGAGCTTGAGTGGAACTTACTGCAAAAAATTTCATCTGTTGTACAAGATAATTCAGCTTATTTTTTACTTTCTCATAGCGCTTTTGAGGAAGATTCACGTAAAACCATATTTTTAGAATGGCTAAAAGCAGAGATGAATGAGAGTCAGCATAAATTACTTTAAGTCTAGCCATTTCATCTAAATTTATATTATTTAAATTATTGAAATTAATAGTAAATATTTAAAATTATTAAGGTGCAGTGTGAGCGCCGTATGTTGAATTTATGCTGTTTAAAATTCCCTAAGATGAAAAATATTTAACTTCATACTTCTTTATTAAACCATAAACATGAATTTCACTCAGTTTTGAGTGAGACTAAATCATTTTTATTCATGTTGTGATTGCGGTATAAATCTATTCATGCTCTAAAGCGTTCCAGTCATTCACTTTTGATAAGACCATAAGGCACAAATCTGACAAGCTGGAAAGTTTAAAAAGAGCTCGAAATATTTTTAGGTTTATCTCAGAAATTAGGGTACTGATCAAAATGAGTAAAGAATTTACATTTACGATTAAGAGTATTTGTTTCGATGAAAACTATCGTCCAGCAGACAATACGCGTATTACAACCAACTTTGCTAACTTAGCGAGAGGGATGAGCCGTCAAGAGAATCTGCGCAACACATTACAGATGATCGACAATCGTTTTAATGCCTTAGCTCATTGGGACAACCCTAAAGGCGACCGCTATGGCGTTGAACTTGAAATTATTTCAGTTGAAATGAATGTTGATGCGGCAAGCCAAAACAGTGCGCTTCCTTTAATCGAAATATTGAAAACCAATATTGTTGATAAAAAGACCAATGAACGCATCGAAGGTATTGTAGGCAACAACTTCTCGTCTTATGTACGTGACTATGACTTTAGTGTGCTTTTGTTAGATCACAATAAAAATCAGTCTACTTTTAGCACGCCAGAGAAGTTTGGTGAATTGCACGGTAACTTGTTTAAGAGCTTTATTAACTCTGACACTTACAAAGCCAACTTTAAAAAAGCACCTGTAATTTGCTTAAGTGTTTCAACCACTAAAGTGTACCACCGCACTGAAAACGAACATCCAGTTTTGGGTGTGGAATACAAGCAAGAAGACTATTCACTCACTGATGAATATTTCCAAAAAATGGGCTTAAAAGTTCGCTATTTCATGCCTAAAAACAGTGCTGCACCTTTGGCGTTCTATTTTACTGGTGATTTGCTGAGTGATTACACCAACCTTGAGTTGATCAGCACTATCAGCACCATGGAATCGTTCCAAAAGATTTACCGCCCTGAAATTTACAATGCAAATTCAGTCGCTGGAAAATCTTATCAGCCAAGTTTGAAGAACGAAGATTACTCACTTACTCGAATTGTGTATGACCGAGAAGAACGTAGCCGTCTGGCTATTGAGCAGGGGAAGTTTGTTGAAGAGCAATTTATCAAACCATACCAAGCGATTCTTGAGCAGTGGTCTGCTAATTACGCTCCTAATTAATCAACATACGGGTCATTGATCATGAAAAAATTATTACCGACTTCAACTGCTGGCAGCTTACCTAAACCGTCTTGGCTTGCAGAACCTGAAAAGCTTTGGTCGCCTTGGAAACTCGAAAACGAAGGTCTGCTTGAAGGTAAAAAAGACGCTTTACGTTTAGCGTTGCACGAACAGCGCCTTGCTGGCATCGACATTGTGAGCGATGGCGAACAAACCCGCCAACACTTTGTGACCACGTTTATTGAACACTTAAATGGCGTAGATTTTGAGAAGCGCGAAACAGTTCGAATTCGTGACCGTTACGATGCAAGCGTGCCGTCTGTTGTAGGTGCGGTGTCTCGTCAAAAGCCTGTGTTTGTTGAAGATGCTAAGTTTTTACGTCAGCAAACTGATCAACCAATTAAGTGGGCATTACCTGGCCCAATGACCATGATTGATACACTTTACGATGGTCACTACAAGAGCCGTGAAAAACTTGCTTGGGAATTTGCAAAAATCTTGAACCAAGAAGCACGTGAGTTAGAAGCTGCTGGTGTAGATATTATTCAGTTTGACGAACCTGCATTTAATGTTTTCTTTGACGAAGTAAATGATTGGGGCGTTGCGACATTAGAGCGTGCAATTGAAGGTCTTAAATGTGAAACTGCGGTCCACATTTGCTATGGTTACGGCATTAAAGCCAACACTGACTGGAAAAAGACATTAGGTTCGGAATGGCGCCAGTACGAAGAAGCTTTCCCGAAACTGCAAAAATCTAACATCGATATCATCTCGTTAGAATGTCACAACTCACATGTGCCTATCGATTTACTCGAACTCATTCGTGGTAAAAAAGTCATGGTCGGCGCAATTGATGTCGCATCTAACCAAATTGAAACACCAGAAGAAGTGGCTAACACACTTCGTAAAGCGCTTCAGTTTGTAGATGCTGACAAGCTTTACCCTTGCACAAACTGCGGTATGGCGCCTCTTTCACGTGAAGTGGCACGTGGCAAGTTAAATGCCTTAACAGCAGGTGCAGAAATCGTTCGCAGAGAACTTACTGGTTTTGATCTTACTGCTTAATATTTACCAATAAGTGGTATAAAGGGTTACTTTTTTGATGGCAGTTGATAATCAAACAAGTAACCCTCATTTTACTTACTACATGTAGTTCTAATCAGGACTCATGTTGATAAAGTACCTTCCTGATGGAGTTGGGCGGTATAGCAAACTCTCAGGACAAGGTACGATTCAATTTAGGAATAATGTCATGGTTCAAGCAACAGACTTTAGAAATGCAATGTCTTTACTCACAAGTGCGGTTAGTGTTGTGACTACGGCAGGCATGTCTGGCCGTTTTGGATTTACTGCCTCTGCTGTTTGTAGTGTGACTGACACACCTCCGACATTATTGGTGTGTATGAACCAATCTGCGAGCTCACATGCACATTTCCTAGATAACAAAATCTTAACTGTGAATGTTTTAGGCGCACACCACGAACATATTTCAAAAGCATTTTCATCTAAACTCACGCCAGAAGAACGCTTTAAACATGGCGAATGGATTGAGTTAGAAACAGGTTCACCTGTGTTAGATGATGCGTTGGTCAGTTTCGATTGCGAGATTGAACAAATTCAACAAGTCGGCACACACACCATTCTGATTTGTCCGATTGTTGCGATTAAACAAAGCCAGCATGACCAAAGTTTGGTTTATTTTAATCGTGCTTATCACCAAGTGGGGCAGACGGAAACTGTCTAAACCCACTTTGCGTTTTGCACTATTGCTTTAAAGACTTAATGGTAAAAATGACTGTTGTAATAATAGTCTGCCAATCAATCAATAAAAATAAAATTGACATTCTTTCTTTTCTATCATCACAAAAATTAAATTTTGGTACAGTTATTGCTTCTCATTATTGAATTAAAATTGTCGAAATTTTGATGAGTGCGAGAGGTCGGACTTTAAGCAAAGGGCTTGGATAAATTTTGCTGTATGTAAGGATGGATTTACCTTCTTGACAGTGTTTGTATAAATATAATTGATGATGTTGTGATGACATTATTCTAGTTTTTATGACTTATCAAAGTTTAATTTTAGAATATGGAATGGGAATACAATTGGAAAGTTTTCATATGGCAAATATTTGTTTATTAGGTGATTTTTCTTATGAGGTGTTGGCTCATAGGGCAATTAATCTTTCATTCGTTATTGCTGAAACTAAATATAAAGGTAAATTGACTCATCGTTGGATACAGACTCGTGATATTGAGGATGATGTATCTTCACAATTTTCTGAATATGATGCTATTTGGTGTGTGCCAGCAAGCCCTTACGAAAATATGTCAGGTGTGTTGAGTGTGTTGCACTATGCTCGTACTAATAATGTCCCTTTTTTGGGTACCTGTGGTGGCTATCAACATGCTTTTATTGAGTACGCAAGAAATGTTTTATCGCTTACTAATGCGGACCATGCCGAGGTAAATCCAGATGCGTTAATTCAAATAGTAACCCCATTATCATGTGCCCTTGTGGAGACTAGCGAAGTTTTATCGATACTAAATGGAACGCTTTTACATGGGATATATGGGATAGATCAAGTGGAAGAGCAATACCATTGTAGTTTTGGTTTTAATGAAGATTACCTAGGGAGTTTCAAATCAGATTCCTTTAAATTTTCAGCGTTTAATAATGATGGAAAAGTACGCGCATTTGAGTTATCTAATCATCCTTTTTTTGTTGGAACATCTTATCAGCCAGAGAGAGCTGCTTTTCGTGGTGATCTACATCCTATCGTGGATAGCTTTATTTTGGCTGCAATCACGCAAACAAAGATTGTATGATCTAAAATTATTGTCATGATTATTATCTCAGTAAATTTTTTTAAAATGCAATTAAATATAATATCTAAAATAATAATTAAGTTAATCTAATGAAAAATAATAATAAATTTAAATACTTGTCATAAAAGCTACATTGACACTTCTAAACACTCAGATTATGCTTTGCCTGCTGGCCACATTGCCAGGCTGATCTTCAAGTACATTGAAAAAACTTGTTTTTTTGATGTAGACCCACTCGTCCCTCTTTTGTAGCGGTAGGACGGAAGGGGGACGCCTTCGTGCGTGCTGGGTTCTTGAAGCCAGTCTGTCAACCCTCTTTCGTTCTGCCACCATAATTCCAAATGAATGCTTTGGCAGAACTCCCAAAATCAGGAGTTGGCTATGCACATCCATCATTTCTTGGCAGCCCTTGCCAAAAGCTATAACGACACAACTTAAAAATTTAAAGCAGCTTGAACGCCATAAGGTTTTCAGGCTTTAAGTCATTTTTACTTAAAACTTAGCAACAACAAAACTTGAGATGTGCCAAGCACCGTCTTACGGCTTTGCTGTGCCTTTTTTCTCCCAGAAAGGGCACAGGATTTTTATCTCATTTAGAAACAACAAGAATTTATAACGGTAAAACTATGCCAACTTTAGAAACAGCTTCAAAAAAATTAAAAGTTATCCATAGTGCAGTAGATCTATTTAATATCTATGGTTTTCACAACACGGGCGTAGACCTAATTGCCAAAGAAACTAAAATTCCCAAAGCCACGCTTTATAACTACTTTCACTCGAAAGAAAAGCTGGTTGAAACATGCATAAGCTTTCAAAAAAGTCGACTGAAAGAAGACGTGCTGGCAATTGTCTATTCACACCGCTACTCAAAACCAAGCGATAAACTCAAAGAAATTGTCCGTTTACATGCCGATGTGAATAGCCTTTACCACCTTTTGTTTAAAGCCATTTTTGAAATAAAACAGCTTTATCCAACGGCTTACCGCATGGCAGTTGAATATCGAAAATGGCTACTTCGAGAGCTTTTTGATCTGGTCTTTAGTCTGGAAACCAATGCATTTCATCCAGATGCCAACATGGTTTTAAACTTAATTGATGGCTTGATGCTACAGGTTTTAAGTTCTAACAGTTTGAATGAACGAGAAGTTGTGTTGGAGAGGTTTTGGGGGAGGGCGTTATAAATTTAACACCTCGGCTCTTTAACTTATATTCTTAAAGGTGAGGGTTTTAATTTTCTAAAAATAAATTTACTTTTAATCTGGAAAGTAAAACTTCTATTTTTAGATATAGATCAGTTTTGGTATTGTATACTTCATGAAAAATTATTAAATCTTGAGTATTTATAATGAACATTGAAATTTGTACTCCTAATTCAGCTACAACAAAAGATAAAGGGGACTTGCTTGAAAAATTAAGTAAAAATATGTTGGAAGCTCAAAATTATCATGTTGATGAAGAAGTACGTAAAACAGGAAGTGAATTAGATTTACTATGTAAGCATAATGTCTCTAAGAAAAAAATTTATGTTGAATGTAAAGCCTATCGGGATAAAAAGATTGATGCGACGATAATAAGACAGTTACTTGGTACTGTTGTATTTGAGGACTATGACGAAGGATGGCTAATTGGGACTTCTGATTTTAGTAAGGATGCAAAAGGGCTTTGTGAAGAGTTACCAAATCGGCCTCATGGAAATCGAGTAATTATCTACACTCCTAAAGATATTGTTCAATCATTACAGTCTTCTAGAATCATTAGTAATATTCCAAAAGAACATTTAGAAAGTTATATTGATCTGAATAAGGTTGGAGAATGGTATTTATTAATAACAAGTTTTGGAATTTTTTGGGCTGTTACTATCTTAAATGCAGGTATACCAACAAATGTTATCTGTTATCATGCTAAGACTGGAACTTTAGTCGAAGATCAGGCACTTTTAGATAATATTGCCTCAACTGATTGTAGTCTATCTAAACTAGACTTTTCCAAACTTATAAATACAAAGAAAGATATTAAAAGTTCTCTTGATTCCCAAATAGAAGTAGTAGAAGTGCAAAGAGGAGAGGATTGGAATGACTATCGACCTGCACGACCTCAAGACTTTGTTGGCAGAACGAAAGATATAAAAGAAATATTTGATTTTTTTAAAAAAATAAGAGAAAAAGAAATCGGTACACGAATTTTCGCAATTACTGGGAATTCAGGTTTAGGTAAAAGCTCCTTAATTATTACCCTTTCTGAAAAAGCAAAAAATCTTCATCAGAAAAAAAAGTTGTTCTTATATGCAATTGATGTAAGGGCAGCAAAGTCTCCTGATTATATATATTCCGCATTATTAAAAACACTAAAAGAAGCACAAAAGAAGGGGTTCGGTAATCCAAAGATTGAGTTACAAATTACAAATGTTAATCATCCACTAGAATCAGAATCCATAGCAGAATACTTAAATAGTCTTAATACCTCGAAACAACTTATAGTATTAGTTTTTGATCAATTCGAAGAATTATTTAGTAAACCTGATTTATTGGAATTATTTAATAATGCAAGTAATATTTTATTAGATGCAGCTAGCTTAAAAGCTAATTTATGTATTGGGTTTGCGTGGAAAACTGATAGTACAATGCCTTCAGAACATAATGCATATTTCTTTTGGCATAGGTTATCAGATTATCGGATTGTTAGGAAATTAAATCCTTTTTCTGATAGGGAATCGCATGCAGTAATTAATAAGTTTGAGGAAGTAATTGGAGAAAAAATCCATAGTGATTTAAGGCATAATTTAATTTTTAGTAGTCAGGGATATCCATGGTTATTAAAAAAAATTATGTATTCATTTGCATGAGAAGATTTTATCTGGCCAAAAACAAGAAGATCTATTAGATAATAAACTTGATATATCTAGTTTATTCGCAAGTGATTTAGAAGAGTTAAATTCTAATGAAATAAAAGCTCTAAAATTTATTGCCCAGAAAGCACCAGTTGATTTAGTTGATACTATTGATACTTGTGGTGAAGATATAGTTACAAGTTTATTACATAAACGTTTAATTATAAAAAGTGGTATTAGATTAAATATTTATTGGGATATATTTAGAGAGTATATTTTAATAGAGACTGTTCCTATTATCTCATTAAGATATTTACCTTCTAATGATTTTTCAACAATATGGAATGTTGTAAAGTATTTATCTAAGAAACCAATTTCTATTCAACAGTTACAGGAAAAAACTGATTTTTCAGAGGGTACAATTCAAAATATAGGAACTGATGTTTTATTATTTGGTTTGGCAAATAGAGAAAACTCACAATATGTATTATCAGAAGATTTGTTGGAAGAAGAAAATACACAAGAGAATATTCTAAATATAATTAGAGAAAAATTTAAGAAACATATTATTACATTACATCTAAAAGACCTTTCAAGTGGAACGTTATTAACAATTACAAATTTCATAGATTTAATGAAAGAAACTTATCCTGATAATAAATATGCAGATAAGACTTGGAGATCTTATACTATTAGACTTATTCGCTGGTTAGAGTTAACAGGTTTCTTACAGCCAGCTACAGAGCCAAATACATGGATTTATAAAGATTTAGGAAGTCCTAAAACTTCTGTGATGAGTAGAAGGCGTGCTTCTAACTTTTTTGTTCCAAGAATTACACCTCAGTTATTTATATCGATATATCCTCAGATTGCAGGTAAGAATCTTCAAGAATTAACAAATGATGGTAGAACTAATAAGGCTTTAGAAGTTTTAAAAAAATTTGAATTAATAGATAATGACTTTATTCTAGATATTAAAGATTTTGAGTCTCTAGTTTATGCTAAAGCTAATTCAGAATTTAGTATCCAAGCTATGCTTGAAATTAAAGAGCTATATTCTGCTGATAAACTATCAGGACAAGCTTTAGGTAAATTGCTTAAAGAAAAATATGATTTAAAATGGACTGATGTAACTACTCAATATTCAGGAAATAAGTTGAATAGTTGGGCTAAATGGGTTAAATCTTATGAGGTAAAAAATGAATAAAATCTATTAATAATTTATATACAAGTATGTACTCATTTTAGATCATCTGTTTTATGAAATTTTCTTATATAATGATAAAATTTCGTGTAGCTTTGTATCTATATTTAATAGTCTTTTAATAATAAGCTTTGAAGGTGTTGGAGAAATAATTATGCTTTCAGAAAAATTTTATAAGATTTTTTCTTATATAGTTATATCTTCAATAACTTCTTCTTTCTTTGTTTTAATAGAGAATTTTTTTGATAGTATTGTAGAGATTTATAAATTAGAAAATAGCTCAATTAGAACTTTTATAACTTTTTTTGTTGCTTTTTTAACAAATTTTTGGTTTCAAGATTTATTTAAAGAAAGAATTAGAGAAGCATGTTTGATAAATTTTTTGACATATAGACTAAATTTCGAAATTTTTAAATTTAAATAAATATTTAGTAGGGTATTTTAAATACACTACTAAATTCTTTCGTGTTAGTGCAAAACCAAAAGGTTCTTTGAAACCTTTATAAAGAACTCTCATACTCCACATATCCATCTTCAATTGCAGGAATAATCTCTACAAACTCAAAGTAGGGTACTGTACAAAACTCAGAGTCTCGAATCGCATCAATCACAAAATAATAATCTTGCAGAGATGTCGTCTCAAACACAGCAATATCACTGGCTTTAGTACTAAACGCTTCAACGTCATACCACCGAACTTTTACAGTCGGGTACTTCTCAAAAATAGGCTCAAGCTTCTGCGCACTAAACTCAGCCCGCTTTTCACGAGCTAAAGCCAACCAAGCAGGCAAGGCTCTTAAATGAATAAAAAAAGTATAGGTTCTAGACATAACCACTCCATGACTGAGACGAGTTGTAGTTCAACTGAAAAGACAGCATTTGCTTGTCATATCAACATGACTCAGTCAGTATATGAGTGATTACTCACATTAAATACTCGCATTTCGGCTCATGTCAGAAACACTTCCAGACCCACGTAAACGCCCTCGTCAAGCACGTTCAGTGGCTACCTTTGAAGCTATTTCAGAGGCGGCTGCTCGCATTTTAGAGTCGCTAGGCTTTGCTGGATTTAACACAAATGCCGTGGCTGAGCTTGCTGGCGTAAGCATTGGTAGCCTATATCAATACTTTCCATCTAAAGATGCTTTAATCGTTGAGTTAATTCGACGTGAGCGGGCTGAGCTTTCAAGTCATATTGTTGAAGTCATAGAGCAACACGATGCTCCAGACTTAAAAGAAAAATTAAAACACATCATACAGGCTGCTGTACAACATCAATTGAGCCGTCCGCAGTTGGCACGAACACTAGAGTTTGCTTCTGAAATCATTGGTAAAGACACTGAGGAAAGTAAGCTTCAACACGAGCTTGAGACCATAATTTCGGATCTGTTTATGTGTTGTGGCATTTCACATGCACAGACAGCCGCACAAGATGTGATTGCTTTAAGCAAAGGAATGATTAACGCGGCAGGTATAGCAGGGGAAAGTGATTTAAATCATTTACAGCAGCGTGTTGAAAAGGCTGTATTTGGTTATTTGGGTCTTACTTAAATATCAGAATAAAAGCCAATGTTTATTACAACAGATATTCTTGTAGTTCTTTTTCAATCGTCTCACTAATCAACGTTGAATAGTCACTATCCTTAGTATCTAAATGACGCATTAACCACACATCTTGTTTTAAAGTTTGCATAGGTAGTATGGGCACTAAACCAGAAGCCTTAGCAACAAAACAAGGCAGGGCTGTAATTCCTTGTCCTTCAATGACTGCTCGTAGTTGCGAGTGCATGTTATCAAAAGACAAAGCAGGGGCTGCATTTTGGGTGAGTTCACGCATCCATTGTGCTAAGAACGTATATTGAAGGCTTCGGTCCCAACCGATTATACGATGATTCAGTAAATCATCAGTCGTTTCAGCATGCTCTGTGAAACTGGAGAGATAATCTTGACTGCCATAAAGTCCATACTCCAGTTGGCCAAGTCGGCGAATAATGTAACGCCCACTTTCAGGTCGAACAAGTCGAAGAATAATGTCAGCTTCCCGTCGGGAAAAATCAACAGGAACGACACTCGTTGAGATTTCTAATTGTAAATCTGGATGCTTCAATTGCAATGCTATTAGCTTTGACTGAAGCAACTGTTGCCCGATTAACTCAGGTAAAGCAATGCGGAACAATGATTGTTGCCCTTGATCGTTGTAACGTTCCATCGCTATTAAATGCTCTTCTGCTTTTTCAGCCAAAGCAAAAAAATGTTTTCCAACGTGGGTGAGTGTATAGCCATCACTGTCTCGGGAAAAAAGAATCGCATTGAGACTTTTCTCCAGTTCAGCAGCTCTGCGATGTACGGTAGAAACGCTAATACCAAGCAATTTTGCACTGCGGCTCAATCCACCAGTCCGGCCAATAGCTAACAAAATTTTAGTATCGTCCCAGTTCATACCTTTCCATATTTAAAAAATGCGTTTGCAATAAAAACTATAGTATCCCCGATGTTTAGATTTATACAATTCAAACAACTACTACAGGGACTCAAAACTCATTATATGAGTCGACTATGAACCTTTTAGAGCGGTGATATGTGGTGCAGCAATTAAATAAGATTTTCTGGTTATGGCAGGAGCTATTTCTGAGATCACAATATTAACAACAGAGGAGTTTTGCCATGACGACCATTTATGTAGTTGATGCATTTACCACCAAACCAAATACAGGAAATCGAGCGGGGGTTGTTCTAGATGCGGACCATCTTACAACTCAAGAGATGCAAGATATTGCTGCATTCGCAGGGTATTCAGAAACTGCCTTTGTTTTATCACCAAAAGATCAAAGCTATGACATACATGTTCGATATTTTACCCCTACAAATGAAGTCCCAATCTGTGGACATGCGACGATCGCTACTCATTTTTTACGAGCAACTACAGGTCACCAATCGGACTATCCATTAATCGCAAAAACGGGAGCTGGCCATTTACCCGTTTCAATATTTGGAAGTCCAGAAGCGTTATTGGTGAAAATGACTCAAGGTCGCGTAGGGTTTTTACCACCTTTTAATGCAAGTCAACGGAGTGAACTTGCAAGCGCACTGGGTGTGAGTGAAAGTGATTTTGCGGACTTGCCAATACAAGTTGTCACGACGGGGCATTCCAAGGTTATGGTGCCAATGCTGAGCAGAAGTAAGCTTGATGAATTAATTCCGAACAATGAGAAATTGAAAGCTATGAGTGCTGAAATCGGTTGCAATGGTTTTTTCCCATTTGTCTTGGAAGGTAGTAAGCAAGAACCTATTACCTATGGTCGAATGTTCGCACCTGCAATCGGTATTAATGAAGATCCTGTAACTGGTAATGCAAATGGTCCAGCAGGAGCGTACCTTGTTCATCACGATTTAATCGAATGTGACCAGAAAGTTAGCTATTGGGGCTATCAAGGTCTCGCAATAGAAAAACCGGGGCGGGTTTTAGTAACAGTTGAGAAAACAGATTCAATATTACACGTTAGTATTGCAGGACAAGCAGTTCTAGTTGGCTCAGTTTTGTACTCTAGAAAAGTTTGATTATATTTAAGAAATTCTGAAATTTTGAGTAATAAAAAAACCGCTATAGTTAGCGGTTTTTTTATTTAGCAGATCGTCACGCGACACATAAGTTGACATTGATGCTTTTTATAAAACAAAGAGTTAGATAGCTAAGCGACAATCAGTTTCAAGAAAATACGACAGATAAGCTGACATTTTGTTAGGAAAACGACACATAAGATGACATTTTAAGGAACGACATATTTTGACGCTGATCGTAGGTTTTGGGATTGATCTAAGCAACTCAATCTTTTATAAATATTACTGATTGTATGTAATCGAATAATTATGAATTAGTAATAAAGGCTTAAATAAAGATGACAGATGTTCAAGTATTAAATTACACAACACATGCTATTGAAGAATTAACTAAAAATATTCCAAAGATTGAAAGGTTTATGCCTCATAGTGCGAATGTTTATAAAAGAATTATTGGGTTGCTTCGCCAAGCTGAGAAATTTATTTTACCTAATTGTTGTGATCTATTTGATCCAGATGAATTAAAGCAATCTCACATGGATTTATTCCATTTGCCATATCCAATTTGTGTTTTTGAAGCACCATGGATTAAGGAAGAGGTACCGTCAATAGCAAGTGTAGGAGGATTGCCTACAGCAATATCAACAAAGCGTATTGCATTGTGTTGGGAAGCTAAACCAGGTCTTGAAATCATTCCAGGGTTGTTCAATATTTTAGATCGTTTTGAGCAAGGTGGTGCATTTATTGTACCAATTTTTTGGACTGTAAATGGTGGATGGCAAATTTCTTCTGGCGGTACTTTCGTACCTTATGACAATACAATTCGTCGATTAAGTATGGATGAATATATAGCAGACGACAAAATTTTACCTGCCTCAAAAGCCGCTGCTGAAAAATTAAGAAAAAATGGACAAGTCAAAGAAGTAAGCTCTCATATATTTGCTGAACCATTCATGTTATTGCCTGAAGCCTGTGAAGCGATGAGAAATAAAATTGGAGAAGATAATGTTTTTCAACAGATTATTTTAGATTGCCATGATGAGGTATCAATGGCAACTCAGGCATGTGCTATCCTTAATTGTGAAAATATTGGGACAACAAAAATAGAGGCAGTAGATAAGCTTAATAAAAAACGAATTAAGGCCGAACGTGAACCATTTTATAGCTATAGAGTTTTGCAGATTACAGAAAAAACTAAAAATTCTTCTAGCTCTGGTCACTCAGGTTCACATAATAGTCCTCGTATGCATTTAAGGCGTGGTCATATACGTCGTTTGCCTGATCGTGTTGTGTGGGTCAGAGCCACTATGATCAATGCTTCAAGTGAGGAAGGGCGTGTTGATAAGGATTATAATATTAAGCCTAGAGGTAACAAATGAATTAATTTTGTCTAAACTTTAATAGCCTTTTTTAATAAAAGGCTATTAAAAAATAAAGTGTTAAATAATTATAATGCTTGATAAATTGTGACTATTGCAGAGATTACTCCTAGTAATAGAATTATAGTTGAAGCGATCCAATGCTTTTGTAGTAGTTCAGGAATTAGACGAATACTAAGTCCATATCTTTCATGCCATTTAGCATTTGTTTTAAGTGTGTTATCCAATGCTCTTCCTAAAATATTAGCCAGTACATCTGCTTTCCTTAGAGTTGATTGATGTAATTTAACAAACTCTTTTTCTTCAAAAGCTCTTGCTTCTTCTTCACCTGTTAAAAAATCTTTAGCTGTAATATGATTTTTTGCCATTAGATTTTGTAATCTGGGATGACCAATATATGCATTACCATATAATGAAACTAATGCTCTTGAAAGATCAAATTTTTTATCTTCTCCCAAGGTTATAGGTTTTCCATTTAATATTTTAAAGCGATGTTCTAGTGCTTGAAACCCATAATTAATATCTCTCATATTCCAATGGATCCAAATATAATTTTTATGTGTATTCATGTAATTAAAGAATTCTTTCAACATTTCTTTTTCTAGAGAATCATAGTGTTCTTGAATTTTTTCATTACTTATTTTTTTTAGTTCGGCTATTTTGTGAATCGAAAATGAGGATGTCTGGCCAGAAGCAAAATTACGAGTGCAAATAGATGTTACCCGGGGAGTTCTACCATCAGTTCTATCATAGAAACTTTCACATGAATAGTGAATAATAACTAAGTTGTCCTCACTCTTAGATAATTTATCTAATTGCCTCCTAGTTTTTCTATTCCTTTCAAATTTTTTTAGATCAGAAACCATTTTATGCCATTTTGAAAATTTTTATTATATAACAATAACATAATCAGTGTGAGTTGTGAATTATTTGATCATTTAGTTAAATTGTTTAAAGCCTTAATTATGTTACTATTTTGATCATACATGGTAATAATTTGGATTTTGGGCCTATCCAAGACTCCTAAAATTTTACTTTGTCTAGATTCAGAGAAATTATGTACTCTCTTATTAAAAAGGATAAAGCCTGTTAAAATTTGGATCATATATTGATCAGGAGTCACACATGAACACTGAATTTGATCCTATAGTGTCTGAGTTTGATAGCTCCGAACATGAAGCCCAATACAATGCATGGTTCAAAGACAAAGTTGAGGCATCACAAGCAGATCAACGGCCTGGAATTCCACATGATCAGGTGGTTGCACGTCTCAAAAAACGTCGTGAGGAACGTAATCAGCGCTAATTATTGCGAGATAGCAATTTTAATGTGCTAACTGAATAATGATATAAGAGATATAAAGCGACCTATTTGTAATTTAATTGATTGCCCCATATCCTAATTCTTTCAACTTTAAGACATCTTCTCGTTTAAATAATTTAATTGTTTTTGGCGTTCCGAAATAAACAGGTTCAATTAAACCTTGGGATTCTAAGTTTGTCACATGAGATTTGTGCATGCCAAGAAGAGTGCTGGATTCGGTGCCAGTAAGGTAACTTTTCTTTAACCTTAGTACTTTATTAAGCTCGTGCCTTTCAACAAAATGCCAATATAGAAAATCGTGAATATGAATAAAACCTGTTTCAACCCAATATTCCTGAAACCAGTTTGCAGAACAATTTAGTCGTATAAGTGCCTGTTTTACAGATATGAATTTAGGATTATGCAGGTTTGCGATTAGTATGTTTAAAGATTGAATACTGATTGAAATACTTAAATTATGTGATGTATCTTTTTCAAGGACGCCTTTTTCGACTAATCTGGTAGTTTTATTTGGACTGATATGAAGTTTCTTTGCTGCTTCATTTAAAGAAAGATAAGTTGGTGGCGGTTTAGGAAGCAATTCCTCAAAACTAGGATAGCGACCTGTAAGAGTCGGATAGTTAACTATTTTCTCAACAACTTCTTGGCTTAAATGTTTTACGGATTCTTGCAAAAATATGTTGTTAAATTCTCCATCGATATGTGGCCCACTAATTGGATGAATATCAATACTAGCGAGCTTTTCAGTAAGATTTTGAGAGATAACTTTTAGTCTTTTTGCTAAGCTGCCGACTAAAATGTATTTGTCTTTGAACTCCTCTAAGTCTTTAGAATTAATAAAGTAAGCCCATCTAAACCTGACTAATAATTTTTCCGCTTTTAAAAAGCGAGTCTTAGTCAAACAACGAATGTTTTCATAATGAACATTTAGTTTAGTAGCCACATCGGTAATAGTGAGTCTTTGCCCATCTTTTCTTGGCGGTGATTTCAGTTTTCTGGGCGAAGGATGAAGTGCTTTCTGAACAAGGAAATACTCTATATCACGGCTTGAAAGGAATTTACGGTTTTTAGGAATATCCTTTGAGGCTACATACTGCAACTTATTGTTTTCTATCCACCTTTGAATCGTTGAGTAGCATATATCTAAGATTTGGCAGCTTTCCTGAATGGTTAATAAGTGGAATGCGTGTTCTGGGGCCAATTCAGTAGGTACGGGCAATTGTTCAAGAATCTTTTTAGTATATTGTCCAAAGTACATGGTATCCACAATGAGGAATGGAGCTAGCTGAATTCTTGGATGGACTTGATGAGACCTTTGAGATATCCAGTCAACCATCCTTTCTATAGATGAATCACGATCTATAAAGAATAAATAGGTTAATTCAAGTAATAGTTCTATTGAGGGTGGGACTGGATCATGGACTGAAAATTTTTTAAGTGTGGACCAGAAGATTTTTAATAAATTGAATTTTTCTTGTTCTTCAGTTTCTATAAATTCTAAAAACCACCTGATATGTTTAGTTTGTTCATCTGATACTGTCTCAATTTCGCAATTCCTTATATCGCCTAGGCACTTTGAACAAATACAGATTTCGGAACGCAAGCTACTGAGCGTTGATTGGCATCTAGGGCAAGTCGTGTGTAAGCGAATTTGGTGCTTCAAACAGGCATAGTATGGTTTAACTAGCCAAATTTTTCTCCAATAGGGTATTTCTTTTAAACAAAGTGGGCAAAATCGTTCGACATCATTTGAGAAAAAATAATCTGGTATTGATAGTTTATTTTTCCAGATTACACACCCACGTAAAGTAGAACTATGCCTTTTGAGTGATAACTCTTTTAAAGAATGAGGGAGCTGAAATTTCTTGAGTATGTTAAGGAAGAGATAATCATGTGTGATTATTGAGCTCAGCGTCTCTTTGTATTTGATATCTATTTTAGATCGATAAAAGGTTGAGCTATGGATATGCCCATTCAGCTTGATGAGACGGATGAGAAAACTTCCAGCGGTTTCATCAGGAAATGGTGTTGGGATTGCTGGTATTAAAGGCCTCTCTTGCATCAGTGATTACCCTTCATTCGTTGTACTAGTTTTGACGTGTCCATATGAAAGGGATTCTGTGTGGTCATATTGGTATATGAGGTAATGCCTTTATCCCACGCCAAAGAAAAATGCTGTTGGGTAATAACATCACTATCTGCAAGAAGGGCGAATAGCAGAGCTTCTCTGATCAGCGAAATGATGTAGTGATGGTATCCCTTAGTTGAAGCGTAAATCTGTAGAACGAATAAGGGATTAATTAATCGCGGTAAAAATTTTAATGTGAGTCTTTTTTCAATATTCTGTTCTACTTGTGATAGGAACCCGTAAAGGGTTCCTGGTGATTGAGTTGAACCGATATTTAAACGAGATAACTTGAATATTAGTGGAAAGCGTCGTGCAAGCTGGCTATCTATTTGCAATAAAGGTGCAAATTCAGGCAAGCCAATTAAGCAGGAACTTATGTTGGTTGAGTCTGTCACTGTTTTGATCCAATTACAGACATCAATATTCATCTTCCTCGATACCTTTTGCATATCAAATAAATGATGGAATTCATCCATCAGGATCAGTTCCGTTTCACAGAGTTTTAAGAGATAGCACAAACGTTCTGTCATCTGTGCTGTTGTTCCAGAAAGAGGTGCTGGATCATTCAAGGCTTTTAGCATCATGCCAGCAACAGATTTAACTGTTGCTGGCGATGGGATTTGTATATAGAACACAGGGACTACTCTTTTGGTGTAGCCATCTTCTTGTTTTTCATAACAAGGATTCTTTTTCAGGATTGATTGTGAAAGTGTCGTTTTGCCAAGCCCACCTTCTGCAATAAGTAAGCAGCCAATAGGTTTCTGATAGGCTTTCGTCTGCGCTGCACAAGACGTAATACCGTCATAAGCTTTGGTAAACTCAGAGGAGGTAATAACCATGTTGTTAAGCTTTTTACTCAACTCAAGTGCATCTAACTTATTCATCATCAAACTCCAATGTTCCAAAATCATCATCAAGGTTTGATTGATTCAGAAGATCCATTTCAGAAGAGGAGATAAATGTTGAAGCTGATGGGTCTATTGGTTGAGACACTGTACGCATATCTTGCTCTAAGAGATTCTTAAGTGTTTCAGGAAGCTCTAGTTTCAACTGCTTTAACTTCTTGTTTTTAGAGCAAGCATCTTTTTGAATACGTTCGTATAACTTCCATCGAGCGTACCATACGCGATGCTTTCCTAATCTTTGCTTATCTGCTTGAGATACCAGTTTAAGTTCCTTGCGAATTTCAAGATGTTCTTGCAGAGAGAGATTCTTGGTGTAATCAGGCTCTGTTGAGTCCGCTCGTATTACTTCATCAATTGATGAGTGTTTGACATATACGTGCTCTAAATTGAGCTCATCAATCATCACAATAACGTCAGTTAATCCATTTGCTTCAAGGGTTGCTAACGCATGCGAAAAGTAGGTCAAATATTCAAATTTGACTTGTCCTTTATGAATTTTTCTACTGATTGGGCGACGCGCAATAATATCTACTTCATCAGTTGATATGGTTAATGGTGGACAACTTTGAGAAGCATCTTCCCAAAATAGCATTGGTGCTCTTCCCGTCATTGAGTGGATTGAGCAGTGATATATATTATGAATCCATTCATCAACATATGATTTCAAATTTTCTAGGGTAACACTCGCATGTTTTTTTGAGTCATAGTCTCCCCGAGCTTTAGGATTAGAATATGTTGTACCTGGTAGTTGTTGAATTATGCCAAAAGTAAGCGTACCAAAAAAACGCTCAATATGGGCTTTATTATCTGGGTTCCTGTTTTGAGCTGGTTGAATTGTAATTTTCAAATGATTACAGATATGGCTTAGTGCAGAATTTTTAAACTCGACCCCATTATCTGGAACAATTAAGGAAGGAATGCCCCCAGGTAAATTCTGAGATGGCCGTAAAAGCATATTTTTTAATAGAGCTAAAGTTGTTGTCGCACTTGGAGGAAGCATACAAATGTAATAGCCAACAATAGCTCGGGTATGTACATCAATCGCACAACTTAGATAAGGGCGTCCAAGGGGAAGTTTCGTTGTCGAATCAATAATAATAATGTCTAGAATATGAGTATCAATTTCAACAAGCGATAGGATAAATGGGCTTTTTGTCTTTCGTCCTGCTGCTTTAAGAAGTTGTCTAGCTGTATGAGCTCCCTCGTTTCCTTTAATAAGTATATATGGATCATATAGTTTGAGCTTACGTTGGATTGTTCTAGTGGACGGTGGTTCCTCCTTCATGTCTTGCTCTAACATTTTTTGATTGATACTTACCTCAATATTTTGCACTGTTAGCGCAAGAGTTTCATCATTGATGACTTCATCTATAGCACTGAAGATAATTTGCTCCATTTGTGCTGTAAATCTGAAGTATTTATTGCCAGGTCTTTCTTTATAAAGATTAAGTAAATTATGGTCATTTTCTAGATATCTACGAACCCAACGTACTACTGTTGATGTACTAGGAGGGAAAGGGTCATCTATCTTTTTAGCAATTTCAGGAATTACCGCTCCAATTTTTTTATGAGAAAAGTAGTCATCTAACGTGGTAATAATAACTTTTATATAATTTTCAGCTCGTCTAGTCTTATCAAGTAATTGATCATTGAGTAATAGCTTATGGGGAGCAGAGGTGCATTGAATCTCTCCAGTTTTATATCTTTCAGAAAAGCTATTAATCGGGATGTTACTTATTTTTCCACCATTCACTGCGGAAAAACGAACTACATTGTTGTGTACATAGGTCACTTCAAAATTTGTATCTTTAAAAGAAAAACGTAGGCCTACTTGAGGAATAAAATCAGGAAGAGTCATCTTAGATTCCTCCTTGTTTATTATTTGGCGTATTAAGCTTTATATATTTATGAAAGATGAGAAATTCCCCCAACTCCAAGGGCAAGCTATTGTTTTTTAATATGCTCATCAATTGGTTTTTAATCAGTGGTGTACCAGATGTCAGCAGGGATAGAGCAAATTGAATTTCAAAACTAGACCAGCTTCTAGCATGACTTCGCTGATTGTAATGTAGTAAGATTTTTGCTTCTGCTTCAGAATACAAATCATGCCGATCAATAATGCCAAAATTAATTCCGCTTGGAGCTAAGAGAGTTTTCAAACATTGATAACGTTCGATGTCTTCCTGATCTAGAAACCTTTTTGAATGTTTAACTTCATGGAAAGCAATCTCTTCATTTGTATATTTGATGAGAAAGTCTGGATAAAGAAATTGATCGTGGCTTATTGAAATTTTTAAGGCTTGGGTACGATAGTATTTAACAGATGGATTTCGCTCAAGTTGTATTGCATGGGCTAATTCTAGTTGGCTTTCATAAGGAATCATTCCGTTATTCTTATAACTAGAAAATAATCCTGTTCTTTTTCCTACACTGCCTTGACTAATATGTCGTTGACCATGCAAGACGCCATCAAGATCTGGTTTTTTATTGAATGCATCAACAATCTGCTGATGTAATGAGTCTGGGAAATTGTCCCGTGCATTATTTGTAAAAATATTCATGATATATCTTCCATATATGTTTCATTCGATGTGCACTTTTTTGTTTTTTAGGGACGATAAAAGTCGTTCTGTAAAAACAAAATGCCAGCGCAACTCTTGACGAATGGCTCCACACAGAAGATACTTGGATTGTCGGATCTCTAGATAATCTTGTATTGTGTAGAGCCAGCGGACCCTTTTGGGTCCGTTTTTATTTGTGCATTATCAAATTCTTGTCATTGCATCTCCTTAATTTTTTCGAAAGTAAAATCGGGTTCTATAATTCCATCTTTTAGACCAAGTTTGACTGCGATCTGATGGCTTTTCCCTCGGGTAGGCTTATGCTTGGCATTTAGAACTTGATATACCTGCTTTGGAGAGAAACCATTCTCTCTAGCCCATTCAGCAATTGATAATCCTCTGATTTGTAAAGTTTCTTTGACTTCATCAGGTGTTCTCATAAAAAATGCCTTACATAGAAATATGTCTATATAGGTTTATTTATATACAAGTTGAGAGAGGGTATCAAGTTTGATTTGTTTTTAACTTATTGTTTTTTCAGTATTTTGTATAATATATTGAATTTCATTTAAAAAACCATGGAAGATTTTAAAATAATTTCGTAATGTTAAGATTATGTTTTATAAAACAATTAGGGGTAAAAATGAGATTAGTAAAAGCTGACATAAAAAATTTCCGAAAACTAAAAGACTGCTCACTGAGTTTTTCATCAGATCAAACAATTCTTGTTGGTGCAAATAATAGTGGTAAAACTTCTGCGATGAAAGTTTTAAAACTATTTCTAAAAAATGAATCCTCGAATGAAGGTTTCAAATACACAGATTTTACATTTGATAATTGGGTAGAATTAAACAAAAAAGCTCAATGTTGGTTTGATAAAACCGTTGTAATGAATCCAGAAGAAGAGTTACAAGAATGGAAAAACTTTTGTCCTAGTTTAGACTTAATCATAAATGTTGAATCTTCTGAAATTCATCATGTAATAGAGTTTTTGCCTTCATTGGATTGGGATGGGGGACTTATTGGTTTGAGATTAAGGTTAGAACCTAAAAATATAGAGGAATTGAGGAATGACTTTGTTGAGTTATGCAATGAGAATAAGAGGGTCATGTCGGAAAATGGTCAAATAGCGATTAGCAATTTTTGGCCCAATGAAAATATACAAGAGTTCTTAAGTCGTCATCTAGATAAATATTTTAGAATAAAATCATATGTTATTGATCCATATGCTGAGAATACAGAGGAGATTTTATTAGAGACCAGTGAACCTCTGAAAGGTTTAATAAAAATCAATGTTATTGGTGAAGATGCTGGTTTTTTTAATAGTAATGGTGCCAAAAACTTGTTATCTAGTATTATTCAAAGTTTTTACAAATCACATTTTGATAACGATGATCGTAAAAAAACAGCCAATGATTTAGTGGCAATTAAAGCAATAAATGACTCTAAAAGTGCTTTTGATACGACATTAACAGAAACTTTCTCTGAGGTATTAAATGAAATAAGAGACTTAGGTTACCCTGGAAGTAAAAATGATCCTAATATTAGTATTTCCAGTAAGATTGACCAAATTGAGACATTAGGTCATGAAAGTGCAATACGTTTTAAGATTAATAATGATGGTGAAGAAGAAATTAGAATTCCTGAGGGATTGAATGGACTAGGTTTCAGAAGGTTAATTTCTATTACTTTAACATTGATAGATTTTCGTGAAACTTGGTTACGCAAGAATAAATTAGATCAAGAGCCCATAGAGCCTTTACATTTAGTTCTTATTGAAGAACCAGAAGCTCATTTACATGCCCAAGTACAGCAAGTCTTTATAAAGAAAGCATATGAGACCTTGTGTCTAGGTCAACCTAGTCATTGTGGAACACAATTATTGGTAAGTACTCATTCAAGTTATTTAGCTCGAGAACTAGACTTTTCAAATCTGCGTTACTTTAAAAGGAAAAATAGTGATGCGATACCACATGCAGAAGTAGTAGATCTTTCTAGAACCTTTGATGAAAATTCATCACAGAATGAAAAGTTCGTAACTCGATATATTAGAACTACTCATTGCGATTTATTTTTTGCAAATGGAGTTATCTTAGTTGAAGGCGATGCTGAAAGGTTATTATTACCGCATTTCATTAAGAATCACTTCCCTAAACTTAATAGCAGTTATATTTCTATACTCTCAGTTGGGGGAGCGCATGCACATCGATTAAAAAGTTTAATTGAAAAACTTGCCTTACCATGTTTGATTATTACAGATCTAGATTCAGTTAGAATGGAAATTCAGATGGATGAGGATGGAAATATTAAAATGAATAATAATAATACTGAAAAAGTAAAATATAAAAAGTGTGTACCTTTGCCTAATGCAAATCAATTAACAAATAATGATACTTTAAAAACATGGTTTCCTATCAAGGAGAAAATTGATGATTTATTAAATTTAAAATATGAAAATAAAACTAATGGTAATATAAGAGTAAGTTATCAGACTCAAGTTTCTTTGAATTTTAATGATGAAAATAAAATAGTATTTCCTTACACGTTTGAGGAGTCTATTTATTTTGAAAATAGAACTTGGATCAATACTATTTTTAAAAAAGATGTTGATAAAGATGATCCTCGTATAAAAGCGACTGGCGTTTTGTTAAAAATGATGAAAGCTGAAGATTGTGAGGATTTTGATGATTTTAGACAGAGTATTTTTTTAGCCTTAGAAAGCAATAAAGTTGATATGGCTATGGATTTAATTTATGGCCTAGAGCCAAAAGATTTAAAAACACCAAGATATATTGATGAGGGGTTGACTTGGCTAGAAAATAAAATATTAGGGATTGATGATTTAACACAAGGAGAAGCTAATGAAGTCTGTTAATTCTTTAGTTTTAGAAGATTTAATATTTGATTATGTATCTTCATCTCCTCCACAAAGTTTCATTCTATATGCAGGTGCAGGTGCCGGAAAAACTCATACATTACATCAGGTATTAAATAAAATAAAAGAAGATATTCTTTTATCTCTTGGTCGAGAAAATAAAAAACTTGCTGTTATAACATATACAAATGCTGCCTGTGATGAAATTAAAGAGCGGGTAAATTTTGATGATAATTTTTTTGTCAGTACAATACATAGCTTTGCTTGGAGTTTAATATCCCCCTTTACAAAGGAGATTAAAGAAATTATTAAAGAGAATTTGAAAGAAATTATTAATAAAGAGGAAAAGGCATTAAAAAATTCTAGAGATTTAAATAATAAAACTAGTATCGGTAGACAAGAGAGAATTAATAAGTCTTTAAAAAGATTATCTTCATTAGAATCAATTAGATGCTTTAATTATAACCCCAATTCTTCAAATGTTGACGAAAGTTCATTAGAACACTCGGAAGTTATAGACATTTTTTCAAAATTATTAGTAGAAAAGAAGTCATTTAGAAAAATTTTGGTGAATAAATTTCCTATTCTATTTTTAGATGAAGCTCAGGATACCTATGAAAAGGTTATTGATGCATTGGTCCAAACGCAAATTGAATTTCATAGTCAGTTTGTAATAGGGTTGTTTGGGGATAATATGCAGCGAATTTTTACTAATAATAAGAAAGATTTAAATAAGTTTATTCCTGAAAATTGGAAACGTCCAGAAAAGATTGAGAACTGGAGATGTCCAAAAAGGGTAGTGACATTAATTAATAAAGTAAGATTCGATGCCGATAAATTTCAACAAGAATCTAAAGTTAATTATGATGGATTTGCTCGCTGTTTAATTGTTGATACAAATAAGCCGAATTTGGATAAATTGTTAGTTGAAGATGAAATATGTAAAACCATGAGAGAAATAACCAATGATGATAAATGGAATATAAGGTCTGAGATAAAGACCTTAATTTTAGAGCATCACATGGCTGCAACTCGCTCTGGATTCCATAAATTTTATAAACCATTATATGATTCGGCATTACGAAGTAAATTGAGTGCCGCTGATACTCAATCTTTAAGATTTTTAGTGGGTACTTTTTGTGAATTTATTAACTCTGTAAAATCCAAAAATGACTTTAATATCATAAGGATATTGAGAAGTAGTTCAGATATTTTTCTTAATTTCTCTACTGTGGAAGATCAGTTGACTTATTTGAAAAATATAAGAGATAAAAAAAATGAGTTGTTTGATCTTTTGATGGATAGTAATAGCTCTATAAAGATTATTCTTAATTATATTTATGAGACTAACCTTTTGAATATTCCACCATTATTAATACAGGCATTAATTTTAGATAATTATGCTGTAGAAACAGACAGTAGCTCCTCCGAAATTATTGCTTATAGTCAAGCTTTAGATGCAAAATTAGATCAACTATTTAAATATGCATCTTATATAGATGGAAGTTCGGCATTCGATACTCATCAAGGAGTTAAAGGATTACAGTTTGAAAGGGTCATGGCGATATTAGATGATGATGAAGCTGGAGGGTTTTTATTTAACTATGATAAATTTTTAGGTATTAAAAGTTTAAGTGATAGTGATAAAAAGAACGAAGCTCAAGGAGAGGATAATGCATTATCTCGTACTCGTAGACTTTTCTATGTAATTTGTAGTAGAGCTGAGAAGAGTTTAGCTGTGGTTTGCTATACCAAAAACTCTGAGTTTTTAAAGAGTAAATTAATCGAAAAAGAATGGTTCGATGAAAGTGAAATACATTTAATTTAAATAAATAAAAAATCCGACGATTAGTCGGATTTTTTATTTCAGTGTCGTTACATGTGTCGCGCAATGTCGTTACATGTGTCGTAAATGTCAACTCATGTGTCGCGTGACGCAGATGCTTAAACTTACCAGCTTAACGCACCACCAGTTTGGTAGTCAGTTACGCGAGTTTCAAAGAAGTTCTTCTCTTTACGCAAGTCCATCATCTCAGACATCCACGCAAATGGGTTAGTTACACCAGCAAATTGCTCTGGTAAACCAAGCTGCGCTAAACGACGGTTACAGATGAATTTCAAATATTCTTCCATCATGCTTGCGTTCATACCCAATACACCACGTGGCATAGTGTCACGCGCATATTCGATTTCAAGCATTGTGCCTTCAACAATCATTTGAACCACTTCTTGTTGGAACTCAGCGCTCCAAAGGTGAGGGTTCTCAATCTTGATTTGGTTAATCATATCGATACCAAAGTTCAAGTGCATAGACTCATCACGCAAGATGTATTGGAATTGCTCAGCAACACCGTTCATCTTGTTACGACGGCCCATACTCAAAATTTGAGTAAAGCCACAGTAGAAGAAGATCCCTTCAAGAACACAGTAGAACGCGATCAAGTTACGAAGTAAACGTTGGTCGTTTTCAGGTGTGCCTGTGTGGAAATTAGGATCTGTTAAAGATTGAGTATATTTCAATCCCCACGCTGCTTTACGCGCAACAGACGGAACTTCACGGTACATGTTGAAGACTTCGCCTTCGTCCATACCTAAAGATTCGATACAGTATTGGTAAGCGTGAGTGTGAATCGCTTCTTCAAATGCTTGACGCAAGATGTACTGACGGCATTCAGGATTAGTAATGTGGCGGTAAATTGCCAATACCAAGTTGTTTGCAACCAAAGAGTCCGCAGTCGAGAAGAAACCTAAAGAACGCATAACGATCGTACGCTCATCTTCAGTTAAGCCGTTTTCAGACTTCCAAAGCGCGATGTCGAGGTTCATGTTTACTTCTTGCGGCATCCAGTGGTTTGCACACCCGTCAAGATATTTCTGCCAAGCCCATTCATATTTAAATGGAACAAGCTGGTTCAAGTCCGCACGACAGTTAATCATGGCTTTGTCGTCAACTTGAACACGTTGTGCGCCCATTTCTAGCTCTTCAAGGCCAGGAGCAACATCTAAATGTTCTAAGGCTGCAGAGGCTCTAGCCACCGTATCGGAGGCAACTGTTGGTCGGACGGAATGGGTTCCAGCGGATTGTGAAGTTGCCAAGCTCTGCGATGATGACTCCGCAGAAGATACATTCTGCGAATTAGTCGTTTTTTCCGATTGGACGGACGCAGACTTGAGTTCAGGTGCAGCCGGTTTTTGCGAATCATCTTCAAAATCGTCCCAACTAAGGATAGACATTTTTGTTCTCTCTTCGTTGTGTATATCTATATTTGACATCTCTAAAACGAAGATGTCCCTACTATACGCTTTTAATGTGTAAACAAAATTAAGTTTTATTGATGTATGACCAAATTTTGGGCCTCTGGTCTCTACTCACTACAACTTATTTTGCTTACGCTGTTGCTTACGTATTGTGAAAAATGCGTAAATCAGTGGTATATAAAAGAAAAGAAAGGCAAAGATTAAAACTCCAACACCAAGCATATAGTTATGGCTGAGATGAGAAAGCATAATCTTTACCTCTTAAAATTGCTCTTTAGTGAAAAAGAGCAATTCTATTGAATGTTATTGGCAAGCTTCACAATCTGGGTTGTCGATTGAACAAGCCATTGGAACTGGAGCTGCTTGGGTAAAACCATCTTCTTCAACAGTTTCTGGTTTTTTCGCTTCTACAACAGGGGCAGCTACCGGAGCCGCTTCAACAGTCGCAGGTTTAACTGCGTTTAAAGCACCTGTGTTAATTGTAGATTTCTCAGCAGAAGTTGCACCTAAAGCTCGGAGGTAATAAGTGGTTTTAAGACCACGTAACCATGCCATCTTGTAAGTGATGTCAAGTTTCTTACCGTTCGCACCAGCGATGTAAAGGTTAAGCGACTGTGCTTGATCAATCCATTTTTGACGGCGTGATGCAGCATCAACGATCCAGCGTGTATCCACTTCAAACGCAGTAGCAAAGATTGCTTTTAATTCTTCAGGAATACGAGCAATTTTTTGTACTGAACCTTCAAAGTGTTTCAAGTCATTAACCATCACTGTGTCCCAAAGACCACGTTCTTTTAATGCACGAACGAGGTATGGGTTAATTACAGTGAATTCACCAGAAAGGTTAGATTTCACATATAAGTTTTGGAATGTTGGTTCAATTGACTGAGAAACACCACAAATGTTCGAGATGGTTGCAGTAGGAGCAATCGCCATCACGTTTGAGTTACGCATACCGTCTTTTTGAACTTTGGCACGTAAAGTGTCCCAGTCTAAACGTTGAGTACGGTCAACTTCGAACATGCGCTCTGGACGAGATTTCGCAACAATTTCTAAAGAGTCGATTGGAAGGATACCTTGATCCCACAATGAACCTTTGAATGTTGAGTAAGCACCACGTTCAACAGCCAAGTTGCTTGAAGTTTCAATTGCGTAGTAGCTAATCACTTCCATTGATTCATCAGCAAAATCAATAGCAGCGTCTGAACCGTAAGCGATGTTCATTTCATATAGAGCATCTTGGAAGCCCATGATACCCATACCCACTGGGCGGTGTTTCAAGTTCGAGTTTTTCGCTTGTGGTACAGCGTAGTAGTTAATGTCGATAACGTTATCGAGCATGCGTACTGCTGTCTTAATTGTGCGAGCTAACTTCTCACGGTCTAACACACCACCTTGAACGTGTTGTACAAGGTTGATTGAGCCTAAGTTACATACTGCAATTTCGTCTTGATTTGTATTCAAGGTAATTTCAGTACATAAGTTAGATGAGTGAACTACACCAACATGTTGTTGTGGCGAACGTAAGTTGCATACATCTTTGAATGTAATCCACGGGTGACCAGTTTCGAACAACATAGAAAGCATTTTGCGCCATAAGTCTTTAGCACGTACTTTCTTGTGTAGCATGTTTGTTTCTTTCGCTACAGACTCATAGTAAGCATAACGCTCAGCAAATTCAGCACCAGTTAAGTCGTGCAAGTCTGGAGTTTCAGAAGGGGTAAATAATGTCCATTCACCATCTTCAAATACACGTTGCATAAACAAGTCTGGAACCCAGTTCGCAGTGTTCATGTCGTGTGTACGGCGACGGTCATCACCTGTATTTTTACGAAGTTCTAAAAACTCTTCGATGTCTAAGTGCCAAGTTTCTAAGTATGCACACACAGCACCTTTACGCTTACCACCTTGGTTTACTGCAACGGCTGTATCGTTCGCAACTTTCAAGAATGGAACTACACCTTGAGACTTACCGTTTGTACCCTTAATGTAAGAGTTCAATGCGCGAACAGGTGTCCAGTCATTACCTAAACCACCAGCCCATTTAGAAAGCATTGCGTTGTCACGCATTGCGCCATAAATGTCATAGAGGTCATCGCCAATCGTTGTTAAGTAACAACTTGAAAGCTGTGGACGTAATGTACCTGAGTTAAACAGGGTAGGCGTAGAAGCCATGTAGTCGAAGCTAGACAATAAGTTATAGAACTCAATTGCACGTTCTTCTTTATTTTCTTCATTTAACGCAAGACCCATCGACACACGCATGAAGAATAATTGTGGTAATTCGAAGCGAACGCCGTTTGAGTGAATGAAGTAACGGTCAAATAAAGTCTGTAAACCTAAATAGGTAAACTGATTAGAGCGTTCTGGCTGAATTGCTGCTGCCAGTTTCTCTAAATCGAAATCAAGTAAGTCCGGTGAAAGCAAGTCAAGCTCAACACCTTTTTTCAAAAAGGCTTCGAGTGCAGTGTTTTCAGGAGTATCTGTAGGTAAACCTAAGAACGCTAAACCTGTGCTCACTAATTCACTTGAGAGCAAACGTGCAGTCACGTAAGTGTAGTTTGGTTCTTGTTCAATGCGAGTACGTGTTGCCATCATCATTGTGGTAGCAATATCAGACTCTTTTACGCCGTTATATAAGTTTTTAACGGTTTCATCGACAATAGCCTGAACGTCAATACCTTCCAAACCTTCAGCTGCTTTAGCTACAGTTGCTTGCAATGCACTTAAATCAAGTGGCTGAAGCTGACCGTTTGCATCGGTAACTTGTAACGTAGGGTGGTGGTTTGAATTGGTTTGCTGACGAGCAGTAGTACGTTGTTCGCGGTAAATCACGTAAGCGCGGGCAACTTTCTGTTCTCCGGTACGCATTAAGGCAAGTTCAACCTGATCTTGAATTTCTTCAATATGGATCGTACCGCCTGATGGTAAACGGCGAGTGAAAGTATTTAATACCATTTCCGTCAACTGGGTAATACGGTCGTGAATACGGCTTGAATCCGAACTCTGTTGACCTTCCACAGCAAGAAAAGCTTTACCAATCGCAACAGAAATTTTCTCTGCATCAAATGCAGCAACATCTCCAGTGCGTTTGATCACCTGAATTTGACCGGGAGTCGAAGTAATTACGCTCATGCCAGCATAGCTCCATTGTCACTTTTGTTATGTTTATAGACCGTTTGAATCGAGCAATAAGTATGCCACGATGTTTGAGGGATAAACACAAGACTTAGTAGTTAAAGTTTATTTTGAACACAAGATACGGGATTTTTCATAGCAGATCAATCTTGACTTTTTAGTAATTTTTTATCTGTATGATTTGATGGGAGATAGCATAGCAAAGCTATTAAAAAACACTTATAGATAAGTTTGTGGATAACTCAAAAAACAAACACTTAAATACAATTAATGTAGGTAGAGAAATAATTTGTTTAATATTCATACATTGGAAATATGAATAGAATATGAAATTTAATAACAATAAATAAATCTTAAAAACACGTGAAAATTCAAAGGTTAATAAAATGCAACAAAATACGATTGTCATGTATCAGTTTGGTGAACGCCTACTTGTTTACAATGTAAACGTGTGTATATTGCAAATGATAAACGAATGTATCTGCAAGATTTTTAAGATGCATGTAATGAGATTTATAGGGGCAATGATATGAGCCAAGAAGAAAAGTTACCAAAGATTCTGATCGTTGAAGACGACGAGCGTTTAGCACGATTAACTCAAGAGTATTTAATCCGCAACGGCTTGGAAGTTGGTGTAGAAACTGATGGTAACCGTGCAATTCGTCGTATTATTAGTGAACAACCAGACCTAGTGGTCTTGGATGTCATGTTGCCGGGTGCCGATGGCTTAACCGTTTGCCGTGAAGTTCGTCCACATTATCATCAACCGATTCTGATGTTGACTGCACGTACAGAAGATATGGATCAGGTACTTGGCCTAGAAATGGGAGCGGACGACTATGTCGCTAAACCAGTTCAGCCGCGTGTACTTTTAGCCCGTATCCGTGCGTTATTACGTCGTACAGATAAAACTGTAGAAGACGAAGTTGCACAACGTATCGAGTTTGATGACCTTGTGATTGATAATGGCGGCCGCTCTGTAACGCTGCATGGTGAGCTTGTTGATTTCACTAGCGCAGAATATGACCTATTATGGTTGCTTGCATCAAATGCCGGCCGTATCTTATCGCGTGAAGATATCTTCGAACGTTTACGCGGTATTGAATACGATGGTCAGGACCGTTCAATCGATGTCCGTATTTCACGTATTCGTCCAAAAATTGGTGATGATCCTGAAAATCCAAAGCGTATTAAAACAGTACGTAGTAAAGGTTACTTGTTCGTTAAAGAAACCAATGGGTTATAAGATCTGCATAAACTTCCTATAAGGTTGGTCGAGTGTTTAAACACAGCATATTCCTGCGAATCTATGCGGGACTGGTAATTCTTGTTGTTTTGGTTGCCGTTTTTGGTTATTTGCTTGTACAAATCATCAATTATCAACGAGCACAAGAATACCGAGAATCTTTAACTGATGGTATTTCTTATGTCATTAGTGAGGGTGTCGCTCGACAACCGGGGAAGCAACAGAAAATAGACTGGGTTTCAGATGCATCAGATTTATTGGAACTTCCAATTTATTACACTGATGCGAGCAAGGTTGAGTTATCTCGTACCGAGAAAAAACGAATCGAAGCTCAAAAGTCTGTGGTCCGTTACGATGCCAGTAATAGTATTGCGTATATTATTATTGGTTTGCGTGATGATCCTCAGCACTATTTATCGATAAAAGTAGACAAAATTAGTGAGCGCCAAATGAAGGCTCTCCCTATTTTTGTGCTTGATTATTTAATGTTTTATCCGGGGCAAGAACAAGAATATCTTGCTAAGATTCAAAAACATTTCTCATATCCAATTAATATCTACAACATTCAAGATGTTAATCTGGACTCTGAGCAAATTGGTCGTTTACGCCAAGACCAAAGTGTCATGTTGTACAAAGATAGTGCGACCATGCGTGGCACAACCATTTCAATTGTATCTCCAATACCAAATCATCCTGCACAAGTTCTGGTACTTGGACCAGTTCCAATGTTTAACTGGATGCCGCTACAGCTTTCTGCCGGAATTACCTTATTTAGCCTATTCTTACTGAGTTTAGGTGTTTATGGGTTGATCTTGCCGTTAGAGCGTAAAATTCGCCAAGTACGTTATGCGTTAAACCGTATGAAGTCTGGCGATTTGTCATTGCGTGTTCCTATTGAAGGAAGTGATGAAATGGCAAACTTGGCATCAAGTTATAACAATATGTCTGATCATATTCAGCGTTTAATCGAGGCTCAGCGCGAGTTGATGAGAGCGGTATCTCATGAACTAAGAACGCCGGTTGCTCGTATTCGCTTTGGTACAGAGATGTTGGCAGAGGAAGATGATTACAACCATCGTATGCATCAGGTCGATATGATTGATAAGGATATTGAGGCGCTCAATACCTTAATTGATGAAATCATGACTTATGCAAAACTAGAGCAGGGCACACCTTCATTAGATTTTGCTGAAATTATTTTATTTGATGTATTAGATCAGGTTGCGGTAGAAACTGAAGCCTTAAAAACGCAAAAAGAAATTGAACTTGTTGCTCCTCCTCTTTATGTGAAGGTAGATGCAGAGCGTCGTTATTTACATCGGGTTGTTCAAAACTTAGTAGGTAATGCTGTTCGTTATTGTGATAATAAAGTTCGAATTACAGGTGGTATTCACAGCGATGGCATGGCCTTTGTTTGTGTTGAAGATGATGGTGCCGGAATTCCGGAACAAGATCGTCAAAGAGTCTTTGAAGCCTTTGCTCGTTTAGACGATAGCCGTACACGTGCATCAGGTGGCTATGGTTTAGGGCTATCTATCGTAAGCCGTATTGCTTACTGGTTTGGTGGTGAAATTAAAGTAGATGAAAGTCCTACTTTAGGTGGAGCCCGCTTTATCATGACATGGCCTGCAAAACGCTTTAAACAACCCCCTTTAAAAGCCAATAAAAAAGCACCTTCATAAAGGTGCTTTTTTATTGCATTACTTACAATCGGGTTGCATCTGGTTCCAAAATAGGTTTGCCGCTTCTTAAGCTAGTTAACGCATCGGAATTAAAGTCGATCAGTAATGAATTATTTTTTGCATCAATCTGGTATTTCTGAATAAGAGGTTGATCTCCATTAATCGTTTCTATTTTATATTCATCTGCAATATGCAAAATACCTTCTAGGTTTGTTGTGGTTGACGCAAAATCCTGCCTAAATATTTCATAGACATCTCGCAAGTCAAAAATTGCATTGTTCACATCTGGATGTTTGTGAATATAGCTTTCTATATGTCGCACAAGTAACTGCGCAAACAAGTAGTAGTTTGGTTTATGCGTATATTCTAGAGTCATGCATTTTTCTCCTTATTATCTGTTATTAGCATACATGGCAAAACACAGGTTATTGTATAAAATTCATTACACTAGATGATTAAATGAAAACCTATAAAGATATAAAGACTCGATTGCGCCCGTGGCGTTTTGCTTGATATAAAGCGTCATCTGCTTCTTTAAATAAACTTTCAATCGCTCTATGAGACGATGGGGAATATAAACTTATGCCAATACTGACTTGTATAAAAATTGGTAATTTCCCATAAATATAAATCGGTTGCTGACTAATTTTAATTCGTATTTGCTCTGCAAGGTCAAAGGCACTTTCCTTAGTTGTATCTGCAATGAAAATTGCAAACTCTTCGCCTCCAAAGCGGCCCAACAAGTCATGAGGGTGTAAAATATTTTGAATAGTGGTGACACAGGTTTGTAGCGCGCGGTCACCTATTTGGTGGCCGTAGTTGTCATTAACTTGCTTGAAATGGTCTACATCGAGCATGAAAAAGGCTGAGGTTTTATTTTCCTTATATACCTTTTCTTGAAGGAGTCTGACTGATTGTAAAAACTGGCGCCGAGTAAGGCTAGAGGTTAGCTCATCATGTGCAATGGCATGTTGAAGTTTCTGAATTAATTCTGAATGTAAAACACTAATGCTAGAGACGGTAAGAGGGGCAATGGTCATCATAATTAACCCTATGCGGATTGACATGGTATTGCTTAAATACTCGTTCGGATAAAGCAAAAGATAGTGTCCAGAGACATGATAGATAATATAGGCACTGGTAAAGGTCGTAATGAGTGCAACAATAATCGGTTTGTAGCGAATGGCGCACCAGATTAAAGCAGCGATAGGGTAAAGCAATGAACCTGGACCAGAGTCATAATAACTGGCTGCTATAGAAATAATGACTGCCAAGAAAGGTAAGATGTCGATAATTTGCAAACTACGATTTCTTGAAAGGTACTGCTTCACCTGATTATATTGAGGAAGGTTCAATATAATCGGCAAAAGAAGTAGGGCATTTTGCAATTCAGAGGTAAACCAGTATCCAAACTCATCCCAAAAATTACCGAGCATAAATTTAGTGTTAAACATGGGCACGAAAGTTGCTGCAAATAAAGCACCGGTTAAGCTACCAATTCCACACAGGCCAAATAAAAAAAGATAAGAATAGCCTCGATATGCAGCTTTAATATGCTGGTTAAAAAACATATAGAGAGCGAGTGTGGTAACAACATAAAGAAAGTTAGAGGTGGTTAAAACTAGTGTAAGAGCAAAGGGGGTGCCCTGAAATAGGTCAGCAATGACATAACCTGTGTAAGCACCTAAAAAAGTGCTTAGCCGCCGAGTGCTCGGAAAGCGAATGAATAAACCGAGTAAAACAGAGTTGGCAGGCCAAAAGAACGCGAGAAAACTCAGCGGTCGAGAAGCGATACCAATAAAACAACATACCGTGATAATGAAGCCAAAAAGGAGAAAAAATTTTAAAGAAGAGAGAAAGGAAAATTCACGAAGTGAGTATGGCATCAGCTGCCCTTAATGATAAACACTCTTATCCAAGAGTAATAAAATATTATGCATGACTAAACATTCATCATAATTCAGAGGGGAAGTTGAATACAATAAAAAACAAACTAATATTATAAAAAAGTAAGTTATAAAAACTTAATAGTCGAAGAACTGTGTAATTAATCTAAAATTAAAAAATGAAAAAAATCATCATAAACAAAAAAACTATTAAATAAACCGATTATGTGCGGTGAAACCCCCCTTACAACCCATAGAAGAATAGTTTTACCTAGAAAATCATCCGAAAGACTAAGACGCTTCAACTAGCATGCGAAATTAGAAATCAGGTACAATTGGCGGGATTAATTTTGTGTTTGGTGTATTTGAAGGCCAATACATACATTCTTTGTTAAATAATAGGCCTGCCAGGAGTTATCCCCGCATGAGTGCCATTACTCCATACGACTGGGCGATTATCGCCTTCGTGATCGGCGTTACATTTCTTTGCGTCTTTATGCTCACAGTTCCCTTACTCCTCGGGGGGAAATCGTGGGGGCGTGCTAAGCAAGAGCAGTTTGAATCGGGTGTCGTGAGTGCTGGTGGCGCTCGCATTCGCCTGTCTGCAAAGTTCTATTTAGTTGCAATTTTCTTTGTTGTCTTCGACTTAGAGGCACTTTACCTCTATGCATGGTCTACTTCTGTACGTGAAGTAGGGTGGTTGGGATATACCACTGTCGTGATCTTTGTCGTTGATCTATTGATTGCGCTTGTTTATGCCTTCTCTGTAGGTGCTTTAAGTTGGTCACCAGCAGATCGCCGTAAATCAGCAGGTGAGACGATTAAAATCGGTTCACCAACAATGAACATTGCTGAAATTACACGCTTTAACTCTATTGAAGAGCTCGTAACTGACCCTACAGGCCAGATTCCAGCTCAATCATCAGGTCGTGTTAAGTCAAAAACTACACCTGCATTGTCATCTGAAAAGGAGTAAGTCGGGATGAAATATACTCTGACCCGCGCGAATCCGGATGCTGATCAATACCCATTGCAAGAACGTCAAATCGTGACAGATCCACTAGAAGAGGAAGTGAATAAAAACGTATTCATGACTCGTTTAGAGGATGTCTTGCATACAGCAGTAAACTGGGGGCGTAAAAACTCCTTGTGGCCATTTAACTTTGGTACTTCATGTTGTTACGTTGAATATGCAACGACCTTAACAGGTGTGCATGACTTGTCACGTTTCGGCGCAGAGGTTATCCGTGCTTCACCACGTCAAGCTGACTTGATGATTGTTGCAGGGACCTGTTTCGTAAAAATGGCACCAGTTATTCAGCGTCTATATGAACAGATGTTAGAGCCTAAATGGGTCATCTCGATGGGTGCTTGTGCAAACTCTGGAGGTATGTACGACATCTATTCAGTAGTTCAAGGTGTAGACAAAATTATTCCTGTTGACGTGTACGTCCCAGGTTGTCCACCTCGTCCTGAAGCATTAATTCAAGCTTTAATGCTTTTACAAGACCAGATTCAATTAGAGCGACGCCCGCTTTCTGCCGTGATCGGTGATGATCTTCAGCCAGTGTATAAGCCAAAGATGATGCCAGAACGTGACCGTAAGAATGCAGAGCGTATTGCCGTTAAAAACTTACGCTCTATGGATGAGATTAAATAATTTTTTGACGGTGCTTTGACATATCTAACCGATATGTTTATCGAGAAAATTGACAGAATTTGTATTAAATAGGAAGCCAAGCCAATGGCTGAAACTGACATTGCTATGCCAGAGTCAACACCAGTTGATTCACGCCCAGCATTTGCAATCGTAGAAGAACTCAAAACCAAATTTGGTGAGAACTTTTACGTGCAGGCGACTTTTGAAGAGTTTCCAACAGTCTGGGTTGAGCGCGCACGCGTGCAAGAAGTCCTTATGTTCCTACGTAAAGTGGAACGTCCATATGTAATGCTGTTTGACTTATCTGCGATGGATGAGCGTTTACGTGTTCATCGTGATGGTTTACCAGCATCTGACTTCACTGTGTTCTATCATTTATTATCGCTTGAGCGTAATAGTGACATTCGTATCAAGGTTGCCTTGAACGAAAATGATCTTAACCTTCCGACAGCGACCAATATTTGGCCAAATGCCAACTGGTATGAACGTGAAGCTTACGATATGTTCGGTATCAATTTCGAAGGGCATCCAATGCTCCGTCGTATCTTGTTGCCAACGTATTGGGAAGGTCATCCGTTACGTAAGGAATATTCAGCACGTGCGACAGAATATACGCCGTACATGCAAGACAAAGCGAAACAAGACTTTGAACAAGAGCACTTACGTTTTGTGCCAGAAGACTGGGGTCTTAAGCGCGGTAACGCTGACGAAGACTTTATGTTCCTGAACTTGGGTCCTAACCATCCATCTGCACATGGTGCGTTCCGTGTTGTATTGCAGTTAGATGGCGAAGAAGTGAAGGACTGTGTTCCTGATATCGGTTATCACCACCGTGGTGTGGAAAAGATGGCTGAACGTCAAACATGGCATTCTTTCATCCCTTATACTGACCGTGTCGACTACTTAGGTGGTTGCGCTCAGAACATGCCGTATGTGATGGCTGTAGAGCAAATGGCAGGAATTAAAGTTCCTGAACGTGCTCAAGTCATTCGTGTCATGTTGAACGAATTGTTCCGTATTAATAACCACTTGTTGTTCTGTGGTACGGCAATTCAAGATGCCGGTGGTATGACACCAGTATTCTATATGTTCGCAGACCGTCAAAAAGTTTACGACATTGTTGAAGCAATCACGGGTTACCGTATGCATCCAGCATGGTTCCGTATTGGTGGTACAGCACACGATCTTCCAAATAACTGGCAAAAACTTGTTAAAGACTTGCTAGAGTGGATGCCTAAGCGCTTAAACGAATACTACACAGCAGCATTGAAAAACTCTGTGTTTATTGGTCGTACGCGTAACGTTGCACAATACGATGCTAAATCTGCACTCGCATGGGGTGTGACAGGTACTGGTTTACGTGCGACAGGTATCGATTTTGACGTTCGTAAATATCGTCCATACAGTGGCTATGAAAACTTCGATTTTGATGTGCCAGTTGAGTATGAAGGCGATGCATATGCACGTGTACTCGTTCACTTCCGTGAAATTACTGAGTCGTTAAAAATTATTCAACAGTGTTTGGATAACATGCCTTCTGGTCCATATAAAGCGGATCATCCATTGGCTGTTCCACCACCGAAAGATAAGACATTACAAGATATTGAAACCTTGATTACGCACTTCTTGAGCGTTTCATGGGGTCCTGTCATGCCAGCGGGCGAGTCATCATTTATGACTGAAGTGGTTAAAGGTGCAAGTACGTATTACTTGACTTCAGATAAATCGACGATGAGTTATCGTACTCGTATTCGTACACCGACCTTTACTCACTTACAGCAAATGCCTGCAGTGATTAACGGCAGTTTGGTATCTGACTTAATCATTTATCTGGCGACCATTGACGTGGTTATGGCTGACGTGGATCGCTAAGAGGTAACACATAATGATGATTTTGACTGATAAAAAGCCACGTGTGAATGTTGAAGGAATTTTGACTGCGGACGAAATTCACGATATCGAACATCACATTGGTCACTATCCATACCCTCGTGCAGCCTCTTTGGATGCATTGAAGTGTGTACAGCGCCGTAATGGTTGGGTAGATGACGCTCAAATGAATGCCATCGCACAGTTATTGTCGATGAGTGTTGCTGATTTGGAAGGTGTTGCAACATTTTACAACCGTATCTATCGCCAACCGGTAGGTCGTCACGTAATTTTGCTTTGTGACTCAATTGCTTGCTTCTTGATGGGTGCCGAAACACTTGCTGAAGCATTCCAGCGCGAATTAGGTATCCAGTTTGGTCAAACGACAGCAGATGGTCGTTTTACGCTGCTTCCAATTTGCTGTCTAGGCAACTGCGACAAAGGCCCAACTTTAATGATTGATGAAGATACTCACGGTTTAGTTGAAGTGACATCGGTCAAACAGTTATTGGAGAAGTATGTATGAATACTGAACCAAAACCAATTTATGGCGACGGTAATCCAGAAACTCATCCGCTCACTTGGCGTTTAAGCAAACAAGAAGCGGTACGTAGTGCAGATGATTACGAAGCACTTGAAGGTTATGCAGGCTTTAAAAAAGCATTAGGCATGAAACCTGCTGAAGTGTTAGACGTCATTAAAGCTGCAACTGTAAAAGGTCGTGGTGGTGCGGGTTTCCCAGCGGGTATTAAATGGTCATTAATGGCACCGAATGATGGTGGTCCACGTTATTTGATCTGTAATGCCGACGAAATGGAACCGGGTACTTTTAAAGACCGTTTGTTGATGGAAAAACTTCCACATCAATTGATCGAAGGGATGTTAATTGCGGGTTATACCTTAGAGGCGACTCATGGTTATATCTTTATCCGTGGTGAATACATCGAGGCTGCTCAATATCTAAATGAAGCCTTAGAACAGATTCGTGCTAAAGGTTATTTAGGCGAAAATATTTTAGGTTCTGGCTGGAATTTTGAGTTGCATGTACATACAGGTGCAGGGCGTTATATCTGTGGTGAAGAAACTGCATTGATTAACTCGCTTGAAGGTCGTCGTGCTAACCCTCGTACTAAGCCACCGTTCCCGCAAGTTGCAGGAGCATGGGGCCGTCCAACAATTGTGAACAACGTTGAAACTTATAACAACTTGCCAGCAATTATGCTTCGTGGTCCAGAGTGGTATATCGGTTTATCAGCAGGTAAATCAAAAGACCCAGGCACTAAAATTTATGGTGCGTCAGGTAAAGTGAAATTCCCTGGTCTTTGGGAATTGCCATTTGGTACAACTGCACGTGAAGTGATTGAAGATCACGCTGGTGGTATGCGAGAAGGCTTAAAGCTTAAAGCATGGTTACCGGGTGGTGCTTCAACTGACTTTTTACCAGCAGATACCATTGATTTACCAATGGATGCAGACACGATTATGAAAGCAGGTTCTCGTTTGGGAACATGTTTATTGATGGTCGTAGATGAAACACAATGCATGGTATCGCTCACTCGTAACTTAGAAGAATTCTTTGCGCGTGAATCATGTGGTTTCTGTACACCATGTCGTGATGGTTTGCCATGGGCTGTTAAAGCGCTTAAAGCACTTGAAGCAGGCGAAGGTAAGAAAGAAGATATCGACCATTTACAAGAATTGACTCGTAAATTATGGATCGGTAAAACTTTCTGTGCCCACGCACCTGGTGCGATGGAGCCGCTTATGGGCGCACTCAAACATTTCCGTGGTGAGTTTGAAGCGAAAGTGGCGACTCGTCCTGTCGTGCAAACCAGCAACGTAGAACAAGCTTAAGGAATTCGACTATGGCTACAATTCATGTCGATGGAAAATCGTATGAAGTCAACGGCTCGGAAAACTTGCTACAAGCATGTTTGAGTCTGGGCATCGACATCCCATATTTTTGTTGGCATCCATCCTTAGGTTCGGTTGGTTCTTGCCGTCAATGTGCTGTTACGCAATATGCGAATCCAGAAGATACGCGTGGTCGTTTGGTCATGTCATGCATGACACCAGCATCTGACAATACCTATATCTCAATTGAAGACAAAGAAGCGACGGATTTCCGTGCATCTATTGTTGAATTTTTGATGACGAATCACCCGCACGACTGTCCAGTCTGTGAAGAGGGTGGTCACTGTCATTTACAAGATATGACTGTGATGACTGGTCATGACCGTCGTCGTTACCGTTTTACAAAACGTACGCATTACAACCAAGAACTTGGCTCATTCATTGCACATGAAATGAACCGTTGTATTGCTTGTTACCGTTGTGTTCGTTACTACAAAGACTATGCGGGCGGTACAGATTTTGGTGTATATGCCAATGCATCTCGTGTTTACTTTGGTCGTCCAGAATCAGGTACTTTAGAATCTGAATTCTCGGGTAACTTAACTGAAGTATGTCCAACTGGTGTATTCACTGATAAGACTCATTCAGAGCGTTATAACCGTAAATGGGACATGCAATATGCACCAAGCGTGTGTCAAGGCTGTTCTTCTGGTTGTAACATTTCTCCGGGTGAACGTTATGGTGAAATCCGTCGCGTAGAAAACCGTTTCAATGGTTCAGTTAACCAGTACTTCCTTTGTGATAAAGGTCGTTTTGGCACAGGTTATGTAAACCGTGCAGACCGTCCACGTCAGCCTCAGTTCCGTAACGGTGAAACTGTTGCAACTGTTTCTGTCGATCAAGCTTTAGATCAAACGATTGCTAAGCTTCAAGGCAAAAAAGTTTTGGGTATTGGTTCTCCACGTGCAAGCTTGGAATCGAACTATGCATTACGTGAGCTTGTAGGTCAGGCAAATTACTCAACTGGTGTTGCACAAAAAGAGCAAAAACTTGTTGAACTTGCTGCATCTATCATGCAAACCGAGGGTATTTACAACCCGAACATGCGTGAAATTGAAAGCTACGATGCTGTTCTGATTTTAGGTGAAGACCTGACTCAAACTGCTCCACGTATGGCATTGTCTGTTCGCCAAGCTGCGAAAAACAAAGCTCGCGAAATGGCTGCGAAAACACGTACTCCAGATTGGTTGGCTGAACCTGTACAACGTATTGGTCAAGAAGCAAAATCTCCGATCTATATCTTGGCTGCAACTCAGACTCGTCTTGCTGACGTTGCAACTGGTGAAGTTGTTGCTTCTCCAAATGATATTGCACGTTTAGGCTTTGCCGTAGCAGCAGCAGTGAAAGGTGATGTATTAATTGGTCTGGATGACGATGCAAAAGCATTTGCTCAAACCATTGCTGACACATTAAAAGCAGCAAATAAACCATTAATCATTGCGGGTACAAGTTTGCAAGATGCTTCTATTATGGAAGCTGCGGCTGAGTTGACTCAGAACTTAGGTTCTAAAGCTGGTTTAAGTCTTGTGGTTCCTGAAGTGAACTCTATGGGCTTAGCATTGTTTGGTGGCTTAAGCCTTGAACAAGCATTTGCTCAAGACTACGACACACTTGTTATTGTTGAAAATGACTTGTTCCGTCGTTTACCTGCTGCTCAAGTAAAAGCTGCACTAGATAAAGCTGAAACAGTAATCGTGCTTGATCACAGTGAAACTGAAACTGTGAAACAGGCTGATATTGTTCTTTCAGCAGCAAGCTTTGCAGAAGGTGACGGTACTGTTGTAAGCCAAGAAGGTCGTGCACAGCGCTTCTATCAAGTTTACGATCCAAGTTACTACAAGCCTGAATATGCAATTAAAGAATCATGGCGCTGGTTACATGCCATTGAAACTGGCATTAAAGGTAAAGCTGTAGATTGGACATTGCTTGATGATGTGATTGAAAGCATCGTAAGAAATGTACCAGTACTTGAAGCAATTCAAGATGTAGCACCTGATGCAGGTTACCGTGTACATGGTTTGAAAATTGCGCGTGAACCACGTCGTTATTCAGGCCGTACAGCAATGCGTGCGCCGTTATCGGTTCATGAACCGAAACAGCCTACCGATCCAGATTCAGCATTAACATTCTCAATGGAAGGTTATGTTGGTCCGCAAAAAGCATCATCATTAGTACCGTTTGCATGGGCTCCGGGTTGGAACTCTCCACAATCTTGGAACAAATACCAAGATGAAGTAGGTGGTCACTTAAAAGGTGGTGATTCAGGTGTTCGTTTATTCGATCGCTTGGCAAAACGCCCTGCACGTAGCTATGTTGCTCCAGTAGCGGTAGTTGCAAACCCTGAAAGTTTCCGCTTAGTACCAATGCATCATATTTTTGGTTCTGGTGAATTCACTATTAAAACACCTGCAATGGAAACTCGTATTCCAGAAGCAATGTTTGCAGTGGGTGAACAAGATGCAACTCGTTTGAACCTTCAAGAAGGTCAACGCATTACAGTAAAAGCAGGCGAAACCAGTGTGAGCTTGCCTGTACAAGTAATTGAATATTTACCTACAGGTTATATTGGTTACCCAGTTGGTTTAGCACCAATGGTGTCACTAGCTGAGCCTGTTTCAGTGGCTTTAGGAGTGTAATTCATGAATCAAGAAATTATACGTCAAACGCCACTTTGGGCTGAGAACTGGCCAATTGCCTACGCTGTAGTTCAAGCAGTTGTGATTTTGCTTGTTGTTGTTTTAGTTGCAGCGTTGATGTCTTTTATTGAGCGTCGTTTGCTTGCTTGGTGGCAAGACCGTTATGGTCCAAACCGTGTTGGTCCTGGTGGTATGTTCCAGATTGTTGCCGACATGCTCAAGATCATGTTCAAAGAAGACTGGACACCAAAATTTGCTGACAAACTTACATTCCGTTTAGCACCAGCTGTTGCAATGGCAACAGCGGTTCTTTCATTCATGGTAATCCCGGTGAGTCCTTCACTGGGTGTTGCCGACATGAGTATCGGTTTGTTGTTCTTCATGGCAATGGCTGGTATTGCAGTCTATGCAGTATTGTTTGGTGGCTGGGCTTCAAATAACAAATACTCATTGCTTGGTGGTTTACGTTCAGCTGCTCAAACCATTTCTTATGAAGTGTTCTTGGGTATCTCATTGATGGGTGTGGTTGCAATTGCAGGCTCATTTAACCTTCGTGAAATTGTTGAAGCACAACGCGATGTTTGGTTCGTCATTCCACAATTCTTAGGTTTCTTGATTTTTGTGGTTGCTGGTGTTGCGGTAACTCACCGTCATCCATTTGACCAACCAGAAGCAGAACAAGAATTGGCTGAAGGTTACCATGTTGAATATGGTGGTATGAAATGGGGTATGTTCTTCGTTGCTGAATATGTCAACGTGGTTCTTATTTCTGCATTGATCGTAACTTTATTCTTCGGTGGTTGGTTAGCACCATTCAATTTAGAAATTCCATTTGTTCCACCAGTATTCTGGTTTGTGATTAAAACAGCATTCTTTGTAATGATGTTTGTTTTGGCTCGTGGTTCTTTAATGCGTCCACGTTATGACCAAGTCATGAACTTTGGTTGGAAAATTTGTTTGCCATTGGCGTTGGTCAACTTGTTAGTGACTGGTGCTGTGATTCTGATGAATCAGGCCTAGGACAGCAGGGAGTACAAAATGTATAAATTTCTAGCTGGATTCGGATCGATTGTACGTTCGTTGTTTATGGTATTTAGCCATGTAACGCGTAAACGTGACACGATTTTATATCCAGAAGTACCGGCTGAACAGATTGTGCCACCACGCTTTCGTGGTCGTATTGTGTTGACGCGTGACCCAGATGGGGAAGAGCGTTGTGTGGCATGTAACTTATGTGCGGTTGCGTGTCCGGTTGGCTGTATCTCATTGCAAAAAGCAGAAAAAGAAGATGGGCGTTGGTATCCGGAATTTTTCCGTATCAACTTTTCACGCTGTATTTTCTGCGGTATGTGTGAAGAAGCTTGTCCAACAACTGCGATTCAGATGACACCAGATTTCGAACTTGGTGAATATGTACGTCAAGACCTTGTTTATGAGAAAGAAAACTTACTCATTTCAGGTCCGGGAAAATACCCAGACTACAACTTCTATCGTGTAACGGGTATGGCAATTAACGGTAAAGAGAAAGGTCAAGCACAGAAAGAAAGTGCACCAATCGATGTACGGAGTCTATTACCATGATGTGGCCGTTTTATTTGATGGCACTCGTGGCCATCGTTTCTACGGTTCGTGTAGTGACTAACACGAACCCTGTACACGCTTTACTTAGTCTGATTGTTTCATTGCTTGCTGTTGCTGGTATTTTCATGATCGTGGGGGCACCTTTTGCAGGTGCTCTTGAAATCATTGTTTATGCCGGAGCAATTATGGTTCTGTTTGTCTTCGTGGTGATGATGTTGAATTTAGGTCAACACACTGTTGAACAAGAACGTAAATGGCTTTCTTCAGATGCTTGGGCATATCCAGCACTTATGAGTTTCTTACTCGGCTTAATTTTGGTTTGGATGCTTGGTGGTGAATACACCACAATTTCAGCACCACTTGGGGCACAAGTGATTGGACCAAAAGTAGTTGGTCAAGCACTCTTTACTCACTATTTACTATTGGTTGAAGTTGCCGCGATGTTATTGCTAGCAGCCCTTGTTGCAGCATACCACTTAGGCAAACGTGAACCAGGTGCAGAAGAGGAAAAAGAATAATGGGCCAGATTCCTTTAGAACATGGTTTGATTGTTGCAACCATCCTTTTTGCACTCGGTTTTTACGGTGTAATGGTGCGACGCAACCTATTATTTATGTTAATGAGCCTTGAGGTCATGATGAATGCTGCTGCATTGGCATTTGTTCTTGCGGGTAGCGTATGGGCACAACCAGATGGACAAGTTATGTTCATTCTGATTTTGACCCTTGCAGCAGCAGAGGCATGTATCGGTCTTGCGATTGTCCTTCAGTTCTATCATCGCTTCCATCATTTGGATGTGGATGCTGCTAGTGAGATGCGCGGATGAGTTATTTATATCTAACAGTATTATTTCCGCTAATCGGTTTTATTTTGTTGGCGGCGGGACGAGACAAACTCTCTGAAAATGTTGCAGCAATTATTGGTGTAGGTTCTGTAGGTTTATCTGCATTATTTGCATTGATTGCTGGAATGGCATTTACCACAAGTGGTCAGCAAGTTTTTGTTCAAAATCTGTGGACATGGTTCAATGTTGGTGGTTTTGCACCAGGCATTAGCTTACATTTAGATGGCTTATCTTTACTCATGATGGGCATGGTGACAGGTGTTGGTTTCTTAATCCATATCTTTGCATCATGGTACATGCGCGGTGAAGAAGGTTATGCGCGTTTCTTCTCTTATTTCAACCTGTTTGTTGCCAGCATGCTTGTGCTTGTATTGGGTGACAACTTAGCGTTGTTATTCTTAGGTTGGGAAGGCGTAGGTCTTTGCTCTTATTTGCTTATCGGTTTCTATTATGCAAACCCTGCAAATGGTTGGGCTGCGATCAAAGCATTTACAGTTACCCGCGTAGGTGACGTATTCTTACTTATCGCTTTATTCTTGCTTTACCAACAATTTGGTACGCTGAATACTCAGTACATCGTTGAACATGCAGCAGAAGTAATGACGAAGAGCTCGTCACTTACAATCTGGACTGCATTAATGTTGTTCTTAGGTGCGGCTGGTAAATCTGCGCAAATTCCATTGCAAACATGGTTGGCAGATGCAATGGCAGGTCCAACACCTGTTTCTGCATTAATCCACGCTGCAACAATGGTAACGGCTGGTGTGTACTTATGCTGCCGTCTATTTAGCGTATTTGAACTTGCTCCTGAAGTGATGCAATTCATTTCAGTAACTGGCGCGGTAACTTTGTTAGTTGCAGGTTTTGCCGCACTTGTTCAAACAGACATCAAACGTATCTTGGCTTACTCAACAATGAGTCAGTTGGGTTATATGTTTATGGCTGTAGGTGCGGAAGCTTATCAAGCTGGCTTGTTCCACATGTTGGCTCACGCATTCTTCAAAGCTTTATTATTCTTGTCTTCTGGTGCGGTGATTCTTGCTTACCACCACGAGCAAAATATCTTCAAAATGGGTGGTTTGTTCAAACGTAACAAATTCCTGTTTGCTTGTTTCGCGATTGGTGGCGGTGCATTAGCAGCTATTCCATTCTTGACCATTGGCTTCTTCTCTAAAGATGCGATTCTTGGTGAAGTTTGGGTACAAGGTCAATCAGTTGCGCTATACCACACCTTATATTGGGTGGGTGTAGCAGGTGCATTCCTGACTTCAATTTATACATTCCGTTTAATCTGGGTTGTATTCTTTGGTCAAGAAAACACGCCTTACCATGAAATTAAAGGTGCAACTTACTGGGCTCCATTGGGCATTTTAGCTGTACTGTCTACTTTTGTGGGTGCCGTATTAAAAGCGCCTGTAGCTGGTATTCTTAATACTGCAAAAATTCCTGAATTCCATGTTGCTGAACAATTCGTTGAAGGCATGCATGGGGCAGAGCATTTAGCAGTAGGAATTGCGCTAGTTGGTCTAGTTGTTGGTATAGCATTATTTACATTTGCTTATGGTGCAGTGAAATCATTCGCTCAAACAAGTTTGGGTGCAGGTCTGGCACATATTTGCCGTACCGCTTTTGGTTTTGATGCATTGTATGACATCGTTTTTGTTAAACCTTATTTATTCTTCGCCAAAATCTTTGGCCGTGACCCGATTGACAGTTTGTGGTTAGTTCTTCCTGCACTTGTTAAAGGCGGAAACAGTTTTACAAGCTCACGTCAAACCGGTTCATTGCGTGAATACGCATCAAGTATGTCACTCGGTATAGTGGTGTTATTGATGATCTTGATCGTTATTCAGGTAGTGGGGAAATAAAATGGAAAACAATTTAATTTTACCCGCGCTGATCCTTGTTCCGTTCATTGCTGGTTTTATTTGTTGGTTAGTTGATAAGCTCGACAAAACCTTGCCACGCTGGATTGCCTTAATTGGTATGCTCATTACTTTGGGCTTAGGTCTTGCACTTTGGCAAAATGGAACTTATAGCTATGAGATGGGTTCAAAAATCCCAACTTGGTCTGCTGAGTTCTATTTACCGTGGATTCAATCACTCGGTATCGGCATTCACTTAGCTGTAGATGGTTTATCTTTACTCATGGTGTTATTAACAGCGTTACTTGGTGTACTTGCTGTTGGTTGTTCATGGGGCGAGATTCAAAAGAACGTTGGTTTCTTCCACTTAAACCTCTTATGGAGTTTAGGTGGCGTTATCGGTGTATTTTTAGCGATTGACTTGTTCTTGTTCTTCTTCTTCTGGGAGATGATGCTTGTACCAATCTACTTCTTGATTGCGTTATGGGGTCATAAAGGTTCAAACGGTCGTTCACGTGTTTACGCAGCTACTAAGTTCTTCCTTTACACGCAAATCGCTGGTTTAGTGATGTTAATCGGTATTCTTGGTCTTGTAGTTTATGGCTACATGATGACCGGAATGATCGGTTTCGATTACAACTATTTATTAGCTGTAGCTAACCACTTACCGCCTAGCTTAGCGTACGGTTTCATGATCTGTTTCTTCATTGGTTTTGCAGTGAAGTTACCAGTATTTCCATTACATGGTTGGTTGCCAGATGCGCATGCTCAAGCACCTACAGCAGGTTCTGTAGACTTAGCAGGTATCTTGATTAAAACAGCTGCGTATGGCTTGCTTCGTTTTGTTATTCCATTCTTCCCGGCAGCTTCTGCACAGTTTGCAGATATTGCGATTATTTTCGGTTTGATTGGTATTTTCTACGGCGCATGGTGTGCTTACCAGCAAACTGACATGAAACGTTTACTTGCGTATACGTCGATTTCACACATGGGTTTCATTTTACTTGCAATCTATGCAGGTAACATTTTGACCTTCCAAGGTCTAATGATCATGATGTTGGCACATGGTTTATCATCAGCTGCATTGTTTATTATGTCTGGTCAGATCTACGAACGCTTACATACACGCGACTTACGTTTAATGGGTGGTCTTCGTGGCCAGCTTCAGTACTTGCCATTTTTCTTGATGTTCTTCGTTGCTGCTCTTGTTGGTGTACCAGGTTTAGGTAACTTTATTGGTGAATTCCTGATCTTGATGGGTTCATTTAATAAATATCCTGTATTCACGATTCTTGCTTCTATCAGCCTTGTATTTGCAGGCTTATACGGCTTGATTTTGATTCACCGTGCTTTGTTTGGTGAACCAAATCCTGAACAAAAGCAACACTACACTAGTCCACTAAAAGATTTATCTGCTCGTGAAGTTGGTATTTTGATGATTTGTGCGATTGGTCTCGTTTGGCTAGGTGTCTACCCACAAACATTCTTGGATGTATCTCATTCAAGCATGCAGTGGTTTGTTAATAGTTATATGCCAGTTCAAGAAGTCGTTGAAACTGTTCAGCAAACAGCTACTCAACTTGACCATGTGGAGATCCAATAATCATGAACTTCACAGTATCACTCTCTACGCTTATGCCTTTAGCTCCGGTGATGATTGTTGCTTTGACAACAATCGTCGTCATGCTGTTAATTTCAATTAAGCGTAATCATAATTTAATCGCAACAACTTCTGTTGTTGGTTTAAACCTTGCTGCACTTTATATTTTATTTGCAGTATTTGGCGGTAAGTTTGTACCGGCAAATGTGATGGGCATGTTTATGGTAGATCCATTTACCATGTTCTATCAATTTATGATTTTGATTGCGGCATTGGCTTGTTGTACTTTGTCTCACGCTTACATCGAAACTTATAAAGACAACCGCGAAGAACTCTATCTTTTGTTACTTGCTTCAGTAGCAGGTGCAATGTTGATGGTTGCAAGTTCTCACTATGCATCGTTCTTCATTAGCCTTGAGTTAATGTCGATCCCTGTATATGGCTTACTTGCTTATACTTATCAACGTAGTAGTTCACTTGAAGCTGGTATTAAGTACCTTGTACTTTCAGCGACAGCTTCTGCAATGCTATTGATGGGTATGGCATATATCTATGCATATACTGGTTCACTTTCATTCTATGATTCTGTACAGGCGTTATTTGGTGCAATCAAACAGCCAATGGTGTTATTAGGTTTAGCACTCATTATCTTTGCTGTTGCGTTTAAATTATCGCTTGCGCCGTTCCATAAATGGACACCAGATGTCTATGCAGGTGCACCAGCGCCAATGGCAACTTTCTTGGCGACCGCTGCTAAAGTTGCAACAATTGGTTTGTTCGTGCGCTATATGCTTGCTTCAGGCGCAATTATGGTGGATTCGTTAGTCACTATTTTGACAATCATTGCAGTATTGTCGATTTTAGTGGGTAACTTACTCGCTGTTCGTCAAGTTAACTTAAAACGTATTCTTGGTTATTCATCTATTGCTCATTTTGGTTATTTGTTAATTGCTTTAATTAGCATGACTTATGCGAGCTTGGGTAGCGTAACTGTATATGTGGTGTCTTATGTATTAACAACTATCGGTGCTTTTGGTGCGGTAGCGTTAATGTCTAGCCCATATAACAACGTAGATGAAGCACAAAGCCTTGCAGACTACCGTGGTTTGTTCTGGCGTCGTCCAGTACTTACAGCAACGTTAACAGTCATGATGCTATCTTTGGCTGGTATTCCATTAACAGCAGGCTTCATTGGTAAGTTCTTGGTGGTAATGGCTGCTGTAACCACTCAACACTGGTTCTTGGCTGCAATGGTTATTGTGGGTAGTGGTATTGGTTTGTACTATTACTTACGTGTGATGGTTGTTATGTATATGACTCCACCAGAGACTCCTCGTATTGATGCAGATGCTCATTGGGGTCAAAAAGTAGGTGGTTTAATGGTATTAGCTGCTGCTGCATTAGTTATTATTTTGGGTGTTTACCCAGATCCAATGATTAATTTAGCGTTAAAAGCAGAAATTTTATCTCCATTACATTTCATGCTTTCACAACAACACTAATTCTAGTGTACAAAAAAGCCTCCAAATCTGGAGGCTTTTTTTTATTGAGCATTAAAAAAAGATTATAATAAATACGTTTTTATATTTTTAGGTAACATCTGTGGCCATTCAAGAAATTCGTCACCCACTTATTCGTCATAAATTAGGTTTGTTACGTCGTTCTGACATCAGTACTAAGAATTTCCGTGAGTTAGCTCAGGAAGTGACTATGTTGTTGACTTATGAAGCAACAAAAGATTTACCAGTTGTGGATTGTGAAATTAATGGATGGGCTGGAACTGTTACTACGCAGCGTATTGCTGGTAAAAAAATAACGGTTGTACCGATTTTACGTGCAGGAATTGGTATGCTGGATGGCGTACTTAACCTAATTCCAAGTGCAAAAGTAAGTGTTTTAGGTCTTGAGCGTAATGAAGAAACGCTAGAAGTTCGTACTTATTATAAAAAACTAGTTCCAGATGTCGCTAATCGTCTTGCAATGATTATCGACCCCATGTTGGCAACAGGTAATTCATTAGTTGCTGCCATTGATGTACTAAAGGCGAGTGGCTGTAAAGATATACGTGTTATGGTATTAGTTGCTGCCCCAGAAGGTGTTGCTAAAGTTGAAGCGGCTCATCCGGATGTGCAGATTTATACAGCATCTATTGATAATGGCTTAAATGAACAAGGCTATATTGTTCCTGGCTTAGGCGATGCTGGTGATAAAATTTTTGGTAGTGTCCAAAAAGACTAATTTTTGAAATAACAATAAAAAGAGACTTAATCAAACCGTAAAGTTTTGAAGGCGGATTGAAAGTCTCTTTTTAATTTTCTGCTGTAATGACAGTATTGAAAAAGTAAGGTAAAGATCATGAAGCAAGAGTTTTATACCGGAAAAGTTAAACAATATGATCCTGAAAAAGGATTTGGTTTTATTGGAACCGCTGAAGGAGATATTTTCTTTCATATTTCGGATTTTCCTGCATCAGAAGGGGAACCGAAAAGAAATGAAAAAGTGAAATTTCTTGCTGTAGATAATCAGGGGAAATTTAAGGCTGTAAAGATTGAGCGTATCGATCCTAATCCGGCTAAAACCAAAAAAACTCAAATCACTGATCATAATAAAGCGATTACGTCAGAGTTGTTATCACATTTTCGACGTTAATCGTTTTCTCAATCTTCAAGGCTAGCTTGGTATCGAGTTTAGTTGTGACGGTCAGAGATGATTTTTGATAACGTTTGGAACATGGAAGTAATGCAAAATTAAGGGAGGTGGTAGCTTCCCTTAATTGTCTTAACCAATAAAAATAATAAAATAGTGAGCCTTGTGAGAATGACTCAAGATGGCACTAGAAGATAAGTCTTAAACTTCATCTTCACAGAATTGTAAGAATGCTTTAAGGCCAGGGCCTTGGTATTTCTGACGGTGTACTAACATGTAAAGTGGGCGAGTAAGTTGCCAGAATGGTGTTTCTAAAATAACGAGTTGTTCTTTTTCAATTAAAGGTTCAATAGCGAGTTTAGAGATACAAGACATTCCTAAACCACCAGCAACGATTTTCAAGATTGCTTCATTGTGACCAAGGGTTAGGCGAATATTGGCATCTGGTAGGTCTTGCAAAATAGCATTATCAAATACTTCACGAGTTCCCGAACCTTCTTCACGTAAAATCCATTCGACTTGATAAAAATCATGTGCAGTTAAAGGTCGATTTAATCGTGCTAGAGGGTGACTAGGGGAGCAGCATACTGCAAGCTCATCATCTCGCCAGTGAATACATTGAAGTTGAGGCAGGTGACACGAGCCTTCAATTAATGCCAAATCAAGCTGAAACTGATTGACTGCTTCAATCATTTGGCGTGTGTTGCCCACTTGTAATTGTAAGTGCGCCTTAGGATGAGACTGTAAAAAGTTTGCCATTAAATCTGGCATGAGGTAATCACTGATCGTTAGAGTTGCCCCAATACGTAAATCAATGCTTTGCAACTCACCTTTTGCAGCTTGCTCAAAAGCCTCACAGCGACCTAATATTTCTAGCGCTTGTGGCAATAAAAAGCGACCAAGATCATTAAGTTGTAGTCGTTTACCTAAACGATCAAATAGAGGGGCACCAAGACCATCCTCTAAATCGGCTAAAGCCATACTTGCTGCACTTTGCGTCAGTCTGACCGCATCACTGGCTTTTGTGACGGTTCCTTCTTGAGCTACTGCTACAAAAACAGCCAACTGGCGTAATGTCATGCGCATGTTTAAAAAGCCTTAACGTTTAAAAGTATTCATTATTTCGGCTGTCATGCTAACATGAGCGCACTATTTCATGCCACGTTGAAATCATGTCAATTGAAAAATTTAGCGTAGAAAAAGTTTTATCTGTACACCGCTGGACTCCAGCTCTTTTCAGTTTCACCATGACCCGCCCTGCACATTTTAAATTTACTGCTGGGCAATTTGCACGTATTGGACTGAAAGTTGGAGAAGAACTTGTTGTTCGTGCCTATTCAGTCGTGTCTTCTCCATTTGATGAAACGCTAGAATTTTTCTCGATTGTGGTACCTGATGGTGCATTTACCTCAAATCTTCAACATTTGAAGGTAGGAGATGAGCTTTATTTAGAAAAAATACCTTATGGTTATCTTACTTTAGCTCGCTATCAACAGCCTTTACCGAATGATTTGTGGTTGTTGGCCACAGGTACTGGCTTAGCTCCGTTTTTGTCGATGCTACAAGACTTTGATACATGGTCTAAATATCAAAAGATCAATTTGGTTTACAGTGTACGTACCGCAGCTGAATTAGCTTATGTCGATCGTATTCAAGAGATTGCTGAAACTTTTGGAGAAGGGCACGTCGGTTTTAAATTTATTTCAATTATCACTCGTGACCCATCTGCACAGTTACATGATCGTTTGCCAGTTTTGATTGAGAACGGTGAATTAGAAAAAGTTGCTGGTATAGAACTGAACCCTACAACAAGCCATGTCATGCTTTGTGGAAACCCAGAAATGGTGGATGATACCAAAGAGGCTTTAAAACGCCGTGGTTTGACGATGAATCGTCGAGGTGAGGGAAATATTGCAGTAGAAAATTACTGGTAACAAACGACAATTAAAAGAACTTTAAAATTATTTTTATGGATATGTTTATTAATGGACAAACATATCCATAAATTCACGAATTTCTGCAATTGCACTATCTACGTCGCTTGAAAGCCAGGTCGGTTCAAAAAGACCTGCATAATGTTCTAAACGGTCTTGGGGAACAACTAAGCGAACAGGACAGTCTTCTTCAAGTAAACGCCAAGGTAAAATCGGAACTTCATTGTCCAGAAAAATATTGATATTACGAATATCAACAATCATGGCGTTAATGCAGTCCGGAAATGGCATCACGGAAAATTCTTCAGTGCGACGACGGAAATACTCCAGATCACCCCATTTGAGTTCATAACTTGGTTTATTAAATTCAATAATACCAATGAGATGTTCGTCTCTTGTCTGGTGTATATAACATTGATGTGTGACGTCAGTGTCGAGATCAAGAGTTACGTTTTGCTGACGATACATCATAAAATAGAGTAGCTTTAAAACATGGGGGCTTATTATAGCCTATTTTCTAAAAAGTAAGCGCTAAAACATATTGTATTACAAATAGGACATAGAAGAAGTTTGTGAATAAATAGAAATTATTTTTAATGGTCTAAATTGGTGTGTGCAAATTTTATACTTTTTTTCTTATTTTAAAAGTAGAGTTTTGCAACTACAGACACCTTCGAATAATGCTTTTTCACACAATGCAACAAAGCAAATTGCTATGATGAATATAAAGTTAATGATAATAGAAGAGGGGAAAGAAGATGCATGACTTTTCAAAACCACCTCATGTGACGAGTCCTGAAGAAACTGCGAAAAAAAGAAGATTGCCAGTTTACATTTTAATTATTGTTGGGCTTTTTCTTATTGCGCTTATTGTCTATATGGTTGCTGACCACAGCCAGACTCCTAAAGAAGAAGGAGCTTTTCAAAATGAGACCACACCACATGTAATTAAGGGTAGTTCTGATTTGAATTTAAAGACCTATAAGGGGTAATAAGCGAATCAGTTTATCTTGATATCAAGCCTTTAGGTGTAAACCTGAAGGCTTTTTTGCAACCTTTTGCATCAATTTGTTGTATTTATGCAGAAGTGTGTTGATTAGAAAATATTCAAAACATAATGTGAGATAGACCGCATTCATCGTCATTTTTTACAACGAATGGTGTTTCCTAGAGTTAACACTGAAAAGAACAGAACAATTGAGGACATAACAATATGAATGAATTTTTTGATGGGCCTCGCGGCGCTCAATTTGATGCAATGTATTACTGGGATCAGTTTCATCCTATTCTGGCTGCAATAGTGATCTTATTAGTGGGTTGGATAATTGCTTTATTGGTAGCAGCAGGTGTGAAAAAGCTTCTACAAAAAGTAAATACCAATGCCAAACTATCTTCAGCTACTGGCCGAGCGCCAAATATTGAAGGCCTGATCTCCAAGGTTGTATTCTGGTTTATCTTGATTTTAGCTGTTGTAGCTGCTCTAAATGTGCTCAACATTAGCGGAGTGAGTGGCCCATTCAGCAATATGGTGAATCAGGTACTGGTCTACATTCCAAATATTATTGCTGCTGTGGTGGTGGGTTTTATTGGTTGGATCGTTGCTCGACTGGTGAGAGCAGGTGTGACCAATGTTTTATCCCGAACCCAACTCGATGATAAGTTAAGCAGTGAAGTGGGTGTAGGTGGAATTAGCCAAAACATTGGTGAAATTCTTTACTGGCTTGTATTGTTACTTTTCCTTCCGATTGTTCTATCAATATTAGGACTTACAGGCTTACTCATTCCAGTTCAAAATATGGTAAATGATGCAGTAGCGTTCTTACCAAATATCTTTATTGCTGGCGTTATCGTTTTTGTTGGTTATATCTTGGCAAAAATTGTACGCGGTATTGTTGAAGGTCTAGTAAATAGCTTAGGTGTTCAGGCTCAAGCTGAAAAAATTGGTCTTTTCAAAAGCTCTAATGTAGGCAAATTCTTAGGTTCGTTTGTTTTTGCCATCATCATCATTACCACATTAATTGTAGCGTTTGAAGCTTTAGGCATTGAAACAATTTCTCAGCCAGCGACAGCTATGCTGAATGAAATCTTGCAAGCAATTCCAAACATTATTGCGGCTGGTTTAATTTTACTGGTTGCTTATATTGTTTCTCGTTTTGTTGGCCGCTTAGTAGCTGAATTAATTGCAGGTACAGGTGTTGATGAAATTCCTGCAAAATTAGATGTACAGCGCTTTTTAGGTCAAACTAAAGTTTCTAATGCAGTTGGCTGGCTAATTGTATTCTTTACTATGCTGTTTGCAGTATCTGAAGCAGCGGACCGTCTTGGTTTCGATCAAATCAGTGGTCTCATTGCAATGTTTATCCATTTCGGTGCAAACATTCTATTGGGTGCTGTAATTTTAGTGATTGGTTTCTGGCTAGCGAATATTGTAGCGAATGTGGTGCAACGTGGTGAATATAATAGTTCGCGTTGGTTAGCTAGTTTAGTTCGTGTTTTAATTATTGGTCTGGTACTTGCGCTTGGTTTAAGAGCGATGGGTATTGCAGATTCAATTGTTAACCTTGCATTTGGTTTGACTCTAGGCGCGGTTGCCGTAGCTTTTGCTCTTGCATTCGGTTTAGGTGGTCGCCAACCAGCAGAACGACTTTTAACTGATTTGCTTGATAAAGCGAAAAAAGAAGCGAATCAACCAAATCCGCTTTATAAACCGCCTTCTAGTACCAGTAGTGCGGCTCCAGCCAGACCTACATCTACGCCAACAACTCCACCATCAACAGCTCCATCTGATGCAAAACCAGCAGATTCTGTACAGGTGAATCCAGCACAACCGCCAGTGAATAAACCGTTTGGTTCTACCGGCGAAAATGATGAAATTTAAGGGAATTAAATTAAATTTCAGATAAACAGCACAAAAAATCTTTGATTTTTGTGATAAGTTCGACCACTCTATATTGAGTGGTCGTTCTTTTTTGGCCGTTATAAAAACAAATAAGTGAGGAAAATACGATGAAGAAACCAAGTCGTTTTTTAGCACCGATTGTCATTGCCGGAATTACGGTAGGTTTTTTAGCAAGTGCTTATAAATTTGTATTTAGTAAGTCGGAAAGCTCAAAACAGACGACTTCTCAGCCACAAGATGCACAAAACACTTCAAATGATTCAAGAAACTCAAATTAACTTATACATATTGAGCAGCAGCATAGGCAGAAGACCACGCCCATTGGAAGTTATAACCTCCTAAATGGCCAGTCACATCGAGTACTTCGCCAACGAAAAATAGTCCTTTCTGCTTTTTACTTTCCATGGTCTTGGAAGATATTTCTGTTGTATCTATTCCGCCTAAAGTCACTTCAGCGGTACGATATCCTTCTGTTCCAGATGGTTTAACTGCAAAGCCATGTAATTGCTCGGCAATATGATCTAGCTGTGCATCACTGATATTGCCAATTGCTGTTTCGCTCTGCTCGGTCCATATGAGTTGTTGTAACTCTTGGATAATACTTTTGGCAGTAAACTCATTAAGAAGGGTACGTAATAAAACTTTCGGCTGTGCTTTCTTTTTATCTTTTAAATAGGTTGCTAAATCTTGGCTAGGGAAGAAGTCAATTTTAAAACTTTCTCCTGAATTCCAATAGTTTGAAAGCTGCAAAGAACTTGGCCCACTCAAACCACGATGAGTAAATAATAATGCCTCGGTAAAGCTATTTTTTGAGTTGCTTAACGTCACATCCAAAGCATTACCACTTAAGCGTGTGGTCACTTCTTTAAGGTGATCTGAAAAAGTAAATGGAACTAAACCTGCACGAGTTGGAAAAACTTGATGTCCAAACTTCTGTGCCAGTTCATAGCCAAAACCAGAACCACCGAGAGTTGGAATAGATAAGCCGCCTGTAGCAATAACCAAAGAATCACACGTGTAAAGTCCTTGATTGGTGTTTAGTGAAAATCCACCTTTTTCCAAGGGTGTAATTTGGCCAACTTCACAATGGGTTTGAATATCCACATGATTAGCTTTATTACACTCACTTACTAGCATCTCTAAAATTTCTTTAGCGCCGTTGAGAGTAAATAATTGCCCATGCTTACGTTCTTCATAGGCAATTTTATAATCACACACCAAACCGATAAAATCCCAGTTGCTATAGCGTGACAGGGCAGAAATAACGAAGTGGGGATTATGAGAAATATAGTTTTCAGGCTCGACATACAAGTTAGTAAAATTACACTTACCGCCGCCTGACATTAAAATCTTTTTACCAATTTTATTGGCTTTTTCCAAAACTAAAACCGAGCGGCCTCGTTTAGCAGCATGTGCAGCCAACATGAGTCCAGAAGCACCTGCACCTAAGACAATGACATCGACATGACTGTTAGACATAAGAGATTCTCGATTAATCTTGAAAATTAAAAAGGGGCATATACTATCATGCCGAGCCTTAGTCATGCTAAAGACATTTACCACTCTGGTGAATAAGGCATCCTAAATATTTGTGAGTCAGTAGCTTAGTTTATTTCTTATATCTGCTTGTAAGCCACCAGAATGAATTGCCAGAATGCGAGTTCCTTCAGGGAAGTAGTTGTTTTTGATAAGGTCAAACAGACCAAACATCATTTTTCCCGTATAAATCGGTTCAAGTGGCACAGCATATTGCTCTTCAAAATTTTGTATAAATGCGAGTAACTCAGATGAAGTTTTCGCATAACCACCGCAGCAATAAGCACCTGTTAGTGACCAATTCTGTTTTTTAGTCCACTGCATAATATCGTGTTGTAGAAAGTCACCTTTTAATGCAGAAAACCCTAGAATTTTTTGATGTAGTGCACTTCGTTCAATCAGCCCTGAAATAGTTCCTCCAGTTCCAACTGCACAGCAAATCACATCATAATTTTGCAAATCACTTTGGCTGAGAATTTCCTGACACCCTTGCACGGCTAGCTCATTAGAACCGCCTTCAGGAATAATGAAAGTTTCAGGAAATTGATTGTGTAATTGTTGAAGATAGTTTGCATCATCTTTCAAACGATATTCAGTGCGCGAGACAAAATGTAAATGCATTCCTAAACTTTGAGCTTTTGCTAAAGTCGGATTGAGAGGTTTGCTAGCTAATTCTTCTCCACGAATAACACCTACACTTTTAAAGCCAAAAAGATGAGCTGCATACGCAGTTGCGGCAATGTGATTTGAATAAGCCCCACCAAAAGTCAAAACGCGTGATAACGCTTGTTGTTTTGCGGCAAGCAAATTGTATTTTAATTTGAAAAATTTATTACCCGAAATTTGAGGATGAATTAAATCTAACCGCTTAATGTCTAAATGCAGGGGATAGGGTAGTTGAATGTGTTGATAAGGAACTGATTGAGCAATGTGATCAAACATTAGAAATTGAGAAAATAATGATTGATCACATTGTAACTTTTTAAATAGAACTTTAAAAAGCTGTTTACGAATTTGTATCGACAGAAGTAACCACTGACATGCCAGGACGTAAATGTTCCATTCCTTCCTGATTTGGATCAATAGTAATGCGTACGGCAATTCGTTGCACAACTTTGGTAAAGTTACCTGTCGCATTGTCAGGTTTTAACACACTAAACTCGGAACCCGCAGCAGGAGAGATCTGCTCAACATGTCCTGTAAATTTTTTGTGTTTCATGGCATCGACTGTAAACCATGCCTTCTGACCAATCCGCATATTGGCAATTTGGGTTTCTTTGAAATTGGCAATCACCCAAGTTTGCTGTGGAATGAGGTAGAGTAACTGTGAGCCTGCCGCTACATATTGCCCAACACGAGGATTAACTTCACCAAGTTGGCCATCCATCGGAGCAACAATAACGCTATAGTCTTTGGTGGTTTGTGCTTGGTCCAATTGAGCCTTAGCACTTGAAACTTGTGCTTCTAATCCAGCTTCTGCAACTTGTGCTGTTTTTAAAGCTTCTTGTGCCACTAAAACGTTGGCTTGAGCTTGTTTAAGTGCTGCAAGATTATTCTGTGCATCTGCTGCTGCTTTATCTTGTTCTGACTTGGAAGCGGCACCGCTATTGCCTAATTGTTGATAGCGTTTAAGCTGTGCTAAAGAAAGTTCGTATTGAGCTCTTGCCTGATCTACTTTGGCTTGTGCCGCCACAATATCAGCTTGTTTTTGAGCAATGGATTGAGTTTGATTGGCTAAAGTATTTTTAGCTTGTTCAACACCCGAAGCTGCTTGGGTTACTTTTTGATCGTAAGTGGTTGCATCAATATGCATGAGCACTTGACCTTTTTTGACATGATCAAAGTCTTTAACGACTACATCTTTAACGTAACCATTAATTTGTGAAGATAAAATTGTGGTTTTACCTTTGACATAACTGTTGTCAGTTTGCTGAACACTCGTTGCAAACGGCCCGATTCTCCACGCCCATAAAATCACTAAAATACCGACAATAAGAACACCTAACATCCATAATAGCGTTGAGCGTTTTGTCGGAATCAGTTTACTTGCAGGTGCAGGTGCAGGTGCAGGTGCAGGCGTTGGCTCATTGGCAGGTGCCTGAGCAGGTGTTGATTCTGGTTTGTTTTGATCATCTGACATATATCAATCTCAATTTCTATTTCATCAAATACGAAAGCCATTAAGGACGGCTAATTCCTCTGCGTTGTAGATATTTACTACGTGCAATATTAAATCCACCCCATAAGAGTAGGGCGACGGCAAAAATACCGTTTAAAGCAATAACATCATTGTAGGCACGCACTTGGGCTTCACGAGTGACCACTTGATTAAGTGAACGCATGGATTGAGCTGTTTGTAATGCTGGGTCAGTAGTCGTAACTGATGCACTGCGTTGATAGGTCGAGAGCCTTTGAGCGACTAGAGGGTCTGCTTGTTCTAAATCTTTAATAATCTCTGCCTGATAGTTTTGCGTACGATGTTGTTGATAGGTCGAGAAGAAAGAAGACCCAACAAGACCACCGAAAGTTTGGGTAGCAGAAAATAATACGATAAAGGTCACTACGTAAGATGGGCCTTTAGCAAGCGTTTGCGCAAAACCAATCAGAAGCAGTGGGCCAATAAATAGACCACCAGCAAAACCGACTAAAAACTGACTTGCAAAGAAATTCACAGGTCGAACATCACTGGTTAAGTGATAATCTAGTCCACATGCAACCAGAATGAGAAACTCTGCAAAAAGTAGGTGAAAGATAATTCTTTCACGTGAAAAAGTAAGTGCACTAAAAAGTGTTCCGCTTAAAATCCCTACCAAGATGACAACATAGAGTGGCACAAATTGGTCAGGGCCCATTCCCATTGTTTTTAAGAAGTTAACAGCAGCATAGCTTTGTTCAGACATTAAAAGTCGGATTGCAAAAGCACCAAAAATGAAACGTAGGGTCGAAGAGGCACCTAACCAACGTGTCATAATTAATGGATTGGCACGATAGTGTTCATAGAGCAAACCTAAAACAACTAAGCTAAAACCTGCAATTAAGACGTAAGCAAGCCATTCGCTATTAAACCACCATAAAATTGGGCCTTGCGTGAGCACAATACATAAGCAGGCAAAGCCAGGAGCCAATAAGGCAAAGGTAAAGAAATCTTGCTTCTCAAAAACATAAATTCTTAAGCTACGTGGTAATTTCAATGAAACGACCATCGCTAAACAACAAATCGCTAAACCGAGCTCAAATGTGTAGAGAACAGACCAACTGTCTGTGCTGACAAGAAATGGAGAAATAATCCAAGCTAACGGTACGCCAAGTTGCTGAAAGCCGAAGGCGATATATATTCCTTTTGCCATGTCTGCTTTTTTAAAGGCTTGCATGGTGTAATACATACCTAAAGAGCTTAGTGGTGCACCAGCTAAACCCGCGACAACCCGTGCGAATAGTGCCATTTCATAGGTATGCACAAAAATGTGCAACACAAGCACGGCAATAAAAATAACGAGCCCTATTTCTGAAAATACTCTCAGGCCATATTGTTGTCTGGCTTTAAATAAAATCAGGTTTGAACTGACATTTGCCATAACATAGGCAGCAGGCAGCCAAGCAGCTTCGGAAGGCGTCAGGCCATATTCACCTTGGATTAAGGGTAAGTTTGCCGTAATAAAACCATTGCTTAAGCTTGCGGAAAGCGCGACAAATAAACCGATAAAGAAGTAAATAAACCGCTTAGGTACAGAGTGTAAAATAGCTGCCGGTGAACCAGGTAGAGTCGGTTGCTCTTCTGGCGTCCAGTCTGGTGGTGTTTCTAAATAACGAGGCGTTTTACTCATTCTATCCCTCGAATTTTTTGTATTTGAATACCATGAAATAGTAATTCAATTGCTCGTTTTGCTAAGCGAGTCTGTTCTTCTGGCTCATGTCCTTGAAATGAAGAACCCAACATTGCAGTGACCATTGCATAGTCATCGGCAGTTAGATCAGCTCGGCACAGTTTTTGTTCTATCGCATTTTCAATTATTGGGTTAAGTGCATTATTTCGCCGTTCATAAATTTTTAACATAATTGGATCTTGTCGATCAATCACTCTCCAAAAATCTTGCAAAATTGCAAGCTTAGGAAGTTGTGCAATATGTCCTTCAATTAAACGAAATAAACCGTCCTCGAATTGTTGAAAATGAGCTGCTTTTTGCTCTAACTGTGTAATCGCCCGTTCTAAAAGCGCACTAATTAAAGCCTTGCGGTCACAAAAGTTGCGGTAAAAAGTTGCTCTACCAACACCAGCGTGGTCAATTACAACTTGTAAGGGAACATTAATGCCATGAATACGAAAACATTCTTCGGCTGCATTGAGTAATTCATCCCGATTATGGGCAGCAATTTTTTGACGTTTACTCATGTCATTGATTGGAGAGTTTCAAAGGTGATATATTTAACGGACATTTTTGTCCGTTGTGAAGATATAAATTGTAAAAACATGAAAATTCAATTTTCATCATTTATATCTTCTCCATTTTTATATGCGTCATAAAAAGCTGTTAGAATACCGCGCAATTGCGTGATGCTAGGTCAATACAATGTTTGAGTCCCTTATTCCTCTTTTTTCAATTGCGATGGCATTGATGCTGGGAGCAATAAGCCCTGGGCCAAGCTTTATTTATGTAGCGCAAAATTCAATTTCTAAATCACGTAAACATGGGTTGTTTACGGCATTAGGGACGGGGACAGGCGCAGCTCTGTTTGGCCTATTAGCTGTTATGGGGTTACAAGCAGTTTTATTAGCTGTGCCTTCCGCATATTTGATTTTAAAAATTGGTGGTGGGCTGTATTTGCTTTGGCTGGCTTTTAAAATTATTAAACACGCCAAAGAACCAATTGCCATGGAAAATGATGGTAAATCAAAAATGACCTATAAACAGGCGTATCGATATGGTTTGATTACGCAGTTAAGTAATCCGAAAATTGCAGTCGTGCTAGCGAGTGTATTTACTGCTTTGTTGCCAAAAGAAATCCCAAATTATTACTACGTCGCATTACCCGTGATTTGTTTTATGATTGATGCTGGTTGGTACTCATGTGTGGCAATGCTGTTATCTTCAGAGAAGCCTAGAACAATGTACTTAAAAGCAAAAACTGGCGTTGACCGAGTTGCTGGAAGTATTGTGAGTGTATTAGGCTTAAAGTTAATTTTCTTCAAATGATAAGTCTTTAATTAAAATATCTAAAAAATCCAAAGCCAGCTATTCATAGTCTGGCTTTATTTTTGTGTAAAATATATACAAATTGAAATATCTTTTTTAGCACTTAAACATTTAAAAAGTGGTAACTTAATAAATAAAACAAAAAGAAATGAGGATCACGTTATGAAAAAACTAATGGTGAGCATTTCTGTAGTTTTTCTCATCTTAACTACAGGATGTGAGATGAGAACGATGAGCAAACAACCAGCTGCAAATGAGCGGAGCATGAGTATTGTTGGTACCCCTGTTCATGAAAAGGATTATAAAATTTCCGATATCCAAGCGAATAATCATGAGCAATCTAACTATTAAGTTACTTGTTGGATGTGTCACTTACTGCATTTTGAATATGGTAAATGCTTGTGAACCTGCTTCTTTAGATTGGAAGCTTTTTCAGGAAAAATATGATTTAAATCATGATGGAATGTACAGCCTAAAAGAGTTTCAACGTGTTGAGGATTTCTATCCTTACAACTGGCCGAGCGATAAGCGTTTTCAAGGTGAAAACAAGCAAACAGAGCTATTTTATTATCTCGACGAAAATAAGAATGGCTATTTAACAAATGAGGAGTTAGGAAACATACATGTTTTATTTAATAACCCTTGTGAAGGGTGGCCGTGGTCATAATTTGAAAGCACTAACTTCCTAAATTTATTTAATACTTTGATTCAATCAGTTTTGATATTTCTAAAATAAAAAAAGCTTCCAATTCAGGAAGCTTTTTTTATTAAGGCATATTAAGAAACTTTATCGCCTGGTTTCGCGCCTGTATCTGGAGAAATAATGAAAATACCTTCACCATTTCCAGCAGCAAGTACCATTCCGTTTGAAACACCGAAACGCATTTTACGCGGTGCAAGGTTAGCAACCATGACGACCAACTTACCTTTTAAATCTTCTGGTGCGTATTGGCTACGAATGCCACTAAATACATTGCGTGGTTCAGCTTCACCAACGTCTAAAGTAAGTTGAAGTAACTTATCTGAACCCTCAACTGTACTTGCTTCAAAGACCTGAGCAACACGCAAGTCAACTTTTAAGAAGTCTTCAATACCAATGATTTCTGCTTCACCAACTGCTGCAGTAGGAGCCACCTTTTTCTCGGCAGCCTTGTCCTTTTTCGCCGTCGCTTTAGTTGCTTCTGGAGCAGGCGTACCTAAAGACTCTTTAGATGCGTCAACCATTGCGGTAACAGCTTTTGGATCAACACGTTGCATGAGCGGTTGGAACTGCGCAATTTCATGGCTTACAAGAATTTGTTTACGTGATTCGAAATTAAAGCTTTCAAGTTTTAAGAAACCTTGAACTTGCTCAGCCAAAGTTGGAAGAACAGGGGATAAGTAGACCGCTAATTGACGGAATAAGTTGATACCAACCGAGCATACATCAAGAACCTGTTGCTCTTGACCTTCTTGTTTAGCAAGTGCCCAAGGTTTTTTCTCGTCAATATATTGGTTTGCACGGTCAGCTAGCGCCATAATTTCACGAATAGCCATTGAGAATTCACGTGCTTCATATGCGCTAGCGATTGAATCACCTGCATCAATAAAGCTTTGTACTAATTCAGTTTCCGCGCATTCAGCAGATAAAGTATTGTTAAAGCTACTATTGATAAATTTAGCGCAACGACTAGCAATATTGACTACTTTACCAACTAAATCAGAGTTTACTTTTTGAATAAAATCATCAAGATTTAAATCAGAGTCTTCAACTTTATCTGAAAGTTTAGATGCAAAGTAGTAGCGTAAATATTCTGGATTTAAATGCTGTAAATAAGTCTCAGCTTTAATAAATGTACCGCGAGACTTAGACATTTTTTGTCCGTTCACAGTCAGGAAACCATTTACAAATAAGCCTGTCGGAGTGCGATAGTTTGCACCGTCTAACATTGCAGGCCAGAACAATGCGTGGAAATAAACAATGTCTTTACCAATGAAATGGTAAACATCGTTTTGACTGTCTTTTTTCCAGAAATCATCAAAACTTAAATCTGGGCGTTTAGTTTTGATGTAATTTTCAAAACTAGACATATAACCAATTGGCGCATCTACCCAAACATAAAAGTATTTATTTGGCGCATCAGGAATCTCAAAACCAAAATAAGGCGCATCACGAGAAATATCCCAATCGGTTAAACCCGACTCAAACCATTCATCGAGTTTGTTTGCAATCGAAACAGGTAAGCGGCCTTCATCACGGGTCCATTTCTGTAAATACTCAGCAAAGTTCGGTAGTTTAAAGAAATAGTGATCTGAAGATTTTTCAACTGGTGTTGCACCACTTAACGTTGAACGCGGGTTAAGTAACTCCGTTGCATTATAGGTTGTACCGCAGACTTCACATGAGTCGCCGTATTGGTCTTCTGATTTACATTTCGGGCATGTACCTTTAATGAAACGGTCAGATAAGAACATGCCTTTTTCTGGATCAAATAATTGAGTTACAGGACGAACTGCAATATTTCCAGCTTCACGGTTTTTAATATAGATATCTGTTGAACGTGCTTTGTTTGCATCGCTATGAGTTGAATCATAGTGATCGAAATGTACACCGAAGCCATCAAAATCACGAATATGTTCTTTTTGAACATTCGCAATTTGCTCTTCTGGGCTAATACCATTTGCCTCAGCACGTAGCATGATGGCAGTACCATGAGCATCATCCGCACATACATAAGTCACATCATGACCCATTGCCCGCATGGCACGAACCCAGATATCAGCCTGGATGTAACCGAGTAAATGACCCATATGAATTGGACCATTAGCGTAAGGAAGGGCATTAGTGACTAAAATTTTACGCACGGATTTCATTCTCTCATTCGTATTTATAAGGTGGAAGATTTTAACTGATGAAGGAGGAAAAACAAAGCAACGCTTTGTCCGACTGCAAGACGAGAGCTAAGCTGGAGTGGTGGGATAAGCAAAGATTAATAATCTTTGCCCGCGCGCAAGGCGAGAGCTGAGCTTGAGTGGTGGGATAAGCAAAGGTTAATAATCTTTGTCCGAGTGCAAGACGAGAGCTGTGTTTGAGTGGTGGGATAATAATCTTTATTGGGTAACAATTGGTATTTGTAAAAATCGGGTTTTAATTGCGAAGTTATTTCTCTTTAGAACAGATAAACAAATCAAAAAATATTTGAATCTTCCTGTATTGTCTTTGTTTCAAATTGCAGTTACGGTCAGAAAATAAGTCATAACGATGTATAACTAATAACTTATTCAGGTAATTTTTTAATTAACTACGAGGATAACAACGATGACTACTGAAAATAAATTAGATGATTTAAAGGCAAAAGCGGCAGATGCAAAAGTTCAAGGTGAAAAAGCTTTGGATGATTTAAAAGAAACCGTAAAAGCTAAACAAGCTGCGGGCAAAGAAGCTGTTGAAGATACAGTAGACGAATTAAAGGCAAAAGCGGCAGATGCAAAAGCTCAAGGCGAAAAGGCTTTGGATGATTTAAAGGAAAATGTAAAAGAGAAACAAACTGCTGGTAAAGAGGCGGTCGAAGATAAAGCAAGTGATTTGAAAGGCAAAATTGAAGATGCTCAGCACACTCTGCAAGACAAGTTCGATCATTTACGTACTGAGGCAAGCCATAAACTTGATGATGCCAAAGCTAAGGCTGCAGAGCTAAAAGATGAGGCTGCAACCAAATTTGATGAGTTAAAAACGCAAGCAACAGCAAAATTTGACGAGTTAAAGAAAACAGCAACTGATAAGTTAAATAAATTGAAAAACCATGATTCTGCTGAATAAGCTGATCTAAACTAAAATCTGCACTCCTCACCTAAAAGATGAGATTGTAAGTGAGTAATTATTCATCCCAAGGTGAGCGAGTGCGGACCAATACTGTTACACTATCTCCATTAAGCTGTAATGATCTGTTTTTGGAGTAAACAATATGTCTTGGCTTTCTTCACTAAAGTCTGTTTTTTCACCCGCACAAGAAGTGAAAGAAGATGAAATCCAAACCGTACTCCAAAATTATTTACTACCCCATTCAAAAGATGCTTTAAAAGATCGCATTAGTCAGCTCCAAGTTCAGGGTCGTGTATTACAACTTACAATTAATACATTTCCTGATGAAAAAGATCACTTGCAGCAAATTCATGATGATTTGGCTGGGGCTTTAGAAAAGTGTGGTATTGAAGAATTAAACCTACATGTGGTGCAACAGAAGCGCCCTGTACAAGAAAGTTCAAGCCTACCTCCTGTGCTAGATGCTTCACCTAAATCAGAACCAGATCCGAATAATCCCCCTATTCAAAAAGCTGCTCCACAACAAAGAGATGTTCCACTTCATCCACGCATTAAGCATGTTATTTTAGTTTCATCTGGTAAGGGTGGTGTTGGTAAATCGACAACTACGGTCAATTTAGCACTTGCCTTGCAAAAAATGGGACTTAAGGTTGGGGTGTTGGATGCCGATATCTATGGCCCAAGTATTCCGACAATGCTAGGCAATGCAGGCAAAACACCTCTTATAGAAAGTGAAAATTTCGTGCCTTTAGATGCCTATGGAATGGCCGTGTTATCGATTGGACATTTAACTGGTGATAACAACACACCTGTCGCGTGGCGTGGACCAAAGGCAACGGGTGCTTTAATGCAATTGTTTAATCAAACGCTTTGGCCTGATCTAGATGTGCTCATGATTGATATGCCACCGGGTACTGGTGATATTCAACTCACGCTTGCACAGCGTATTCCAGTGACTGGTTCAATCATTGTGACTACACCACAAAATGTTGCTTTACTCGATGCGACTAAAGGGATTGAGTTGTTTAATAAAGTTGGTATTCCGGTATTAGGTGTTGTTGAGAACATGTCGACCCATATCTGCTCTAACTGTGGTCATGAAGAACAAATTTTTGGTATTGGTGGCGGTGATAAGCTCTCTGAGCAGTACCACATTCCATTATTAGGTCGCTTACCTTTAAACGCTCAGATCCGCGAGCATGCTGATCAGGGTAAACCAAGTGTTGTAGCAATGGATGATGCGGCTGATAGTTATATTGATATTGCTAAAGTGATGTGGGAACAGATTGAAAAAATTCCTCAACGTACACGTGATGACAAGCGGATTTTTTAACTTATTAAAACCCGACTTTAAGTCGGGTTTTTTATTGTCTGGTTAAAATAAAAAATTAAATTACTGAATTTTAATAACAAAGCTAAACTTGAAATTGGCATGTAGATTGCTACTTTACACTTTTTAAAAAGAAAGGTTAAAAAATGCAATTTAAATGTGCTTTTGGCGTAATCAGTTTATGTAGCGCTTTATTTTTAGTCGGATGTAATGATGACAACTCATCCGTTTCTCAGACACCAACAGTTCAGGAACAAAAACAGAAATTACAGCCGATTGTTATTCAAGGTGCCTTACCTGTAGAGTCGGAAAGAATGGCTTCAAAATTAGAGAATAAGACTGTTGAACAAATTGGTGGGTGGACATTCTGGAAGGGTACCTATAACGGTTATCCAATGATTATTTCTAAAACACGCATGGGTATGAGTAACTCGGCTGCGGCAACTGCTTTAGCTATCGAGCGTTATAAACCGATAGCAATTATTAATCAGGGAACAGCGGGCGGGCATGATCCAGATCTACACGTTTACGATATTGTTTTAGGAAAATATGCGACCAATATTGGTGCATTTAGAACTCCTAAACAGCCATTGGGTGCTGGTTCAAACTCACTTACATGGGTTGAGGCTTTTGATGTTCTGCCAACAGATGAGTCTGATCCGGAACCGATTGCAATTCGTAAATTTGAAGGTGACCAAGAGTTATTAATGGCGGCACATAAAGTCCGTTATGACAAAGGTGAGGTGGTTGAAGGAACGATTGGTTCAGCAGATGTTTGGAATAACGAACTTGATCGTATTCAATTTTTCCACCAACGTTATGGCACTTCTGTTGAGGAAATGGAAGCAGCGTCAGTTGCTCAAATCGCAAGCCAGTTAAATGTTCCTTTTTTAGGAATTCGAATCTTATCTAATAATATTACAAATAATGGAGCTTATGACCCTGGTACAGGAGAGGCTTGCCAAGAGTATGTACTTAATGTGGCGGAAGAATATATGAAATCAAAACTACCAAAATAATAATTTAACACTTAGCAAGAAGCTTGGAGTTTTATAAAACTTCTTCTTCTTGCTTTTTATGACGGTGTCTACTTTTCCAGTTTTTAATAACCATCCAACGCCAGAAAATTTCTGTAGATAGATATAAAATGACGGCAAATACGAAAGCTTCGACAACCAGACCCGTCATCAAAATTTTCGCAAGACTAAAATCAATGTGCCCGTGCCCGAAATGAGTAATCCACCGTGAAATCTGGTGCAATACACCAAGCAACATATCTTTATTAATCATATGTACCTGAAATATATGCGAACCAAACCAGAAACCAATATACAGAATAGGAACTAGAGTAAGTGGATTACTAAGCCAAGCTAGCATCAAGCTAATTGGTAAATTTACTTCGAATAGTAAGACTGCCATCACAATAAATACACTGTGAAAAGGGATAGGCAGTAAACCAAAAAAAGTCCCAACAAAAACAGCTCGGGTAATTGATTTTCGATTGACATACCAAAGCACAGGATTCAAGGTCTTTTTACCAAAAATCCTTAGAAATTTCATATTTGAAACTTTCTCGGGCGAGGGAAGCCAAGATTGAAAAAAGTGCTTTGCCATAATCATTAAAGTAGTAGAGCGCGGTGCTCTATATAAAAAAAATCAGAAACAATATATGAATTGAAACTTATTAAAAGCTTAAAATTTAAACTTACCATCACTATATATTTTTTATTATAAAGGCTTTTGATGGAAAAATAGACTTAAAATAAAAATACTTATGTTACTTAAGTAAGAAACGATTTAAAAACTATTACAACTGACCGTAAAGTTTTCTTTATTACTTTTTGTTGTAATTTTATAAGTATATGTTTTTAATATTTTTATTTAGATTTTAAAAACGATTTTAAAAACTTTGTCTTACAATTACCTTTTGCCATGTAACAGGATATCTATTAATCTGAGATGACTATATTGTGAGGTCATTCAATGATTTCATGGCTTTTTATTGGCTTAGTAGCCACAATTTTACTTACACCTGGTCCCACCAATACTTTACTCGCTTCTTCAGGCGTGCAAGTAGGATTACGGAAGTCAGTAAAACTTATTCCAGCAGAAGTTTTGGGCTATGTGATCTCTATTTCTGCATGGGGAATGCTGATTGGGAAAGTGTCCACCACATTGCCATTGCTGCCGCCTATTCTTAAGCTATTGAGTGCTTGCTATATTATTTTCTTAGCCATTAAGTTGTGGCATACGGCAAATCAAGAGGTTGAATTAAATCAGCCTACAATTCGTGCTCGTGAATTATTCTGTGCAACTTTATTGAACCCCAAAGCCTTACTGTTTGCTTCAGCAATTTTTCCGGTAGCTGCATGGAGTGATTTTCATATTTATTTGGTTCATATGATGGCTTACTTAGCACTCATTACACCAATTGCGTTGTTCTGGATTTTCTTAGGTTCAGTTTTAGCATCTAAGAAAGTGGGTTGGTTAAATCAAACTAATTTACAAAGAACGGCTTCACTTGTTTTAGTCAGCTTTTCAATTCCAATTAGTTATTCTGCTTTACTGAACCTTTAAATGTACAGCTGAGCTATTCTTATCGAGAAGAGTAGCTCAAGCGTTGTTTTCATAATTGCTTTTTTACGTTAAAGTACGTCGCAATCAATGAAATTACCTTTTGGATAGAAAATACATGGCTATTAAGTCTGATCGTTGGATTCGCGAGATGAGCGAAAAACACGGCATGATTGAACCTTATGCAGAGAATCAAGTCCGTTTTGATGAAAATGGTGAAAAGTTGATTTCCTACGGGGTCTCTAGCTATGGTTATGATGTACGCTGTGCCCGTGAATTTAAGGTTTTTACTAACGTACATTCTGCAATTGTTGATCCAAAGAATTTTGATGACAAAAGTTTTATCGACATTGAGTCTGATGTTTGTATTATTCCGCCAAACTCATTTGCTCTAGCACGTACAATTGAATATTTCCGTATTCCTCGTAATGTGTTGACTGTATGTTTGGGCAAATCGACCTATGCGCGCTGCGGTATTATTGTGAATGTAACGCCGTTAGAACCTGAATGGGAAGGCCACGTAACTTTAGAATTTTCAAACACCACTAATTTACCTGCCCGTATTTATGCAGGGGAAGGTGTAGCACAAATGCTATTCTTTGAAAGTGATGAAGTATGTGAAACATCTTATAAAGACCGTGGCGGTAAATACCAAGGCCAAACAGGCGTTACACTGCCTAAGACATAATTTTCTTAGATAAAGAAGATTTTTAAAATAATGGGTCACTAAGGTGGCCCAATTTTATAAATAAAATTTACATGAGATGCGTTTATCGGAATAGTGATAAATGACAGTTTCCTTTTGTAAAAAATAATATAATATGATCAATAATTGATTTGTTTTTTTGTTCTGCGTCACAGTATTTAAAAAACAAATGTATGGGATATAGGTTGCCTTTTTGGTAGTAATTATTTGGATAACTACTAAATTCGGACAGGCCAAATAAAAAGAAATTAAACAGGATTATGCCCCCACGGATACGGAGGTCGGCTATGCGACAGTTTACGTCTCTTCGAGTAGCACTTTTGACACTCGGAAGCTTATGCTTTTCTTCAGCTTATGCTGCTTCTACATTAGTTCCTATGTCAGATTCGGAACTATCCGCAACTCGTGGCCAAGCTTTGATGAGTATGTCTTATATTGCGCCTACCGATTCTGCAAATTTGGAAAAACTACGCGACAACAGTAGTAATATTGGTTTCTATAAATTAGGTTTGGAAGCTGAATTAGAAATTAACACCAATATTCGTAAATTACAGTTAGGTTGTGGTGGTGTTAATGGTGCAGGTGGTTGTGATATTGATATTGATAACTTAAGCTTAAGTGGTCAAAAGTTTGATGCGAATGGTAATCCTTTGGCGATGACAAGTGAAGAGCGTGCTTCGTCTTCTGCTGTTTTAACAAACCCGTTTATAGAGTTTGCAATTAAAAACCCTAATTCTGCATCAACTCGTGAAGTCGCCGGTTTAAGATTAAGTGCTGAAAAATTTATCGGCTTGCTTACAGCCGGTACTGAAAATACCTCTAGACCTAATGGGATCAACTCGATTTCTGGTTATATGAAGGTTCAATCAGATAGTAGTGGTTTAATTAAAGGTTATGCGACAACTTCTGCGACTCGAGATAACTTATATGGAACAAATGCAGTTACAGGTCGTTTACAAGCTTTAGGTCTGGGAGGGGCCGCTGAGGTAAGTTTTATTACTTCTAATGGTGGATTTAATATTCCTGGCATTCAAAATAACTATTTTGAAATTGCTCCCATTCAGGTCAATGGTAATAGAGTTAGCTCCAAAGTTTTATCTGCTCCAGTGAAAGTCCCTAATATTTATGTTGGACATAGTAGTTCGTACCCAGTGGATGGTATTGTACAATATAATGCAGCAGGTCCACACGACCCAGCTTATCCTGAACCGACGGGTATTTATACTCAAGGTGGTAAAGTTGAAGCTACAGTAACAGAATGTAGTTTATTAGCTTGTGCCATAGCGGGTAAAGGTTCTAAATTTCCTAATGTATATATGAATGGTACGATTTCAAATATTACTGCGAATTTAAATTTAACCCAGTCATTGGGCCTTATTCATAATTTACCAATTAATTCACCAATGTATCTTGCACTGCAAAATCAAATGCTCCAATGGCCAGGCGCGAAAGCGGATGATATAGCCCAAAAAGGTTGGTGGATGTCTTTTGCAAATCCAGTTAACATCGGTAACATCATTCCGCAAGATGCGATTGATATTTCACCATTATTTCCACAAATTTCAACAGCTGTTTCTGCCTATTTACAAAATAATCCAGCACAAACTTCTGATTTATTAGGATTATTAAGTATAGGTGATTTGGATGTAAATATTGGTACTATTGATTTAAAAAATAGTCCGCTGACATTAAATTTAAGCAACTTGCAGTTAACGAATCAAAACTTTAAGCCCAACTGCCATGGTTCAGGTTTAACTTTTTGTTAAATTCCGAGAAGGCAGATTAGGCTGCTTTACATTCATCGGAAAAGTAATTTTTTACATGCTTTTTTTTGCATTTGTGCAAATATTCCGCATAATAGAAATGTGGAAAGGTTGGCAATATCTTTTAGATTTGCCTCTTTGTCTAAGGTGAAAAGGATAGATTCACCTGGCATCAAGGATTGTTAAAGAAAAATAAATATGGTGCGCGGCATCGTATAAAACAGGAAGGTCAAGATGACTACACTTAATTATACGGTAAGGTTTCAAAAAACCGTTTTGGCAAGTTTAATCGGGCTTTGTATAAGCCAAGCTAGTTTCGCACTCGAAGAACTTTCTGATGCGGGCTTAAGTGAAACTACAGGTGAAGGTATTGCTATCTTGCCACAGAATACTTATATGGTATTTCGTGGTGCAGGCGCTAATGAAACCTCAAGCCAAATACTAACTGATCGTACTAAAGATACAGGCTATATCAATTATGTACCTGTTGGTCCTTTAAGTATGACAGCGGCAGATACTAATAAAAATGGCTCGATTGATTCAGGTGACCGTGCGGTTGGTAAGGCAGATATTTTTCTTTATGGTTTAGCGCTTTCTAAATCTGATAATGATACAAATACCCGTATTGCTTCTACTGATACCGCCGCTGCAATTTCGAGTTGGGGTACTGCTGTTAACCCTTGGATTTTTAAAGTCGCTACAGAAAACTCAGTACCAAATTTCAGTGCTGCTACTTGTAGTGGTGCGACTGATCCAGCTTGTCAAGTAACCTATTTAGCTTTGGAAGCACCTTTATATGAGGTTGGAACGAAAGATTCTGCAGGTATAGACGCTTATAAGCTGAAATTAGGTTTATGGTCAGATATTTTTGTCCGAAATCCAAATAAAATAAATGGTGCAGCAGACCAGTTTAATTATGGCGACTCGAATGGGTTGATTGGTACAAGCACTGATGCAACTCGTGCAAACCGTCTTCGTTTACAGGGAGTTTGGAATAACTTTAGCTTAAATGGCAGTCGTTTACAGCTTTTCCAGACATTAGGAGGGGCAACATCTGCTGGTGGAATGAGTCCTTTTTATAACGATACTTTAGGTTTTGCTGGAGTTATTCGTTTAAACAGCGGCGATGCATCGAATTTAAGAGCAACAATTACTTCAAATACTCCAACGTCTACAGTAGGGCCATGGGTAAATCGCTATAGTACCCAATATACTGGCGCGCCAAGTAACGATTCTCCAAGCTCAGATTGGCTATATCGTATTCGTAGCCAAACTACGACTGTTACTTCAACGGGTTCATGGACCGCGCCAACTGATAGCGCTATGAATAATGTATTACGTTTGAGTACGCGTGAATCTGGGACTACTCAAGGTAATTTGGTAACACCTGCAATTAATGGTGGGCTTGCCCCAACCTTTGATGCGAATGAAGGTTTATATCTCTATAACCCTAATATTAACCTTGTGTTGGGGTCCCTATATCAACCATTGGTTTTAAGCTCAGATGGTAAAAACTTTAGTTTAGAACTTGCTCGTATTCCAAATAAACCTGAAATTTATAAGAAAATTTACACAGACTACAGTGGTGCCGATACGAGTTACTTAGGCTCAACTTGTAATATTTACCAATGTGGTACCAGTGTCACGTTAGGTGGTAAAACGTATCAAGGTTCTAGTGCGACGCATAGCAGTATTTCAATTGGTTCAACAGTTTATAATGCAACGAATAATACTTTAGAAGCATTTAAAGGGAACAATACGCAAGATGCAGTTGGTATTTCATTTGGTAAATTACCTACGGGTACAGTTGCTGCCGCAATACAAACTCAAAATTTCTACCAACTGCAAAATCAGGAACGCCGTGCAGGTAGTTATAAGTGTGGATTTTTGAACTTCAACACTTGTTATGATACTTGGCAGTACCGTACAGCAACAGGCTGGACTGGAAATGCAGGCACAGGTTTAAAATTTGACTCTCAAGGCGCTAACTGGGCTAGTATTGACAGTACCTCTTATTATAATCCGACAGTAAATAATACAGGTTATACCTTAGCTGATGCTGGAAATGGAGCACAGTTTGTTGTACCAAATGGTACTCCTTTACCAGATGCTCGTTACGAGGGTGGTCGTTGGTATAGCACTACGCCAAATGCAGATTTGAATACTTATAAATTATCTGGGGCACAAATTAGCTCAGCCATTACCAATAACATGGGATCGGCTGTGATTGATGGTGTTTTAATTCAGCACTTGAAACTGACAACTAAAGGTCTATAAGGAGGAGAATGATATGAAAAAAATAAGTACTTTACTCCTCGCTCTTTATATGACTTCAGCCCATGCTGAGTTACAAACTTTAGATAATGATGCATTACAGGCGATTAATGGACAGGCTGGTGCAGATCTATCCCTTATGCTTAATTTAAACCAAACCACTAACGGCATATTTGATAATGGTAGTGGTGGTGTTTGTGAGAACGTGGAGTTTTGTCATATAGGTTTAGCAATTAATAAACGTTTTGTACAAGCTGATGCGACTAAGCCAAGTGGTTGGGCTGAAAATAGCGATAGTGGTAATAAACTTTGGCTAGTGTTTAAAGGTGTACAAGGAACTTTAAATATTCAAAAAATGGGCTTGGATGGTGCTGATTTAAAATATTTGGATAAAAGCAATACAGAAATTATTAAGCCTGCTATTCAGCTTAGTTTTAGCTCAGCTCAACCGATTTTATTGCGTAATTTTGGTTTCAATGCTTTATCAATTGAGCAAGATAACTTTACCAGCTCAACAACAACGCAAGGCTCAAGTGCAAATATGTATGATTATGCATATTTCAAAAAACCGACATATGCTGCGACTGCTAATAGTGCTGCACAGCAAGTTACTACAGCAACTCCATCGGCCTATGACTATGGGCGTGAAACTGGTTTCATGGGTTTAATGATGAATGGGAATTTGGCTATTCAAGGAAAAGTCATGGTCTTTAGCTGTGATGGTAGCCATCCTCGTTGTTAAGAGTTAATGTAGATTTCAAAGGAACTGAAGTGATGAGAAAAAATAAAGAAAATCACAGCTCAAAGTTTATTTTAAATACATTAACAACCAGCATGTTGTTAGTGAGTGGACAAATCTATGCTTTAGAAGCTTTAACAGATGCTGATTTGAGTGCCGTCAATGGACAAGATGGGATCTCGATTCAAACGACATTTAATGAAATTAATATTGATAATGCTTATTGGGATGACCATGCAGGCACACCAACAAGTGCTGATCAGGTATTAAGAGCTCAAGCGAGTGGCGTAAAAGTCCAAAAAAGTAATGCATCTAGCCAACCTTTAAGCACTAATTACCGTTTAGATGTAGGGAGTAATCCAACTACGGGTAAAACTGGGCTCGACTTTTCTATGCAAAGCAGCCCATCACTCATAACTGTAAATAGCGTTAAAGTTTGTAATAGTTCAGCTACATGCTCGCCAACTTTAGGGCAGTTGGCTATTCAAACGACGTCTCCTCTAAATTTGGCGCTTACAACCCAAGATGGGTTATTTAATGCAAATAGCCAGTCAAGCATGACACTTGGTATTAATAATGCCAATATTTATCTAGGGCAAGTGGATGCTCGCAGCCAGTTAAATCAATTAATTTTAAGAAATTTTAACTTTAATTTTGTGGGTAAGGGTGCGATGTTGATTGACCCGACTCGTGGCGTAGTTTTACAGACAAATACTGGAACTAACGTTGCTGGGGTGGGGCAAACTCCGAACAGTACATATGGTTATGTTGATTTTAACCGGGTAGCAGATTCAGCTTCAGGTTTAACCGCAGGTACATATGTAGATACTAGCGGGAAAGTAACTAATTCAGGCCTGAATATTGAGGTGATGCTCAGTTCGAATGTAGATAAATCTAACCCTTATGCTTTAGATGCAACCAATAGTCCTCAGAATGCGAAAGGTTTGATTCGTTTAGGTGCTAGCGGACGTATGGTAAATAGTTATTTACAAGTCCGTGGTATGGATGGTACGGCGGATACCACTACTTTAGGCACTGCAAATACAGCTGGGGGTACAGGTTCGAGTAATAGTATTTTAGGTAATTCTGGCATTGCCTTTCGTATGAAAGGTGAATTCACTAAAGATAATGACTCAATGCTAGGCGCAGATGGTAAAGCAACCACTTTAGAAATTGGTGGAGCAGGTCTTAATGCTTACGGTTTCGAGTTTGGTAATTTAACAGGTCTTAACTCAGCTACGCGCGGTTATTTCGACAGCGGGAATATTTATCTAAATCTTGCAGATACAAAAACCTTATTAATGCCAAACAACGCGACTTTAAATGCAATTCGTTTAGGATCGGGCACTTTAACGACTGCTGCTGATTATCAGCATAATATTCACCGTGATACGGTTACTAATCCATTCAGTTTAATTCTTGCGATGCGTGGAGCAGAATTTCAAGCATTTTCAAGACGTGGTCGTTTTACAACAAGTGCGAATGTCGCTCCTGCCAATCAGTTTGCAGATAATGGCGCAAACAACCAGTGGGGCTTAGCACTACCTTTTTATAACTTAAATGCTAATGCTGCTGTATATGGTTTAGACGCGCCAGCAAATAGTGCTTATTACTATACAAAAGATGCCAATGGTAAACCTGTTCAGAATGTTGTTGCTGCATCTGGAACGACATCTCGTTTAGGTTTTGGTATTGCTGCTGGCACTACGGGACGTGATGCGACTGGAACTAAAACAACCTCAGTTTTATTAATTGATGGTTCTCCAAATGCTAATAATGGCGGTAGTCCGACTGACTATTACATGGGATTACGTAACATTGATATGTTCGTTAAAGGCAATGGAAGTATCGGTTTAGAAAATGGCAGTCTCAACATTAGTTTAAAAGAGATGCTGCTTGCTTTATCAACAGAAATTGCAGCAGGTTATTTACCAGGAGCTAAATATAAAACTTGTCCAGCTACCGGTTCATGTACCTCACCAATTGATAACTTTGCCAGAAATAATGATGTCTTATTTGGTCTAAAACTGCGTTTAGGCGGAGATCTTAACTTATCGATCGTGCCAAATAGTTCAATTGCTGATGGCAGTGCTTTAACTGTACTCGGCGATTTCACAATGCCTGCGACTGCAACTGGAAATACGGTTCAAATTAGTGATCCGATTGATGGTTCTGCAATTGGTTTTGATAATATTACTGGAAAGCTAGCGTTTAATACTGCTTTAGTTGTGGGTAAAGATACTGCAAGTGGTTTAGGTAAAGTCGGTGTAAATACTGCGGTTTATTTTAACCCAGATAAGAGTATTGACGGCGCATTACGTGTTAAAGATATTAACTTCTATCCGCCTTCAACTGGCGCAGGTGCACGTTTAGGTGAGCTTGCAATTACGGGTGGCCGCTTAAATAGTAGCTTTAGTATTGTGCCTAGAAATGGTGCTTTTAACTAATAAAGAAAAGTGGCGATATCGCCACTTTTTATATGGTTTTTATTTTAATGTGATTAGATTTGCATTCGTCGGGTTATAGGGATAATTGCTTTGTACTTGAATATTATTCTGATAGTCTGAACAAATAATAAACGTTTGTCTCTTAAGGATTAGAGCGACATGAAGAATAAAAATATAGGGTGCTGGTTGCTACTTGCCAGTAGTTCAAGTGTTTTTGCAATGCAGCCTTTGGATGATCAAAGTCTTGCAGCGACGACAGGTCAAAATGGCTTAACACTAGGCATTCAGGCTGATAAAGTTAAATTTAATCAAGTCGCACTCATTGATACAAATGGTATTGCTTCAACTTCTTATAATAGTAAGGCCGGTTTTGTCATTGCCGGGAATTCTACTAATCCAGTTCCCAGCATTGAGTTTATTAAAGCTGCCGTATCGAGTAATCCTTCTTTTAATATCGTAATGGATACTGATGCAGGTGGTGGAAATCCTTTTTTAAATTTAGCTGTATCTATGGGAAGTGATGTAAATGGTATTCGACTTTTACCATTTTCAGTCTATATGGCCCCAAGTGCATCTTTATCTAGCCCATCCGATTACGCATTAACGAGCTATGTACCCAAATCAATTTTTAGTTCAGGAACAACCGTAAATACCGGCGTAAAAGAACTCATTCGCTCTACTGGAAATCTAGATATTAACTTTGCACCCACCAATAAACCTCGTTTAAATATTCAGCTTGGCCATGCTGCTCAATCAGTTATGGTTAAGTTTGGCGGAGCAATTCAATCTATTTGTTCTGCTGCTGCGGGTTGTCCAATTACCTTAGTGTCCGATAATACGGGTGCTACATTTGGATTTAAATTTGCTGGCACAAATACCTCAACAGGTTTTGTACTTGATGGTTTCTATGCAGGTGTTGATCCAACTGGACTAACTTTTGGGAATACAGGTGCATCTAGTAAATTTGATGCTTCACTTAACAACGTCACTTTAGGAAATATGGGAACCCAAAGTACAACCACATTTAATAACTTACCTAACGGTTCTATGGGGAGTTTTGGCGTCACAGGTGCTTCTGTAACTGACTTAAAAATGAAAGTAAGTGGCTTTTAGAAAAAATAATAACTTAACCTGAAATAGAAAGAGGGCGGTTGTGAAAACAATCGCCCTCTTTCTATGACTATACTTCGTTAAATATTTTCTGATCTGGTGTGTTCTAATTGTTGAACAATTTCATCTAGAGCTTTAATACGTTTAACTTGGTCCCATAAGTTTTTAGCTTGTGGATAAGCTTTCGTCATCATTCCTAACCATTGTTTATAACGACCCACCATACCAATTTCTGTTTTTGCTTGACCGTTTAAAAAACGAATTTGTAAATCAACCAGTTGTTCCCAACTAAATAACGCTTCATCCATATTTTGACGAATGCATTGGGTTAAATCTGGGGTTGTCACAGCACCACGCCCAATCATTAAGTCTTCACAGCCAGATTGTTGCTGACAAGCTCTAGCATCAGAATTGGTCCAGATTTCACCGTTGGCAATTACATTAATTTTTAAAGCTTCTTTAATGGGTAGAATTTTTTCCCAATAAGCTGGAGGAGTGTAGCCATCTGCTTTAGTACGGGCATGAACCGTCAACCAACTTGCACCTGCATCTTCAACCGCATGGGCATTTTCCATAGTATGGTTTTCATCTAGATAACCTAAACGCATTTTTGCTGAAACAGGAATATGTGCAGGTACAGCATCTCTTACTGCTTTAATCAGCATATGTACAACATCAGGTTCATCGAGAAGAACAGAGCCACCTCGGTGGCGGTTTACAGTTTTTGCAGGACAACCAAAATTAAGATCAATAGCTGGTGCACCAAGCTCTACAACTTTCGCTGCATTTGCTGCCAGCATATCTGGGTTGTTACCTAAGAACTGAACATGAACAGGTGTACCCGCTGCTGTTTTACCGTCATTTTTTAATTCTGGACAAAAACTATAGTAAATATGGTCTGGCAAAATGTTGTCTGTAACTCGAATAAACTCGGTTACACACCAGTCGAAATGACCAACAGATGTGAGTGTATCCCGCATGATCGGGTCAGTTAAACCTTCCATTGGAGCGAGTATGAGTTTCACAGTCTGTGTCACCTGAGCAAAAAGAAAACAGCGTTATACGGGATATGTATAACGCTGTCTAGTATCGAAGAAATTTTAATTTATTTAACGACCCAAGATCATTTCAAGCACAAATTTACTGCCAATAAAACCAATCGCCAAAAGCACAAAACCGATTAAGGTAAAACGAATCGCTTTTTGACCTCTCCATCCGAGTTTGTAATGGCCAATTAAGAGTGATCCATAGATAAACCAAGAAATAATACTAAATACTGTTTTATGAGCGAGATGCTGTGCAAAGAAGCTATCGACAGTCAAGAAACCGAAGGTGAGTGCTATCGTTAATAAAATAAAACCAGTAATGATTAGATCAAATAATAAAGACTCCATCGCTTGAATTGGAGGAAGTAAATTGACCCAAAAGCGTTTTTTTTGTTTCTTTTTGAGTTCACGATTTTGGAACCATAGCAAAATAGCGTGAATGGTTGCCATCAGCAAAACTGCATAAGCAGATAAAGAAAGAATAATATGGGTATCTAAGCCTAACGAATGCTGCTCAATAAACTGATCGGGTCGGCTGAATGCAAAACCTAAAATTAGACCAATAGCCGCTACAGGAATGCCTAACAAGTTCAACGGTACAATGGGGCGAAAAATACTAAAAATTAAACTTAACAACAGCATAAGCCACGATGTAAACGATACTAAGTTAAAAACATCGTAGTTAATTCCGGCTGGTGTCAGCATGCCGTGGCATAGAACTGTACCGTGCAACAGCAATGCTAAGGTCGCAACAAGAGCAAATAACCATGGGTTTGGTTCACGTTTTGACATTAAACGAATGAACAGATACCAGAAAGAAGTGGTATATGCGATGAGTGCCAAAATTGTATAAACCAAGGGGAGGCTAATCATGTCAAACCTTTTTCAGGATTAATTCATCTATATAAGATATAAATTCGCTGCGAACTAAAGTATCCTATAGCATTCTATGCATAAATTTTCTATTTCGAGAAAGATTTTTTTGCAACTAGCCATTTTAAGCGGATTTTGCAATGTTTGATACCTTAACAGAACGACTCACACAGAGTTTAAGAAATGTTACTGGCTCAGGGCAGCTGACCGAAGACAATATTAAAGACACCTTACGTGAAGTACGTATGGCACTTCTTGAAGCCGATGTCGCGTTACCTGTAACTCGTGAATTTATCGCGAAAGTTAAGGAAGAGGCATTGGGCCAAGAAGTGATGACTCAGTTATCACCAGGCCAGGCATTTGTAAAGATTGTCTATGACGAACTCACCAAGATGATGGGTGAGGCGAATGAAACACTTGATTTAAGTGCTAAACCTCCTGTTGTTGTGTTACTTGCCGGTTTACAAGGTGCAGGTAAAACAACTACAGCAGCAAAACTGGCACGTTTCTTAAAAGAACGTCAAAAGAAAAAAGTCATGACTGTCTCTGCCGACGTTTACCGTCCAGCAGCGATTAAGCAGTTGGAAACTGTGTCAGCAGAAGTTGGCGCCGGTTTTATTCCATCAGACGCTTCTGAAAAGCCAATTGATATCGTTAATCGTGCAATTGAACAGGCAAAAATCCAATTTGCTGATGTATTGATTGTGGATACCGCAGGTCGTTTACATGTCGATGAAGACATGATGGACGAAATTAAAGAATTGCATGCAGCCGTTAAGCCGACTGAAACCTTGTTTGTGGTTGACGCCATGACCGGTCAGGATGCTGCGAACACAGCTAAAGCGTTTAATGATGCATTAGCACTTACGGGTGTTATCCTCACTAAAACTGATGGTGATGCACGTGGCGGTGCTGCGCTTTCTGTACGTGCAATTACAGGTAAGCCAATCAAGTTCTTGGGTATGGGTGAGAAGCTTGATGCTTTAGAACCATTCCATCCAGATCGTGTTGCTCAACGTATTTTAGGCATGGGTGACGTACTTTCTTTAGTCGAGGAAGTTGAACGTAAAATCGACAAAGAAAAAGCCGAAAAAATGGCTAAAAAATTGAAAAAAGGAGGCAGCTTCAATTTTGAAGATATGCTGATGCAATTTGAGCAAATGAAAAGTATGGGCGGCATGATGGGCTTCTTAGATAAGTTGCCTGGCATGAGCGGTGCAGGAATTCAGCAAGCGATTGAGCAAGCAAATCCTGAAAAACAGGTCAAGAAAATGGAAGCTATTATCCAGTCAATGACCGTTAAAGAACGCCGTAATCCAGACTTGATGAACCCAAGCCGTAAAAAACGTATTGCGGCAGGTTGTGGTATGGATGTTGCTGAAGTGAATAAACTCATTAAGCAACAAGCACAAATGGCTAAAATGATGAAGAAATTTGCGAATCCATCTGGTATGAGCAAAATGATGCGTTCATTAGGCAATATGCAAAAACAATTTGGTGGCGGCGGTGGTGGTGGAATGGGACCACTGTTTGGCAACAACGACCAAAAGAAATAAAATTATAAAATAAAAGGCGCATATAGCGCCTTTTATTTTGTTCTGTATTTTAGTCTTTAGGATAATGAGTAATATATTGTTGTAATCCTTTGAGCAAAAGATCAGTTTCTACGACGGGATCATATTTTTTCAAGAACTTAGCAAAAAGAAGAGCATCTCCACCTGTAAGGAGCAATTTTTTAGGAGATTGCTGCATAATGCTTTCAATTGTGCTGATGAGACCTAGCAAAATACCGTGATGGACTGCATCTACGGTGTTATTACCAGGATTCAGATTATCAAAAGCTGAATCCGGAATTTTAATACCTTTTGTATTTTGAATGAGTGCATCACGCTGCAAATAAAGGTTAGGTAAAATATAACCACCTAAATGCTGTTTGCCTTGGGTTAAATCAATAGTTAAGGCTGTTCCACAACCAATAATGCAATAGTTTTCATCTGTTTGAGCTACAGCGAGTACTTGTAGCCAACGGTCAATCCCGAGCTGACTTGGAACTTCATAGCCACATTGTAAACCTGCATATTCCGCATGAACTTTTGCAAAAACAACAGGAATTTCTAGCCATTTTAAAATCTGCTGAATACGTTGATTATTTTCGGTATCTAATACGGAAGAAATTCCAATCCGATGCAAACCTTGATGTTTAAAGTGTTGAATTAAACCAAGTAACAAATCGGCAGGAGACTGTAAGTGCAGCTCTGCAGCATGCTCAATTGTTTGGTTATTTTCAGTAATCCAGTACTTTAAACGAGTGTTTCCGATATCGAGCCATAAACTTTTCATGGAGAAACACCTGTTTACTGATTGTTTTGGGGTCTTAAGCGACCTTGGTAAAAATGTTGAGGTTTTGGTGTTTCGAGTATGACAGCGCCATCATTAGAAATTCCGACAAAACGCCCCTCTACTAATCCTTGGCTATGTTCAAACTGAACTAACTGATTAATCCATGCAGCGTGGTGATTAAAACGTCCAGCCAAGTTGTAGCAACCATGATCAAACCAACGAGCTGCATTTTGAATCGCCACATAAAGCTCTGAAATAAGTTCAAGACGACTCATTTGTGCTAGGCCTAAATCCTCTAGAGACGTAATCGGTTGGTCACTGTCGGTTACGGGTGGTGTTTTTAAATTAATACCTACACCCACAATAGCCTGATGCTGGGAAAGGGGTTCAACTAAAATTCCACCCCATTTACCTTGTGCACTATACAAATCATTTGGCCATTTCACTTGCAAGCTTAGAGGCTGTAGTTGTGGGATTTGCAAAATATTTAGAGCAACTTCAAGTGCTAAGCGACCATCTAAGGGTGTTCGAGTTTGCACCAATGTGCTTAAATAAATGTTTCCTTCAGGTGAAATCCATTGCCGTTGATGTTGACCTCGCCCTTGAGTTTGTTGAGCACTGCAAACCAAGCCTGTTGTAATGCCTTTTTGGGCAATTTCACGAATATCATCATTGGTCGAAGTTGTGGTTGCTTTTAATAAAACCACTTCTGGAAGCTGGTTTTTTGCGCTTAAAAGTTGTTGTAGTTGGCGAGTCTCTAAATCCATGTTGAATATGAGCAGAGTGGTAAAACATTTATGGAGTTAATCATATATTTACTCATTGGCGCAATTGCTGGTTTTACTGCCGGATTGTTTGGAGTTGGTGGTGGACTAATTATTGTACCAATCCTCTATGTCGTTTTTACCCAATTGCACTATGACCCAGCGGTAATCATGCATATTGCAGTCGGAACATCGCTTGCAACGATTATCGTTACGTCTTTTAGTTCAGTTTCGGCCCACCATAAAAAGGGTGCGGTTCTTTGGCCTGTTTTCCGTAATTTAGCACCTGGACTAGTGATTGGATCATTTTTAGGAGCGGGTATTGCCGATTTGATGTCTGGTCAGCATTTACAGCTCCTTATTGGTGTCTTTGCAGTTGTAATGGCTTATCGCATGTTTAAAGGGGCAAATGTGGTTGTTGACCCAACACGTCAACTTCCTTCAACACCTATGCAATTTATGGCGGGTGGTGGCATTGGTATTGCCTCTGCAATTTTTGGTATTGGAGGCGGTAGCTTAACTGTTCCGTATTTAAACCGTCATGGCGTGGTCATGCAAAAAGCAGTTGCGACTTCTGCAGCTTGTGGTTTACCAATCGCTATTGCGGGTGCAATTGGTTTTATGTGGTTTGGTGCTAAAGAACACATCTCTATACCTAACACGATTGGTTATGTGCACATCTATGCGTTTATTGGCATTAGTGTCATGAGTTTTGTTACAGCCAAGTTTGGAGCGAAAGTTGCTCATGCATTGTCACCACAAATGTTGAAAAAATGCTTTGCCTGTTTGTTAGTGGTGGTGGGTAGTTATTTTATTTATAAAGGGATTATGCACTAGAGAATAAAATATTAATCTTGCTATAACTACGATTTAAGAGCTTGAATTTTTAGAAATTCGAGCTTTTTTTATTCAGTAAAATAAGAACATTCGGGACCTTTATTCATCCGATTTTGGTGTTGTTTTTAAATGGGTTGGCTTAAAATGCAATAAAATTGTCAGACAATGACATAGTTTTTAATCGGTACGATCAGTTAAAAACAAGGATGCGAAAGAAAAGCATGGATTAATGCATATAAAAAGTAGCGGGTGATTTATGAATCTCGAAGAGACAGAAAGTCTTTCTGAGCAAATTGTCAAATATATTAGCGAACAGATCATTAGTGGCGAGCTGGTTGAAGGCGAGCGTATTCAAGAATTACGTATTGCTAAAGAGCTCGACGTGAGCCGAGGGTCAGTTCGTGAAGCATTGTTATTATTAGAGCGTACTCATTTAATTGAGATATTTCCACGCCGTGGGGCAATTGTTTCAGAAATGTCTGCACAGCAGGTTAAAGCATTGTTTGACACAAATATGATGTTATTGGGGCATATTGTTCAACGCATAAGTGAAACATGGCGTGCCCATGAAGCTGATCAATTACAGTTATTATTAGAACAACTTCTTGAGCATGTAAAAGCGGGCGATATCGAAAAATTTTATGATGGTGTTTTTCAATATCTCGCTGAACAGCAAGATATGGTCGGAAATCCTTATCTAATGAAGTTTTATAAAGAACTATTACCTTCATTACGTCGCAGTTACTTTTTGACCTTAAATACCTCTAAGCGGGAACTACAAGAAGCATTTGCATTATTTAAACTCGTGACTGATGCAATTTTGATCCGAAAATCACAACAAGCCGCTTTATTTATGGAAGATTTTTGTCGACACTTACGTAACCTTGTGTTGGAATCGCTGACACGAATGAAACAGATTGAATTGGCTTGGGCAAGACGCTCACGCCGCTAGTTAGGGCATTATGCGTTTAAGCAGTTTAAAACTTTCCGGCTTTAAATCTTTTGCAGATAGTACAACTTTAAATTTTAAGGCTAACCGCACAGCAGTGGTTGGTCCGAATGGTTGTGGCAAATCCAATGTTATTGATGCGATCCGCTGGGTGATGGGTGAATCAAATGCTCGTCAGCTCCGTGGTGGTAGCATGCAAGATGTTATTTTTACAGGAACCGTCAAGCGTAAGCCTGTTGGCGTGGCGAGTGTTGAGTTACGCTTTGATAATACCTATGGCAAATTGGGCGGGTCTTATAATGCTTATAATGAGTTAGCCGTTCGTCGTCAGGTGACTCGTGAAGGTAAGTCTGAATACTTCTTAAATGGTACACGTTGCCGCCGCCGTGATATTACCGATATTTTCTTGGGAACAGGCTTAGGACCACGTTCTTATGCGGTGATTGAACAGGGCATGATTAACCGTTTGGTTGATGCTAAGCCTGAAGAAATGCGTATTTTTATTGAAGAGGCTGCGGGTGTTTCTCGCTATCAAGCCCGTCGACGCGAGACTTTACAGCACCTTGAACATACTGAGCAAAATCTTTCACGTTTAGAAGATATTGCCCTCGAGTTAAAATCGCAGCTTAAGACCCTTAAACGCCAATCCGAAGCGGCAGTTCAATATAAAACTTTAGAAGGTCAGATTCGTACTCTAAAAATTGAAATTTTGTCTTTTCAGGCAGATAAAAGCGTACGCTTACAAGAAGAATATACAGTTCAAATGAATGAACTAGGCGAAACCTTTAAATTGGTTCGTTCTGAGTTAAGTACGATTGAACATAATTTAGAAGCAACTAGTGCTTTATTTCAGCGACTCATTCAGCAATCTTCACCACTACAACACGAATGGCAGCAAGCTGAAAAAAAACTATCTGAACTGAAAATGACTCTGGAACAAAAACAGAGTTTATATCAGCAAAACAGTATGACTCTCGTTCAGTTAGAACAGCAAAAATTCCAAACTAAAGAACGTTTACAACTTTCCGAATTACAGCTTGAAACGTTAAATAGCCAGTTAGATGAACAAACTGAATCATTAAATGGAATTGAGCATACTGCAACGGAAGCTGAACAAAACTTTGCTGATTTACAATCTCAGCAAAAACAAGCACAGCAACAATTTGAACAAGTAAAAGCTCAGGTTGAAAAACAACAGCAGCAAAAAATGCAAATGTCTGCTCAAATTGAGCAATTAGGTAAAAATGTTCAACGCATTGAACAGCAAAAAGAAACGTTGCAACATCAAGCAAGTCAGATTCAATCGCATGTTCATGAAGATGAGCAGGGTGAGTTTGAGCAACTACAGCAGCAATTACGTCGTGAAATCTCGACGTTAGAGACTGAAATTGAGCAGTATGTGCAACAGATTGAACAGTCTCAACAAGCGCATCAGATAACCAAAAATCAGCAACAAACGCTGAAAACAGAAATCCAAGTTTTATTATCAGAGCAGAAAAACCTAAGCCAGCTTGTTGCAAAGCAAAGCCCAAAACAACATCAAGATGCACTACGTTTAATGCAGGCTCTACAATTAACCGAGCAAGGTAAACCGCATGCGCAGATTGTTGAGAAGTTTTTAGCAAAATGGTTGCAAGCTCATATTGTTGAAACTGAACAAGCCTTTCAGGAAGGAATTGCTCGTCAGTTAAAACCTTCAGAGCAAACAAGTCAATTTAAAGGGAATTTGGCCTGTTTAAATGACTGGATTGCATCTCCACAACTATCAATCTTTTCGAATGTAGCGATTGCACAAGATTTGACTGTTGCTTTAAATGAGCAAAAGCAACTACAACATGGTCAGTCTATTTTGACTTTAGATGGCTATCATGTCGGGCAGGATTGGGTGATTGCCCTGATGTATGATGACGAAAGTCAAAGTGCACAAGGTATGCTGAGCCATCGTATTCGCTTGGATGAAATTGAACAAGCCCTTGAAAAGCAACAACCTGAATTACAAGCATTAGATCAAATTTTAGTTCAGCAGAAAGATGAGCTAGGGCAGTTGCAGTCTGACTTGCAGCAGAAACAGCAAGTTGTTAAACAAAAACAAAAAGACTTGCAACAGCTTGATGTGCAAATTGCTAAACAGCAAACCGCAGCACAAGCATTTTTACTGCAAAAACAACAATTGAAAGATCAGTTAGCTCAGCTAGACATGCAGCTTGAAGAAGATGCAATGCAAAAAGATGATCTGGAGATTGATTTGCATGCTCTAGCAATCAAACTTGAAACCATTTTACCTGATTATAAAACTATGCAATTTCGGGTAGAAGAGTTAACGGAGCAGTTAGAAGAACAGCAACAAGCTCTACAACATCAGCAACAAGAACGCGAGATTTTACGTCGTAGTAGTACGCAAACCACTCAACAAATCGAGTTACTTGAAAAAGATATCTCGTTCTTGCAGAGCCAATATCAGCAAATTAATGCTCAAATGGAACAAGCGAAAAAATTTGTTGACCCTATTCAGTTAGAGTTACCAAATCTTGAGTCAGAGTTTCAGCAACAATTTGCTCAAACTGAAAAGTTGAAAAAGAATTGGAATGAATGGCAGCTCGAACTCAATAGTGTGCAAGAAAAACAACAAACCTTGACGGATCAGCGTCATCAATATCAACAAAAAGATGAGCAACTCAGAGAACAACTTGAAGCAAAGCGTTTAGCATGGCAAGCTGCTAAGTCAGATCGTGAACATTATCAAGAACAGCTTAAAGAGCTAAATGCCGAAGTCCAAAAAGGTTTACAAATCGATTTAACTGAGCACCAGCAAAAACTGGAAAAAATACAGAAACAGTTTGAAAAAATCGGTGCGGTGAACCTTGCGGCTTCACAAGAATTTGAAGAAGTTTCTCAGCGTTTTGATGAGTTGAGTCACCAGATTCAAGATTTGGAAAATACGGTAACTCAACTAAAAGATGCGATGAAAAGCATTGATCAGGAAACCCGTAAGTTGTTTATGACAACGTTTGATCAGATTAATGAAGAGTTGCAAAATCTGTTTCCAAAGGTCTTTAATGGTGGTGAAGCGAGTTTAAGCCTTGAAGATGACTGGCAATCTGGTGTTAAACTGATGGCAAGACCACCGGGCAAAAAAAACAGTTCTCTAGCATTACTTTCCGGTGGAGAAAAGGCGTTAACAGCGTTAGCATTAGTATTTGCGATTTTTAGATTAAATCCGGCCCCGTTTTGTGTACTAGATGAAGTGGACGCACCACTTGATGATGCGAATGTTCAGAGATATTGTAATTTGGTAAAAGAGCTTTCTGAACATGTACAATTCATTTACATTACACATAATAAGCTGGCGATGACCATGGCAACTGATTTGTTGGGTGTGACCATGCCTGAACCGGGTACATCAAAATTAGTCACTGTCGATTTAGAACAGGCAAAAGAATACGGGTTAGTTTCGGAGTCATAGAATGGAAATCAATACGATTATTGGCATCGTTGTCGCCATTGTTATTATGCTAATTGGCTTAAAAATGATTTTAAAAAAGCCAAACCATGCTGAACCCTCATTAGACAGTGATTTACATATTAATCCTGATAGCAATCAACCAGTTATACCTCGTCATGTGCGAAATCAGCTTGAACAGTCTGAAGCAGAAGTAGGAGCTGTGGCAGCGCGAGTAGAGCCGACCTTAAATGAATCGGTAGAGCCACAAGTCAGTGAAACAGCTCAAGCAAAAGCATTTGTTACAGAATCTGCTCCAACGAATTTATCTGAGCAAACTCACACTTCTGTTGAACATACTTCTGTAGCGGAAGAAATCAAATCTGAAGAAACTGCTGCAAGCTCTAGCATTCACACAAATAGTTCAGTTGAGTTAGCTGATACAGTTTCTGTTCAACCTGAAGTTGAAACTGCATCAGAAGTAAATTTAGAACTTGAAAAAGAAAAAGCTGAGCCTGAGCTGAGTTTGAACCCGAATATTGAAACTGCTGAAATTGCTGAGTTTGAAGGTGAGAGCAATATTCTGGATGTGCATTTGCATGAGCAGCAACGCTATGACGATGAAAGCGCATTAGCGATGGCTGAGCAGATTATTGCGTTAAATGTCTATCCGAACCCGCGTCGCGCGTTGTCTGGCGATAAAGCACTTAAAGTGCTGCTGAAATATGGTTTACGTTATGGCGAAATGTCATGTTTTCATCGCTATGAAAATACGGATGAACCGAGCGTACTCATGTTTTCAGTATTGCGTATGACAGACAATGGCCCAGCCGGATTTGATCTTGAAACCTTATCGAGTGAACAGGTTCAAGGGTTGGCATTTTTCCTTGCACTTCCAAATAGTAAAGCCGTGACTGGTTTTGACATGATGGCCAGCATTGCAGGTCTAATTGCTCGTGAAATTGATGGCAAAGTTTATGATGAGAATAATCTTGAATTTACACCACAGTTAAAAGAGCATTGGCGTCATCATGTGATTGATTATCGTCCGGCACATGCGACTGCCTAGTTTTAATTTTTTACGTTCGTTGCGATAATTGCAACATATCTAGTCGCAGCTCAGGGTGGAGAAATTTCCACCCTTTTTTATGGTGAATAACAATGGCAACAACTTCCGTGATCGAACAGATGCGTCAGCTTATTCAACTGATTGCAAAGCATAACCATGCATATTACGTCATGGATCAGCCGACAATCTCGGACAGTGAATATGATCATTTATTTCACCAGTTAAAAGCTTTAGAAGAGCAATATCCTGAATTGCTTCAATCTGATTCGCCAACTACAAAAGTAGGTGGACAAGCACTCTCTAAATTCCAAAGCGTGACCCATGTGGTGCCTATGCTTTCTTTGGGGAATGTTTTTAATCAGGAAGACTTGTTTGCATTTGCACGTCGTGTCGAAGAGCGTCTGCCCAATCAAAAAGTACAATATGAAGTCGAACTAAAACTTGATGGTCTTGCGATTTCGCTTTGGTATGAAAATGGGGTGTTAATACGTGGTGTAACGCGTGGTGACGGAGAAACCGGAGAAGACATTACTCAGAATGTCAAAACCATTCGCAATTTACCTAAAGTGTTACATTCAGATCATCTTGAAATTCCACGTTTGCTTGAAGTACGTGGTGAAGTCCTCATGCCAAAGTCTGGCTTTGAAAAACTCAATGCCGATCAGGAAGCAAAAGGGGATAAAACATTTGCGAACCCACGTAATGCCGCAGCTGGTAGTTTAAGACAGCTCGATCCTAATATTGCTGCTGGCAGGCCTTTAGCCTTTTATGCCTATGGTATTGCACAGTGCGAACCTAATCATGGCTTAACCACCATGCATGACAGCCTCCAATGGCTAACACAGCTTGGGTTTGAAATTGCTGAACGCCAATATCTATGTAATTCAATTCAAGAAGTACAGCAGCGCTATGAGCAAATCCAAAAAGAGCGTCCAGATCTTCAAGTTGAAATTGATGGGATGGTCGTAAAGGTTGATGACTTAAAACAGCAACAGCAACTTGGATTTTTAAGCCGTGAACCACGTTGGGCGACTGCCTATAAATTCCCTGCACAAGCTGCATTAACTACGGTTGATCAAATTGATTGGCAAGTAGGGCGTACAGGTACTTTAACCCCTGTAGCGCGTTTAAACCCTGTATTTGTAGGGGGAGTGACGGTTTCCAACGTAACTTTACACAACATTGGTGAAATCCATCGTCTAGATGTGCGTGTTGGCGATACGGTTAGTGTTTATCGTACAGGCGATGTTATTCCTAAAGTAGAAAAAGTTTGGCCAGAATTCCGTTCACCTGACGCTGAAATTGTACATTTACCTGAAAGCTGTCCTGTTTGTGCTTCACCAGTTGTAATGCCTGAGGGGGAAGCTTTAGCACGTTGTTCTGGTGGACTTTATTGTGCTGCGCAGCGAATTGAAGCCATTCGTCATTTTGTATCACGTAAAGCTCTCGATATTGAAGGTCTGGGCGATCGCTGGGTAGAGTCTTTACTACATCTCGATTTACTTAAAGATGTTGCCGATATCTATCATTTACATGAGCATCGAGAAACATTACTTGGTATCGAAAAAATGGGCGAGAAATCGGTACAAAATCTGATTGATGCCATCGAAGCTAGTAAGAAGACAACTCTTGCACGTTTTATCTATGCACTGGGTATTCGTGGGGTAGGTGAAACTACTGCCAGAATGTTAGCGAATACATTCCAAACTCTAGAAGCCCTAAAAGCTGCTGATGTTGAAGCTTTAAAGAAAACGCCAGATGTGGGTGATATTACCGCAGAATGGATTGCTGACTTTTTCTTGGCACCGCATAACCTTGAAGTGCTAGATCGTTTAATTGCAGCAGGAATTCATTGGGATGCGCCAACAGCGCCCACACGCCAACCGTTAAATGGTGAAAGTTGGGTTTTAACAGGCACACTCGAGCAAATGACCCGTGATCAGGCGACTCAAATGCTACAAGCATTGGGTGCACGTGTCAGTGGCAGTGTATCAAGCAAGACCAAATGCGTTGTTGCGGGTGAAAAAGCAGGTTCGAAATTAGAAAAAGCAGCAAAACTTGGTATTGCTGTTATGAATGAGACTGATTTCTTATCACTTATGGCGAGCTACGGGCAGACTTTAAGCGAATAGGTCTACCGAAATAAGAACCATTGATTTTAGTTACAAATTTATAAATTGATGGTTTAAGTTATATTTTAACGCTTGTTTGAACTTATAAATCAGACAAGCGTTTCTTTTTGCAGAGGAAATTAAAATAACTTAAACTGTAAATGCGTATGTTTCTCATTTTAATTTGATAAAAATCATAAACTTAACTAATTTTTGCTTTGCATTCATTTTTAAGATTGACCATAATGGACTCATACGATAGGAGATTTATTATGCGTGGCAATCCAGAAGTCATAGACTATTTAAATATGCTCATTGGCGGAGAATTGGCTGCCCGTGATCAATATCTAATCCATTCTCGTATGTATGAGGATTGGGGCTTAAATAAGATTTATGAACGTATCGACCATGAGATGCAAGAAGAAGCTTCTCATGCTGATGCGATCATTCGCCGTGTATTGTTCTTAGGCGCTAAACCAAACATGCACCGTGAAGATATCAATGTTGGTACTGACGTTGTAACTTGTTTAAAAGCTGATTTGGCGCTTGAGTATCATGTTCGTGAAAAGTTAGCGACTGGTATCAAACTCTGTGAAGAGAAGGGCGATTACATTAGCCGTGATATGTTGCGTCAACAATTATCAGATACTGAAGAAGACCATACATATTGGTTAGAAAAGCAATTACGTTTAATTGAATTGATTGGTTTGCAAAATTATATTCAATCTCAAATTTGATTTAGAAGACCCAGCTTTAGCTGGGTTTTTTATGGGCCAATTTTTACATTTAAGAAAAGAAATAAAAAAGTATTTTTCGCAAATTGAACATATTCAAAGCTTTACTATATAAGGCTTTGGTAGTTACAAAAAAGTCAGAAAAATTGTATCACACCCCCTGTTTTTTTTATGAAAGTGGATATAATTTCGCCAACAAAACCCTTGCCTAGAAATTTAATGAGGCAAGGGTTTTTCTATGGAAAATCGGTTGGTATGGATCGCCAATGATTTTATGGTGAGCTTGTAAAATATGTTATTTACCAAACCTGCTGTTTTAGATACAGCTACTCTCCTAAGCACACAACGTCTCGCAACACGCCTTAGCTTTTTTAGTTTAGGTTTTGCGACGGCAGCTTGGGCACCACTTATTCCTTTTGCACAGCAGCGTTTAAACCTAAATCACGCAGATTTTGGTTTGCTTCTGTTGTGTATGGGAATTGGATCAATGATTGCGATGCCAGCTACCGGTGCTTTAGTCAAGCGCTGGGGGTGTCGTCCATTAATTGCATTAGCATTAATGCTACTCATGGTTTTATTACCGAGCCTAACAATGTGGAATAGCATTGTAATGATGGCTGTAGCCCTATTTATTTTTGGTTCAGCAGCAGGATGTCTTGGTGTAGCAATAAATTTACAAGCTGTAGTGGTTGAAAAGCATAGCCTACGAGCTCTCATGTCTAGTTTTCATGGCATGTGTAGTTTGGGTGGCTTAACAGGCGCTATGCTCGTAACTGCTTTATTGGCAGTAGGTCTTTCTCCTTTAATGAGCACATTGTCGGTTGTGATGATTCTGGTCATTATTGGAGGAATAGCGATTCCTTCTTGTTTAACGAGTTTTGAACAAGATGAACAACCAGATGAAGACATAATTAATAAGCCTAAAAAACACTATCGACCGAACGGTATAATTCTGCTTATTGGCATGATGTGTTTTATTGCCTTTTTATCAGAAGGTGCGGCAATGGACTGGGGCGGTATTTATTTAACAAGTAAATATCAACTTAATCCTGCCTTTGCGGGACTAGCATATACCTTTTTTGCACTTAGCATGACCACTGGTCGTTTTGCAGGTCATGTCTTGCTTAAGCAATGGGGCGAAAAAAATATTGTAACTTATAGTGCAATTGTGGCCGCGATTGGTATGGCTATTATTGTGACCGCACCTGTGTGGCAAGTGGTTATATTAGGTTATGCGTTATTAGGATTAGGCTGTTCTAATATTGTGCCAGTGATGTTTTCTCGCGTGGGTCGACAAAACGATATGCCTAAGGCCGCAGCATTATCCTTGGTATCTACGATTGCCTATACAGGCTCATTAAGTGGACCAGCTTTAATCGGTTTAATTGGTGAATGGACTGGTTTAAGTACGGTTTTAACAGGCGTAGCTGTATTGCTATTTATTATTGCTTTACTTAACCGCTTTACAGTAATAAAGACGAAGTAATTTATAGATTAAAAATAAGTCTAAAGAACATCGAGGAGCCGAGCTTCTCGATGTTCTTTTATTTAGATTTATAAAACTTGATAGATCGATTGATAATTATCTTGTAATAAGCGCTGAGGTTTCATCTGTAAAGTTGGTGTTTTCTCTAAATCATTTAAGAAATTGTTTCGCCAATGAGTAAGATCAGATGTTGATAAACCTTCTATCAATTGTTGATAACGATTGATTCGTTCTGCTTTAGACATCTCTAAAGCCATTTTTAGTGTATCTATCATTGCCGCTCTATCTTGCGGGTCAACAATCAGTGCTTGGGACATCTGCTCAGCAGCACCAGCATATTTAGATAAAATGAGAACACCCGGATTTTCTGGATCTTGAGCAGCAATATATTCTTTAGCCACTAGATTCATACCATCCCGTAGTGAACTGATCCAGCAAATATCTGAATTACGATAAATATGCATGAGGCTGTGATGCTGAACAGTGTCATAGCAACAATCTACAGGTCTCCAATCTTCATGCGCAAACTCTTCATTAATCAACTCAAGCTTCGCTTTAAAACGTTGGTACAAACGATGATAAGTTGGAATGTCGGTGCGAGAGGGTGTTGCTACTTGAATATGCCGAACTAGACCATGATATTCGGGGTTGGTTTCCAAGAAAGTGGCAAATGCATTAAAACGTTCAAGTAAACCTTTTGAATAATCAATTCGATCCACCCCGATAATTGTTTTTTGCCGAGGTATTTCTTCAAAATTGAAGACAGATGGAGCATGAGCATTCTCTTGAGCTTGTTGTTGAATAAGCTCAGGTTGAACTCCAATTGGGTATGACTTAATCAGTACTTGGCGTTTCTTGTAGCTAATACGGTCAGATTGGATTTTTTGGGCTTCCAGTAAACTTAAACATGTTTGCATACAAGCATTTTGGTCAGTTTGGGTCTGTAAACCAATCACATCATATTGGCTAAGGTCTTGAATGAGCTCTAGTGCTACTGGTACTTTGCGCCAAATATTAAGGCTAGCAAAAGGAATATGTAAAAAGAAACCAATTTTATTTTGCATACCTAACTCACGGCAGTAACGTGCCACGCTAAAAAAGTGGTAATCATGTACCCAAATGAGATCTTCAGGTTGAGCAAGCTGTTTTAGCTTTTGAGCAAATAATTGGTTGACCTTTTGATACGTATTATATTCTTGGGCATCATATTCAATCAGATCATCACGGCTATGCATTGCTGGCCACAGAACTTTATTTGCAAACCCACAGTAATATTGCGCATATTGTTGATGAGTAAGAGGGCAGGTAATGTAATCAATTCCCTGAGAGTAAGCCTGTTCAAATTCTGGAGCTTCGCTATCGGTAATTTGCTGGCCATTCCAGCCTAACCAGATGCCATTGCTATCATTTAATGCATCTTGTACCGCTACAGCTAGGCCACCAGCCGAAGCTTTACCAGAAGGCATACTTATTCGATTCGATAACACGATTAATTTAGACATAATTGTTCTCCATTCTGATTTTGGCTATTTTTGACATATAATTTTTTTATTTTGTCTTGAAATAAAAAAAGAAAATTAGCAACGTTATTAATATCTTTTAATCTATATTTAGCTTCTGTTTCACCAGAGCCTACTTTAATTGAAGTACCAGTTTGCTGATTAATGAAAATAAAACCTGATTCATCAGTTAAGTCATCTCCAATAAAAATAGGGTGAGCTAATGATGAATTAAAATGATTTAATATGGTTTGAATTGCTTGACCCTTATCTGCTTGTTTAGGTATTAATTCAACAACATATTTACCTTTACTAATTTTTAGTTGAGGATAAAAATATTGAATCTGCTGCATAATATAAATCGCATTATTTTCTAATTCAGGGTTTTCTCTATAATGTAAAGCAATAGAATACCCTTTATCTTCAATTAATAGTTCAGAATATGTTTTGCAAGCTTGGATAATATCTTGTTTTAATTTTTTAAAATTAATATCAGTTAAGTCTGGTCGAATAGTAGTACTCGAATCAACATGAATATCTAGACCATGTAAACCAGCAATAGGAATTTCAATAGGCTTTAAAAGCTTTTGAGCAGTTACCACATCGCGGCCTGTGACAGCAATGACAGGTACATTTAATTCAATTATTTCTTTAATTATTTCTAATGTTGAACTAGGAATAAAACTTTGCTCGGGATTAATTTGAAAGGGAGATAAGGTTCCATCAATATCTAAAAATAAGCAGTAATCTTTATCAACAGGTAAAGTGTTGATAATATCACTGGGTGTAACAAAAAATGTATCTTTTACTCTCCCATCAGATAATGAATTTTGACTCTTCATTTAGATTACCTAATATGTTTCGATCAATAATTAATCTTCTAACATTAAAATGAATTGATGAGTCATTTTTTTTAATAAAAAAACATAAGTATTAACATTAATTACATTGCATAATAGATTTATAGGCGAAGTGTGGAGTATGTTGTTTTTTGAGTGGCTTCAATGTTTAGATAATTAATTTTTTGTATAGTTCATATAAATATTATAGTTCTTACTTTTTAATGTGTTTCATAATATTAATAAAATTTAAATGGTTGATTTAACTTCGAAGTCTTCATAATTCATGTTGATTTTAAAAGATATTTTTTTCATAGATTAATATATAATCCTCACAAAATGCGGCATGAGTACGAATATGAAGTTACAAAATAAAATTTTATTGATTACGGGGTGGGGAGTAGGCATTGAACCTTTACAATCATTAAAATTGCATTTAGAACAGAAGGGATATGAAACTCAACTCATTAATATTTTTAATGTTTTAGATAATAGTTTTCAAACTCAGCTTAATTTTTTAAATGACATCGATATTGTAATAGGCTGGTCTCTAGGAGGTCAGCTCGCTACCGTACTAGTTGAACGTTTTTATCAAAGCACGGGAAAAGCTAAAATCCTAATTACATTGGCGTCAAATCCATGCTTTGTGGCTAATGATTCTTGGCATACAGCTATGTCATCACAAGTATTTAAACGTTTTAAGCATTCCTTTACGGCAGATCCGCAAGCAACTTTAAAGCGTTTTTGTTATTTAATTACTCAAGGATCAGCACAAGCTAAAAAAGATTGGCTAACCCTACAAAATTTAATAAATGATCAACCTCAAGAACTATTGTTACAAGGTTTAGAAATGTTAGAGCAGCTAAACTTAGTAGATAACTTGAAAAATTACCCTGGCTTACAATTTCATTTATTGGCCGAGCAAGATGGTATCATTCCTTGCAAAATTGAGCTGAATTTCCAAAACATAGTGACAGAAAAGATAAAATATAAGCTATTAAAAGACGCGACTCATGCTTTTCCTTATCTACAGGTCGAACGCACAATTGAAGAAATCTGCCAATTTTTAACAAATCATCAGCAAAGTTAATAAGCTTTGATTGATCTCGCAATTTTCTTTCATTCTTAACAGGTTTAACATGTGTTAAATGAAAGATTTGTTTGCTGTAAAGGGTAACTAGGATGACCGATAATTTTGATTTGGAACATATTTGGCATCCTTATACTTCCATGACCAATCCGTTACCTACATTTAAAGTTAAACGTGCTTACGGTGCGACAATTGAATTAGATGATGGTAAAACTTTAATTGATGGGATGTCTTCGTGGTGGTGTGCGATTCATGGTTACAATCATCCTGAACTGAATCAGGCGGTTACGGATCAATTACAAAACATGTCTCATATCATGTTTGGTGGATTAACGCATGATCCTGCAATTGAATTAGGAAAAATCCTTTTAAAAATTACCCCGCCAAGCCTCGATAAAATTTTCTATGCAGATTCGGGTTCTGTTGCCGTTGAAGTAGCTTTAAAAATGGCTGTTCAATTCTGGACTGCGCAAGGTCAACCACAAAAAACAAATTTTATTACCACACGTTCGGGTTATCACGGTGATACATGGAATGCGATGTCTGTGTGTGATCCAGTCACAGGCATGCATCAGATTTTTGGTACGAGTTTACCAAACCGCCTTTTTGTTACTGCGCCTCAAGTCAAATTTCATGAAGAGTGGAATCCAGAAGATATTGCAGAGTTAAAAAATACAATTCAATTAAATCATGAAAATTTAGCTGCCCTCATTATTGAGCCGATTGTACAAGGTGCAGGAGGCATGCGTTTTTATCACCCTGAATATTTGCGTCAGGCTAAAGCGCTTTGTGAAAAATATAATCTGCTTTTAATTTTTGATGAAATTGCCACTGGCTTTGGTCGCACTGGTAAGCTTTTTGCGTGGGAACATGCCCAAGTTGAACCTGACATCATGTGTATAGGTAAAGGACTGACAGGTGGATATATGACTCTGTCTGCGACCTTAACCACAAAACATGTTGCAGAAACGATTAGTCAGGGAGAGGCTGGGGTATTTATGCATGGTCCAACCTTTATGGCCAATCCTCTTGCTTGCGCGGTTGCTTTAAAAAGTACGCAATTATTGATTGAACAAGATTGGCAAGCCAACATTAAACGTATTGAACAACAGCTTACTCAATATTTGACGCCTTTAAGTCAGCTTGATGATGTTGCTGATGTGCGAATATTAGGTGCAATCGGTGTTATTGAACTCAACTTTAATGTTGATATGAAAATTTTACAGAAACAGTTTGTAGATCGGGGAATTTGGATTCGACCTTTTGGCAAATTGGTTTATGTGATGCCACCTTATGTAATAACCAATCAAGAATTAAGCTACTTGCTTGAACAGCTGGTTGAGGTTGTTGAAACCATGCAGGGGGAAAGTTGAGATGTCATTGCTTGATCATTTTTCTACTCAGTTAGATGAATTAAAACAACAAGGCAATTTTCGGCAATTTACCCAAAATGTCCAGCAGGGTCGTTTTATTACGATTCAAAATAAAACGATGCTGAACTTGGCATCCAATGATTATCTTGGCCTAGCTGCGGATGTAAAACTTCGTGAAGAGTTTTTAGAAAATTTTCCAGTTGAGCGAAGCTATTTTAGTTCTTCATCCTCACGCCTATTAACGGGTAATTTTGAAGAATATGAACAGTTAGAAAATAGCCTAAGTCAAGCATTTGGTGGTCGGGCAGCTTTACTATTTAATAGTGGCTACCACATGAATATTGGTATTTTGCCTGCTGTTGCTGATGGAAAAACCATAATCTTGGCAGATAAGTTAGTTCATGCAAGCATGATTGATGGAATACGTTTATCGGGTGCGCAATATGTACGTTATCGCCATAATGATTTGCAGCACCTAGAGCAACTTTTGCAAAAATATCACGATGACGACAAGATTGAACGCATTATTGTGGTGACTGAAAGTATTTTTAGCATGGATGGTGATGAGACCGATTTAGCCGCTTTGGTGCAACTAAAAAAACGTTTTGCCAAAACTATGCTCTATGTAGATGAAGCGCATTCAATCGGTGTGCGTGGTCAGCAAGGGTTAGGATGTGCTGAGCAATACAATGTCATTCAAGATATTGATTTTTTGGTGGGAACATTAGGTAAAGCATTGGCAGCAGTGGGTGGCTACGTTATTTGTCATCCAATTATTAAAGACTATTTAATTAATAAAATGCGTCCACTTATTTTTAGTACTGCTCAACCGCCAATAGTTATGGCGTGGGCAAATTTTGTGTTCCAAAAAGTATTACAAGCTCAACCCAAACGTGAACATTTACAAAGTATTAGTCAGTATCTTCAACATGCTGTTGTGCAAAAGGGTTACGTTAGTCCATCAACAAGCCATATTATTCCAATTATTGTGGGCGCAAGTCAGGCTGCAATAGAAAAAGCAAAGCAGGTTCAAGAAAATGGTTTTTATGCCATGCCTGTACGTCCACCAACCGTTCCTCAAAATAGTTCTCGTTTGCGTATTTCTTTAACGTCAATGGTGCTGCAACATGAGCTTGAAGAATTGGTGAGTTTTCTGTGAGTCTGAATAAAAACTTGGTTGCCCAGCGTTTTGCCAAAGCAGGGCAAAGCTATTCAGAGCACGCTATTGTCCAAAAACAAATTTGTCAAAATTTAATGGGTTTGCTTCAGCAATTTTGCCCTGTAAATATGCCACGTGTTTTTGAAATTGGTTGTGGGTCGGGTAATCTAACGCATTTAATCACAGCGTATTTTCAGCTTGAGCATTTAGTTTTAAATGATTTATATGCCGATGTGCAGCAACATTTTACTTATCAAGAAAAGTTGGAATGGTTAATTGGGGATGTTGAAACGTTAGAGCTTCCAGAGCAGCTCGATATGATTGTTTCTGGTTCAGCTTTGCAGTGGATGCAGGATTTACCACGCTTGCTCGAACATTGTCAGGCGGCTTTAAACGAACATGGCTGGTTATGCTTTTCAACATTTGGGCCAAAAAATTTAATTGAAATTAAAGAGCTCACTGGTCAAGGTTTAAGTTATTGGTCTATCGAAAATTGGAATAGCGCCTTAACTCAGGCTGGTTTTGAAATTTTGCATTTATCTGAGGCAGAAACTCAGCTCTATTTCGATTCCCCTAAAGCTGTATTGCAGCATTTAAAATCAACAGGTGTAACAGCCACAGCACGGCATCGTTGGACTAAGCAAACTTTACAGCAGTTTTATCATGATTATGAACGGTTTAAACATGCCGAGGGTTATTCCTTAACATATCATCCGATTTATTGTATTACCCGGAGAGTTAAATGAGCGGTCAGATTTATTTTGTTAGCGGGATTGATACCGAAATTGGTAAGACCTACGCGACAGGCTTTTTAGCAAAATTATGGACTGAACAAGGTAAAAAAGTAATTACCCAAAAACTCATTCAAACAGGTAATGCTGATATTTCTGAAGATATTGAAAAGCATCGTGAAATTATGGGGCAGGGCTGGTTTCAAGAAGATCATGATAAGCTCACCATGCCGGAAATTTTTAGCTATCCTGCATCACCTCATTTAGCAACACGCCTAGATAACCGAGAAATTGATTTTCAAAAAATTGAGAATGCTACTCAAACATTGGCTGAGCGTTTTGACGTTGTATTGTTAGAAGGTGCAGGAGGTTTGATGGTTCCCTTAACCACTCGTCTTCTCACTATTGATTACGTAGCACAGCACCAGTTCCCCGTTATTTTAGTGACATCAGGTCGTTTAGGAAGTATTAACCATACTTTACTTAGTCTTGAAGCACTCAAGTCTCGTGGGCTTAAATTAAAGGCTTTAGTATATAACTTAAAGGATGAATCTAAAGATCCATTAATTTCTCAAGATACCTCAAATTACTTGAAGGATTACTTGGCAGTTCACTTCCCTGAAGCAGAGTGGATTGAGTTGGCTAAGATGAATTGAAGCCAAAGTAGCAATAAAAAAACCGCTCTTATTAAGAGCGGTTTTTTTACATATTATTAAATATTTTAGAATTTCTTAGAGCCACGGTTAAAACCAGTTGATTTACGTTGGTTTCCAGTGTTTACAGGAGCTTCTTTTTCATCATCACGACGTTGTTGACGCAAGAAACCGCCACGACGAGCTGCCATTGGTTTTTCGGTCATACGGTCTGTACGACGTTTTGCCATACCAAATAAGCCTGTGCCTTGGCGTGGTTTTAACTCAACAGATTTTGCTAGATTGTCGATATCAGTTTTATCGAGTTCCATCCAGCGGCCAGTACGTAATTCGCGTGGTAAAATAACTGTACCGTAGCGTGTACGTAATAAGCGGCTTACTTTAAGTTCTTGTGATTCAAAAATACGACGAACCTCACGGTTACGACCTTCTTTCACTACCACTTGGTACCAGCGGTTAATACCTTCACCACCAATTTCCGAGAAAGACTCAAATTTAGCTGGACCATCTTCAAGCTCGACACCAGTTACCATTTTTTGGCGTATTTTAGGTGTTACTTCACCCATCACTCGAACAGCATATTCACGTTCAATTTCATTTGATGGATGCATTAAGCGGTTAGCAAGCTCACCATCATTTGTAAATAATAATAAACCAGTACTGTTAATATCCAGACGACCTACCATTACCCAGCGGTCATTCGCAATTTGTGGTAAATGATCAAATACGGTTGGGCGTTTTTCAGGATCATTACGTGAACAGATTTCACCTTCTGGCTTATAGTAAATCAATACACGACGACGAATTTCGTCTTCAATTTGAAACTGAACTTTACGGCCATCAATGCGTAATTCATCGCCTGGTTCAATACGTTCACCCACTTGGGCAACACGGCCGTTTACACTCACGCGTCCTGCGGCAATAACCTCTTCCATATATCGGCGGGAACCTAATCCGATTCGCGCTAATACTTTTTGCAATTTTTCACTCATGACAGCACAACCTTAGACATAATGATCAACAGTCCACCTCTTTATGATTTCGGTGCATTTGCATCGAGAGCCATAAAGGCTTCCTTGGCGTTCTGTAGGGGAGGCAATTGGCCTAGCGAAGCTAGACCAAAAGCGTTCAGAAACTGAGGCGTTGTAATTAACAACGCAGGTCTTCCGGGTAAATCTCTAAAACCGGCTTCTTTAATCCAGTTCCAGTCAAATAGTGTTCTAAGAATTTGACTATTATTAGACACACCACGAATTTGTTCAATATCAGCACGGGTAACTGGTTGATGATAAGCAATGACAGCCAGTGTTTCTAGCAATGAAGGCGACAGTTTTGTTGGTCGCTCTGGCCAAATTTGCGCAATAATACTACGATATTTAGATCTTACCTGAAAGCGGAACCCTTGTGCTGTTTCAATCAACTCAATAGATCTGCCGTGCTGTAAAAGCGCGAGCTGTTGTAAAAGCTGACGAAGTTGCTGTTTATTATACTGATTATTGAAGGCTTCTTTTAAACGGGCAATTGAAACAGGCGCTTCACTGGCAAAAATAATTGCTTCTAGTTGGAGTAAAACTTCGTGGTGAATGTCAGCTAATGACAAATCACTATTATTTTGTTCAAAACTCATAGTGAAGATCCTTGAATTGCTAAAGGAGCTTCAATACCAGAGGCAATAATTTTAACTCGCTGTTGTCGGGTTAATTCTAAAACAGCCATAAATGTAACAACCATTCCCATGCGACCTTGCAAAGGATTTAGTAATTCTTTAAAACTTAACACGTCACCAGACTCTAATTTCTCTTCAATATATGCAATGCGTTCTTCTAGTAATACAGGCTCTTGAGCTACAACATGCGTAACAGGTTCTGGACGGTTAAATACACAGAACAATGCATCATGTAATACTGAGATATCATAGCCTTCATAAATAGGAGCGATATGGCCTAAGCTCACATTTGCACTGAATGTATCACGCTCAAGAATTGGCATTTGACCTAAACGCTCAGCTGCTTGCTTAATACGTAAATAGGTTTCAAGTCGATCAATAAGTTCTTGCTTAGGATCTTTTTCAATACTGATAATGATTGGCTTTGGTAAAAGTAGGCGAGACTTTAAATCAGCCAACAAAGCTGCCATCACCATATAATCTGCTGTTAGCTCAATATTTAAGGACTTCATACTATCCATATAGGTTAAATATTGAGTTGCTATGGGAGCAATATCGACTTGAATTAAATCAAAGCCGTTTTTTTGAATCAGATAAATTAAAAAATCTAGCGGACCTTCAAACTGTTCGAGCAAAATCTCAAATGCAGCAGGAGGTATATAGAGATCTTCAGGAATTTTGTCATGCCACTCATCTAAAACACGGATGTGTGGAGCGTCTTCCATGGATTGATGAAGTGATTGATTCATTACGATTATAAGCCACGCGAATTTTCAAAAGCATGAGACTTGTTATTCAAGTCAAAGAGAGCTGTAAATAGAAGAACAGCAGATAGTGGAAATCATTCTAAATGAATTATGTCTTTTAATAAATTGCTTAGAGACTAAAGTGTAAAAAAAATCCCAAATAAATAAAGAGTATTTTTTTGAGTGATAATACTTTTTTTTAAACTATTGGTAAAAAATGTAAGTGCTTATTCAAAAGCACTTACATCGCCAATACCACGACGGATAATCTCAGGATGTTCACCCGATAAATCGACAATACTTGTACTTGTTAAAGTACCAAAACCACCATCAATAAAGACATCGATTCGTTTATCTAGCTGATTTTCAATATCATAAGGATCATCTAGAGGGTCTTCTTGGCCCGGTAAAATTAATGTACTGGTGAGTAGGGGTTCACCCAGTTCTTTTAATAAAGCCTGACAAATTGGGTTACTTGGAATACGTAAGCCAATCGTTTTCTTTTTAGGATGCATCAATCTACGAGGAACTTCACTTGTTGCTGGTAAAATGAAGGTCGTAATAGCAGGTGTATTCGCTTTCAATAAACGATATGTCGCATTATCAACTTTTGCATAAGTTGCAATATCTGATAAGTCGCAACACATAATGGCATATTGATGCTTAGGTCCTAAACCGCGAATCTGTGCAATACGTTCCATGGCATTTTTATTACCGATCTGACAGCCAATTGCATAGGCAGCATCGGTAGGGTAAACCACAACATCTCCGGCACGAATGCGTTCAACGGCTTGGCTAATGAGGCGTTGCTGTGGATTTTCAGGATGTACATGTAAATGCATCATATTTTAGAGACTCCATCACGCCAGTGTTAAAATAATTATTAGGCTTTTTAAACAATCTATGCAAGTAATTAACGTGGTTTTTTTGTCAATTAATCAAGGAGTTCACGTTTAAATTCATTTAATTGTAATGCTATGCCTGAGCGTGTACATTGGCAAATAAAACCAATAAATGCTGCTGCATCACGTGGTAACTTGGCTTCACCTGAAAAGTAACGTTGTACTTGAGCATAAACATTATCTTTAAATATTTTGCCATCTCCGCCATCACCTGTGAGGTTATCAAGCGAGACTCTAAATTTTCTACCAAAAGACTGTGCGAACAACCATTCAATTGCCTGTGGCTTAATTTCTACTTGTTCAAATAGGCTTTGCTGTTCTTGTGTACGACCATCGGGTGCATACCAATACCCTAGATCAGGTAGTAAGCGGCGTTTTTCACCTGCAATCGTCCAATGACTGATTTCATGCAATGCGCTGTTCAAAAAACCATGGGCGAATTGGATTTTAGCCGGACCCTGATTTGTTGCCGGGAAATATTCTGGTTCAAAATCTCCGCGAACTAATGTCACATTATGGTGGGAAAACCAGTGATTAAAGTGTAAAATAAGCCAATCGACTTGCTCAGACTCTGATTTTGAGCTTGACCATGGTGAGAGTTGCACTATGTCAGGTACAAAGGTGTTCTGATGAGTTGAATGGGTGCAAACGAGTAATGAAGTGTTAACTTCAGGTTGCGGCTGCAACAGGTGCATTGCTTAATTTACCCCGAGTTCTGTCTAAAGAAGTGCAAAATTGTATCTTAATCTTTGACAGAGTACCGATGAATTTGTAGAATTGCCGCCTTAATTATGTCAGCAAATACCTTTCCGGCACAGATTGAGCCGTTTAAATGGGCTGAACAAGGCTTTACATGGTCAGGTCAACTGTCCTTGTCTCGCTTTGCTCGTATCGCTCGTGAAGCTGTTGGATCAATTGATAATCAATTGGTCAACATAGACTGTAAGCTATCAATGGATGCATATCATCGCATTGTGTGGATGGATGGTCATATAGACACGAAAGTTTCAATGGAGTGCCAACGTTGTTTGGAACCTGTTGAAATACCTCTTGTCTTAGACTTCCATATTGCATTAGTGGATGATGAGTCACTGATAGAGCGCTTGGATGAGGATGCTGATTTCATCGTTTTAGGTGAAAGTGAGTTTACGACGAAAGGTGATTATGATACGCCAGCCTCGATTAACTTGCTCGCATTACTAGAAGATGAACTGTTATTGTTGGTGCCTTTATCTCCCAAGCATGATGCTTGTGAAAATAAACATCAACCTACCGTTCAAAATGTTGTTGAAGAAAAACGGGATAATCCGTTTGATGTTTTGGCAGGTTTGAAGGGTAAACTTAACTCATAATTTGTGATATAATTATGGGATAAGACAACTGAATTTGTTCTGATCCATTTTTTCGATCTTTGTAAGGAGCCATCATGGCCGTTCAGCAAAACCGTAAAAGTCGCTCTCGCCGTGACATGCGCCGTTCACATGACGCTTTAACCGAGAATGCATTAACAGTAGACCAAGCAACTGGTGAAACTCATCGTCGTCACCACGTGACTAAAGACGGTTTCTACCGTGGTCGTCAATTATTCGCTAAAGCAGCTGATGCTGAATAATTGTATGATATGCATTAAGCGTGATGCTTAAGTATAGAAAAAAATGGGAGCGAAAGCTCCCTTTTTTTGTTGTTTTTCGCAATTATAAAAATATAAATAACATGTTAAATTTCCGCTCCAGAAATGAGTGAAAACCCAAAAAAGGATTTCTTATGTCTGCTAAACGTCTTGAACAAGTAGCTTTAGCCACAAAAACTGCGTTTGTGTTTCCGGGTCAAGGTTCACAAAAAGTCGGTATGCTTGCTGAACTAGCAGAACAGTTTAGTGGGGTTGGGCAAACCTTTGCTGAAGCTTCGGATGCACTTGGATTCGATCTATGGCATATTGCGCAAAGTGGTGAAGGCCTCAACCAAACAGAAAATACCCAACCTGTGTTATTAACTGCCAGTGTCGCTCTATGGCGTGTATGGCTTGATTTAGGTGGTCTGGCACCTAAGTACCTTGCAGGACATTCTTTAGGTGAATACAGCGCTTTGGTTGCTGCAGGATCTATGAGCTTGGCAGATGCAGTGAAACTCGTGAATTTGCGTGGCAAACTCATGCAAAGTGCTGTTCCTCAAGGGGAAGGAGCTATGGCTGCAATCTTAGGTTTAGCTGATGAAAAAGTGGTTGAACTTTGCCAAATCGTGAATGCAGAAGGTCAAGGTTCAGTAGAAGCTGCAAACTATAATTCACAAGGCCAAGTTGTAATTGCTGGAAGTGCAGCCTCTGTACAACAAGTGATGGCTTTGGCAAAAGAGCAGTCTGCTAAGGCAATTGCTTTACCTGTGTCGGTTCCTTCGCATTGTTCATTGATGAAACCTGCTGCTGAAAAATTTGCAGAAGCTTTGGAACAAACTGCCATTGAGCTGCCTACCATTCCTGTAATACAAAATGTCAACGCGGGAATAGCTACCGATGTTGCTCAATTGCGTCAGGCATTAACTGCTCAATTGTACCAATCTGTACAATGGACAGACACGATGCAGTTTTTACAAGACCAAGGCATTCACTATGTTGTTGAGTGTGGCCCTGGTACAGTATTGAGTAATCTCGCGAAGCGTTTACCAAATATAGAAAAAGCTTTTGCTATCGATAGCAAGAGTAAAATGGAAGATGCCCTAAATGCTGTTTTAGTGGCAGAAGGAAAAATTGCATGACACAAGAACGCAAAGTTGCATTAGTAACGGGCGCGAGTCGGGGCATTGGCGCTGCAATTGCCCAGCAACTTATTCAAGACGGTTATTTTGTTGTAGGTACTGCGACATCTGAATCTGGTGCACAAAAGTTAAGTGAAAGCTTTGGTGAGCAAGGTGCAGGTTTAGCTCTCGATGTGCGTAATCTCGATGAGATTGAAGCGGTCGTTTCTCATATTGAACAGAACTATGGCCCTGTGCTTGTTTTGGTTAATAATGCAGGTATCACGAAAGACAATTTATTGCTACGCATGTCAGAAGATGATTGGGATGACATTCTCAATATTCACCTCAAAGCTGTATATCGTTTATCTAAACGTGTGCTTAAAGGTATGACAAAGGCGCGCTTTGGCCGCATTATTAATATTAGTTCTGTTGTTGCACACTTTGCAAACCCAGGCCAAGCGAACTATTCTGCTGCAAAAGCAGGTATTGAAGCGTTTAGCCGTAGTCTTGCAAAAGAGATGGGTAGCCGCCAAATCACTGTGAACAGTGTGGCACCAGGTTTCATTGCAACAGAAATGACAGATGCACTTAGTGAAGAAATTCGCAAAAAAATGAGTGATCAAGTGGCTTTAAATCGCTTAGGTGAGCCACAAGATATCGCAAATGCGGTGAGTTTCCTTGCAAGTGATAAAGCAGGTTACATTACCGGTACGGTATTACATGTAAATGGTGGTTTATACATGGCCTAGGGCTGATGTATAACTTTTAAAAATTTTTATATTCAATTAAACTAGTGGCAAATCAAACGCCACGAGCAATGAGGAGAATTCCTGTGAGCGATATCGAACTACGCGTTAAGCAAGCAGTTGCAGAACAACTTGGTCTTAAAGCTGAAGAGATTAAAAACGAAGCATCTTTTATGGATGACTTAGGTGCTGACTCTTTAGATTTAGTTGAACTTGTAATGTCTTTCGAAAACGACTTCGACATCACTATCCCTGATGAAGATTCAAATGAAATCACTACAGTTCAATCTGCAATTGACTATGTAACTAAAAAACTTGGTTAATTCGCATATTGCTGATTAAAAAGAAGGTCACCGCAAGGTGGCTTTTTTTATTTGAGTAAAATAATTGATAGAGATACATATTTTTACAAGATCAACCCCAATTGATAGCAGAGGTGTCTCTTTTTTCAAGTATAACAATAAGGGTCAGTTTAATGACTTTACTATAAACAATAAGATGAGGACTAAAAGATGGGTCTTTTTGATTTTGTAAAAGGTATTGGTAAGAAAAATACCGCACCAGCAGAACCACAACCAGCTCCAGCAACACCAGCAGAACCATCTGCACAAGAAATCGCAAATAAATTATTGGGTTTAATTAAAAGCCTAGGTTTAGGGGTGGAAGGTTTATCTGTAACCTATAACGGTGGTACTGATACTGCAACCATTAAAGGGCAGGTACAAAGCCAAGCGGATAAAGAGAAAATTATTCTTATTGTTGGGAATATTGATCATGTCGCACATGTAGATGATCAAATGACCGTTGCAACTCCAGAACCAGAAAGCAAATTTTATACAGTAAAATCAGGTGATAATCTTTCAAAAATTGCTAAAGAATTTTACGGTGATGCAAATCAATATCCAAAAATCTTTGAAGCAAATAAACCAATGCTAAAAGATCCAGATGAGATTTTCCCAGGGCAGGTTTTACGTATTCCTCAATAATTGAGGGTAATAAAAAAGGCGCTTTTAGCGCCTTTTTTTCTTTTTAAAATCTTTTTGGTATTTTTTGCCCATTTGGTACAGGAGTCTCTGCGTTCTTTAAAACACCGAATAACCATGTTTCAGCATGCTGAACTGCAATTTTTAAAGAATCACCTAAAGCCAAGCGACCGGCAATAAAACTAGCTAAAGAACAACCTGAACCGTGATACTCACCGTCTAAGCGCGGGCAACTACTACTCGCCGCAAGTTCACCATTGATATATAAACTATTTTTAATGTGATCTGGTGTATCTTCGTGTCCGCCTTTGACTAATACAGCTTTAGCACCCATTTCGAAAAGTTTTTTAGTCGCTTCTTCTAAGTCATCAATGCCTGTTAGAGCACGTAATTCGACTGTATTTGGAGTGATAATAGTGGCTAGGGGTATAAGCTCAACGAAAGCTTTAACGAGAGTTGCTTGATCACCTAAGGAGCCACCACTGTTTGCCACCAAAACAGGATCAAGTACATATTGATAGTCAGGATGTGCGCGAAGAAATTCAGCTAGAGCAGCAATATTATCTGTAGTGCCAAGCATGCCTGACTTAACGCATTTAATTGGTAAATCACCAACAACGGCATTGGCTTGAGCTAATAATAGTTCTTTTGAGGTTGCTTCGAAGCCAAATACTTGTTGTGAGTTCTGGATGGTAAGCGCTGTACATGCAATTGCTGCATGAGCACCACTTTGTCCAATCGCTTCAATATCAGCTTGTAAACCTGCACCACCTGAAGGGTCTAAACCCGAGAAACAAAGTACGGTTGGACGCACGGTTATTTCCTTTTCAATTTAAATTTACGTTAGTATAAGAGAGTTTGATTAAACTCTCGACCAATTGAATTAAATACTTTACTGGGTTAGTGATTGAATGGCTATAAAACATATTTTGATTGATTTAGATGGAACCCTAACAGACCCAAAAGTTGGTATCCATACTTCAATTCGCTATGCAATGGATAAGCTAGGATATCCTTTAGCTGCCGATTTAAATATTGACTGGACAATTGGCCCTCCGTTAAAAGCGTCATTAGCAAAACTGTTAGCCACTCAAGATGATGCTTTGGCTGAGCAAGCCTTACTTGCTTATCGTGAGCGTTTTTCAGTTACGGGCTTATTTGAAAATGAAGTATACCCATCTGTTGCAGAAACACTTAATGCATTGAAAAAAGAAGGGTATCGTTTGTTCGTTGCAACAGCTAAACCAACGATTTATGCAAAACGAATTTTAGATCATTTTGACTTAAGCCAATATTTTGTACATATTTATGGTAGTGAGTTAACAGGTGAGCGGACCAATAAAGCTGAACTCATTCATTATATCCTTGAACATGAGCAGCTAAATCCAGAAGAATGTTTAATGGTAGGTGATCGCCAATACGACATTTTGGGTGCGCGTCATAATGGTATTGAGGCAGTAGCAGTAACTTATGGTTATGGAACACCAGAGGAAATTGAACAAGCTCAACCTAAAGCAATGATTACGCAATTTTCTGAACTTTTGGAATATGTTGAAGATCAAGCAACACAAAAGAAAGTATCTTAAATATTATTAAATTCTAATTTGAAGGTTTGGCTTTGATATAAAGCCAAACCTTTTTTTTTAAACACCGTGTTGTTGGCGGTATTGAACAAGTTCTTCAATTGTAATCACAGTTAAATGATGAGTTTGAGCATATGCTAAAACTTGAATGCCTGATGCCATGGTGCCATCTGGGTTGGTTAATTCACATAACACGCCAGCGGGTTTAAGCCCAGCTAGTCTTGCTAGATCAATTGTTCCCTCAGTATGGCCTCGGCGAGTAAGTACCCCACCACTACGTGCACGTAAAGGAAAAACGTGGCCCGGACGGTTAAGATCACTTGGGATAGCACCATCTTTAATTGCAGTTTGAATGGTAGTAACACGGTCTTTAGCAGAAACACCTGTGGTAACACCCTGAGCTGCTTCAATAGTTACTGTGAAAGCTGTATGAAACTGGCTTGAGTTTTGAGAAACCATTGGGGGAAGTTCTAGATGATCTGCTAACTCTTCTGTAAGGCATAAACATACGATACCTGAGCCATCACGAATCATACGTGCCATTGTTTTTACCGTTAAAGTTTCGGCTGCAACAATTAAATCTGCTTCATTTTCGCGATCAAAGTCATCCATAACCAAGACAGGTTTGCCTTGACGAATATCTTCTAATGCTTGTTGAATACGTTGTTCAGCAGGAGAGAGGGCTGAGAAAAAAATTTCTGGTTGAATTAAACTAGACATAATGAAACGCTCTCGTAAAAATACGGTTGAACATTTCAGGACTGATGTAAAAACAGGCTATTACTGAAATAAAAAACGGATTTATCCCAGTTTGTCGTCTTCTTTCATCCGGACTATACCGTCGGCTTTGGAGTTTCACCAAATCTGCTCAAATCACACAATTTAAGCTCGTGGGCTTGTTAATCTATCAATAAAAATTAACTTTACCACCGGTGGGGAATTACACCCCGCCCTGAAGCGATGGGTTTTATTATAGCGCGCTTGATAAAATTGACTAGATGCATTTGTAGAATGCTAAGTTTCTTTATGAATAAGTATTTTCACAAATGGAAATAGGCTTTTTAACAAGAGCTTACTTGCTGATATGAAAATGGAATGCTATGTTTTTTATAGAAAATTATAAATAAAATAGGTGTTTCATGCAGATAAGAGACGATTATCCCCTTAGGAATACTTTATTTATTCAGCATCTCCATATTTTCAGTTATGTATTTATGGCAGTTAGTATCCTTTATTTAATTGCTGCTAACTGGTTAATGCTTCCAGATAGTATTCAACTAGCCATCCCGCCCTTTATATTGCTTGTGACAGCATGGTTCAGCGTAAAAGATACCTTAAGTGAAGGTGTTAGGCAGACTTTACATGGTGTTTGTGGCTTGATGGTAGGCTTAAGTTTGGCTGTAATCGGGCAGGTTTATCAAACTGGTGCAGACAGTTACCTGCTTTTTCTGATTTGGACATTACTTTTATTGCCTTGGCTGTATCGGCCAAATATTGGAATCTTTGCTTTAATTTGTATTACCAGCCAACTCTCACTTTTTTTATTTTTTAAGCAAACTTTTTGGTTAGAAAAATTTCCTTATTTATATCTCTTCGCCTTAAATTTATTAAGCCTCATCGAGTTTTGGGTGTGTATAAAGAAGTATCGTGCTTTACGTTTTGTCTTTATTGCTTGGTTTGCTGCTATTTCAATAATTGGGATGATCCAATTTTTATCTAATGACCATATTCCTTATCTGATCTCAGCATTCTTTTTGGGAATAATCGCTTTTTATTATTTCTTTAAAAAAGATGATCAGTTATGTGCCAGTTTGATGGCTGCTATTCTTGGCGTGACTGCAACAATATGGCTTGTGGATGGTATTACTAACTTATTTAAAGATTCTAATGAATTTATCTTCTTGTTGATTGCAGGCATTATTTTTATTTGGTTCGCACTGATTAGTTATCTTTTAATAAAAATTTTTCGTCAAAGCCGCTTTTATGTCATTCCATTGGCAATTGGTGCTTGGCTTGCTGGTCTAGCACTTGCAGCTTTTACGCTGGTGTTTTGGGAGTCTATTTCTTTAGTCATTGGAATTATTTTCGTTGGATTAGCTTTTCTTTTTTTAAAGAAATCACAAAGCTATTTCTTTCGACAATTTGCCTATTGTTTATTTATCAGTGGACAAACTGCTTTTTTGTTTCATCTCGGTTCTGAAACAAATCAAATACTATGGGTGTTAATTGCCCAATTTATTGTTCTATTTATCAGTTATTTGCTTAAACCTCATTGGTTTTTCATTTTAATTCAAATGCTCGCTACTTATGGCATAGCTTTTATCTATTTGCTACAACTAGACCATTCATTGTGGTCAATACATTCTTCTCAGACCTATTTAAATTTAACTTTGCTCAGCTACTTGGTTTTTAGTTTGGTACTCTTGCCTAAGAGTGAATCAATAGTTCTATATGAGCGTAGTATTCTTTTATGTGTGCTTGCAGTAATTTTAGTAGCTTCTTTCTTTGCTACTTTTATGGGTTTAGTTCCAGAAAGTTCGATAGATCAGCAGATAGGGATTTTATATTTGCTGCCTAGTGTCTGGTTACTGTGTTTTAGTATTTTTCATTTATATAGACAATTTCAGGGAATCGCTTTTTTTGCCTTTTTAATATTTGGCATATTGCTTATTGCACTTGGCTATTTTGAAATTTTCATTCTATTTGTTACTTTAACTTGGGCTTTAAAAAAGAAAGATCGTATTGTTTATGGAGTTACCTTAGCTGTATTTGTCTTAGTGCTTTGGCAACTTTATTATAATTTACAAGTAACTTTTTTGGCTAAGAGCGCATCAATTTTTATATCAGGTATTCTATTGTTGGCTTTGTACTGGTTGCTTCACCATGAAAATCAACGCAACTTGATTGAAGGAGAAAAATAATGAAGAAGTATTTTTCTCTTATTCTTGCATTAGCCACTATCTTATTCTTTGCCGGATTAGTGGTGAAAAACGAATGGCATCTACACCATAGTAAAAGTATTTTTATTCAGCTTAAACCTGTTGATCCGCGTTCAATTTTGCAAGGTGACTACATGGCATTGGCTTATGAATTAAATTTACAATCTCTTAAAACTCTTGCAGGAAGTGAGAGTGAGGCTCTAGATCAGGTAATTTTTAATCATTCTTCCGTTCCAGCAAAAGTTATTTTGGATTCACAAAATCGCGTAGTTCGTACAATTTTAGATATCAATAATTCATTTGCTGGGCAAAGTTTAATTTTAAAAAATCCTGAAAACCGTTTTCAGGCTTTATATCCTGCCTCTCGCAGTTTCTTATTTGCAGAAGGCTTGGCCCAATGTTATGAAAAAGCTAAATATGCCGAGTTTAAAGTTAACTCAAAAGGTGAGGCGATTCTATTTGATTTACGAGGAGAGGGACTTCAACCATTAAATTGCAAACAGCAAAAGAACTGGTGGGAAGGAACTATTTAGAATTTATAAAATGATAAAAGCCCGTCAATGCGGGCTTTTTTATTCTTAGAATAAGTTAAGCAACTTGAACAGGAATACAATTCGCTGTGTGGTTGACTGTATTATTCGGGTTGGCATAAACCAAACGTGGTTTGTGAATATTTGCTTCAGCTTCAGTAAAATCGCCAAATGTAGCAATAATCACTAAATCACCGACATCTGCTTGATGTGCAGCACCACCGTTTACTGAAATAATTCCAGAGTTATCTTCACCACGAATCGCATAGGTCGTGAAGCGTTTGCCATTGGTTACATTCCAAACATGAATTTCTTCATATTCACGAATACCAGCTAAGTCCATCAATACGCCATCAATTGCACAAGAACCTTCATAGTGAAGTTCAGCATGGGTTACAACTGCACGGTGAATTTTGCATTTTAATAAACGAGATAGCATGGCTAGCGTCTCCTGAGTAGACCTAAGATTAAGATCTTATGATGAAATCTATAGCTCTTTTGCTGTTGGCAAAGTGGCTGATGCGCATTTTGCTCCTAAAAAAGCAAGATAGCAAGCTTGATTGTTCAACAATTTAAGTCGGTTTATATGCATTAATTTGATTCATGGCCTGTGGAACTTGACCTTGAACAAGTAGTTTCACTTTAGAAAGGGCATGATCAATTGCTGCATCCATCAGACTTTGTTCACTACTTGGTGCTTTTCCAAGTACATGACCTGAAACTCTCTCTTTCGAGCCAGGGTGTCCGATGCCAATACGTAAACGATGAAAATTTGGACCAATATGAGGGACAATGTCACGTAAACCATTATGACCGCCATGTCCTCCGCCTGTTTTTAGACGAATTACACCAGGGTTCATATCAAGTTCATCATGAGCAATCAAAATTGCTTCGGGAGCAATTTGATAGAATTTTGCAAATGGAACTACACTTTGTCCAGAACGGTTCATAAATGTAGTAGGTAGAAGTAGACGGACATCGTGTCCTTCTATATTACCACGTCCACTGATTCCATGAAATTTCGGATCATTTTTTAATGTAATGCCATATTTATTAGCAAGCTGTTCAATGAACCAAAAGCCTGCATTATGGCGGGTTTGGGCATATTCTGAACCAGGATTACCCAAACCAACAATTAGCGAAATATTTGACACTAATCTACGCCTTCAACACTTATGCGCGTTTAAAGTCAGCGTGCATAGGAGTGTTTTTAGATGGGTGACGTTGTAACGCTTGGATTTTAACGTTTTCAACTTTGTCGCCCACTTGGATTTCTATAACTTCTTCAAAGAAAGCATTGTTTTCTAAAGCTTTTACAAGCTGACGAAGTTCTAAAGTAATAGCTACAGGCTCAGCATTGCCACCATAAATGATAGCTGGAATTAATGCTTCGTGACGAAGGCGGCGGCTCGCACCTTTCCCTTGTTTGTCTTCAGCACGCGCTTGAGCGTTTAATACGAAGTTTGCCATGAGTAAATCCTCATTAAAGTTAAATAGACTAAACTTGCGACCAGTTTAGTGGTAGAAAACCCCAGCCAAGGCCAGGGTTCATAAAAGCTGCGCTATTATAAACTATCGAACATCGCGCTGATAGATTCTTCGTTATTAATACGACGAATCGTTTCAGCAACCATGCTAGCAACAGAAACCTGACGGATTTTGCCCAAGGTTAATGCTTCTTCAGAAAGAGGAATGGTATCAGTGACAACTAATTCATCAATAACTGAATTACGTAAGTTTTCAATAGCCTTGCCAGAAAGTACAGGGTGAGTTGCATATGCAACTACACGGCGTGCACCAAATTGCTTAAGCGCATCAGCTGCTTTACACAATGTACCAGCAGTATCAACCATGTCATCTACGATAACGCAATCACGATCTTTTACGTCACCAATTAAGTGCATAACTTGCGACTCATTAGCTTTTTGACGACGTTTATCAATAATTGCTAAATCGATATCACCCATCTGTTTGGCAACGGCACGAGCACGTACTACGCCACCAACGTCAGGAGAAACCACCATAAGGTTATCATGCGATTGTTGACGTAAGTCAGCAAGCAAAGCAGGAGTACCATAGATGTTGTCGACTGGAATATCGAAGAAACCCTGAATTTGGTCAGCATGTAAGTCAATCATTACGACACGATCAATACCAACAGTGGTAAGCATGTCTGCAACAACTTTAGCTGTAATCGGCACACGTGCAGAACGCGGACGACGGTCTTGGCGAGCATAACCAAAATACGGGATAACGGCTGTAATACGACCAGCACTTGCACGACGCAAAGCATCTGCCATAACCAAGATTTCCATAAGGTTATCATTGGTAGGGGCACAAGTAGGCTGAACGATAAATACGTCTTTACCACGAACATTTTCAGTAATTTCTACTGAAATTTCTCCATCAGAAAAGTGACCGACTGATGCAGCACCTAGAGGGATATGTAAGTGACTTACGACTTTTTGAGCGAACTGTGGATGAGCATTTCCACTAAAAACGACAAGATTGGGCATGAAGCACCCTTGGCGGTTGGTATGTAATTAAATAGATGGCAGGGGCGGCTGGATTCGAACCAACGGATGCCGAGATCAAAACCCGGTGCCTTACCACTTGGCGACGCCCCTAATGCGGCAGAACTTTAATATTTTTGCAATGCAATGTCAAGATTAATCAACAAAAAGCATAGCAATTAAGTCTGTCTTTAAAATAAGAGAATGGCAGGGGCGGCTGGATTCGAACCAACGGATGCCGAGATCAAAACCCGGTGCCTTACCACTTGGCGACGCCCCTAAATTCGATGATATATATGATGGCAGGGGCGGCTGGATTCGAACCAACGGATGCCGAGATCAAAACCCGGTGCCTTACCACTTGGCGACGCCCCTAATATAATCATCATTACAGGTGAGGTTGGCAGGGGCGGCTGGATTCGAACCAACGGATGCCGAGATCAAAACCCGGTGCCTTACCACTTGGCGACGCCCCTAACGTGTAACCTTAAAATGATTAAGAGGAGATTCTTTTAAACTATTTACCAAGTAAGATTTACATGGTGAATGGTTAAGAATTTCATCAATATTCATTTCATTCGTTACTTCAATAAAAACACAAGCACCTGTACCTGTAAGCTTTGCTTGACCAAACTGATCTAAATATCGCATCGCTTCTTCTACTTCAGGGTATAACTGTCGGGCCAATGGCTCAAAGTTATTTCCAAAATTAGAAGGTTCTAACTGATAGGCGCAAAATTTAGTGGTCTTAGAGTCTCTTGTCAATGTTTTTTGTGAAAAAAGCAATTGAGTGCTGATAAAACAATCAGGTTTTAAAATAATGAACTGTTTTTGATCTAAGTCTATGAATGATAAATGTTCACCAATACCTTCAGCCCATGCATTTTTACCATAAATAAAAATAGGAACATCGGCACCGAGCTTTACGCCATAGTCCGCAAGTTGTTCTTGATTTAGTCCACATTCCCATAATTGATTTAACACAATCAGGGTTGTGGCAGCATTGGATGAACCTCCGCCCAGACCTGCGCCCATTGGAATATTTTTTTCTATTTTGATGTGTAGACCGCAGAATTTCTTTGCATGCGGTTTTAGTATTTGAGCAGCCCGATAAATCAGATTTTCTTCAGGTCGGACTTCACTCAACCCATCAATTTCGATTTGTTCATCCAAAGTCGGTGTAAATATCATCCAGTCAGATAAATCAATGAGTTGGAAAATGGTTTGTAATTCATGATAACCATTTTCACGACGTCCTGTGATATGTAAAAACAGGTTGAGCTTAGCTGGAGAAGGAACTCGAATCATAGATTTATATAATTAGACTTAGCGGTTTTGGATGACCATTGTAATACGGTTTTCTTTATCTTCAGCAAGAGCTTGCTTTAAAACCAGTTTGTTTGGCAAAGTTTGTTCGCCATCATAACTAAAATTAACTGTCCAGCCGTCTTCAATGAGTTGGTTTACACGATTTTCATTATCTTTACTGATTTGTGCACTAAGAGTTGCGGGTTTGGCCAAAATCCAGCTGGTTAAATGAGTAATTGGTGCTTGCCAACCAGTTGCACGCTCTAGAAGTGCTTCTGGAGAGGCTGCTGTAATTAATCCTGTTTTAGCACTATTTAACTTCACTTCACCAGGTTTACCCTGAATTTGTGTTTTCCCTACACCTAAAATTCCGCTTAATTCAATATCAAAATTATCTTGTTGTTGAACCCATGTGAAAAAAGCACTACCAGTTTGCTGTGGTGTGCGAACCCCGATTTTACCTTGTAAATTAAAGTGTTTTTCATCTTGAACTTGTTGGGTAACCGCAGGTTTTGGTTGAGTAAAATGCTGACAACCGGTTAGAAATAATACACTAGATCCACAGATCGCTGTGCACAGTTGGGCAAATTTGCTCATATATTTAACTCTTTTTTGCAGATGTAGGTAAAATTAACGCATCAAGCTGTTGTAATTGTGGA